>Ga0210406_10000052_pt1 | contig 176937 bp, 167 predicted proteins | sample IncBWC30MmetaG_FD_155454 | JGI IMG/M metagenome (GOLD analysis project Ga0210406, IMG submission 155454) | Forest soil microbial communities from Barre Woods Harvard Forest LTER site, Petersham, Massachusetts, United States - Inc-BW-C-30-M | ecosystem: Environmental > Terrestrial > Soil >... | reverse complement strand
CACCGTAGTCATCGTGACGCACAACATGCAGCAAGCAGCGCGCGTAGCGGAATTTACCGCGTTTTTTCTTTTGGGAAAGCTGATAGAGTTCGATAAAACGGAAAAAATCTTCACCACTCCGACCGAGAAGCGCACGGAGGACTATATTACGGGCAGGTTTGGATGACGCGTACTCGTTTCCACCAGGGACTTGATGAACTAAAACAGCGTCTGCTGATCATGGGCGGTATGGCGGAGCAGGCCGTTGACCGTGCCATTCACGCTTATGCGACTCGCGATGTCGAACTGTGCAAGAAGGTCCTGGAAGACGAAAAGGCCATTAACGCCTCGGAGCGCGAGATCGACGAAATTGCGGTCGATCTTCTGGCCATGCAACAGCCCATGGCCATCGACCTGAGATTTCTATTTGCCGTAATCAAGATTAATGCTGATTTGGAACGTGTCGGTGATCAAGCGGTAAACATCGCTGAGCGCGTCCTTGACTTATCCAAGTTCCCGGTCGCCGACCTTCCCGTAGATATTCCCCGGATGGCCTCGATCGCCGCGGCAATGGTCCATCAATCCTTGCAGGCCTTTATCGAGGAGAATGCCGAACTAGCTCAGCAGGTACTCGAGCGTGATGACGTTGTGGACGCAATCAATCGCGAAGCTTTCGAGGCGCTCACCCACGTGATGCGAGACAACCCAACGTTGACGCGACAGGCGCTCGACGCTCTCATCATAGCCCGCAACCTTGAGCGTGTTGCCGATCATGCCACGAACATCGCGGAAGATGTCATCTTTTGGGTCCGTGGCGCCGACGTTCGCCATCACGGCGTTAGCTAGTCCGGTCCTTCCATTCCGTTATCCTTAATAACGGAGTTATATAGGGGTGCGTCCAGATGTGCCAGTTTCCCTAATAACCTATCTTGTTTCATATAGTTAACCGAATAATCGCAGAAACTAGCGCCTGATCGCACCAGTTGACGAAACTGCGCGAAAACATGGATGCTGTGAGAAGGTAAGTAGAAGGTTCTTCTAGAACCTTGGGACCTCACCAAAGTGGCTGCGAGAGGAAGTGACGACATGGCCGAACGTAAGATCCTGAATTCGTGGAAGGAAATCGCAAATTATGTTGGGCGAGGAGTACGTACTGTCCAGCGCTGGGAAGCGCATCTGGGTCTTCCCGTGCATCGGCCATCAGGAAGGGATCACAGCGCAGTACTGGCCTTCTCCACTGAATTGGATCAGTGGCTGGATAGCCGTCCTGTGAGGCAAGCGATGTCCTCAGGTGTCGAGCCGCTCGCCACCGTCGGCACTGCAGCTGCCGAGATGCAGGAGCTGATAAGCCGGGCAGAAATTCTCTTGAAGCAGCTGGAATCAGTACTTTCGCGCAGTGAGGAGATGCACCGTAGACTCTCCGGTACCATGGATGCCCTGGCCAACGGCCAACTTGAGCGAGATCTACGCGGAGATAAGATACTTCAGGGCACTCGGGCTGACGCAGCCTGAGCCACGCCAAGCTGATTCCAGTTAAGGCCCTAATCTCGACCCTTCAACAGATTTCTCTTGGGATAACGTACTTTCCTCGCATCTACTTAAGCCAGAATCACTGCTGGTTGCTCCTGAGTTTCTCGCGGTTTACATTCATGGTGGCCACAACCCACAGGATTTCTTGATGCATTCATCTTTGACGACCTCCGTCCGTCCAGCCCTCCGTCCAGGTTTCTCGTCTTCGGAAGAACTCTGGAAAGAGATCCTGAAACACATTCGCTACACGCTCGGACAATCCCGCGTAGACCTCAGTCCGAAAGCCATACTGCGGCCGCTGGCGCTTGCGATTCGGGATCGCCTGATCGACGGGATGTTAGAGACCGAAGAGCGCTATCGCACAACGGGTGCCAAGCGCTTGTATTACTTATCGATGGAATTCCTCATGGGCAGGGTGCTAGGCGACAACCTGTGCAACCTCCAACTCAACGAACTCTGCCGCGAGGCGCTCGCTGAGCACGGCATAGACCTCAACGAAGCGCTGGAAGCTGAGGCCGATACCGGCTTGGGTAATGGAGGCCTGGGACGTCTGGCGGCGTGCTTTCTCGAATCGCTGGCAACGCTAGGCATGCCAGGCTTCGGATACGGCATTGACTACGAGTACGGCATGTTCACCCAGGAGATTCAGGACGGCTACCAACGTGAAAAGCCGGATCGCTGGAAAAAACACGGAACTCCTCTCCAGATACCGCGACCAGATCAGTCAGTGCACGTCCCCATCTATGGCCGCTGCGATGCGCACGCGCGAACTGCGCAATGGACCGATCAGAAACTAGTAGTCGGGATTCCCAGCGACTTACCCGTGGCAGGCTACGGCGGTCGCACGGTGAACTATCTGCGTTTGTTCTCGGCACATGCATCGGAGGAGTTCGACATCCAGATCTTTAATCGTGGCGATTACATTCGCGCCGTCGAACAAAAGATTGCCGGCGAGAACATTTCTCGTGTGCTCTATCCTTCGGACCAGGTTAGGTCAGGTAAGGAACTTCGACTCCTTCAGGAGTACTTCCTGGTTGCGTGCGCTCTGCGCGACATACTCCGCGCCTTCCTGGCGGATAACAACGATCTCAACCAGATTCCTCAGAAGATTGCGATTCAGATGAATGATACGCATCCGGCTCTGGCCGTACCCGAGTTGATGCGCTTGCTGATCGACGAACACGGTATGGAGTGGAAGCCGGCATGGGCGATCACGCAAGAAACACTCGCATACACCAATCACACGCTCCTGCCCGAAGCGCTGGAGAAGTGGTCGCTGCCGCTTCTTGAACACGTGCTCCCGCGGCACATGAACATCATCTTCAACATCAATCATGACTTTCTGATGAAGGTGGTTCAGTCTGATCCGCTGGACTTCGAGCGCACACGACGCATGTCGATCGTCGAAGAAGCAAGCGAGAAGCAAGTGCGAATGGCGCTATTAGCAATCGTGGGCAGTCACTCTGTGAATGGCGTCTCCGAGTTGCACAGCGAACTCATCAAGAAGACGCTTGTACCCGACTTCGCCAAAATGTTCCCTGAGCGCTTCAACAATAAGACGAATGGCGTGGCGCACCGTCGCTGGGTGTTGAAGGCAAATCCGGGGCTGTCCGATCTCCTGAATCGCGCGATCGGTGAAGATTGGATTCTCGACTTCGATCAGATTAGACGCTTTGAGCCGGCGGCCGACGACGCAGGTGTTCGCTCTGAGTTCCGCGAGATCAAGCGCGAAAACAAGCAGCGCCTCGCGAAAGTGATCGCTCAGTCCACGGGAGTACTCGTCGATCCTGAGTCGATGTTCGATGTGCACATCAAACGCTTTCACGAGTACAAGCGTCAGCTTTTGAACTTGCTGCGCATTACGTATGACTATCTGCGCGTCACCGAAGACGGTGAGACGCTCCCGACTCCGGCAACTTACATTTTTGCCGGTAAGTCCGCGCCCGCATACATCGCGGCTACCCAGATCATTAAGCTGATCAACAACGTCGCTCGTACCATCAACGCAGATAAGCGCGTCAACGAGCAGATCAAGATCGCTTTTATTCCCGACTACCGCGTCTCGCTCGCCGAGATCATCATTCCCGCCGCCGATTTGAGTGAGCAAATCTCCACCGCCGGAATGGAAGCTTCCGGAACGGGCAACATGAAACTCGCCATGAACGGCGCGCTTACGATGGCCACGCTCGACGGCGCCAACATCGAGATGCTGGAGAGGGTGGGGAGCGACAATATGTACATCTTCGGACTGACTGCCGAGGAGATCGCCGATCGCCAGGCGAGAGGCTTCCAGCCGCGCGAAATCTACGACGCCGATCCGCGCATCCGTCGTGTAATCGACGTGCTCTCCTCAGACCGATTCAGCCCCAACGAGTTCGGCCTCTTCCGTTGGGTGTACGAGACTATGGTTTACCGCGACCGCTATTTTCATCTTGCCGATCTTCCGTCATATATCGAGACTCACGAGCGCGCTCAACGCGACTTCAGCGACCGCGAAAACTGGTCGCGCCGTGCCATGCTGAACGTAGCTCGCATGGGCAAGTTCTCCAGCGACCGGACGATAGTCGAATACTCGCGAGATATTTGGCACTTGGCGGCAGTGTAGGGCACGCTATCCGCCGTCTGCTATCGACATTCGCCTATTAACTGCCTGAGGTTCCCTAAGCATGGGGTTGGATGAGGGCTGAAAGCCGACGGACTCGTTTCCATCTATAATTTTCGTATCGAATGAAGAAGTCATTACGCACGATAACAACGCCCACAAGTCCTAGAAAAGCTCCCCGGATCCGTTCAACAACTGTTCTTTGTGTGCGACGGGATGGCAAGGTCGTCATGGCCGCCGATGGACAGGTCACGCTCGGTGAAGGCGTGATCAAGCACAACGCCCGCAAAATTCGCAGGCTTTACCAGGACAAGATTCTTGCAGGATTCGCAGGATCAACCGCCGATGCGTTTTCTCTCTTCAGCCGTTTCGAAGCCAAGCTGGAGCAATATCACGGAAACCTGGGCCGCGCCGCGGTAGAACTCGCCAAAGACTGGCGAACCGACAAGATCCTTCGCAATCTGGAGGCACTGCTGATCGTTGCTGACCCCGGTCAAACATTTCTTATAAGTGGCGCTGGGGATGTCATTGAGCCAGATGAGGGAATCGCAGCAATAGGAAGTGGCGGTTCGTATGCCCTGTCCGCAGCACGCGCATTGATGAACAACACGCAGTTGCCGGCGCGGACGATCGCTGAAGAAGCGATGAAGATCGCAGGCCAAATCTGCATCTTCACCAATGATCGGATCACCTACGAGGAACTGGCAGGAGTGCCACAGCCGATCGCTGTTGGGCAAGACGGCGCGCCCAGATAACCCGTCACACAGCCGGGCTCGGCTGTGGACGCAGCTCTGAATGCACGCGAGCGTTGCTGCGCTACGTCATATCTGCACAGCCCGCACGCTGATCACCGCCGAGATTCTTTTCAATTCTTCCAACGCATTCGGTGTGACCGCCTGATCAGTCTGCACCACTGCCATAGCTTCCGCCCGAACCGACGCAGCTCCGGCCGAGACACTCACGGCCGCGCTGCTGGCGCTAGCATCGCTGCGCCCCAAAGCGAAGTTAGCGATGTTAATCTCGTTTTTGCCAAGAACGGTTCCCACTTGGCCGATAACTCCAGGCACGTCCCGATTCCGCAAAATGGTGAGATGACCCTCAAGCGGAGCTTCGACATGGAAGCCATCAAGATCGAGCAGCCGCGGCGAGCGTCCATGCAGTACGACCCCGCGCGCGCGATGCTCACCTTGATGAGTGCGTACAGAAAGTGAAATCACATTACCGGAATTCGTGTCGTCCGGCTTCTTCTGCTCCTGCACTTGGATACCGCGCTCAGAGGCAACTGAGACAGCATTGACCAGATTCACGCTATCGATACTTTGCTTGAGGGTCCCCTTGAGCGCGGAGTTGCGCAGCAAGGCCGTCTTCCAATCAGCAACTTTTCCGTGATACCCAACGGTGATGCTCTCGACATTTCCTTCGCTGAGCTGGCCGAGAAACAGGCCTAACTTCTCCGAGAGCTCAATGTAGGGATGCATTTCGCCATATTCTTCGTCAGAAAGGGAAGGCACATTGACGGCGTTCTGAATGACGCTGCGCTTGAGATACTCCTTTACCTGAAGGGCGATCTGCACTCCCACTAGTTCCTGCGCTTCGTTGGTCGAGCCAGCGATGTGCGGAGTCGCGATCACATTGGGAGCGGCGAGCAGCGGATTTTCCTTCGGCGGCTCTTGAGTGAATACATCGAGTGCCGCACCAGCTACGTGTCCTGAATTGAGCGACTGGAGCAGAGCAGCCTCGTCGATCAATTCACCGCGCGCACAATTCACAAGGCGGACGCCTTTCTTCATCTTCGCTAGCGCGGCAGTGTTGATCATGCCCTGTGTTTGCGGCGTTAAGCCAACGTGCAGCGAGATGTAGTCGGAGGCCGCGTAAAGGTCGTCGAGGCTGGAGAGCTCAAGCTCAAGATCGCGAGCCAGTTGCTGTGAGACAAACGGATCGTAAGCAATGACTTTCATGCCGAAAGCCTTCGCGCGCCGGGCCACCTCGACTCCAACCCTCCCGAGACCGACGATGCCGAGTGTCTTGCCACGCAGCTCCGTGCCTTGCAGGGATTTCTTTTCCCATTTTCCCGCTCGCGTTGTTTGATCGGCGCGTGGAATGAATCGCGCCAGTGAGAGCATGAGACCGAGAGTGTGCTCAGCGACTGCGATGGCATTGGCGCCGGGCGTGTTCATTACCACGATGCCCTTGCGCGTCGCGGCATCGGTGTCGACGTTGTCTACTCCCACACCGGCGCGACCGATTACGCGGAGCTTCTGCGCCGCGTCGATCAACTTGGCATTCACATCCGTCGCAGACCTGACGACGAGAGCGTCGGCGTCGCGAACAGCGGTCATCAAGTCGCCCATCTGTTCACTCGTAACAATTTCGAAGTCGGGCTCGTCGCGAAAGACTTTAAGTGCTGCTGGAGATACTTTTTCTGCGATAAGAATTTTCATGAGTTCCTGAATGAAGATGGTGAGAACGGACGCCGCAATTTGATGTTGTTTTTTAGGAGCTCAATTCTTTCAATCTGTCATCCTGAGCCTTCCGTTGGCGAAGGATCTCCCGCGATGCACCGAACTAAATTGCTGCCTCCCGGCCCTCCGGCCCGAACCTCCTGGTGTAAGAGCCCTGGTGTAGCAATTAAGCCTGACACATTCCGGGAGATCCGTCGCCAACAGAAGGCTCAGGATGACAGTTGTAGTTAGTGTCGTAATTTCTATGCGCCGACTGCCGTCAACGTCGACGAACACTCGTCCACTGGGCGCCCGCACGAGCAGCGCCCATCTAACTCCAGCAACTGCGCGAGCGAAGTGCCGCGACGCTTGGCGTAGACCTGTTGTGCAGCCTTGAGACCTACGCCTAGAAGATCTCGCCCCAAGATCGGCTGCAATACGTGCTCCAGTCCGCCAATCATCGCGATGGTGTCCAGGTAGTCGAAGAATCCAAGGTGCGCGATGCGGAAGAGCTGTCCCTTCATTTCGCCTTGTCCATTCGCAAGCACACCGGCAAACTGCTCTTTGAATCCCTTTACCACAGCTCCCGAATCGGTACCTTCAGGCGCGTACACTGCTGTGACCGCCGCAGCCGGAGCCACCGCCGCGAAGAGCTTCAACCCGAGCGCCTGAACGGCCGCGCGTGTCATCTCTGCTACGACTTCGGCGTTGTGAATGAGCGCATCCCGACCAGCAACGATGTCCCCACCGGCGCCAGCAGCGATGTAATCGAACGCAGCGCCGAGCGCTGCAATCAATGCCACAGCGGGTGTATAGGCCGATTCGCCCTTGGCCGCGGACTTCCTTTCTTTACGCAAGTCGAAGTAGTAGCGCGGATTCTTGGTGGTCTCCATGCGCTTCCAGGCGCGCTCGCTCACGGCACAGTAAGCAAGGCCAGGTGGAATCATGACCGCCTTTTGCGAGCCGCCGATGATTACGTCGATGCCCCAGGCATCCACATCGAAGTGAGTAGTGCCGAGTCCCGTAATGGCATCAACCACAAGCAACGCGTCCGTGTCCTTCGTCAGTGCAGCTACACTTTGCACGCAGTGGCGGGCGCCCGTGGAAGTCTCTGTTGCCTGCATAAAGACCGCCTTAACATCCGGCTTCAGCTTCGCCCGAACCTCCTCGATCGAGAACGTTTGTCCGTACGGAACGGTCACGGTCTCCACTTGACATCCGAAAGCTTTCGCCAAACTCACCCAACGCTCGCCAAACTTGCCTGCCGTGAGTACGAGCACGCGATCTCCCGGAGAAGTGAGATTTGAAACCGCCGCCTCCATCGCCCCCGTGCCTGAGGAGGAGATAAGGATGACGTCGTTCTTCGTGCCAACGAAGTCCTTTAGTTGGGCCAGAACACGCTGGTACAACGCTCGAAATTCAGGCGTGCGATGGTGGATATCAGCTGCTGCCATTGCCAACTGCGCGGCAGGCAAAAGTGGAGTAGGACCTGGAGTAAAAAGGCGGACCTTCTTTAGCATTTCTCTATTTTAAGGTGAGCCGACGCTGTTTCGCCTTCTGACAATGCAGCTTTGGCGCACAAAATCATCGAAAAATCTTTTGCGGATTATTAGAAGAATTGATTTCACGCTTTCGCAGGACCAGTAGAGACGCAGCATGCTGGGTTGGCGCTATGCCGACTGTGTCTCATGGAGTGCTACACTTTTCGCATATGCCTGACGAGAATCGTCCGCGCACGCTCCTGTGGATTGTGATCGGAGGCGGAGCCTTCTTCGTCTTTACCCTGCTCATATTTTCTCTGCTGTATTTCAGCATTCGAGGCAATGATTCCGGATTCGACGTTGGCGGCGACAAAATCGCCGTCCTGGACGTTCAGGGTGTAATTCTCCAGGCAAAGCCATTTGTCGATCAGCTCAAGAAATACGGAGACGACTCGTCGGTCAAAGCCATCATCCTGCGAATCGATTCTCCGGGAGGCGGCGCAGCGGCTTCGCAGGAGATGTACGACGCGGTAAAGCGCATTCGCGATCAAAAGAAGAAGATGATCGTCGCTTCTATCCAGACCGTCGGCGCCAGCGGGGCGTACTACATCGCGTCTGGGGCGAACAAGATCTACGCCAATCGCGCCAGCATTGTGGGGAGCATCGGCGTAATCGCCGAGTGGATCAATTACGGGGACCTTCTACGTTGGGCCAAGCTCAAGGAAGTGATCTTCACTGCGGGCGAACTCAAAGATGCAGGCGACCCGGCTCGCGACATGACTCCCGCCGAGCAGGCGTATCTGCAGAGCCTGGTCAACGAGATGTATGGACAGTTCATTCGGGACGTGGCAGATGGCCGAAAGATGAAGGTTGATAACGTGAAGGGAATGGCCAGCGGCCGTGTTTGGACCGGTGAGCAGGCGATCGGCCTGAAGTTAATCGACCAGCTTGGCGGGTTCCAAAATGCCGTGGACGAGACGGCTAAGGCAGTTGGTATCCGTGGGGAACCTTCCCTAGTGCACCCAGAAGAGAAGAAGCGGACGCTGGCCGACATCCTTTTCGGCGACGTTAGCCAGCTTCTTCCGGCCCAGGCGCGAATGCTACAAACCAACAATCCTGGATTTTTCTATCTTTGGCGCTAAGCTGGCGCAACCAGAAAAATTCATGTTCCAGGGTCGCGGTTAACACTTGACGGAATGCCGCATCTCAGGTGGAATGTACAACTTATGACGAAAGCCGATCTGATCGAAGAAGTTGCCCGAATTACTGACGTTACGCGCCGGGACAGCGAAGTCATCGTGGAAACTATCTTCGATAGCATCGTCCATTCGTTACGTGCCGGCGACAAGATCGAGATTCGCGGCTTCGGCAGCTTTCGTACCCGTCAACGCAATTCCCGCGTTGGACGTAATCCCAAGACAGGCGACCGAGTCGAAGTTCCCGCCAAAAAGATCCCATTCTTTAAACCCAGCAAGGAATTAAAGGACTTGGTGAACCACGAACAGGCTAACGGAGCGGGAGCCGTTACACACACACCAACTACGGAACCCACTCACAGCTAAGCTCTTTCAGCCAAGCAGTCCAACCATGCCCATCATTCTTCCCGTATAACCTGCCTCACGACGATGTGAAAAGAGCAGATCGGTGCGGCACGACGCACACTCCTTTGCTGCCTGGATGTTGCTCTCGGGCACTCCAGCATCGAGGAGTTGCCGACGATTTGCCTCCACCAGGTCGAGGTGCTTCTGCGGACCGATGTTGCTATGGCCCGGGGCTCGTGCGGTTAGGAACAACAACGGATACTTCTCTTTGATCGGATCGCGGTCGTAAACCTCTGAAAACAATTCGTCGGCATAGGAGAATTGTGAACGAAACTCGTCGATGACTTCGTCCCCCACGGCATAGCAGCAGGAGTGAATGCAGGGACCAATGGCGGCGTACACATCGGCGGGCTGGCATCCGAAAACGGCGCGCATGCCGCCGACACCACGTTCTACAATCCGCTTGGCTGTCCCGCGCCATCCGGCATGGAATGCCCCAAGCGCTCCTCGCTTCGTATCGACGATGAGCACCGGCACGCAATCGGCAACCTGAATGCCTAGGAGCACGTTCCGGTGGCTACTAACGACGCCATCGCCTTTCAGCGGACTTGAAGGCACACGATCTCTGCTCTTCAGGATGCGTACAACACCAGAGTGAATCTGTCGCAACGTAACCAGTTGTGGCGGTTCCCTTTTTCCGGTGAGTTCACGAATGAAGGCGCGACGATTGCGTTCTACCGTTTGCCGATTGTCAGACGGTGTAAAGCCAAGATTTAGCTGGCCGCCACCATATGCTTCCGAGAAGCCTCCCCCGCGAGTACTAAATCCGTGAACGATACGCGGAAATTGAGAGAGATTCGCGGCTCGGATGATCTCGATTTCGGAAATAGAACGCCGCTTAGGCGCTTTCCTGGTGCTTGCAGTGGGAGGCACACACAATTGTAAATGGGACCGGAAGCACAGAAGCTGTGAGATAGGACTTGTGGCACAGCCGCCCTCGGCTGTGGCTCTGCCCAAAATCAACACAGGCGAGGGCGCTTGTGCCACAAACCACGCTGAAAAATCCGCGTGATATTCTTTTTCTTCTGCCATGTACGACGATTTCACTGCTACTGATCGCTGGTCTGGAGAACAGATTCACGGCACCTATCAGGCCGTCGTTGTAGCCATCGCCACTCGCCATGCCGATGCCATCGACATCAAGTTCCTCGCCAACGGGCGGTCAGTCTGGATTGCCCTGCCTCATCTCGCATGGGTCAAATACAAAGAGCAGACCGGCAAAGCCATCACCGATCCACTCGCCATTCAGATCGCGGGACACTATCTGAAATCGGCAATCGAGACCGGATACGACAATGGCCGCGAAATGTACACGCTCTCGGTCGATGAGACGCTCGATCACTTGAATGCCGTGATGGAAAAGTTCAAGAGCGCAAGTGCCATCCCCGTGATGCCGCGAGTGGAAGCATAACAAGAAGCTACCTGCTCCTAGCTTCCAGCAACCACAGGTACCGGGTTTGATCTAGTAGCTGGCAGCCGGTAGCTGTTAGCTTAAAAGCTAATGAAGCTCGTCTTCTGCGGCACTCCGCAGTTCGCGGTTCCCACGCTCGAAGCTCTGCTTGCCAACGGTCACGAGATTCCTTTAGTAGTTACGCAGCCGGACCGGCCTCAAGGGCGCGGACTGGAACTCGCCACATCACCGGTCAAGCACACCGCCCAGCGGCACAGCTTGCCAATTGAACAGCCGGAAAAAATCAAGAACAATGCTGACTTTCGCGCGCTGCTGGAGAAGATTCAACCGGACGCGATCATCGTCGTAGGATACGGCCGCATCGTTCCTCCGTGGATGTTGGCGCTACCGAAGCATGGCAACATCAATCTTCACGGATCGCTTCTGCCAAAGTATCGTGGGGCCGCGCCGATTCAGTGGGCAATCGCTGAGGGCGAGAAAGTTAGCGGTGTGACCAGCATGTTGCTCAACGAAGGACTCGATACCGGCGACATTTTTCTTCAACGCGAACTGGCCATTGCCCCAGACGACACCGCCATCACCTATGGTCAGCGTTTGTCGATACTCGGAGCAGAGCTGATGGTGGAAACTCTGCGAAAGCTGGAGGCAGGAAGCATTAAGCCGCAGCCGCAGGATCACAGTCGTGCGTCGCTTGCCCCCATTTTGAAAAGGGAAGACGGGCAGGCAGATTTTAAGTCCTCCGCTCAACGCATCTACAACCGCCTGCGTGGATTCCAGCCGTGGCCGGGTTCCTATACGATCCTGAAGGGCAAGAAGCTGGGAATTACTTCCGCCAAAGTGCATTCCTATTCTGGAACTCAGACTCCGGGCGAGCTACTCGTCGATCAGGACCAACTGTTCGTCGTCTGCGGAGAGAACAGCGCCCTGCAACTGCTCGAAGTTCAGCCTGAAGGCAAGCGCCGTATGACAGCTGCCGATTTCGTCCGCGGCTATCGTCCACAAGCCGGCGAAAAGTTGGGAGCGTGAGCCAGTGCCGTCACCGGCGCGCATCTCGCCGGCGCGCACTGCCGCATTTGACGTGCTTCTACGCGTCGAAACCCATGATTCCTATGCAGCGGAGCTGCTGCATTCCAACTTACTCGCTCGTCTAAACAGCTCCGATCGCGGTCTCGCGACGGAACTTGTTATGGGAGTCCTGCGCTGGCAGCAGAAGCTCGATCAAGTAGTCGAGGCCACGGCGGGCAAGTCCGTAGGGAAGTTCGATGTTGAAGTGAAGCTCGCCCTTCGGCTCGGGGCCTATCAACTGCTTTATCTGGACCGCATTCCTTCGCGAGCGGCTGTGAACGAAAGCGTGGAGCTCGTGAAGCAGCACGGCAAGCGCTCCGCAGCTCCTCTGACCAATGCTGTCCTGCGCAAACTTTCCAAAGAGACTCTCGGCTCATCGCAGCAGCAGCCGGGCAGGGATCTCGCTACTATTTATTCGCATCCCGCGTGGCTGGTAGAGCGCTGGACAAAGATCTATGGCGAGGAGGCCACCCGCGCGATCTGCGAGCAGAATCAGAAGCGTCCGCAAACCACAATTCGCACCACGTCTCCCGCAGTGATCGAAGAACTTTCCCGCGACGGCATCTCGCTTGAACCAGCAACGCTGATCAATGCCGCCTGGCATGTGACGACGGGAGATGTAACCCAAACGCGCGCCTACCATGAGCGGCGACTGGCCATACGAGACGAGGCTTCACAACTCGTCGCGCTGCTCGCTCAGGGAAAGACAATTCTGGACTGTTGCGCTGCTCCGGGCGGCAAGAGTGCAATCGCTGCAGAACAAAATCCGCCTGCCTTGGTGGTCTCCATGGATTTGCATCTTCATCGCGTCCGCCTCATGCGCACACTCACCGGTCTAGCTGCCATCCTCGCAGCCGACGCTCGCCAGCTTCCATTCAACCGACAGTTCGATTGCATCATCGCCGATCTGCCGTGCACCGGAACGGGCACACTCGCGCGCAATCCGGAGATCAAGTGGCGCCTCAAGCCTGAGGATCTTCCGCGGTTGGGACAATTGCAGTTTGAAATTCTGAGCTCTGCCGCCAAGTCGGCGAAGACCATCGTGTACTCCACCTGCTCACTCGAACCCGAGGAGGGCGAAGAGGTGATCAGTAGATTTCTCGCGGAGCACACGGCTTTTCGGCCGATTCCTGTCCAAACTCGACTAGAGCAACTGTCCCAGGAGGGATTGATTCGAGCGGATGCGATTAGCGCTATCGTAAAAGTCGATTTCCTGCGTACCGTTCCGGGAATTCATCCTTGTGACGGATTCTTCGCCGCGATACTGGAGCAGGCGTAAAACCGCCTGCGACGTCACGCGCTCTATTCCACGGCCGCCACGCGGGCATTCTTTCCTTTTAGAAGTTCAGCCGCTTGCGAAGCTCCACGTGTCGCTCCTAACCGTCCAGGAGCATTCACGAGTGCCGCCTGAAACTCTTTCAGTGCCAAGTCGGGATGCTTCTGCTCGAGCAGTAACGACCCTAGCTGTTCGCGAGCGGGAACGATTGGCCCGGGAGTTATCGGAAGCTTTTCAACCGCGTCTTCTTCATCCGCAGCCTGGCGCATGAGGCTTAGGGCTTCGTCGGGTTTGCCCTGCTGCTGAGCGCACCAGGCCGTGAGTCCCCGCCCAAGGATTCTTGTCTGCGCAACCCAATAGTCTTGTCCCGAGGAGCGCAGCTGACTTTCGATTTGCGCCAGACGATCGACTTGCGCGCGAGCCTCCTCGATACGGCCGCGTCGAACAAGTCCGAGCCCGCGAGCCCAAACTGCGACGGCCGTCACTTCCGGCGGACTTCCAGCTGTGGCGGTGATGGCGGTGGCTTCTTCCCATCGACCTAACTCAATGGCATAGCGTACGGGCATCGCGGTTGTGGCGTAGGAACTCTTGAAGCCTCCGGTCAGCGTGCCCTTGTTTCCCAGTTGCTTGATGACCTCAGCGGCTTGTGTGTCGCGTCCACTTTGAAGATACGCATAGACGAGGTAATCCATCGCGTGAAGCTCTTCGCCGGCGTCTCCCTGCTGATGAGCCGCCTCCCGTGCCGCAAGATTGCTGGCGATGGACTCATCCCACAACCCAAGTCGCGTAAAAATATGCGACGGCATATGCAAGGCGTGCGGAGCCGAAGGCGCAATGTTCGAGTATGCGTTCGCGGCAGCCAAACCGCGGGAAGCGAGTTCCGCGTTGTCGTAGGCATGGATGAGGTAATGCGGGATTCCGGGGTGCTGTGGATGAGCCCGATAAAGAGGCTCGAGCAAGTCCGCTGCTTTCTTTTGATTTGCGTGCGTCTTGTCTGCAGGTGACGCGGTTGACAGAAGAGCCAGCGCATAAAACACCTGGACCTCGAGGTTCTCTCTTTCGTCTCTCGCCAAAGCGCTCATCACATCCAGGTACTTCATCGCTCTTCGGCGGTACTGCGCTTCACTCGCATCATCCAGGAGAACGCTAAGTGCAGCGATGAGCTTTCGCTCTCGTTCCGAACCAGATCCCAGCCGTTGAGCTTCTTTGATTTCATTTTTCGCTTCGGGAATTTCGGATGCAGGAAGTGGTGGCTCCCACAACTGATGGAAATGCGTCATGGCGATGCCCCAGTGAACCATCGCACACTGAGGATCTTGCTTTGCTACGCCGCGGAAGGCAGTCTCTGCCGGAGCGTAAGCGAATGAGTGAAGCAAAGCAACTGCGCGGTTGAACTGCTGCTGAACCGCAGGATTGCACGAGACAGGAAACGACACCTCTCCCAACTTCTCCGGCACACCGTGGGAGTGAGCCTCCTGAGCAGTCAGGCAAGAGGCATATGTGATGAGACCTGCCAGAAACAATCGCCACATATTTCGCCAACCATAATCGCAATTCAGTACACGTTCAGGGTACGCGCAGCCATTGTACCGAAGTACCAACTGACATTCGTCGACGCAGCCTAGAATGGCACTGTGAAAGAGCGCTTACTATCAGCGATCGTCTTAGGGAGCTTCTGCCTGGCCGCGCACGCACAAGCTCCACAAGCGGAAAATGAAGCTGCCCGCCGAGTCCGCAAGGCTATCCTTAGCAGCCGCCACCTCGGTGCTCACGGACTCGGATATAACGAGCAATCCATGGAAGCACTCTCCAGAAAGCTGAGTCCGTCCGACATTCCGATTCTGGTCAACTTGCTGGCGGATATAGATCTACACGTGGGTGCGCAGTTTGCGCTGGCGTCACAATGTGAAGCCGCCATTGCTCCGGTTCGTGATGCTGCTGCAGACCATACGATGTCGTTCCTCGATGCCGAAGACACAATGAACTTGATCGAGAATTTAACCGTCTGCTCGCCAGAAACTCGCCAAAGAGCAACCGTGGTGCGCTCCGAAATTCACACCCTTGGAGAAACCGATCAAGCGAAGAGAGAACAGCAAGCTCGTGAACGCGCAGCCGACGATGCACGCATGCAGGCGAACGGCCTCAAAATGTTGGATCCGAAGCAAGCTAAAGGACTCACCAGGCAGGAGCGCGAAGAAGTCTATCGGCGCTCACTCAAAGCCATGGGTTTGAAGGAAGACGGTCCTATGACGCCAGAGCAACGAGATCTAGTGCAGCGTATGTACCGAACCATGGTGTTAGGCGAATCTGGGGATAGACCTCACAATTAATTTCCAAACACTGCACATCGGTTGCGAACTGTTTGTGAACGTCTGTTAGATTCGTTGCTGTTCTTAGCGAGCGGTCCAATCCAAGAATTTCTGAACCGCCAGGTTGAGCAATCCGCGTGCTCCAGATACAGAAGGCAAACCGATGTCCGACAACATCACACCTTCAGAACCGACGGCGACCCGGTCCCGCTGGGCCATCGCACCGTACTTCATCGTTGACGATGTAGTAATGACCGCAAACTTCTATCGCGACAAGCTAGGCTTCCGCTACCAGCGCTTCTGGGGAGATCCGCCGGCATTCTGCATGGTTACGCGCGGCGGAATCATCATCATGCTCAGCCAGTTTCGCAAGACCGGTCTAATGCGTCCGAACGGAAAGGCTGTTCCTAATGGCGATGCCTGGGACGCTTACATCTGGGTAGAAGACGCCGATGCGTTATATGGCGAGTTCAAAACCAAGGGAATAAAGATCGCGCGAGATATCTGCGATCAGCCCTATGGAAACCGCGACTTCGATGTCGAGGACTGCAACGGCTATAGACTCTGTTTCGGGAGCGACCTTAAATCCTGACGGCTTCGAGCTGGCCACTGGTAAGCGGGAGTAACGACAAGCTGGGCAAATCCTGGTTTGCCTCTCGGATTAATCAAAGGGCTATCCCTGCCTACTGCGTGACCGACAACCTGATCTGCGAATCTGGCGTTATACGCGCTCCAGCGGGCGGGCTCTGGGCGGCTATGGTTCCCCAGGTGGGAGTTGTCGTAGGTGTCGGGGAAGGGACTAGAGCGCCGGGAGGACTTCCTTCCTGGTTGGGCACGATGGCTCTCCCGACCACAGCTACGCTGGCAAGCTGCAATCCTGCACGGGCGATCTTCTCTTTGGCCTCGGTTAGTTGGCGGCCAACAAAATTGGGCATTACGTATTCGGGCGTCTTGGGCGGCTGGGCGAGTAACAGGCTTACCTTCGGCGAGGTGAATTCCGTTGCGCCTGCGGCGGGCACTTGTGCGATCACCTGATCCGGTGACACATTGGAAACTGGGACTCCAGGAATCGTGACCGCATCGAGTCCACGACGCCGCAGATTGAGAGTTGCGGCAAGCTCGGTTTGGCCGACCAAATCGGGAATGGAAACACGCAACGGTCCGATGCTCTCGGCGACGCGTATACGTCCTCCGCGGCGCACTCTGCTGTTCGTCACCGGGATTTGCGAGATGATGCTGCCTTCAGGGACGTAGGAACTGTAGAACTTATCCTCGACAAATATGGTGAGACCGGCGTGATTTGCAGCCTCCTGCGCCTGGAACAGCGGCAATCCCTTCACGTTTGGGACGCGCGCCTCACGTCCGTGAATAGCGAACCGCATGGCCGCGAGTGCAGAGAAGAGCGCAATCAGCAGAAGAATGAGCGAGCGGGTGATGAGCCGCAAGAGCCTGATGATGCGCCATTCTCGTTTATCGGCAGTCATCGGGAGACCACGGAGGCCGCCTGCGAATGAACTGTCGTGCTCTGGGCCTTGATTACAGGGGATTGAGGAGCAGGCTTTCCGGGGAAGCTCTCCTCAGGATGCTCGACTAGCGCAACCTGCATGAGCCGTTCCCAGATTGGGAGAGCAGCCAACGCCCCTGACTCTTTTTCGCCCAATGATTTTTTTTCGTCGAAGCCGATCCAGACGCCGCAGGTGATCGAGGGTGAGAATCCGATAAACCAGGCGTCGGTGAAGTCGTTGGTAGTGCCGGTTTTTCCGCCCAAAGCATGCTTCAACCTTGCTCCGGCAGCGGCCGCCGTGCCGTGAAGCATCACGCCTTGTAGCAGGTCGGTCATGGTGCGCGCTGTGTCCACGCTGATCACATCCTTTACTTCCGGATAATTCTCCTCGAGTGAGTGACCTTCGTAGTCCACAACTCGTCGAATGTAGCGGGGAATGACGCGCACACCATCGTTGGGGAAGGCGCTATAGGCCGAGACCTGCTCCTGCAACGTAACCTCTGCAGCACCCAGAGCGACCGGAAGATAGGTCTCCATTTTGGAGGTAATGCCAAATTTTCGGACGTACGAAATCACGGTCGGCATTCCGATCTGAGCCGCGAGTTTCACGGTTGGAACGTTTCGTGACTGCGCCAGGGCATGGCGCAGCGTCACCAGACCTTCGAACTTGTTGTCATAGTTATGGGGCGCCCATACGCCCGATGCATTCGTGAAGCTCACAGGCGCGTCGAGAATGGTATCGTCCGGCTTCGCGCCTCGATCTATGGCCGCGGTGTAGACATAGGGCTTGAATGACGATCCCACTTGCCGCAGCGCCTGGGTCGCGCGATTGAACTTTGACACGTCAAAGTCGCGTCCTCCCACCATCGCTTTTACGTCGCCGGTAGAGTTCTCGATGGCCATCAAAGCGCCTTGCACTCCTGACTCCTGCTCGAGAGTGACGTGCAGCGGTGGGCTCGTTCCATCTGGTCTGGGCGGCGGGATATCCGTAACGTGAACGTAGACTTGGTCTCCGATCTTCAACACTGCGCGCAGATCTTTTTGCTTGGTCCACGCGATGTCGGCCGCGGTGAGCAGACCGTTGACCCTGCCAAGCTTCGCAATGGCAACACCCGGACTTACGGCAATGACCAGTCCGTGCACGTAGCTACCGGCTTCGATGGGTTGGTCCCAATCTGGGTCTGTGTAGCTGGAGACCGTCTGGCCGGTGCTGGAGATGTTTTGGAGATGACCTTTCCAGCCATGACGATGTTCGTAGGCTGCGAGACCGTCGAGTATCGCGCGCTCGGCCATCCTTTGATAGTCAAGATCTAGCGAGGTGTAAACCCGCAGTCCGCCTTCGTGGACCTCGTCGGCTCCATACTTTGATTCGAGGTAGCGTCGAACTTCCTCGACAAAATACGGAGCCATGGAATTCGGCGCGCTCTGAAGATGCAGCCGGATGGGAGTGGACTTAGCCAGCGCGGCCTCTTCGGCAGTGATCTTCCCATCTTCGAGCAGCGCGTTAATCACCATGTTCCGGCGATGCAGCGCACGTTCGGGATTCCTAATTGGGGAATATACGGATGGTCCCTTCGGCAGCCCCGCCAGCAACGATGCCTCTTCGAGCGTAAGATCGCGAGCGTGTTTGCTGAAGTAGTACTCCGAGCCGGCCTCAAACCCATAAACGCCATGGCCCAAAAAGATCTGGTTAGCGTACATCGTGAAGATCTGCGGCTTAGTGAATCTCCGCTCGATCTGGATAGCGAGCATGACTTCCTGAAGTTTCCGTCCGAAATTCTTGTCGGCGGAGAGAAACAGGTTGCGCGAGAGCTGCATCGTCAGGGTTGATGCGCCCTGCACGCGTCCCCCGGAGCGGAAGTCACGATAAGCGGCTCCGAGCACTCTCCACACGTCGACTCCCCAGTGCTTCTCGAAGTCTTTGTCTTCGATGGAGATTACGGCATCTCGCAGGAGTTTGGGGAGATCGTCATAAGTGACAATAACCCTGCGCTGCAGGGCGAACGATCCGATCTGCCGTCCCTGATCGTCGTAAAGCTCCGTGATAGAACTGGGACGGTAGTGCTCGAGCTCGTCGATCTGTGGAAGGTCGGTTGAGTAGACGAGCAGCAAGCCGCAAAGCACACCAACTGTAGCGGCGATCAATGCCAGGAAGAGGAACCCAATCTTGCCAGCCGTCTGCTTTGGCGTGAGGGCAAGTTGTTCGTCGTGTTCCTGCTCAACAGGCGGATTGGTTTCAACGTGCATACAACTCGCGAATCGTCTTAGGAGCTGTGTTGCCTATTATCGCGGAGCGAGGGCCAGGTTGGTGGCGGAAAATCGCCCGCTAGCCGGTGAAGCCAACAGTGAATGGCCGCAAAATAAAAGCGCCAGATGCTTATCTGGCGCTCTGGGAACTCCTAACCAACTGACTAGCTTCTAGCCTTCAACACTTCAATTGCGCGCCGAAGCTGATCGTCATCCTTCTGCTGCTTCGGTTTCTCCTGCGGAGCTGGCGCCGCCGCGCCATCTTCGTCATCCGACAATGCATCGTCGAGGTTGCTGGCTACCACAACGTTGGGTGTCACGGCGTTATCTTCAATCGCTTTGCCGCTAGGCGTGTAGTACTTCGCGACTGACAGGATCAGCGCTGAGCCATCAGGGATGTCGATAACTTTCTGCACCGAACCGCTGCCGAAGGTCTTGTCGCCCACCACGTCGCCGCGATTGTTGTCGAGGATCGCCGCCGCCACGATCTCGCCGGGTCCTGCAGTTCCGCGATTTACAAGCACAACCAGCGGCAGGGTGGTGATTGCCTTCTGTGGCTCAGCAATCAGCGTCTGTTTCGGATACTTTTGACCCTGCAGATACGTAATAGTCCCGTGATTCAGAAAGAGATTGGCGACGGAAGCCGCTTCGGTCGCGTCACCCTGAGAGACGTTCCGCAAGTCGAGGATCAGCTTCTTCGCGCCCTTTTTCTGCTCTTCGCGAATCTTGTTGGCTACTTCCTGTGCCTTGCCTTTGGTGAGAGTCACCGGCTGGATGTCCGCGATCCCGTCTTCCAGAATCTTGTCAGTCGTGCCGGGGATCACGACGTTGTCGCGCGTGATCGTAATCTTCTGGGGCTCAGCCTTGCCGGGACGCACAACTGCAAATTCAATGTTCGATCCCTGCTTGCCGGCGAGTTGTTCCTCGACGGCCGCCAGCGACATCTCGTGCGTGCTCTTGCCCTCGATCGCCTCAATAATGTCGCCCGTCTGGACGCCAGCCTTGTCGGCTGGTCCACCCGGAAGCACTGATACTACCGCCGCGTAACCGAAGCGCCTCGACACCGTCGCTCCGATGTTCGCGTGGCCGTCGTTCTGGTGGTTCTTGTAGAACTTGTACTCTTCCGGATTCAGGTAGCTCGAGTTGGCGTCAAGTGAATCCAGCAGCCCGTGTAAAGCGCCGCTGGTGACGGCCGAGAAGTTCGGCTCCTCGACATATTCCGTCCGAATGCGAGAAAGGACTTCGCTATACACGCCAAGCTGGCGGTAGGCGCCGTCATTGTTACTGCTGGCCGCGTGGACACCTAGTCCACCAAGCACAACCAGGAGAACGATTAAGAACGAGAGGGAAAGGAGACCAATCTTCAAATGCTTCGACATTAGACCTTCTGGCAAGCGCGATAGGCCGCCGCTCACAATGCGATTATAGCTTTGGATGCTCTGTTTGCAGCCCCCGTCTCAAAGCCTTTTTTGTTGCATTTACGCACTTTAGACGTACCCTGCTGACGAGTACGAATCAGGGCCAACAGTCGAGTTGGTGCTCAGTTCATATTTGGCTGGGATGTCGTTAACCCTAAGCTGCTCTTGTGGATAGAGGTTGCTCTACTGTTGGCCGACCGGGAATTGCTGGTGCTTCAGGTCCCGGGGATAGCCATCCAAACCCAACTCCCGGCTCTTCGGACCCAGGCTGGGAGATAGCGGTGTCTCTTGCACAACCAGCTGTGCGGTCGTCCGCACAGCCTTACCGGTGATTCTCCATTGCTGTTGCTTGCCGCGTTTCCCTTGGACTTTCGTGCTCACAAATGCGTGCAAAGATGGGAAGTAAGTGCGGCACATACGCTCGCGATGAAAAACCTCGCCGATTTCGCCCTGGAGCAGCATCGCGTTTACGTCCTTCGCCATTTCGAGGTAGACGCGACTGGCGATATCGTGTGCTCGGCTTATGCGAGATCAAATCCGGAGAAGATTATCGCAGCGCGCTTCGCCCAAGCTGTCATGAAATCCACGTGGCAAGAGCACGAAAACACCTTGAAGCTCCCCTGGCCCCTCGAGGTGATCAGCTTTCACGCTGTTAGACTGGGAAGACGCTTCCGATTCACCCTGAACTGCGTTGACTTCCAGCGCGAATGGGAATCGGAATGGCCGCAGCTGATTTAGTTCCTCTGCCATGCCCTTTACCCGGCGCGATTTTCTCCGCAGCAGCCTTTGCGGCCTTGGCTACTCACTTCTCCTGCCACACCTAGGCGCGGATTCAAGGAAGCGCGACACCGTCGATGACCTTCTGGTCGAAATCGAGCGCCGTGCGTGCCTCTTTTTGTACGAACAAGCTGATCCGGCAACCGGACTGGTGAAAGACCGAGCCCGGCATACCGGACCCGACACGCACACGGTCTCGAGCATCGCAGCAGTTGGCTTTGCCCTGAGCGGCATGTGCATCGCCCATGCCAACGGTTTCCTGAAACGGTCCGAAGCGCAGAGTCGAGTGCAGCAGACACTTGAATTTCTGGCCCGCCGCATGCCGCACGAGCACGGTTTCTTCTATCACTTCGTCGATATGCATACGGCCGAGCGCGCATTCCGTTCTGAGATTTCGTCCATCGATACGGCACTGTTGCTGCTTGGGGTCCTGCACACGCGCGCCTACTTCGATTCCAAGCCGATCCGCCAACTCGCCACCGAGATCTACGCGCGTGTGGACTGGAAGTGGATGCTGAATAGCGGCGAAACACTCGATCACGGATTCAAGCCCGAAATCGGCTTTCTTCCGTCCCGCTGGGATTCATATTCCGAGTTGAAGGGGATGTATCTCCTGGCGATCGGATCCCCGACGCATCCCATTCCGCCGTCTTCCTGGGAAGCCTGGACTCGACCCATCTACGAATACGGCGACCTGCGCTACATCAGCGCACCAGCGCCTCTATTCATTCATCAGTCAGCCCATGCCTGGATCGACTTTCGTCACAAGCGAGACACTCACGCCGATTACTTCGAGAATTCCCGGATTGCCACCCTCGCTCACAGACGCTTCTGCCTGAGCCTGCGCGACAAGTATCCCTGGTACAGCGACGAGCTGTGGGGAATCACCGCCTCCGACTCCGAGCACGGCTATGTTGTGTGGGGAGGTCCGCCTGAAATGGGACCCATCGACGGCAGCGTTGTTCCCTGCGCAGCGGGAGGATCACTGGTCTTCCTTGCTGATGACTGCAAGCTTGTTCTTAAGACCATTTTCGACCGATATCCAAAGGCCTGGACGCGCTACGGATTCGTCGACGCTTTTAATCCCAAAACGGGATGGTATGATCCTGAGGTCCTCGGCATCGATCAGGGCATCATGCTCCTGATGGCCGAGAATCTGCGCAACGAGGGCCTGTGGAAAGTGTTTATGCGCAACGAAGAGATTATGCGAGCGATGAAAGCGGTGGGATTCAGGTCAGAACAGCACTGAAAACAAGGTGAACACGAAGGACACAAAGGTCACGAAGATTCTTTGTGACCTTCTAAGTTGCCTCCGTGACCTTCGTGTGCGCTCTTCTCGGTGCCTGTTTCGATACCTACTTCACTTCCACCACCACCAAACTCTGGGCCGGCAAATCCAAACTCAATTGATTGTCTGTAATCTGCCGACGCTCAGGCTCGGGCAGCGCCGCAGCTCGTTGCAGCGTCACAATCTGCGAGCGCGTCGGGTACTTCGGACTTCCCATCTGCGCATACGCGTCCAGCAGAGATCCATGAGTAGAGTCGACACGATAGATCACGGCAATGTGCCTTCCGGTAAGTCCGGAAAACTGAAACGTCACGCTCTTCGCTGCTCCGGTAGCTCCGGGCAAAACGAGATTCCAGGCGGCGAGCACCGGTTTACCTTCTTTGGTAGAGGCTAGTGCCATATTGGAACTAAGTGGCAGCCGCTGGTCGCCCAACAAGTGCAGGACCTTGAAAGCGTTGAACGCCGGCTTAGGCAATCCTCCGGCAGCAATAATTCCGAATCCGCCGTAGAAAGGCGTTTTCACCACGCCTTGTTCCTCAAAAACGTCAGAGAAGGTCCAGTACGACATAACGTCGACTAGCTCATCGCATTGGCGAATGGTGTCGGCAAGCCAAGGAGCCATGAAGACCTGATCGGTGATCTGCGGCTCATTCATGTAGCTCGCGTTGTACTCGCTCCAGATCAGCGGCAAGTTCGGCTTCGGCGAGGCTTTAATCTCGTCATGAACTTTCTTTACCGCGCGGCAAACCATCTGGTCGCGCGGGATGTTCTCGTGCGTGCCAAAGACGTCTTCGGCTTTGTCATTGGCATAAACGTGGGTCGAAAAGAAATCAGCAGGCACATTGGCCTTCACGACGTGCTGAATAAAAGGCTCAGCCCATGCCGCCTGCGCCGTCGCAGGACCGCCGACACGCAATCGCGGACTCACGGCCTTCACCGCCCGCGCGGTGTGATCGTACAACTCAAAATACGTCGATTGTCTTGGTTCGCCTGCCCAGAAGTCGAGATTGGGCTCATTCCAAACTTCGAAGTACCACTGCGCTACTTCATCCAGGCCATAGCGCTCGACCAGATGCTGTGTAAAGGCCGTGATCAGCGCATCCCACTTCCCGTAATCCTTTGGCGGCGCGGGAGAAAACTTGTACCAGAAGGCATGCAGCACGGGAGAAGCAGCTAGCTTCTTCGGCATGAAGCTCAGTTCAACAAACGGCTTCACTCCATGCGCCAGTAGCCCGTCATAGATCTGATCGACGTAAGAAAAGTTGTAGACCGGATTGCCCTGCGCGTCTTCGTCATACACGCCATTCTCGTCGTGAAAGATGGCGTGGAAACGGACGTACTTAAATCCAGTGATCTCCCGCGTCCAGTCCAGATCACGCCGATAGCTCTCACGCATCGAGACGTTACCGCGCTCCGCGCCGAACATCTGTTCCCAGAAATGCGGAAATGGAGTAGTAGGAGCAGAGAGATCGACACGCACAAGCTCATTCGCCGGATTCGAAGGCTGTTCTTGCCCGGCGACAGTCTCCGCAACGAGTAGTAATAGAGGGATAAGCAGTTTTGTAGTCACGTGCCTGTTCATGAGTACAAGTAGGGCGGCGATCATATCTGCCGCCCCATTAAAAAGAATCCGTCAGAACTGGATCTTTGCCTGAAGCTGGATCACTCTGCCGGCAAACGCGCTGTTCGCCTTCCCGAATTGGCCCGTGTTAATGATGTCAGTTGGAGCCGTAGCCGGAGCAAAGTTCGACAGGTTTAGTATGTTGAAGACGTTGAACGCGTCGCCGCGGAATTGTATGCGAGCGCCTTCGCCGACCAAAGGCAATTTCCCGAACGAAAAGCTCTTTGCCAGCGACAAGTCAATGTCAGAGTAGCCCGGACCGCGGAAGAGGTTGCGACAGCGGCAGCCAGGACCTGGTGTGGTCACGTCGAACTCGGCCTTCGGATTCGGGAATATGCCATTGATGAACTGTTGCTTCGACGGATCCTGAATCGCGCCGCCGAAGTAAGCGAATGGGTAGTCCGGACAGAAGCTGTCGCCATTGCGGTCTGCCGAAGTGTTGCAGCTCCCGATCGCCGCCGTGAAGGGAAAGCCGGTGTTGTGAGTGGCGATGGTACTTATCTGCCAACCGCCCAACAGCGTGCCTACGGTGTCATGCCGCCCACGAAAGATCGGCAAGTCCCATACCGCAGCCAACTGGAAGTAGTGCCGCGAATCGAAGTCCGAGTCCGATTTGTTCAATATCGGATTGCTCGGCTCAAACTGCTGGCCGCCGATGTCGTACGAAGCGGTATCGATGGTGTGGCTCCAGGTATACGAGCCCGAGAGGCTGACACCATGGCTGAGTTGATGAGTAACGCTGGTAATCAGTGCGTCATAGCTCGCGTTCACATCGGGAAGCGGGAAGAAGACTCTGCCGAAGCGATTGTTGCCAACCGCCACCGGCGTTGGACACGCTGGATTCGATGCACCACACGCGATGCCATTCGCACTCTTGTTTTTCACCTCATCGATATTGCCGTCGAAAGTATCGCCTGGGGTGATGCGGTTGACGTCGATCGTGCGCACCAGCTTGCGAGTGCGGCTGCCGTGATAACCGATCTTCAGCACGTCGTATTTTGTAAATCCTTCCTGCATCTCCAGAGAGTAGGAGTACACATACGGATTCGGCTCATCCGGCAACGAGGCAAATAGATCCGTTTTCGTGGTCGTTGTGCATGCCGGATTGCCGCACAGCGCGCCATCCGGGGCCACACCAAATGCCAATCCGGGATTGGCGGGGAAGCTGAATGCGGAGTTGCTCGAGCCCAGGGCATACAGAATGTTCGAGCCCGGTGGCGGACCCTGAATCCGTCCAGGATCGAAGAAACAGCAGGCCTGCGCCGCCGCGGTGAAAGGAGTGTTCTGACGAGTGTTGGAGAAGACAATTCCCATGTCGCGGTTGAAGGAGATGCCGAATCCCCCGCGCAGTACAAGATTGCCTCCACCACCGGACGGACTCCAGGCAAAACCGAGCTTGGGAGCGAAGTTGTTGCGATCAGCGTTGTACAACTCGTTCGCCGGTCTTACGCTACCGGAACATGCGGTTGGGAAGTAATTAATGCAGGTCAGACCACCCGCGCCTGTTGTCGCGCCTCCGAAGACATAATTCGTCAGCAAATTGTCTGTTTCTTTGAGGGGCGTGAAGTATTCCCATCGCAAACCCAGCGTGAGGGTCAGATTTGGCCGCATCTTCCACGTATCCTGGGCGAAGACCGCATAGTCGCTGGTTCGGAAGTGGCGCAAGCCATTTTCAGGTCCGCCGGTCCGCGGATTCACGCCCACCTGCTCGTTGAAGCAGCATGCATCGTTCGCGAAATTCAGTAGTCCGCGGAATTGATAGAAAGGACGAGAAAAACCGGATTCATCGTCATTATTTTGTTCCCGAATGTAATCTCCCCCAAGTCTTAGAGCATGGCGGCCAATTACCCAGGTGAGTGTGTCCCTGAAGTCGTAAGTGTTCTCGGCCAACTTGCCCGGAGTGGTGCCGGAAGCAATGATTCCCAAGTTCCCGTTTCGGCTCTGGTCACCAAAACCATTCGCATCGAAATCGAAGATGCCGATTTGCGGCAATCCGAAGTTAGTCGTCCCGCTGCTCGTTTCCTGGTTGAAGGCGAAGCGGGTGACGTTTGCCCGAACATCGTTCAGCAGTGAGTTGCTGATAACGCGGGTCCAGCCAATCGCGGCTGTCCAGTTGTCGGGTGAAAATGCGATATCCTGGGTCGGCCGCACAGCACCGTTTAGGTTATCGAGCAACGTGTAGTAAGTCCCAAAAAAGAACTGGTTCTTGCCCGCACTGTAATCCATGCGCCCGTTGTACTGATTGCCGTTCGAGCTGTTTGGGATTCGCAGATCGAAGACTCCCCAATCGGGAATCCCGTCCGGCCCATTACCAATTGCCTGCCCAACTGCTGTTCCGGGCTGATACCAGGTACCTACCGCGCGGCCATCAAGCGAGCAGCAGTCCACCGTCTTGGTTGTGCTCGAAATGCGCGGCGCAATTCCCGACAGGCCGAAGATCTTCGCCGCGAGGCTGTTCGGATTTGTCGACTTTACGTACTGTTCGAACTGCGGAGTTTCCAGGGTCACCGAACGCTGCAGCACCGTGTTGTGCAGGCGCACACCTTCATAGGAGAAGAAGAAAAATAAGTGGTTCTTGATAATTGGTCCGCCGGCGCTGCCCGCGAACTGGCGGTACTTCTGCTCACTTCTCTCCGGACACTGGCTGGCGACGATCATGAACTGAGTGGTGCCGCTGTTACAGGTAATCGGCTTCGCTCCGGCTGCCGGAGTAGGACCGTAGAACTTGTTAAACGCGTTGAAACCCGGGTCCTGAAAGAGGATCGCTCCGCTTCCATGCAAGCGGTTTGTGCCGCTCTTGGAAACTGTCTTCGTGATGAGTCCGGAGTTGCGACCATCCTCAGCATCGAAACTTCCAGCCACCGCAGTGATTTCCGACACTGATTCCTGGTTAGGCGTAATAACCGCAGCGCCACCATTCCCCAGGCTGTCCACCTGAACGCCATCGACAAGATAGTGATTCGCGCTCACGCGCTGGCCATTCGCCACTACCTGAACCTGATTCTCTGTTTGGAAGATTTGACTATTTGACTGCCCTGGCCCCACCTGCTGCGGAAGATTAGCGGAGTTCCCATTGGCGGAACGCGCTCCAGTCCCAAATACTCCCGGAATGGTTCGTAGAAGCTCGTATGGGTCGCGTCCCTGTTCGGGAATCTCCAACACTTCGCGTGTGCCGATCGTTGCCTGGTTATTGGCCGTCTCGGTCTGAAGCAGATCATTTCCGCCGGTGACTGTCACCTGCTCAGTTGCCGGTCCTGCCGACATTGTGAGATTCAATCCCCGCGGCGACTCCGCCTGTACCTGCACCACGCCACTAGTAACCGGGCTGAAGGAGGTCGCACTTGCGTTCACTGTGTATGCCCCCGGCGGCAGGTGGTCGACTCGATAAAGACCAGAGGAGTCTGAGGTTGCCGTGGCCGCCACCCCCGTCGCCTGGTTAGTAACAGTCACAGTTGCACCGGGAATCACGGCGCCAGAGGTATCCTGTACCGTTCCTTGAATCGAGCCGTTGAACTGAGCAAAAGCAGGGGCGGAGATACAGAGGCAAATCGCTGCCAAAAAGATCGTACGCAAACGGGACATTCTCAACCTCCGGAGGGACGCGAAGCTAATTCACGCGTAGGTTCGTAATCAGGAACTACGTATTTTGGTTAAACGATTAACCGAAACGGCAACTTTTAGCACTGGTGCACAATCGAAGTCAAGCCGGGGGCGACAAAAGTGTGGGCTGGTGTTTCAGGAGGGAACGTGGCCTAATGCAGCGGCGCCAAATCTGCTGGGCGCAAGTTTTGTAAACATTACAACAGTGTTCACAATGGAATTGCCCTCTAACGACTGTCATCCTGAGGCCCGATGTTAGCCGAAGGATCTCCCGGAATATGTAGAACGTAATTGCTGCGTCCTGGCTCTTACACGATAATCGTTGGCCTAAGGCCAGGATGCGACAATCAAGTCCGACATATTCCGGGAGATCCTTCGGCTAACATCGGGCCTCAGGATGACAGGCTTAGCAAATTGAGCAGTGACCGGCACCGATCACACACACATGCAACGCCGAAAGAAAACACGACGAACCGCGCAGCCCAAACAGAATGCGCCTGTAACAATTAGCAGTCTCGCGAAGTATCTGAAACTCTCCCCCGCCGCTGTCTCGATGGTGTTGAACTCGACACCCAGGGCAACGCGCTTTCCCGAAAAGACAAGAAAACGCATTCTCGCCGCTGCCGCCAAATTCAACTATCGTCCCAACTTTGTCGCCCGCTCTCTCCGCAAGCAGCAGACGTTTACTATCGGCGTCCTCGTCCCTGAAGTAAGCGAAGGCTATGCCGCGCTGGTGCTGGCCGGCATCGAGGACTATCTGCTCCAGGCCGGCTACTTCTATTTTGTGGTCAGTCATCGCCATAAGACGCATTTGCTCGAGCAATATCCGCGGCTGTTTATGGATCGCCTGGTGGAAGGGATCATCGCCGTCGATACCACGGAGCTGCCATTTATCCCGCAGGTTCCCACAGCCGTTGTCTCCGGACATCGCCGGATGCCCGGCATCACCAACGTAGTACTCGACCACCGTCGTGCCGCAGTGCTCGCCCTCGAACATCTCTTGCAGCTCGGACACCGGCGCATTGCCTTCATCAAGGGCCAGCCATTCAGCTCTGATACCGAGACACGTTGGTCTTCGATCCGCGACGCCGCGCGCAAGCTGGGCCTGCCAATCGATCCCAATCTGGTCACACAGCTCCAGGCGGATTCCCCTACCCCAGAGCCCGGATACGACGTGACCAAGTCCTTGCTGGCAAAGCACCGCCACTTCACCGCGATGTTTGCCTTCAACGACATCTCCGCCATCGGCGCCATCCGCGCGCTTCTCGATTCGGGAATGAAAGTCCCAGCCGATGTCTCCGTGATCGGCTTTGACGACATCCAGAGCGCCGCCTTCCAGAACCCGCGCCTCACCACGATCCGCCAACCATTACGTCGCATGGGCGAACTCGCCGCCGAGACGCTGCTCAAACGAATTCGCGGCACGGAACATCACAAAGTGATCGCCGTAGAGCCGGAATTGATCGTGCGCGAGTCGACGGCGGCTCCGCCGATCGAGAGTTTTGAGGGATTGCGAGAGATCGCAGCGGCTGAGGCGCGCAAGGCAAGGTAGAGACGCAGCATGCTGCAGGGCTGTCCAAATTAGTCTTAGGAAGGGCACCGGCTTCAGCCGTGCCGTTTGAAGTTTCGGATTGATCAGGCTTTAGCCGCTGCGGTTGTGTTTCTCGATGGAGTTAGCTATTTAGGTTTCGGGCAACCGATTTAAGATTTTCGGTCACGAAGCGGAGTCCACCGCAGCGGCTAAAGCCGGATCGATCATGGATTCCGTCTCGGCACGGCTGAAGCCGATGCCCCTCCCTAAATCGCTAGATTCCTAATTTGGACAAGCCTGCAGCATGCTGCGTCTCTACGAGAATGTCGAAAAAGACCCATGCCAATTAAGTACTGTCATCCTGAGGCCAGCCTTTGGCCGAAGGATCTCCCGGAATATTTCAGGTGTAATTGCTGCGTCCTGGCCCTTACACGAAAAATCATCGGCCGAAGAGCCAGGATGCGACAATCAAGTTTGAAGTATTTCGGGAGATCCTTCGGCCAAAGGCTGGCCTCAGGATGACAGTCTTGATGTCTGCCTCCACTGCCCAACAGCTAATTCGCGGTCGCGAAAACGGTGCAACCACGCGCTTTAGCGCGCGCAGCGCAGCCTCCTTCACGCTGTTCGCGTGTGCGTTGTTCATTGTGCTTGGAGTCGTCACCACGCTGCTCGGGCCCATTCTTCCTCTACTCTCATCACGCTGGCCAGTCACCACAGCTCAGTTGGGCTCGCTCTTCTTCTGGCAATTCATTCCTTCGACAATCGGCACACTGCTCAGCGGAGCCGCGTTTGCGAAGCGCAGCTTTCGGCTGGGCGTTGTACTTGGCGTGGCGCTATGCCTTCTGGGCGTATGCGGATTGATTTGGGCAGACTGGAATCTAGGCAGAGCTGCCGTCGCCTGCTACGGGGTCGGACTGGGCATTGCGTTACCGGCAATCAATCTCGCCGTCGCCGAGGCGAACCAAGCGCGCCGCGCTGCCGCTGTTTCCCTCGTTAACTTCGCATGGGGCCTCGGCGCAATCAGCGGGCCGCTCCTGCTCCGCCTGACTCATAGTCTTTCCGGCTTTCTTGCGGCGCTGAGTGTATTGGTGGCCCTGGGTCTGGCTGCTTCCGCGTTTTGGGAAATGCCCCCAAAGACGAATGCTGTCTCTCCCGACCAACCAACTACTCCCACACCGGGCTCTATCTGGATCCTCGCGCCATTAATCGCCATCTCGATGTTTCTGTTCTGTGGCGTAGAAAACGCGGTCGCAGGTTGGGCAACGACTTTGGCATTGCCCAGCTTCGCGGATGCATTTCGTGCCACCAACGCCAACGAGGCCTTCTGGGCGTTCTTTCTTACGGGCCGAGCGCTCGCACCATTTGCTCTGCGTCGCATGTCAGAGGGCAAGCTGCTCTTGGTGTCGATCATTACAGCAGCTGCTGGAGTGCTCGCCTTCTATTTGGCCGCACACGCTCCCACCATTCTCCTGGCGTGCGCGATCACCGGCCTGGGAGTCGGTCCAGGATTTCCGCTGCTGATCTCTCGCGTTTCGGAATTGATCGGCCCCGAACGTCCCGCATGCACTGTATGTTTTGCCTTCGCCGGCATCGGCGCTGCAACCCTGCCAAGCGCGATGGGCGTGATAGGAGAAAGAGTTGGCGATCCGCGCGCTGGACTGCTGCTGCCGCTGGCAGGGCTCGTGTTGTTGCTGCCCACGGCGAAGATGTTGAGCGCTTGGGGACGACAACAATTGTCTAATGGCTCACAGGTCTAAGACTGTCATCCTGAGGCCCTCAGTTGGCCGAAGACCTCCCGCGATGCTTCGAGCTTGAATGCCGCTGGTATGGCTTTTTCACTAGGAACCACTGCGAGTACCTTCAAAAACAAAATCGACCCTATGGCCAAAAAGCCAATCAGCTGCATATAAGTCCCCATTATTGCGGTAGATCCTTCGCCCAAAAGAGGGCTCAGGATGACAGTGTTAAGAAAATGGCAGTCGAATGAAATCTCTCTCAACCTCAATTAAAATCATCCCGCCGCAAACACATTCTTAAACAGGTGATCCATGCCCGAGCCCCAGGTCGCTCAGCAGCAAGACATCCAATCCATCCTTCGTGAGGCGCGCAAGTTCGATCCGCCGGCGGAGTTCAGCCAGCATGCTCGCATCAAGAGCATGGCCGAGTATCAGAAGATCTACGATGCCTCTGCTGCCGATCCGGAGAAGTTTTGGGCCGGAGTCGCCGGAGAGCTGCACTGGTTCCAGAAATGGAACAAGGTCCTGGAATGGGACCTGCCCTGGGCGAAGTGGTTTCTCGGCGGCAAGATCAATCTTTCTTATAACTGCCTTGATCGCCATGTCGCCGGCGCGCGTAAGAACAAAACGGCGATCATCTGGGAGGGCGAGCCTGGCGAGGTCCGCACGTTCACCTACGAGCAGTTGCTGCGTGAGGTCTCGAAGTGCGCCAATGCGCTCAAAGACATGGGCATCAAGGCCGGCGATCGCGTCGCAATCTACATGGGCATGACGCCGGAACTCGCGATCGCGCTCCTCGCCTGTGCCCGCATTGGGGCGGTGCACTCGGTGATCTTCGGGGGATTCTCCGCAAACGCTCTGGTCGATCGCATCAACGACGCGCAATGCGTCGCCGTCATCACGCAAGACACCGGCTATCGCCGCGGCAACGAGATCAAGCTCAAGGCCACGGTCGACGAGGCGCTGGCGTCCTGTCCTTCAGTGAAACATGTGCTGGTGTACCGGCGCACCGGATCGCAGGTTGACATGAAGAAGGGCCGCGACCACTGGTGGCATGAGGTTGTCGACAAGGCCTCTGAGCAGTGCCCCGCTGCGCCACTCGACTCCGAAGATCCACTCTTTATTCTTTACACCTCGGGCACTACAGGAAAGCCAAAAGGCATCGTTCACACCACCGGCGGATACTCCGTCGGCGTGTACTACACCACCAAAATGGTCTTCGACATTCGCGATGAGGACATCTACTGGTGTACCGCCGACATCGGCTGGGTCACCGGACATTCCTACATTGTCTATGGCCCGCTGCAGAACGGCGCGACCGTGCTGATGTACGAAGGCGCCCCTAACCATCCCGACTTCGACCGCTTCTGGCAGATGATCGACCGTCACAAGGTCAACATCTTCTACACCGCGCCGACCGCAATCCGCGCCTTCATCAAGTGGGGCAGCGAATATCCGAAGCGCCACAAGCTCGACAGCCTGCGACTGCTCGGAACCGTTGGTGAGCCGATCAATCCGGAAGCCTGGATGTGGTATCGCGAAATGATCGGCAAGAATCGCTGCCCGATCGTCGACACCTGGTGGCAGACCGAAACGGGAATGATCATGATCTCGCCGCTACCCGGCGCTGTGCCAACCAAGCCGGGATCGGCGACGCTGCCACTGCCGGGAGTCTTTCCCGATGTGGTAACGCGCGCGGGAGAGCCGGTGCCGAAAGGCTCTGGCGGGCTGCTGGTGTTGCGCAAGCCCTGGCCGGCGATGGCCCGCACCATCTTCAACGATCCTGACCGCTTCGTGAAGCAATACTGGTCCGACATTCCCGGCATGTACTTCACCGGCGACGGCGCCCGCAAAGACGAAGACGGCTACTACTGGATGATGGGCCGCGTCGACGACGTCATCAACGTCGCCGGACATCGTTTAGGCACAATGGAGATCGAGTCAGCACTGGTCGCCCATCCAAAAGTTGCCGAGGCCGCAGTAGTGGGCCGTCCCGACGATCTCAAGGGACAAGCAATTGCCGCATTCGTCACGCTGGAATCCGGCTATAAGCCAACACCGGACACGAAAGACGAACTGCGCAAGTGGGTAGTAAAAGAGATCGGAGCCCTCGCCCGCCCCGACGACATAAGATTCACCGACACCCTTCCCAAAACGAGAAGCGGCAAGATTATGCGACGCCTGTTACGCGAACTCGCCGGCACCGGTGACGTGAAGGGAGACGTAACCACGCTGGAGGATTTTTCTGTAATCGCGAAGTTACGAGCGGACGAAGAATAGAGGAGCCCGCCGCGGCGGGCTGCGTCTCTACCATGCTCTGTGCAATGCCTAGCGGTCTGGAAGGTAAAGAACTGTCAACCTGAGGCCCGCTGTTGGCCGAAGGATCTCCCGCGATGTTTCGAACTTGAATGGCGCCGGGGCGGCTCTTTTACGAGGACGCTACAATCCCGTTATCGTTGCAACAACAAAGCCTACTGTATGGCCGAAGTGCCGATCAACAGCATTTGAATCCCAATCATCACGGGAGATCCTTCGGCCAACATCGGCCTCAGGATGACAGCGTTTGGACGCATTGGGAGAAATTACGCGTCCCACGGATTCACCACCGAAACCGATAGATCTTCAAAATGACTCACGTTACGGGTTGCGAGCGAAGCCTGATGCGCCAGCGCGATTCCCGCGATGATCGTATCTCGCAGTTCTCCTGGTCGGCCTTTGCGCTGGCGAGATGCCATCAAGTCGGCTGCCTGCCTGGCGGCGGCAGCGTCGAAGGACGCAATCCGCTGTCCCATCTTGTCCAACAGGCTTTCGAAGGCATGCATCAACAGAGATCTCCGCTTTCCGGTTGCCATGATCTCCAACCCGAATCGCACTTCGAGAACTGTCAGCGACGTTGTCCAGATGGATGTTCGGGGCTGCCTGTCGAGCCATGCCACAACTTTCATATCGGGCTCTTGCCGCATTAGCGCGGAGAGCACATTCGTGTCGAGAATGATCATGGCTCAAACGAAGCCGGCTTGATTTGGTTACCTCGCAACTCTGCGATGTCAGAGTCCAATCCAGCTTTGGTGAACAAGCTGGAAATCTCGGAGCCGAGTCCACGGGCTGAGCCTTCATCATCCCTATTCACGGCATTGCGAAGGATCTCGCGAACCTCTTCCTCCATGCTTCGGCGGTTGCGCCTGGCTCGACGCTGGAGCCGTTCCTTGACGGCATTCTCGAGGTTGCGAACTACAAGCTGGCCCATACGCGACTCCATTTCTCGTATGATATCATGATATCATATTCGAGTATAGGCGAGGCACGATTCGCAGTACCGGCGGCGGTAGCCGCTGGGCACGTGCGAGCTAGACCATGATTCGATGGCACCTGGCAACCACACTGCCAGAACCCAGCGGCTACCGCCGCCGGTACTGCCACCGCCCGCCCCAACCCGTGAAGTCACCAAATCTTAACAATTGTCCAACCTGGTGGATTTGTTCTGTTCTGTACAATCCCCACCCATGACCTGGACCCAGACCTACGATCCATTCGGACATTGGTGGCTGTCCACGTTGTGCGCGGCGCTGCCGATCGTCGTGCTGTTCGTGCTGCTTGCTGGACTGCGTGTGCGTCCGCATCTGGCCGCGCTGGCGGGTGTGGCGACCGCAATTGTCGTCGCGACCACGGCATTTCACATGCCGGTATCGCTGGCTTCGGCGAGCTTCCTCTACGGCGTTTCGTTCGGAATGCTGAAAATTGTCTGGATCGTGGTTGCCGCCGTCTTCCTCTATGACGTCTCAGTAGAAGCCGGCAAATTTGAGATCATGCAGCGCTCGATCGCGCGCATCACTGACGATCAGCGTTTGCAGGTGCTTCTCGTTGCCTTCTGTTTCGGAGCGTTCATCGAGGGCTGCGCCGGATTCGGATCGCCAGTGGCGATCGCGGGCGCCTTTATGATCGGCCTGGGTTTCCGCCCGTTCCATGCTGCCGCGCTCAATCTGATCGCCAATACCGCGCCGGTTGCCTGGGGCGCGATTGGAACCCCGGTACACACGCTCGCTGCGGTCTGCGGGCTGCCTGAGGCGGACTTAAGCGCAATGATCGGGCGCATTCTTCCGATTACCGCCGTGATAGTTCCATTTTGGCTCGTGCGCGTCATGGTGGGGTGGGAGCTGACCTTCGAAGTACTCCCGGCAATCCTGGCTGTTGGCTTTTCGTTCGGCCTGACGCAATTCTTCTGGGCGAACCACATGGACAGCAATCTGGTGGATATCGCCAGTGGAGTTGTCTCGATGATCGTGCTGGTGGTCTTTCTGAAGTTTTGGAGACCGAAGCGCGTGTGGAGAGATGGACAGGTGACCACGGCCTCGGCCAAGTCCGTTCGTCGGATGTCCAAACAGGAAGAGGCCGTAATATCCCGTGACTCGGTCGTTGATCCGCCGCCGGAACCGGGCCCGTCTTCGACTGCCACGCGCAAAGATGTAGCGATGGCCTGGCTGCCATTCCTGATCCTGTCAGTCATCGTGCTGCTCTGGGGATTGCCGACCGTAAAAACTGCCATCAACCGTCACACAACGCCCGCATTTGAGCGCGGCGGCTGGGAGTTCCCGATTCTGCACAATCACATACTGCGGGCGGCTCCGGTGGTGGCAAAACCCACTCGGGAAGCTGCAAAGTTTGACTTCAACTGGCTCTCAGCTACAGGCAGCGGATGTTTTCTCGCCGCAATCATCTCCGGTCTCATTCTGGGACTCGGCCCGCGGCGGCTGCTGCGCGTCTTCGGCCACACGCTCTATCGCATGCGTTTTGCCATACTCGCGATCTCGTTCATGCTCGGCCTCGGTTATGTCACGCGCTACTCCGGCCTCGATGCCGTTTTGGGACTCGCCTTCACTCGCTCAGGGAAGTTCTATCCATTCTTCGGCACCTTCCTCGGCTGGCTCGGAGTCGCGCTCACCGGCAGCGACACTTCTTCCAACGCACTCTTCGGCAGCCTGCAGCGCATCACTTCGCAGCAACTCGGCCTGGATCCGGTACTGATGTGCGCCGCCAACAGCGCCGGAGGCGTGATGGGCAAGATGGTGGACGCGCAGTCGATCTGCGTTGCTACCGCAGCAACCAATCAGCTTGGAAACGAAGGCCAGATATTCCGCTTCGTCGTGTGGCACTCGATCGCGCTCGGCGCCATCGTGGGATTGATCGTGCTGATGTACGCCTATGTGTTTCCACATGCAGTTCCGCACGGGCTGATTCTGGGGCACTAAAGAGCATTTTGTGGCACAGGCGCCCTCGCCTGTGTACCATGCACTGTTCACAGCCGAGGATGGCTGTGCCACGCAGCTTCCTGTCATGACTTCGTCTACACGCCTCGTCGTCGGACTCGGCGAAGCCCTTTGGGACATGCTTCCCACGGGCAAGCATCTCGGCGGCGCGCCGCTCAACTTCGCCTACATCGCCTCGCTTCTCGGTGAGCATGCGGTGATCGCCTCCCGAATCGGGAACGATTCTTTGGGTGCTGAAATCCAAGCCGAGCTCGCCGGACGCAATCTCGACACCAGCGGCATTCAAAGCGACCCAAAACTGCCTACGGGGACCGTCGACGTTCGCTTCCGCGGCGGCCAGCCGGAGTACGAAATCCGTCAGCCGGTAGCCTGGGACGCCCTCGAATGGACCCCAAAATGGCGCGAAATAGCCGCAAAATGTGACGCAGTTTGCTTCGGAAGCCTGGCTCAACGTGCCCCAAAATCGCGCCAAACGATCCAGAATTTCCTCGAGAACACGCGTCCAGAGTGCCTCCGAGTGTGCGATATCAACCTCAGAAGGCCGTTTTACGAGCGCGAAGTGATCGATTCAACGCTGCATCTGACCACAATTCTGAAGTTAAACGACCTGGAATTGCCGCAGATCGCGGCCATAGTGGGCCTCAAAGGGGCTACCACGCAGGCGCTAATGCGGGAATTACTCGACAGATTCGGCCTCAAAGTCGTGCTCGTGACCTGCGGAGAGCATGGCGCGACCGCGGCTAACGAAGAAAAAATCGCGTCACATCCGGGCTTTAAGGTGCGGGTACGCGACACGATCGGCGCCGGAGATGCCTTTACCGCGGCCGCAATTCACTGCATTTTGCGTGGAATTGATCTGGAAAAAACGCTCGCATTTGCCAACAAATGGGCGTCATGGGTGGCGTCGCAGGCGGGCGCAATGCCTCCCATAGGCGAGGAGGAGCGCCTCAAAATGCTTTCGGAAGAGGCAGTTTCTGCCTCTTAAGTGCCGCTTAACAGCCGCAAAGCGTGTGGAATAACGCTCACATCGATGGGCGTCTGGCACACCGGCTCGCCGTCGGCATATACCCAAGTGGGCGGATCGGTTTCGATTCGTAGCCGCTCGGCACGAAAAGAATTCACTTGCTTGAGCTCCAAATGACGCGTTCTAAGGAGTGCAATCGCGCTTGGAATGAGCTTTAAACGCCCCATTTGCCGCACTAGAACGCAATCTAGCGTGCCGTCATTGAGGTTTGCATTGGGCGCAATACGCAATCCGCCGCCGAATGAAGGCGTATTCGCGAAGCTAAGAAGGCAGGATTGCTGCGCGATTTCGCGTCCATCGGCGCAAATTCGCAGCTGCAATGATGGCGCTTGAAGCAATGCACGCGCCATCCCAAGCAAATAACCGCCATTTCCACGGATCCAACGCGGCATTTTATTGGCGAATTCTGCGGCGGTAGCGTCGAGTCCAACGCCGCCAACGCAGCAGAAAGGCGTGTCGTGACCGTACTTATTCGTGACGATTCCGACGTCTATTTCGCGCACCATTGCGCTTCCAGCGACGAAATTGCGTGCAAGATCAGTCGCAATTTGTGGCGACGAAATACTCAAGGCGCGCGCCAAATCGTTCCCGCTGCCGCGCGGAACGAGTAGAACCGGCAATTTAGCGCGCAAAAGCTGCGGTAGAAAGCGATGAATTGTTCCGTCGCCGCCGAACACAACGGCGAGATCGGCGAGGGATCGCGAATCAGTAATGTCCCAATGTTCAACCTGCAGTCCGGCGCTCTTGAGCAGATCCAAATCGCTGTCCTGCGCTGCAGGTCCGAGAATGGCGAGGGCTCGCATGCGGAAAGGACGATACTACGCAGCGTAAGTTAGCTCAGACATGAGACTTTTCCGGGCGAGGGCCGCCCGGCGCTCCGTTTTCCTTCGTGTCCTCCGTGTTCAAAATGCCTTTCCCGTAAAATGTAGAATTCCTTGGAGCCCTGATGATCTGCCTGACAGTTCATATCACCGTGAAGACTGGCCGCGAGCAGGAGACGGCCGATATGTTCCGTTCTTACGTCAAACTGGTGCAAACTGAGCCTGGATGCATGCGCTTTGACGTGCTCCAGTCGCGCAAAGAGCCGCGAAAATTCATGCTCTACGAGCTCTATCGCGACGACGCGGCGCTCGACGCGCATCGGCGCACGCCTCATTTTCTCGACTACACCCCAAAGATGCAGGACCTGACTGAGCAGCGCGAGTCGGAGCTCTTCACGCATATCGCATGACCTTCCCTCCCGTTGACGAGCAGCTCGCCTACCTTAAAAAGGGCGCCGTGGAGATCATTCGCGAACAGGAACTGCGAGAGCGCCTGGAAAAATCGGCTAAGAGCGGAAAACCCCTGAAGGTGAAAGCAGGGTTCGATCCTACTGCGCCCGACCTGCATCTCGGCCACACCGTTCTGATCCGCAAGCTCAAACACTTTCAGGACATGGGTCATACCGCTATCTTTTTGATTGGCGATTTCACTGGGCTGATCGGCGATCCCAGCGGGCGTTCGGCAACGCGGAAACCCCTCACACGCGAAGAGATCGATCGCAATGCGGAGACCTACAAGGAGCAGGTCTTTAAGATTCTCGATCCCCAAAAAACAGTCATCGATTTCAACAGTCGCTGGTTCTCGAAATTCAGCGCGATCGATTTCATCCGCTTGGCAGAGAAATACACGGTTTCGCAGCTGCTGGAGCGTGACGACTTTCACGATCGCTTTCAAAACGAGCAACCGATCGCGATGCACGAGCTGCTGTACCCTCTGGCGATGGGCTACGACTCGGTGGCTCTGGAAGCCGATGTGGAACTCGGCGGGACCGATCAGAAATTTAATCTGCTCACCGGCCGAGAGATGCAACGCCAGCATGGCCAGCCCACGCAGGTCGTGCTGACGATGCCGATTCTTGAAGGACTCGATGGCACGCAGAAGATGTCGAAGTCGCTAGGAAACGCGATCGGAATCAAAGAGCCGCCACTAGAGATGTACGGCAAGCTCATGTCGATCTCCGATGAGCTGATGTGGCGTTACTGCACGCTGCTAACCGATCTGCGCACATCAGAGATCGAGGGCCTAAAGTCGAAAGTGTCGTCAGGCGCACTGCATCCGATGCAGGCCAAGAAGGATTTGGCGCGCAGAATCGTCAAGGATTTTCATTCCGAGCAGGCAGCGCGGGATGCGGAGGAGAATTGGGCGAAGCAGTTTCAGAAACATCAGGTACCACAAGTTATGGAGACGGTGGAAATACCGCGAGAACAGGTTTTGCTACGGCAATCGGAAGACGACCCTTCGGCTCCATGGTTTCCGCTTTACGAGCGTTCTACATTGCCTCCTGGAACCCTCATCAGCATTCTCAAAATGGAAAAGCTTCTTATTTCGGCAGGATTGGTGTCATCCACCAGTGAAGCTGCAAGAAAACTCAAAGAGCGCGCGGTGCGAGTTAATGGCGAGACGATTGTGATCAGCCAGCTTGCCACTTGCCTTCCCGCAGAATTCAACTTGAATCTAGGTCGGCACTGGAAAAGAGTTCTAGTTCAATAGAGTGAGTTAAAAAACCAATGTGGCACAACCGCCCTCGGGCCTGGTGCCAAATCGGAATGTTAAGCTGCTAGCAAGTCAAAACCCACAGCCGAGGGTGACTGTGCCACAAAATCAACCGAGCAGTTTGGGTTGGCAGTTGGCACTGTCCCACTGTCCCAGCGCGTATAGGGTTTTGGGACAGTGGGACAGCTTCAATTTATCGTCTAAGTTGTTCAGGAACAGCAGCTTACCGTGCCCGTGACGCTTGGGACAGCAGGTCAAATTTGACGGCGTTGTCCCACTGAAAATTCAAGGGCAATTTCCATCACTCGTACCGCAAGCAGACAATCGGATCCAGGCGGGCAGCCATGCTCGCGGGGTAATAGCCGAAGATGACACCAACCGCGACGGAGATTACGAAACCGAGCGTTACCCAGAGATACGAGAGCGTTGCAGGAATCGAGGGCACGAGCGTGCGTACGGTAGTGGAGACACCGGCTCCGATCAGAATGCCCAGCGTGCCACCCACCAGCGTAAGTACCACTGCTTCGAGCAGAAATTGCAAGCGTACGTCGGCACGGCGCGCGCCGATGGCCTTGCGAACACCGATCTCCTGTGTGCGTTCGGTCACCGAGATCAGCATGATATTCATTACGCCGATGCCTCCTACGAGTAATCCAATCGAACTGATTACCGCGGTCAGAATCACGAGCGCGCCTGTAAGTTGATTCCACAGGTTGCTGAGAAAGTCGGGGGAACTCAGCTCAAAATCGTTTTCCTGCTTAGCCGGAACATGCCGCAGGCGGCGCATGGCCTGAACTACTTCATCTTTCGCCACGTCGACGCTCGCGTTTTTCGGAACCGTGAAGATCATCAGCAGTTCCTTGGCTTCCGGATATTCTTTGCGGAATTTGCTCAGCGGAATTACGGCGAAGATGTCTACTCCGGGACCTCCGAACAGGCCTGGATCATGTTCGAAGATGCCGATTACGTCGTAGACAGTTCCATTGAGACGGACGGTCTTGCCAATCGCATCCGAATTTGGGAAGAGCGATTCGGCAATGGAAGCTCCCAACACAACAACCGGCCGAGCATGTTCCTCATCGAAGTCGCTGATGAAGCGGCCGCGATCTATGCTGAACAGCGGGATCGCTTCCATGTACGGTGGCTCAGTGCCACGCACAATCACTTTCTCCACGCTGTGGTTTCCGCTGGTAATGGTATTGCTATCGCCAAAGAAAAAGCCGCGTGTGCCGACCGTAGTGACGATTTGCACGTCGGGTGCCGCCTGCTTGATGAACGGAGCATAGCTGTACTCAAGGTATTTTCGGGTGCGAATGCGTTGGGGCCAGCGCGAAGGATCGCTGCCGGGAGGGAATCGAGAAATGAAATATGTACGCGAGCCCAGAGATTCCACACGCTCCTGCACAAACCTGTTGAGTCCCTGAATAATCGCCGCCATGGAAATCACCGAGGAAACGCCGATTACGATGCCGATGATTGTGAGCGCGGTGCGAGCCTTCGACGAGCGCAGCGTCTCGAGCGCCGCGAAGAAATTCTCGCGAACCTGGCTCGCAGTTAGAACAGCCATTAGTCAGACCTCAACGCGACGATCGGATCCAGTTGGGATGCGCGAAATGCTGGATAGATTCCGAAGAATAGTCCCACGATCGAACTCAGGACCACTCCCAATATTGCCACCCAGGTTTGTACCGAAGCAGGAAACGGAGTAAACGTCCGCAGCGTAAGCGCAACCAGAAAGCCGAGAGCGATTCCAGCGAATCCGCCGGCGATGCACTGCATAACGCTTTCTGTGATGAATTGCCGAAGGATGTCCCGCTTGGTGGCGCCGACGGCACGGCGCACGCCGATCTCGCGGCGGCGCAGCGTCACGCTCACGAGCATTACGTTCATGATGACGATTCCCCCGATGACCACCGAGATCGCCCCCACCATGATGAATACGGCAAAAAACGCGGAGCTGATGCTGCGCCACAATGACATGTAGCTCTCTTTGGTGCCGATAAAGAAGTCGTTGTCCGTCTTGCCGGTGAGGTGACGACGCGCACGCAGGATGAGTTGAGCCTGATCCTGCGCCTCCGTAAACGTAGCCTCCGTTGCTTTTACGTTGACGGTCAGGCTGGTATGTGGTCCTTGCATGTTGAGAAACACTCCGAGAGGGACGATCACAAGATTGTCTTGATCCTGCCCCAGAACGCTCCCAATCTTTTCCATCACGCCGATCACGGCTAGCTCGTTGTTGCCTATCCGAAGATTTTTGCCGACCGGATCTTCTCCGAGAAACAACTGCTGCACCAGCGTGTCTCCAATCAGGCAGACGTTGACTCTGCGTTCCGCTTCGGAAGGCGTGAAATAGCGGCCGTAATCGACAGCACGGGTGTCGATATCGATCATGTTCGCGGTCTGGCCGTAGAAGTTCACGTCCTGAGCTTCGCGGTTAAGATAGCGCGCCTGAATACGTCCCGTAGCGGTGGCGCTTGCTCCCACTTCCTTACACGCCGTGCACTTTTCAGCGACGGCTCTTACGTCGTCGAGCTCAATCTTCCGGTACTTGAGTGCCTTGATGATGATGTTGAAGTCGGTTACCGCGAACGGAGTACGCGCAATTTGAAAAACATTCGTACCCAGATTGGCGATCTTTTGTTCTACGTAGACATTCGCGCCTTGCACGATTGTCATTACCGTGATGAGCGTTGCTACGCCCATCGTGAGTCCGAGCATGGTTAGCGATGCCCGGAGCTTATGCTGCCTCAGCGCGGTTATGCACTGAGCCAAATTGTCGCGAATCGCGAGCATGAAGGAAGATAAGTTGAAACACTTTTATACGTCTGGTGGCAAGAAATAGTTCTGGAGGGATTATGGAGACGCACCGTGCTGCGTCTCTATTGGGTCTTCTGAGGCTCGGCGACCTTCACGCCCTTCGTGACATGCCCATTCTGATGGAGGATCATATGTGTTGTTTCACCTTTGTCGTTCTTGACGAATTCAATTTCTGCATCGACCACTTTGGGAAAAAACAGAGTTTCTGATTCCGGGAAGATTGGAATCCTGGACTGGCCCGTGGCTTGCGAGACCAGGTGGTCGCCTTCGAGCGTGATCACGAACTGAAAATTCGGCGCCAGCTCGTAGGTTCCTACATACGCGGCGAGAATGTTCGGGGAGACCGTGACCTCCTTGCGCTCGGATGCCAGGACCACTTTCTCTCCATGCGCGACCGATGCAAGCTTGGCTGCGATCGCGCTTGGAGCTCCGCCGTTCAAGTTGCCGAGCACTGCGACGACGAGCTTGTCATCGGGATAATAAGCGAGTTGAGTGTTAAAGCCTTCGATGCCTCCGCCATGCTCGATTACCTTGTGTCCTTTGTCGTCGCGCACGCCCAAGCCGAACGCGTAGTTGCTTTTGAACGCAGTGGTCATCTTCTGGACAGAGGACGCCGAGAGCAATTTACCGCCGAAGAGTCCTTGCTCCCAGCGCAGCAGGTCTTCGGTAGTGGAGTAAAGTGCGCCCGCGGAGAAGGGAATGCTCATGTCGATGTATCCGGCATGTTCCAATCCCTTCGGCTTCGCCGTGTATCCCTCGGCGCGATGAGGGATAATCGCCGAGTTGGAGTCATATCCGGAATCCTTCATTCCCAATGGATCGAAGATATTCTGCTGCACAAACTCGCTATATCCCTGGCCGCTGATCCTCTCGATCAGGTAGCCGAGCAGTACATATCCGGAATTGCTGTAATTCCATTTTTCGCCTGGCTGAAATTCGAGCGGCTTGTCGCGAAACCGCTCGACGAGCTTTTCCGGAGTTGTCTTCACGGCTTCAGTGGAAGCGTAATCGGGAAATCCCGTGAAGCTCGGGATTCCCGAAGTATGAGTAAGGAGATGGTAGATCGTGATCTTGTCCCAAGCGGCAGGCGCGTTCGGCAAGTATTTCTTGACCAAATCGTCGGTCTTCAACTTGCCGCGCTCTTCCAAGAGAAGGATGCAGGCCGCCGTGAACTGCTTCGTAATCGAGCCTAGGCGAAACTTCGTTGTAGGCGAATTGGGAACACCCCACTCAAAATTCGCAGATCCGTAGCCATGACTGAGCAGCACCTTGCCCTCGCGCGCCACAAGCACAGAGCCCATGAACTGCTTCGCAGAAACGTAGGATTGAACGACCTGTTCCATACGTGAGGTGGGGTCTTCCTGTGCAAAGCCCACGCCAAGGAGTAATGCCGCGACCGCGATACGCCGAATCATGTTGTCTCCCACGATTGGAATTAAGGCGCAGCAATTGTAAGAGGAGTCGTGCACTCCGGTGATCCCGTGATCGGATAAATTAAAAGCGCTTTCAGTAAGAGTCTGTCTGGGGAGGTTGGGGCATTCGAGCAAAAAGAGGAGAAGGATAGAGGCGCCCGTCGGTCAGACGCCTCTGCGGGGAAGTTACTGCAGTTTCTGTATGGTGTTTTTCACGCGTCCCTGAAGTTCCTGCGGGAGGGGTGCGTAGCTTAGCGTCTCCACCATCTTCTCGCCATCGTCGATCATCCAGTTCAGGAAGTCCTTGATGATCTTGCCCTTGTTGGCGTCTGACGGTTTAGTGGGGATTAGCAGCCATGTGAACGTTGCTATTGGATAGGCATCCTTGTTCGGGGAGTTGGTAATGGAAACGCGGTAATCGTCCGGAATCTTAACGCCGTTCGCTGCCGCACTGGTGTTCTGCAGATCGGCTTTTACGAAGCTGCCGGCGGCATTTTTTACCGAACCGAATGTGATCTTGTTCTGCAATGCGTAAATCAGTTCAACGTAGCCGATGGTGCCGTCGACTGCACGAATCGTACCGGCTACTCCTTCATTTCCTTTGCCGCCGATTCCGACAGGCCACTTTACGGATGTTCCCTTACCGGGACCGCCCTTCCACTCCGGGCTTACTTTCGAGAGATAGTCGGTGAAAACATACGTGGTGCCGCTGCCGTCGGAGCGATGAACCACGTTAATGTTCTGGTTAGGAAGCTTTATATCTTTGTTGAGGTTCTGAATTGCAGGATCGTTCCAGGTTGTGATCTTGCCGAGGAAGATGTTCGCAAGCACATCGGGAGTGAACTTCAATTCCTCTTTGACGCCGGGGATGTTGTACGCGGGAACTACCGATCCCATCACCGTCGGAACATGCTGAATCGGTACTTTTGAACTCTTGAGTTGTTCGTCGGACATCGGGCCGTCAGTAGCGCCGAAGTCCACTGTGCCTGCCGTGACCTGGCGAATGCCGCCGCCACTGCCAATCGGCTGATAATTGATCTCAACATCAGGGTGCTGCTTGTGGTACTCACTGAACCACTTCGAATAAATCGGGTTCGGGAAGGTCGCGCCTGCCCCATTTAAAGTCGTCTGCGCTGCCGCAGAACCGACCAGCAGCGCTGCCATTGCCAGGGTCCACTTAAGACCTCGAATCACGTTGCTCCTCCTATGGGTACTTGGTTTCATACTCCGAGCGGGGTGTTACAGGATGGTTACAGTGGGATAAATTTGCAGTAAATGGGCAGCTACTCGGAAGACTAATGCGTTGACTTGTACTGGTCCCATAGCCAGGCGAGATAGAGCTGTTCGACCGAGCCTTCGTGCCCAGCAGGAACATGGCGGATGGTGCGTCCACTCACGAAGTGGCACACCTCTTCAGCGATGTTCTTGGCGTGATCACCGGCACGTTCCAGGGCTTGCGACATCAGCAGAACGTGAATGCTGTCTGGTCCTGCACAACTGGCCTGGTCTTCCAGGTGCCGCATAAAAATCAGGTTGCGAATGCGATCTATCTCACGATCCGAACGCAGCACTCCGATGGCGCGACTCAGATCGCGTGCGCTGAATGCGTGCGAGACTTCTTTCAGCATGGATTCGAGATGCGAATTCATGTTTATCAGGTCGGAGATGTCTTGCATGTCGAGACGTGTGGCAACAACCCGGCAGCGGCTGACGAATGATGAGATCAGATCGCCAATCCTCTCGAGGTCGATCATGCATTTCATGCAGGCGAGCAATTCACGCACTTGGTCGGGCGAGCTCTGCGTCAACACGGTGGCAAACCGTTCGTCCATCTGCCGGTCGAGGCTGTCGAGTTCCTTCTCACAATCGAAAACCGCTTGAGTCAGCGTCGGAGAACTGACCGAATCGGCGGCATTCGAGGCCGCAGCGGTGGCAACTTCGAAGGCCCTAACCGTGAGGGCTATCAGGCTCGCTTGGGGTGAACTGATCGATTGTGGTTGCGGTTGAGCACCAAGACCGGCTGGATTTTTGGCGGCGGACGACATCGTTAGTAGCGCTATTAAAGCCGGATTGGATTAAATCCGCGTGAAGATGGCGTGAATTGGCGTTGAAATCAACGTACTCGCTAGCGTCCAGGTTGTTTGACCCGCCTGCCCGACGCGTGAAATATTCATCAATTCGTAACAATTGCGCTCTTCCCAATGTGAGGCATATGGTTCGCCTGGTTCCCCGCACGACAAGATTCTTCGAGATGTTCTCCGACATGGTGAACAATCTTACGGATGGCGCAAAGTTGCTGAGGGCAATCTTGCAGGACATGAAGGACGTTGAAGCGAGAGTCGAACAACTGAAGACGATTGAGCATCGGGGCGACGAAATGACGCATGAACTCCTAACGAAGCTTAATCAAACGTTCATTACGCCCTTCGATCGCGAAGACATCCACAAATTGACATCCTCGATCGATGATGTGCTGGACTTTGTGCACGCGGCCGGAGAACGCCTCGTTATGTACAAGATCACTGACTTCACGCCCTCTGCGCCGCAACTCGCGGACGTGATTGTGCGCCAATCGGAACAGCTCTGCCAAGCCGTGGCTCACCTGGAAAAGAAGAACAACGTGCTCCAGTACTGCGTTGAAATTAACCGCCTTGAGAACGAGGCGGATCGCATTTCACGCGCTGCTATAGCCCAATTATTCGAGACTGAGACAAATCCCATCACGCTGATCAAAAAGAAAGAGCTGTACGAAGTCCTGGAAACTGCCACCGACAAGGCTGAAGACGCGGCTAACGTGATCGAATCGGTAGTTGTGAAGAGCGCGTAACTCAATCCCCTGCAGTCCGGAGACTCTCCCAGTTGGCTACGACGACACTACTGGTAACGGTGACCGTCCTAATCGCGCTTTGCTTCGATTTCTTCAACGGCTTTCACGACGCTGCTAACAGCATTGCGACTGTGGTTTCCACTCGAGTACTCTCGCCTCGGCTCGCAGTGATATGGGCCGCGATCTTTAACTTCATCGCTGCGTTCATTTTTGGGATTGCGGTAGCTAAAACAATCGGCTCAGGCATGATTGACGTGCATCAGATCACGCAGTTTGTGGTTCTGAGTGGACTCATAGGCGCGATCGTGTGGGACATCCTTACCTGGTGGTGGGGCTTGCCTACATCTTCTTCACACGCACTGATTGGAGCCTATGCGGGAGCAGCAATCGCCCGTTCCGGGTTCGGGGTAATCGTTCCCCATGGATGGACCAAGACGCTCATCTTCATCGTTGTTGCTCCCATTATGGGACTTGTACTCGGGTGGCTGTTAATGACGATGATGTTCTGGATTTTTCGCAACTCGGCTCCGCAGAACGTGGACGGCTGGTTTCGGCGGCTGCAACTGGTCTCGGCAGCTCTTTACAGCCTGGGCCACGGTGGAAATGACGCGCAGAAGACGATGGGAATCGTCGCAGGCGCACTTTATTCGGCCGGCATCATGAGCCGACACGACTTCTCAACAACATGGGGACCCTTCCATTGGCCGATCATCCTCGCAGCAAATCTTGCCATGGGCCTCGGAACCTACTTTGGCGGGTGGCGCATCGTGCACACCATGGGATCCAAGATTACGAAACTAAAGCCAATTGGGGGTTTTTGCGCAGAGACTGCCGGCGCCATCACCCTATTCAGCACGGCAGCGGCTGGAATCCCTGTAAGCACAACTCACACCATTACCGGCGCGATTGTCGGAGTAGGCGCCACACAGCGGCTCTCAGCTGTGCGCTGGGGCGTAGCAGGAAGGATCGTATGGGCTTGGATCGTGACGATTCCGGCATCGGGAATCGTCGCAGCTGCGCTATTCTTGGTTATGCAGTGGTTCAATCCATCGGCTTAATCAATTTCTGAGGATCCAATTCCTTGAGGAATCTCCGAGCCGATCTCATTCGTTTCCGGTGAAAGCGCCGATTCCGCTCGGGGCAGAGTGAAGAAGAATCGCGATCCATGATGGAGTTCGCTTTCGACGCGCACAGTTCCACCATGTGCGATCACGATGTGCTTTACGATGGCAAGCCCCAAACCGGTTCCGCCGGACTCGCGTGATCTTGCCTTGTCTACGCGATAAAAACGTTGAAAGAGCCGCGGAAGATGTTCGGAAGCAATGCCCGGACCGGTGTCGCGCACAAAGAATTCGACATCGTTGTCACGCGGGTGCGCTCCGATAATAATCGGCGTCCCAGGCGGACAATACTTCACCGCGTTCGAGATCAAATTGGAGAATACCTGGTGGACAGCTTCTGGGTCAGCCTTCACGCTTGCATCCTCACGTAACTCAATCGATAGCTCGCTCCCTTGCAGGTGGGCCATCTCGGCGAAGTATTGCTGAGCCTCGCGGATGAGTTGCGATGCGGCGATCCCGCGCATCCGAAAACGCTGTTCGCCCGATTCTACGCGCGCGAGCGTTAGCAAATCTTCCGTAAGGCGGGACATTCGTGCTGCGTTCTTGCGAATAATTTCGAGAAATTCGCCAGTCGCATTGTCGCTCGTGTTCAGATCGAGCAAGGTTTCAGCGTATCCCTGAATCGATGTGAGTGGCGTGCGCAGCTCGTGCGACACGTTGGCGATAAAATCTCGTCGCGTTTTTTCCACGCGTTCTATTTCTGTAAGGTCGTGCAGGAGTACGACTGCACTCCCCGCAAGCATAGGTGCAACCGTGGCTTCGTACGTCCTGCCGGGGAGGACGTGTGCTCGCGTCGTGTGTATCTGGCGAATTTGGACTGTCTCTCTCACTGCCAAAAGCAGATCGGGTTCGCGAATCGTTTCAATCAATGGCGCGTGCAAGCGTACGCGGTTAGGCAACAAGCGATTCATGGCTCCATTTACCCATTCCACGCGTTCCTCGCGATTCACAGCGATCACGGGAGCCTGCATGCTGTTCAGCACCGCTTCCAATTGCTTTCGGCTGGATTCGAGCTCCCTAAAGCTTTGTTCCAGGCGCTCAGCTGTGATGTTCAGTGCCATGGCGACGCGCGCAATCTCGTCTGCGCTGTCAACCTGGATGCGAGCGGAAAGGTTGCCGGCAGCCACGCGTTCGGCAAAACTCACGATGCGCTGCAACCGGCGAGAGATTAAGACAGCAGCGGCAGCAGCAAGAACCACTGCTATGAACAGAGCCAGAAGCGAGCCGCGAATCAACGATCTCTGAATCGTTGAAGAGCTTTCCTTGATCGCAGATAGTGGATATGCGAGACGGACCGCGCCATTTTTGATAGGTGCTGCGGTGTAGAGGAAATCAATTCCCAGCGTCTTGCTCGTGCGACTAGCCTCTCCCTCGGTACCTTTCAGCGCAGCAACGAATTCGGGACGTTGCGCATGGTTTTCCATCGCATCGGGATTTGCTTCGGAGTCGGCCAGCACCTTGCCATTACGGTCAATGATCGTGGCCCGCGCATTCGTCGCGTCGCTCACCTGCTTGACAATGTCTTGCAGAGGATGCGAACTGTCGTTTTCAACGCGATAGGCGAATAACCGAGTCTCCTGTTGGAGCGACTTCTCGACTTCGGAAGTGAGTGATTGTGTCCATTCTCTGCGGATCTCAATGTTGAGGACGAACGTCCCTGCAAGAATCACGGCAAGGAATGCCCCAAGCAGTTTGAAGAAGACACTGCTTTTCACTTCGGCGCCTCGAAGCGATATCCCACTCCGCGGAGCGTGCGGAGAAAACGGGGATTTTCAGGGTCTTGTTCGATTTTCTCGCGAATCCGGCGCACATACACATCGACCGAACGCAAGGTCACGTAGCTGGTGTCGCGCCACACTGCGTCGAGCAATTGTTCGCGGGTGAATACTCGTCCAGGACGAGAAGCCAGGTATTCAAGCAGGCGAAACTCAGTTGCGGTCGTCGTAACCGCCTTGCCCTGGACCTCCACGCTCATTGCGCCAGAATCGATCTCCAGATCGCCCATGCGAATTTTCTGTTGCGTCAGCGGGGGCTCGAAGCGGCGCAGTACTGCCTTGACGCGTGCCACTAATTCGCGAGGACTGAACGGTTTTGTGATGTAGTCGTCCGCTCCCAAATCGAAACCGGCTAATCGATCCACCTCTTCAGTCTTCGCGGTGAGAAAAATTACCGGAATGGGAGCCAGTTCGCTGGTGGCACGGATCTGTCGGCAGAGTTCCATGCCATCCTCGCCCGGAATCATGATGTCGAGAAGGAATACCGATGGATGTTGGCGTGTCGCTTCGGCGATCACGCCTTTTGAATTCGGGAAAACACGCGTTGCGATTCCCGCGCCTTCCAGATGATGCTTCACCAAGCGCGAAATATCGGGATCGTCTTCCACAACAAAAATCGTCCGTTTCACACGCGTATTCTAGCCGGAGCAGACTTCATTCACGCGAATACGCAGGCAATTTCACGGCATCCTTTGTTAACAATCTGTTAATTTTGCCGCCCGATAGAGGTGCATTTCGATAGCTTAAGTGCTTTGTTTTCTGCCTTGACCTTTTTTGATACCGGCGTAAGATGGCGTCTCGCAGTACGTGGGTGCGTGGTCTTCGGTAGAATGAACCCGCGCGACAAAGAACGAAAGTTCGAGGCCATTTCTATGACCCAGAATAACCCTGCTCATTGCTGCGAGTGCGAGAAGATTGACGCAAAAACCTCAGCGTGCAATCACCGCGCACGCTACTCGGTAGACGTGCAGGTGGTTCACGATAGTTTGAAGGACGTTCACCTCTGCCCCGATCACCTCGCGATACTCTGGTCGGCGTTGAGAAATCCAGTCGTTCATTCTCCAATTACTGTGAAGGGCTTTGCGCGGATGCACGCGCTGTAAGCGCTCTTCTCCTCATTCCAATCCGCAATACTGCAGGCCTCCTGGTTGGAGGTCTTTTGTTTTGCCCGCCCAAACACCTTTCCGCAGCGAATTCAGAGATACATCGAACAGTTCCCGCAGCCGTCCCTCTTCCCAGACAGTCGCAGAGTTTTCACACAATGTTCAAACCGTCGTAATACAGCGTTTACTGCGCAGTCACACCGATTCGGTAGCGTGGCCCTTTGCCGTGGAAGTGACGCTTATGAATGCAGATATGGGAGTAGTGCAGGGAACCGAGAGGCGCGCAGTGGTCGGAAAAACAGCTGTACGGTCTGGAGTGATTTTCGTCCTCGAAGACGATCCGGATATCCTCCGGCTCATTCAACATCACTTGAAAGCGGCCAACTTCGAGGTAGTCGGTTTTGCTTCCTCCCCTGGAATGCTAGAGCAAGCGGCGCGAATTCAGCCGATTCTCTTCATCCTCGACATTATGCTGCCGGGGGAAAGCGGCCTCGATGTTTGCCGCCGAATCCGTCAAAGCCACAAACTCGAGATGACGCCCGTCATGTTTCTGACGGCGAAAGGAGAAGAGTCAGATCGAGTTGCGGGTCTCGAACTCGGCGCAGACGATTACGTCGTCAAACCGTTCAGTCCCAGAGAACTCGTCGCACGCATTCGTGCCGTGTTACGGCGAACTCAACGGCCGGAGAAGCCTGCGATCATTAGGGTCGGGGAGCTTGAGATCAATGGCGAGGCCATGAGCATCTCTGTGGGCGGGCAACTCGTGGGCACCACGCCTACCGAGTATCGACTGCTCGAATACCTCGCTTCGCACGCTGGCCGCGTCTTCACTCGGGATCAACTACTCGACGCGGTCTGGAGGGACTCTCACTTCGTCACACTGCGCTCAATCGATGTGTTCGTGCGCCGCCTGCGCGAGAAGATCGAACCCGATGCTGAGCGTCCCGTTTATTTGAAGACCGTCCGCGGTGTGGGCTACCGATTTGATCGCAGTGCTGACACGGCGTAGCCGCGAATATTTTCGGGCGGCGCCTCGCCGCCCGTTTCGACTGCCGGAATCGTGCGCTGCTACTAAAGTGGTATTCGTTCCGTCTGCCTCCCGGCTTTAACCTCCGCCCATCCCGCATTTCATTTGTAAAAGCCCTTGCATTCCAACGGAGTTGTCACCAAACTCCATAGAGGCAGAAGGGTAATCGCTACACATCTCCATAAGGTTACTTAACATTCCTTTACAATTCGCAGCCGATATGGCACTTTTGGACACCTCCAGAACAATGATCGCACCCCTCGCTTCGAAAAAATGCCAGACGACGTTTAGGAATGGTGGCAGATTCCTGTTGGTAATTCGGGACGAATGCAGCCCGCTGCCGGGAGAGCCCGAATAACCATGTGTGGAATCGCAGGATTCACCCACGTAGGCAAACGTCTTCCTGAAAACGTTCTGAATTCGGCCTTGTATTCAATCATTCACCGTGGTCCGGATCACCAGGGATGTTTTGAATCCGACCACGTGTCCCTCGGTGCGACACGCTTAAGAATTCTCGACCTCACGGCCGGTGATCAGCCCTTGCGGAGTTCTGACGGCGATGTTGTTCTCGTCTTCAACGGGGAGATATTCAATCACGAAGAGCTGCGCTCCGAACTTCAGCAATCTGGCTTCTGCTTCCAAACTCGCTGCGACACCGAAGTAGTCCTTAATGCATTCCTGCGTTGGGGTGATTCATGCTTCGCGCGATTCCGCGGGATGTTTGCCGTTGCCATTTGGGTCCAGTCGCAGCGTCGGCTCGTCCTGGCGCGGGATCGCATGGGAATCAAACCTCTTTATTACCGTCTGCACGGTGGAGAGATCTTTTTTGGGTCGGAGTTGAAGTGCATCTTTGCTCATCCGGACGTACCTCGACATCTGTGCATGGATGCGATGGACGCATTTCTCAGCGTCAACTACGTACCAGCTCCACACACCCTGGTAGAGGGCATCGTCAAGTTAATGCCCGGTCAGATGCTCGAATGGCAGTACGGCGGAGCTCGTCTGCTCGACTTCGCTAAACCGGGCTCGCGCAGTATCCCTTCAACAATTGACGAAGCATGTGAGGAACTGGACGGACTGCTTTCGGAAGCAGTAAGGGAGCAGCTAGTCGCGGATACTCCGGTGGGTATTTGGTTAAGCGGAGGGCTTGATTCCTCTTCAGTACTGCACTATGCAGCGGCGCAGAGCACCAAGGCGGTAAAGACGTTTTCGATAACGTTCAAGGGAAGCTCCGGCGATGAGAGCGAACACATCCGTCGCGTCAGTAAGCACTACGGAACCGAGCACGTCGAGTTTGATTTATACCCAGACATTGATCTTGCCGGCGCCATCGAGGAGTTGGCTTACTACTCCGACGAGCCCAGCGCGGACGCTGGAGCCCTACCCACCTGGTTTCTTTCTCAACTTACGCGGCAACATGCGACTGTCGCTCTGAGCGGAGAAGGCTCCGACGAGCTCTTTGCCGGGTATCTCACTTACCAGGCCAATCAATACAGCGCCACTGCGCGGCGGCTACCCAGACTGGCTCGGCGGGCGGCCCTTGCGTGCGCCATGGGATTGCCCGTGCAGGATGGGCGGATCAGTTTCGAGTACAAGGCCAAGCGGTTCTTTGAAGGCTGTTTGCTTTCACCGGAACTGGCGCACATTTTCTGGAATGGGACCAATTCGGAACGGGAAAGGCAGGCGCTTTATCTGTTTGCAAATTCCCAGCGCTTGCACCGTTGGGTGTCGCATATGCGCCGTGACGGCGGGCTCCAGAGATACCTCGACTTCGATCAACGCTACTATCTGGCGGACGACATTCTGTATAAAGTCGACCGCATGAGCATGGCTCATGCTCTCGAAGTAAGGCCTCCCTTTTTGGATCCACGCATTGTCGACTTTGCCGCGTGCTTGCCGGATACCTTCAAGCTCAACCGGCGCACATCGAAGTATGTGTTGCGGCGCCTGATGGCAGACAAGCTTCCGGCTCACGTTCTGCATCGCTCCAAAATGGGATTCGATATTCCGGTTCACGACTGGTTCCGGGGGCCATTGCGGCGGTTGCTTCTCGATACGCTCAGCCGGGATGCCGTGGAGGCAAGCGGGCTCTTCCGTTGGGCGGCCGTTCAGAACTTGATACAGAGACATCTTGATAGGAGAGAAAACGCCGGTTATCAGTTATGGGGACTCATGGTGTTGTTGATGTGGATGAAGCGCTGGAATATCGAGCTGCCGGCAACGGACCAGGTGTCCGAGGTGCTCGTCGAAGATTTGGAGCTGGCGGAGTCGTCATCGCCGCAGCTAGCCTTGTCTTCCTCGTAAGCATCGCCAGTCCCCCGCGGCTCATGGACGACGTCGACGCCGTCCAGGCGCAAATCGCCCGTAACATGCTCGCCTCCGGCGACTATGTAACCGCGCGTCTCGACGGCGTTCCATACCTCGAGAAATCCCCTCTTATTTACTGGATGATGGCGGCCTCGTACCGCGTCTTTGGCGTGCACGACTGGGCCGCACGCCTGCCTCTCGCTCTCAGCGTCATCCTGCTGTGCTGGGTGACCTACCGGTTCGCGCGCTGGGCGTTTGACGAGTCAGCGGCGCTGTATTCAGGAGTCGCGCTCGCGACATGCGTCGGACTGTTTCTCTTCACCCGTATTTTGATCCCCGATGCAATTCTGACACTCACGATCACCGGAGCGGTCTGGGCGTGGCTCCGCCTCCTCGATCCTGACGAAAGTCCTCGTCGACGAGACGCGATTCTGCTCGGAGTCTGCCTGGGAATCGGACTGTTGCTCAAGGGATTGATCGGGATTGTCTTTCCGATTCTTGCCGGACTGGCGTATATGGCGTGCACGCGGCAACTGTTCGCATGGAGTGCGTGGCGCCGATTACATCTCTTTTCTGTTTTGGGAATTGTACTCGTTATCGCGGCTCCCTGGCACATTCTGGCGACGCTGCGCAATCCGCCATATCTGGCCTTCTCCATGCACAGCGGGCCGGGCGAGTACAAAGGCTTCTTCTGGTTCTACTTCTTTAATGAACACCTGCTCCGCTTCTTGAACTTGCGCTATCCGCGTGACTACAACACAGTGCCCCGGGCTCTTTTCTGGTTGCTGAACCTGGCATGGTTGTTCCCCTGGACTGCTTTCCTGCCGGCAGCTGCGAAGCTTTCCTATCGTCCAATTACGCGCGCCGGTCGCGTGCGATTGATGGCCCTGTGCTGGATCGGGACTGTAATGATTTTCTTCACTTTCTCGACCACACAGGAGTACTACTCGATGCCTATCTATCCGGCGATTGCTTTGCTGATCGGATCGGCCTTGGCGTGCGAGGATTCGCGCATACGAGTGGGAATTCGCGCTTTGCAGGTTGTTTTCGGCTTGCTCTTCATGGGGCTCGCGACGGTTCTGCTGATGGTGTGGCGCACACCCGCGCCGGGTGATATCTCTCAGGCGCTGGTTCAGCATCCGGAGCTATATACGCTCTCGTTGGGCCACTTCGGCGATCTCACTCTGAGCGCATTCGCCTACCTCAAGCTACCCCTCGCGATCGCGGCTTGCGCCTTTGCGATTGGGGTGTTGGGCTTGACGATCTTCCGAACGGCCAGCTCGACGAAGAAAGCGGTGGTCGTCATCGCTGCGTCGATGATTTTGTTTTTTCAGGCAGCACGAGAGGCGCTTGTGCGCTTCGATTCATATCTTGGCTCGTATCCCTTGGCACGTGCACTGGAGCAGAGTCCCCCTGGTCAGCTGATCGAGGCGGATGCGTATTACGCGTTTTCTTCGGTGTTCTTTTACACAAATCGCAGCGCGCTCCTGCTGAATGGCCGCACAGACAATCTGGAGTATGGCTCGTATGCTCCGGGCGCCCCGCGGGTTTTTATCGACGATCACGAACTGCAATCGCGCTGGTCACAACCATCGCGCTGGTACCTGCTGGCCTATGGCACGGATGTACCGCATCTCGAGCAGTTGGTGGGCGTCTCGAGAATGCACGTTGTAGCCAGCAACGCTGGTAACTATTTGCTGACGAACTTGCCCAATTGATGAGAGATCCGATGCAACAGTGGTTGGAATGTTTTCGTCTTGCGGTGGCGGCTCTGAAGGCCGACAAGGTGAAGGCATGTCTTACCACGTTAAGTGTTCTGATCGGCAGCGCCTCTCTCGTGCTGGTGTTAACCGTTGCCGGCACCGGCAAGCGCTACATTGTTTCTCGCATCGAGGGGATCGGAGCAAATCTTGCGTATGCGACGTTAAATCGGAATGGAAGCCCAGTCATCCTGCAGGACGAACTCACCCTGGGCGACCTTGAGGCAGTTCGGACGATGCCAAACGTCGTGGCTGCTGCGGGAGTTTACGATGCGCCCGTGGACTTTCAGGTCAGTGGCCGGCCCCGGCATGCTCGACTGGTGGGAGCGACGCGCGACTTTCTCAAAATTCGAAATCTGCAAATCACATCCGGCCGCTATTTTGACGAACAGGACTATCTCTCCCGCGCAAAAGTTTGCCTGGTCACCGATCCGGTTATGGAACGAAATCCCACTTTGCAACTGGGTGAAGTGCTGCGCATCGATCAGTTCCGTTGCACCGTGATTGGGACCTTCACCGAGGGAGTGCCCACGTTCGGTCAGTCAGAGATTCAGGCAGAAACCATTCTGGTTCCATTTCCCGTAGCAAGACTGGTTACGGGCGAAGCATTTCTGCAGGTCATCTACGCTCAGACTTCTTCCTCCACTGAGGTTCATAATCTGACGTCGGAGTTGAAGGGGCTTCTCCAGGCGCGCCATCGTCGCGAGGCTCGATACGACGTGGGGAATCTCTCTTCGCTGCTCGAGACCGCGGGAGACATCTCGCTCGCGATGACTCTTGTCTTGCTTGCGGTCGGCCTGGTGACGCTAACCGTCGGTGGAACCGGCATCATGAACATCATGTTCGCGAATATCGCAGAGCGTAAGCAGGAGATCGGATTGCGCAAAGCGCTGGGAGCACGGTCATCAGAAATTCGTCTTCAGTTCCTGATGGAAGCGATTTTCATCAGCTCGGCGGGTTCGCTTGCAGGAGCTTTTTGCGCAGTGGCGTTGGTTGTCTCCGCAACAGCATTCTTCAGGGACTTTGTGAATCTCGACATTTCCTGGCCTTCAGTCGTGTTTGCGTTGCTAGTCTCCAGCGCAGTGGGCCTGCTCTTCGGATACCAGCCCGCCAGTCGCGCAGCCGGTTTGAATCCCGTGGAAGCGCTGCGCACTGAAGCGTAAGCCGATATATTCCAACCCATTTTGAAACTGTCATCCCTCGGGCCGCAGCGTGTCTCTAGAGGTTGTCAAAGAATCAGAGGCGGCCCGGGGGATCTGCTTTTGGTTTGAGAGCTGGCACAACAGCAGATCCCCCGCGCCGCAACAGCCGAAATGGTTGACGCGTCAACAAACCATTTGCGGCGCGAGGGATGACAGTGTCAAGAAAAGAGCTGCCGGACTGAGGTCGACAGCGATGTATTAATCTCCTACTCCACCGTAGCCGTGAACACCTCTTCCACTCTCAACCCAGTGCTGCAGACCTGTTGGTTGTTGCGGCTGTCGGTCCATATTGGATGTGAGACGCCTCCGAACGAAGCCAGGCCGGAGTAGTCGCCAGTCTGGTTGCCGTAATTAATGGCAGAGCAGGGAAATACGCCATTACAGTCATGCTCATTCGAACTCACCGATGAGACGCGGGTGTTTGGCCGGCGCCAGTTCACGCCGCCATCGAAGGGGAACTGCAGGTTCGTCAGCTGCGCTTACCGGAAATCGCTTCCGGAATAACCGGAGCAGGACCGAGTTCACTTCCGTGCTTCTCATGGAGGTGTACGGCAAATGCTTCTCGCAACTTGCGCTCCTGTTCCAGCGGGCTGCTTATCGTATTTCCGAAGGTAATCGTTGCCTGGCAGGACGAGCATCGAGCGCGCACCGGTCCGCCACGGATGATCGCAGTAACGATCGGGTGAATTTCTCCCTTATGAACTGGCGCCGTGTCTGCGCCCTCGACCGCAGCGGGTTCGTCTTGTCCACTGCTCGACGTCACGAATGTAATTTGTGGCCTCACCTTGGTCTGAATCTCGAACTGTTCGGCGAGCCATTCTTCCAGCTCTGAGCGGCCACCCTTCGTCATTGTCACAAACTCGATTCCCGTTAAGCCGTCTCTCTGCCACGCAACCTTTCCGCTTGCCTGTATCGGTATACGTCCTTCCTCGAGAGCAAAGCGAAGCTGCACCTGACCTTGCAATGGATGTTCAATTCCGCCGACGCAGAGTCCCCCTTGGCTGACGTTCCGGATTCGTCCATCAGCAACGAACGCACCCAGGCGCAGGTTCACCGTGGAAGTGGAAGGGAATCGGTTGTAGCGACCTCGCTCGCGAAGCACCAGCCCATAAGCAGAGCGCAAAGTCGCCATAATCTCGATTTCGTAATTTGCGTGGGAGACGACGAAGTTTGCTCCCGAATCGGAAACGTATTTCGTGTGACCACGATCTCCGACAATCGCAATCGATACCGCCGAACGATGCGTGCGGTTAAGGCGCATTTTCCGCAAGGCTGCGCAACCCTGATCGAGGTCAGAACAGTCCACGATAACGAGATCAAATTTGTTTCTTTCGATTTGCTTGAGGGCGTCGGGTGCGCCCAAGGCTACGCCGGCCGTAATTCCAAAGCGCTCGACCGCAACTCGAACCATGTGCGAAAGTTCAAAATCGCTGGTCAGGATGAGTGCTTCCGGCGTCATCTGCTCCGACTTCCCAGGGGTATGGCTCGCTTCATGCTATCGCTATCAATTTGCGCCCCCGCCGGAAAACCGCCTGCCATCAATTACGCAGGTAATAGCACTTCAGGGTGGGTAATCTGTTGGAAGTCTGGAAAGTGAAGCAAACAAAGCCCGAACGCATCTTCTGGATGGCACTGCCAAATTTGTGCAGGAAATGGGGCTAACGCTTTGGGTGCTTTTTACCAGGGCGTAATATTCGTTGGCAATACTCTGGTTAAGAGGGTGCGAGAACTCATTTGCCACAACCGGCTCCCAGGCTAAGGATCGTGTTCTTCGATGCTGGTGGCGGACACCGTAACGCTGCCAACGCCATCAAGACCGTGATCGAGCAGCAGCAACTTCCGTGGCAAGTGGATCTCCTGAACTTGCAGGATCTGCTGGACTCGATCGACCCTCTGCAGAAGGTCACTAAGATTCGCCTGCAGGATGGCTATAACCTGCTTCTCCGTAAGGGCTGGACTCGCTTCACGCCTCAACTCCTGATGGTGCTGCACGCGATGATTCGCATGTGGCATTACCCCGTCGTGCGTGCCTTGGAAAAGTATTGGAGTCGGAATCCGGCCGACGTTGTCCTTTCAGTGATTCCAAACTTCAATCGCGCGCTCGCGCAGAGTATTCGAAAAGCCATTCCGGACGCAAAGTTTGTAACGTTGATCACTGACTTTGCCGATTATCCTCCGCACTTCTGGATCGAAAAGGAATCGCAATACGTGATCTGTGGCACAGAGCGGGCTGTCGCGCAGGCGATCGCGCTCGGGCATACGCGTAAGGCAATATTTCCCACATCGGGCATGGTGTTAAATCCGCGTTTCTACAATTCCGCGAGAGTAGACCGCCAGGCCGAGCGGCAGAAGTTAGGCCTGCATCCGGACTGGCCAACGGCCCTGGTTCTGTTCGGCGGGCATGGGTCCCCCGCCATGGTGAAGATCGCACGGGCGCTTCAGCAGTCGCCTGCGCAGGTACAGATGATCTTTATCTGCGGACATAGCGAAAAGATCGCGGCCGAACTTCGACGAATTCCGCCCACGAAGCCGATGTTCGTAGAAGGTTTTACCAAACAGGTGGACTATTACATGTCTCTGGCCGACTTCTTTATAGGCAAGCCCGGCCCAGGAAGCATCGCGGAAGCTCTCCACTTCGGCTTGCCGGTGATCGTCGAACGGAATGCGTCCACCATGCCGCAGGAGCGCTACAACACGGAATGGGTACAGGAGAACGAGGCGGGTATCGTGCTCAAGAGCTTCGATGAGATCGAGACAGCGGTGCAGAGATTGCTCACCGGCTCAACCTTGGAGAATCTGCGGAACAAGGTTGCAGCGCACAAGAACCGGGCAGTGTATGAGGCGGTCGACATCCTGGCAAAGTTCATGGATGGCGTGGCCGAACGGCAACCAGTTCTTGCGGAGCCGGCCGCGTGGTAGAGACGTCCGCCACGGCGGACTGCATCTCTACGAGATCTTGAACAAACCTTGTGGCCATCCGGCCCTCCGATTGGGGAATGCCTGCAGGTGTTCATTCGGTGCTCGCGAATTGTTAATCGTGGGTGGCACGGTGCCGTCGCCTGTGCTGAGTTTGGCAGAGCCACAGCCGAGGGCGGCTGTGCCACACGGCTGGGGCTGGCTCTATCCCCGGACCGGCCTGTAGAAGGCGTGCGAGGGAATCTCCAATTCCTCGTGGGTTCCAATTTCTGAATGGCCGTCGGTTTCTACCGATATGAGCTCGTCTGAGGTGCCAGTGTAGTTCTGAATTTCAACTCCGTCTTCACCGACCGTGATGTATGTACAGTGCTGATCCACCCACGAGCCGGAATTGAAATACTTGATTCCGTTGCGTTCCGCCTGGATTGGCACATGCGTGTGCCCACAGAAGACGTGACTGGCTCCATGGTGCGCGGCATACGCGAGCGCGCCTCGCGCTACTTTGTCTGACAGTCTTAGCCAGCGAGTGTTGAGGCGGTCGAGATAGCGGGAAAACCTCTTCTTGCCGGCGTCCAACTTCTGGATCCAGAGAAACAGAGCCTCGCCAACCCGGCTTACAAGAAAGTTGTTTACCACGAAGCGATCAAACTGGTGCCCGTGGATCGCCAGGTATCGCTTGCCCCCGTATTCCCACATGTACTGCTGGTAAACAGGAATTCCAACTAGGTGAGACATGAGGTCAGAAAGCCCCAGGTCGTGATTGCCCTCTACCCACACAACTTCCACGTTGCGTTTAGGATTGGAGAGCTTGCGGATGTAGGACAGAAACTGCCAGTGCTCTTTCTTGAGGCGGCGGAAGTTGAGGTCGTTGAAGATGTCGCCCAACAGGATGAGCCGGCGGAAGCTGGTTGACTTCAGCAGGCTCAATGCATCCCGGGCGCGGCTGATCTCGGCTCCCAGATGCACGTCGGACAGAATGAGCGTATCGAATGCCCGCTCCATGCTTCAATTCTGGTGCAGTTTGTGGAGAATCTGGATGAATTTCCCGAGAATTCTGGGAGTCGGAATCAGGTCAGGAACGGCCTGGGCTGGCGGGTTTTCAGTTGCGCGACTGCGGCCTGATTCCCACCTTTACAAGCTCGGTACCGCGAAGTACGGTGATTTCAACAACTTCTCCGGGCGCGGCTTCGGTAAGCAACCGGTGCAAGTCATCAACGCCTGCCACACGCCGGGTACCGAATCCGACAATCACGTCGCGCTCGCGCAATCCCGCGCTTTGTGCGGGCGAGCCTGATTCAACCGAGATCACCATGGCCCCGGTTGTCACCGGCAGGGCATAGTGTCGAACAATGCGGGTGTGGATCGGAACATCCTGGCCTGCCACCCCGATGAAGCTCCGTTCGATCTTTCCATTCCTGATCAATCGCACGGCAACGAATTGCGCCGTATCTGCGCCGATGGCGAAGCATATTCCCTGGGCGCCCATAATCGTCGCCGTATTCACGCCGATGACTTCGGCCCGGGAACTTATCAGCGGACCACCCGAGTTTCCCGGATTCAGGGCGGCATCTGTCTGGATCACGTTGTCAATTAGTCTGCCCGTGCTTGAACGCATGCTGCGTCCCAGCGCGCTTACCACTCCGGCCGTCACGGTGTGCTGAAATCCCAGCGGGTTGCCGATCGCAATGGCGACCTGTCCGACGACGAGCGGCTGGCGGGCCCCCAACGCTGCAAATGGAAGCTGTCCCGGAACGTCCACGCGCAACACTGCGAGATCTGAATCGGGATCGTCACCGATGAGCGTTGCGTGATGTGTCTCCGCGTCGGGGAAGGTGACTACGATCTCACTTGCGTTACTCACTACATGGCTATTGGTCAGAACGAAGCCATCCGGAGTGAAAACAAAGCCCGATCCGCTTCCTTGGGCTTCACGAGGACCTCTTTGCGAATTCTGCCGCGCACGCTGCCGAACGGCGATGTGCACGACGGCCGGTCCAACTTTCTCGACGGCTGAGGTCACTGCGCGTGAGTAGGCGTCAAGCAGCGCAGCATCGTCAGGAATGCGGGCGGAGCCGGCCAGGGTCGATTGTGCCGCAGTGGCTGAATCGAGAAACTCCAGTTCTGGCATGCGAATGTAGATGCTGCTGGAAGAACTTAGATTCAGGCGCCAACGGAAGGCTAGGAAGGGTTGCCGAGGGTGGTGTAGTACTTCTTGCCCGCGCAGCCCTGACATAACGTTCTTCCTTCCACAACGATTTCCCGACGGAAGTTGATGCCTTCAGCGCATTTCGCACAGACAATGCGCTCGCCTTTGTATCCGGGAAGGTCCTCGGGGCCTACGTTTACCCGAACGTTCTGAAACTCAAACAATTCCTCTTCGGGCATTTCGCGATATGCCAGCATCTGCTGCTGATTCTTGTTCTCGATCTCGGGATGCAGCCTTCGCGCAGCTTCCTTGGACGATTCTTTTGCAGCAACGCGGATTGCGCGATCACTTTGCAAGTCGACAAATGTCGCCGCCATCTTGCCCCAATCGACAAACTTGAGCGCGCGCTTTCCCAGGCGGCAGCCGGTTACGACCATTACGGCGTCGGTGGCGCAGCGATCAATCTCCACATAAGTGACCAGACGCTTCCGGTCAACTCCACGCGGGTCCTGAATTCCAAGCCGGGAAAGACCAGCCATGGCCATGCGAACTCCTAGCACTTGTCCGGCGCAAAGATGGCCATGAGCGGCTTCGGCTTCACGGAGATACTCGTCGAGAGAACTCATCGTAGTGGTTAGATACTCCAGACTGAATTATCACGCTTTCTTAGTTTGCGCGTCTTGAAGTCAGCACTTCCATTCCGACTGGGCTCGTGTTAGCAAAGAGAGAAAGAGAGATGGGTGTCGGGAACGGAGTTTACGATGGTTCAGTCAAACTGATTGGGGGCTGTGCCATCGGAGCTCATTCGAAGACTCCCTGCTATTTCCCTGCAAATTCCCTGGTCAGATGCGAATCGCCACTATTTATGCGGTTTCCGCGATTGAAAATTTTTGTGACGGGAAAAATTCGCTGAATTTGCTCTGAACGCTGGTAGCAGAGCGCTTACTGCTTTTCCCCTTCCTTCTGCTCCACCGCCTCCTCGCCCAATTCCGGTTCGCTCGATCGTCCGTGAATGAGGTAGCTCGACTTCTGGCCGCCCATCGGCTCGAAGGTCACCCGAACCGGCTGTTTCTGCCAGGTCGGGGGAGCACACTCTGAATCCGGTTGATCGCTTCCCTTGGCCGGGCCGATGTATGTCCGCAAAACCGGCTTGCGCTCTCCAAGCTGCGCAACGATCGCATAGACCTTTGGCCCCTCAGTGATTCCGCAATAGGCAGCGTAGTCGCGAAACCAACTTACGGTCGAATAGAAAGGGTCAAAGTCTGGGAGATTAAGTTTGGATATCCGTCCACTGCTGCGATCGACCATGACCCAGCCGTCCCGCTGCCACTTCCATTCGGGATGGGAGGTCAATGCGTCATTCATGCGGAATACCCGCCGCACGACGAACAGCTTATCCGTGACCTCGTGCGGCGGCCCAATGGTGAACTCGCGCGAACGGCCATCGATATTCAGGGTGCGGATCTTCATGTTCTGCGCGCGATCGGCATCCGGACCGACGAACAAATGGACGTTGAGCCATGGGCCAAAGGCAATCAGATGAGAGCGAGCAGCAAGAGCAGTTAGCGCGGAAGCAAGAAAAAAGAAGAGTGCGGCCAGCAGGACGCGACTACGCCTGTCCGAATTAAGGCAACTTCTTTCACTCATTGCGCGGCGGTGCTGGCACAATAGTAATGCAGCAAAAGGCTTCGGTTGTGCAACTCGGAAGTGCGGAGTCAGACTCACACTCAGTGGTGAATGGGATACATGCTCCAGGCCCTGCGGAACGGTAATCTACGGCGTAAGACCCCGACAATTCTGGTAGTGGACGACAAACTGGACACGCTCCTGCTTGTCCGTGAACTCTTGACTTCGCGCGGATACCACGTGAACACGGCGTCCGACGCAGAGGAAGCCTTACAAGCCATCCAGGCCGAAAAGCCTGACCTGATTCTGCTCGACGTAATCATGCCAGGAAGGTCCGGGTATGACCTGTGCCGCGAACTTAAAGACGATCCGGCGACTCGTCTGATTCCTGTAGTCATGATTACTGGATTGAGCGATCGTGCCGATCGCGTGCGCGGCATCGAAGCCGGTGCTGATGATTTTCTCTCCAAGCCGCTTTATCCCGAAGAGCTCTACGCTCGCGTGAAGAGTCTGCTGAAGCTCAAACACTTCACCGATGAACTGGAGAACGCCGAAGCTGTTTTGTTCACTCTTGCCCTTGGCGTGGAAGCGCGTGATCCGTTCACTGGTGACCATTGCTCCCGCCTTGCGCACTACGCCGGTGACTTGGGCCGCCATTTGCACTTTGACTATGAAAACGTCGTCGCCCTGGAGCGTGGTGGTTATCTGCATGATCTCGGGAAGATCAAGGTTCCAGACGAGATCCTGAAGAAGGGATGCGAACTGACTTCGATCGAATGGGATGTCATGAAGCAGCACCCGGCAGATGGCGAAGCCATCTGTCAACCTTTGAAGTCGTTCCGCAAGGTTTTGCCGATTATCCGCCACCATCACGAGCACTGGAACGGTTCCGGATATCCGGACGGTCTCGAAGGCCACAATATCCCAGTGTTGGCGCGCGTACTGCAAGTTGTAGACGTCTACGATGCGCTCGTAACGGCGCGTCCGTATAAGCCTGCACTGCCGCAAACGCAAGCCCGTGACACTATGCTCCACGAAGCAAAGCGTGGACTGTGGGATTTTGAACTTGTTCGCGAGTTCTTCCACATGCTTGAATCGGAACGTCGCGCGGCCTGATCAACGTGGGCCCACATTCCGGCCTGTGTACTGACTTGCGCAGCAAATACCTTTGCGGCGGTTCTAATTATTTACGCTTCTTGTGATTCTGGTTTTGCAACTGACGTACAATCCTGAGCGTCTAACCCCTTGTTCCTGACTGGCACCAGAATGACCCCACCGCGCTATAGCATCATCGTTCCGGCGTACAACGAAGCGGAACGGCTTGGCTCGACCTTGCAGCGGATGTTGGCATATATCGAAGAATCGAGATGGTCGGCGGAGATCATCGTCGTCAACGATGGCTCACGGGATGCAACCGCCGCTGTTGTCAAGGAGTTCGCGCAACGGAATCCCATCGTCCGCCTCATTGAAAACCCAGGAAATCGTGGCAAGGGGTACAGCGTGCGCAACGGGATGATGAGCTCGTCTGGGCAATTCCTTCTCTTCACTGACGCCGATCTCTCTTCCCCAATCGAAGAAGCTCCCAAGTTGTTTGCCGCCATTGAGAGCGGCGCAGCAGATGTGGCAATCGGATCGCGCTACCTGCAAAGCGAGCTGCAAACCCGGAAGCAGCCCATACATCGAAGAATGCTGGGCCGAGCGTTCAACTTCGCATTGCGCATAATTCTCGGACTTTCGTACGTCGATACCCAATGTGGGTTCAAAGCCTTTAATCGCAAGGCGGTGAACACAGTCTTTCCTAATATGAAAATCGAACGCTGGGGCTTCGATCCTGAAATTCTTTTTCTTGCGAAGCGTTATGGGTTACGAGTGGTCGAAGTGCCTGTGTCGTGGGCTCATGATCATCGCTCCAAAATCAGTCCGATTCGGGATGGAGTGCGCATGTTCACGGAATTGATGCGCGTCCGCATGAACTCTTTGAGCGGAAAATATCTTCCTTCCACGGTCAGTACGCGAGTGATGACGAAGATAGCCTAACTCTTCTCATAGCAATGGAGAAGGCCCGCGCCATGCGGGCCTTTTCTTTTCGCGCAATCAGTGACGTTTCCTAGGAAGCGATCGCCGCGTGTGCGCGCAATTTCGGAATCACGGATAAACCACTGTCTTTGTCGAATAGAAGGCTCATCGACTGCGAGCACGGACCACAAAGCCAGAAATGCTCCAGCTTTATCGGCTTGCGAGAAGCAAGCAAGAATGGACTCTTGTTTCCGTTCGTCGTCTCAGTTCTATCCTGAGATTCCGGAGGCGTTACCTCGACTTCGATGCGAAAAATCTTTCCTTCGCGCAAATAATGAAAGGGAGTCGAGCAGGCAGGATTGGCACACTTAGAAACCATGGGCCCTCTACTTTCGGATTCAGGCTGGGGGTTAGCTTTCGTCCGCCCGCTTTCTAACGGACACTTCTGACGGGGTAGGTCGCAGCCACGCGACAGTATTCCTCAAACAGGAATCAGCCGATCGCACGGCACAGACTACCGAGAAGTTTACTTCAACTCGGTCCCATCTCGTATTGTGAAACCTTAAAATTCTGTTGAATTCGTACGTCAGCTCACTGCAGCAACTCTGCTTTGCCGCAATTAGAGTGCAATTCCGGTTGCAGAGGTCGTCGAGCAGACGAAAGCGGCCAAATTTCAACCACTGTCCCTTCGGTTTTGAGTCCCGGCATCCCTTCAGCGTGTGACACGCAGCATTCTTACAGGAATAGACCCCGGAGCTACTCCGGGGACCTAGTCAGACGCAGCCGCGAGTCTCTGCTAAGGCAAAGCTACGAGGTGCAGGAATCTGTGTCTGCCCGCCCACAGCGTGTAACGCGCCCCACGACCCGCCATCTCTAACCTACCGCTAAGTCCTTGATTTTATTGCGCGTTTTCTATGGCTCCCCATCTGCATTTTGCTTTGGCGGAGCGTTCAGGAGAGTCCAATGGGAGCAAATACAGAGCAGGTCAAGGCAGCGGAAAAGCGGGTGGTTCGGTACCTCTCGGTCTTACTCTTCGTGCTTTCGGTTCGCGAGTTGCGCGCACAAATCCCAGCGCAACCTCCTGCCGCAGCCCCGATTGCGGAACGGCATCGCAAGGTCGTCGTCAGTATTCCTCATCGCAAGCTTGCTCTGATTGAGGACGGCCGGGTGAAGAAGATTTACCCGGTTGCCGTCGGAGCCCAGCAAAGCCCTACGCCCGTCGGCAAATTCGCGGTGAAAACGAGACTCGTAGAGCCCACCTACTACCACCCCGGCAAAGTTATTCCAGCCGGTGCTGAGAATCCTCTCGGAACCCGCTGGATCGGCCTCAGCACGAAGGGTTACGGCATTCACGGCACCAACTTGGAGAGCTCCGTTGGCCAAGCCGCTTCCCACGGTTGCATTCGCATGCACCGCGCAGACATTGAAGAGCTTTTCGCCGAGGTCGAAGTCGGCGATCAGGTTGAAATTCGTGCGGAACCTGACGCTGAGGTCGCGGGGATCTTTGGTGACGTGCCCACCGCAGGGGACAAGACGGATGGCATGGCAGTTGAAGTAGCAGTAAGTCAATAACGAGCGAGTTGGTAGGAGGAAATCCCATGTTGGAACTAACTGGAATGATGGCAATCGTTGGAGCTTTGATCGGATCGGCGCTGTTAGCACTGTTTGCCGGAGAAGCACTCATTACGTTGATTATTCGCGCGATGCACGCAGGCGTGAGGCGCGCCGATGAAGCGGCGGCCAGGCAGTCCGGCCAGCCACAAGCGTCCGCCAGTCTGCTTAGCGGACAGCGTGCCCGGCTGCAAAGAGTTTGAAGTTTTGCCCCGGATGGTTCGGCCTCCACAGGCCGAATCATCCGATTCAACCACCACGATGTTCAACTCTCGTCCTCAAGGAGGACGCCATGCTGCTGCTGAAAGTTCTCCTGCTTTGCTCCGGTATCGCCCTGCTGCTCGCTGCACTGACGATTCTCGGATTCGACGCTTACCTGTATCTGCGCGCTCGGCGGCGTATTCAATCTGCCGAAAATGCTCAGGAAAAACTCCTGGAGCCCGAACTGAAACTGCGCATCCGGTTAGCGGGAATAACCTGCGCTGCCGCGGTGATCGCGTTCTTAATGGCGTCGATCTACGACGTGGTCCCCGCAGGCCACGCTGGGATTCGCGTTAGCCAAATCTCGGGAACAGAAACGGAAACGCTCTACCCGGGCATACACCTGATGTCCCTTTTTGAGACTCTGGCCGTTTATGACACGCGTACCCACACGATGACGACCGGCAACGTGGACGAACTTACAGAAAAGCCAAAGCGGCACGAGACGCTGAACGTTACCGCGAGTGAAGGCCTGAAAATCGGCCTCGCGGTTACGGTTCGCTACAAGCTCGACCCGGCGCGGCTCGCATACATCCACAACAACCTGCCGTCGGACATTGACACTGAAGTGGTCCCTCCGGTAGTCGCAACTGTCTTTCGGGAAATTGTGCCGAACTACACGATCCGCGATGTTTTTGCGGTCCATCGCGAGGACATTCGCACGAGAGCCAGTGTGGAGATTACCGAAAAGCTCAAACGAGATGGCATTACGGTCGAGGAGGTAATGCTCCGCGACATCGTTCTGCCAACCGACTACGCTCGTGGCCTTGAAGGCTTGATCGAAAAGGAGCAGGAAGACGAGAGCCTGATAGTGCAGACGTCGATCGAGAAAAAACAGGTACAGATTGCCCAGTACCAGGCGGAAGCTCAGAAGGTCCGCACGGTGAAGCAGGCAGAAGCGGGCGCGCAGGTGCGCGTGTTGCAGGCCAAAGCCGAAGCCGATGCCATGCAGTACACGCTTCCGCTGAAAGAGAAGCAGATCCAGCAGACCAAGCTCGAAGCCGAAGCGCGCAAACAAGCCACCATTCAGAACGCCGAAGCCGAGGCACAGGCCAAGGTGATCGACAGCAAAGCTGAGCTGGAGAAGCAGCAGTTGCTGGCCTCTGCGGAAGCGAATCGCATTCGGGTGGTGGCGGCAGCCGACAGAGAGCGTCTGCAGGGCGAAGCGATGGCGCTCAAGTCGAATCCCTTGCTAATCAACAAGATAGTTGCAGAGAAGTTATCAGACAAGATTCAAGTGATGATGGTGCCAGCCGATGGCAAGTTTTTCTTTGCCAACGACGTGCTGAAGGCCCCAGCCCAACAGATATTCCGGCAGGAGGAGCAGGGTATTGATCCTCCTGCTAGACCGCAGGGCGGCCCTGGTGGAGGTCGCTAGGCGGAGAGGCAGACCAGCTAACAAGGTTGGTCTGCCTGACGCTTGGTCCGACATGAATTTGAGGGACTCTAGTATGAAGGACACGACGAAATCGTGTGGACTATCCGTGGGAGAAATTGTGTGGGTGCTCGTCACGATTGGCTCGCTGATAGCGTTGTTCCGCTGCTTGGCCCGTTGACCCGTTTGCCCCGTTTGCCAAAATGGATGCCTCATAATCGCTCCATTTGACGCCTGTGCAAACCGCTTGTTATATTCGTATGGTTCTGCGAGTCAGTTTAGTTCTTCTAGAGCGGTAGAGCTTTAGTTCGAATCCACTGTTCCGAAGTAGCTGGAACAGCTTCCTCGCTGACGATGCCTGCGCTGCCCTCTCCCAAGAGGGATATGCAGGCCGGGAATGACGAAACGGATCGCCTGTAATCGCCTTGGCGACACCGTCGACATTCAACCCTAGGACGATCAAATCCTCGCCCGCCTTGACGGGTGTGCGAGAGTATGGCCCCGCGTGCGGTGGTCAGCCAAAAACAGGAAATTGCTGTCCCTATAGAGGGACTTTGGCGCATGTGCGCCTTAGGAGTGGAATTTGCCCACATTTAATCAGCTTGTGCGCAAAGGGCGGACACAGCCCAAGTACAAGACGGCCAGTCCGGCCCTGCAGGAGTCGCCGCAGAAGCGTGGGGTTTGCACCCGCGTTTACACGCAGACGCCCAAGAAGCCGAATTCGGCGCTGCGTAAAGTTGCTCGTGTGCGCCTGACCAACGGAATTGAGGTCACGACCTATATTCCGGGCATCGGCCACAACCTGCAGGAGCACTCGATCGTGCTCATCCGCGGAGGCCGTGTGAAGGATCTTCCTGGAGTGCGTTATCACGTCGTGCGGGGAACGCTCGATACGGTCGGCGTTGCCAATCGCAAACAGAGCCGCTCCAAGTACGGAGCGAAGAGGCCGAAGGCCTAGGAAGAACCGCCCGCGGTAGCGGGTGGGTGCAAGAGATCGTTGAGATTAGAGGGTATTAGAACTCATGCCACGTAAAGGACACATAGCAAAGCGCGAGACCGCGGCCGATCCAGTTTATAGCTCGACCCTGGTGACCAAGTTCGTGAACTCGATGATGTACCAGGGCAAGAAGAGCACCGCTCAGTCGATCTTCTACCAGTCGATGAAGAACCTCGAGCAGAAGGGCGGAGACGAAGCGCTGAAGCTCTTCAAGAAGGCAGTCGAAAACTGCAAGCCGCTGCTCGAAGTGAAAACTCGCCGCGTGGGTGGCGCGAACTATCAGGTTCCGGTGGAAGTGAATCCGGACCGTCGCACGTCGCTCGCGATTCGCTGGCTGGTTAGCTACGGCCGTTCCCGTGGCGAAAAGGGAATGATTGACAAGCTCACGAATGAGCTGCTCGACGCCGCCAACGGCCGCGGCGCTGCGATCAAGAAGAAAGAAGACGTTCACCGCATGGCGGAAGCCAACAAGGCTTTCGCGCATTATCGCTGGTAAGAGATTTAGTCGTGTCATTCCGAACGAAGTGAGGAATCCCTACTGGACCCAAAAAGTTTGGTGGGAGTAGGGATTCTTCACTACGTTCGGAATGACAAACGGAACCAAAGCAGGAATCGAGAAAGTTTAGGAACATCGTGCCCAGACAGGACCCATTAGAGCGTTGTAGGAATATCGGCATCATGGCCCACATCGATGCCGGCAAGACCACTACGACTGAGCGCATCCTCTTTTATACGGGCATCACGCACCGTATCGGCGAAGTGCATGAAGGCACTGCCACTATGGACTGGATGGAGCAGGAGCAGGAGCGCGGCATCACCATTACGTCCGCCGCCACGACCTGTTTCTGGCGCGACATCCGCATCAACATCATCGATACTCCCGGCCACGTAGACTTCACCGCGGAAGTTGAGCGCTCGCTGCGCGTTCTCGATGGCGCGGTTGCTGTATTTGACGCCGTGCATGGCGTCGAGCCGCAATCGGAAACCGTATGGCGCCAGGCTGATAAATATGGTGTTCCGCGCATTTGCTTCATTAACAAGATGGACAAGATGGGCGCGGACTTCGAGCATGCCGTCGATACCATCCGCAAACGTCTTAATGCCCGCCCTGTAGCGATTCAGATTCCTATCGGACAAGAAGCTATTTTCAAAGGCGTGATCGATCTGGTCGCGATGAAGGCAGTCTACTGGCGCGATGAATCGATGGGCGCCAAGTACGAAGTCGAAGAGATTCCCGCCGAGCTGAGGAAGAAGGCAGATGCCTTCCACGCGCAGCTTGTCGAGAGTGTTGCCGAAAACGACGACGAGATGCTGCATAAGTTCCTGGAAGGCGAGACTATCTCGGCCGAAGAACTGCGCGCTTCGCTTCGTCGCAGCGTGATTGCACTTAAGCTGTTCCCGGTCCTCTGTGGAACGGCGTTCAAGAATAAGGGCGTACAGACGCTGCTCGATGCAGTCGTGGACTATCTGCCGTCGCCGATGGACATTCCTCCTACCGAGGGCGTAGATCCCGATCATCCGGAGAAGGTGTTGCACCGCAAAGCCGACGACAGCGAGCCGTTCTCCGCGCTTGCTTTCAAGATTATGGCTGATCCGTTCGTTGGCCAGCTTACGTTTATCCGCGTCTATTCCGGCCAGCTGAAGACCGGTGACACCGTCCTGAACACAACTCGCGGAAGATCAGAGCGAATTGGGCGCTTGCTGAAGATGCACGCCAATAAGCGCGAAGAAATCAGCGAGATTTACGCCGGTGATATTTGCGCATGCGTCGGACTGAAGAACGTCACCACCGGTGACACGATTTGCTCTGAAAAGGCTCCCATCCGTCTGGAGTCGATTGAGTTTGCCCAGCCTGTAATCTCCGTCGCGGTCGAGCCAAAGACTAAGAGCGACCAGGAAAAGATGGGCATGGCGCTCAACAAGCTGGCGCAGGAAGACCCAACCTTCAAGGTTCATACCGATCCCGATTCGGGACAAACCATCATCAGCGGTATGGGTGAGCTTCACCTCGAGATCATCGTCGACCGCATGATGCGCGAGTACAAGGTCGAGGCCAACGTCGGCAAGCCGCAGGTCGCCTATCGCGAGACCATCCGCAAGGCCGCAGAAGGCGAAGGCAAGTTCATTCGCCAGACCGGCGGTTCCGGCAACTACGGCCATGCCAAGATCAAGCTGGAGCCAAATCCTGGCAAAGGTTATGAGTTTGAGAACGACATCGTCGGCGGCGTAGTTCCCAGGGAGTACATCAAGCCGATCGATCAAGGCATTCGCGAGGCTCTCCAGGGCGGTGTGCTCGCCGGCTATGAAGTTGTGGACGTAAAAGCGATTCTCTACGACGGCAGCTACCACGAAGTCGATTCCAACGAAATGGCCTTCAAGATCGCAGGTTCACTGGCGTTCAAGGCGGCGGCTGCGAAGGCGCATCCTGTTCTGCTCGAACCTGTGATGTCGGTCGAAGTTGTCGTGCCGGAAGAGTACATGGGCACCATCATTGGCGACCTGAACTCAAGACGCGGACGCATTGAAGGCATGGAACACCGCGCCGGCTCGCAGGTGATCAAGGCCAACGTGCCGCTCAGTGAGATGTTTGGCTACGCGACCCAGATGCGCTCGAACACGCAGGGCCGCGCGACGTACTCGATGCATTTCAACCGCTACGAGGAGGCACCGCGCGCGATCTCCGAAGAGATCATCGCAAAGGTGCAGGGGAAAAGCGCAGCATCGAAGTGAGCGCAATAGGCGCTTCGTTGTGGTTCGTGAGGTTTCGGTTAGAGAAGGGCGCGAGACGGATTTTGAAAGGATCTTCGGGGCGGAAGGAATCTGGCCGGATTTTCTAAAGCGCTCAAGGCGGTATCTGGGCAGCGAGCTTCGGCTCAAGTCCAAAGCGGAGCGGCGATTCAGGTTGGATGATTATTGGGAATCGCATCTTGGTTTTGAAGCGTTCCGGGCGATCCACCAGTTGGATTGCGACAGGTTCGACCAACTCATCGCTCGCGAAGAGTTGGTGGTAAGAGAAAGGTTTCTCGGAGCGTTCTATATGTCGGAGCGTTCTATATGGACGACTCCGAATCGGATGAAGGCGACGATCTGGTGCCTTCGTAAGAAGTTGAGCTAGCAGCTTAGAAGCTAGGAGCTTATACATGGCGAAAGAGAAATTTGACCGCAGCAAGCCGCACGTGAACGTGGGGACGATTGGACATATTGATCACGGCAAGACGACGTTGACGGCGGCGATCACCAAGGTGCTGTCGAAGCACAATCCGAAGATCCAGTTCCGTTCGTTTGATTCGATCGACAACGCTCCAGAAGAGCGCGAGCGCGGTATCACGATCGCGACCGCGCACGTTGAGTATGAGACGCCGAACCGGCACTACGCCCACGTCGATTGCCCGGGTCACGCCGATTACATCAAGAACATGATCACGGGCGCAGCGCAGATGGACGGCGCGATCCTGGTAGTTGCGGCGACCGATGGTCCGATGCCGCAGACCAAGGAGCACGTGCTCTTGGCGCGTCAGGTAGGCGTGCCCTACATCGTGGTGTTTCTGAACAAATGCGACGCGGTGGAAGATCCTGAGCTGATTGACCTTGTGGAAGTGGAAGTGCGCGAGCTGCTGAGCAAGTATCAGTTTCCCGGCGACGCGCTCCCGGTGGTCCGTGGATCAGCCCTGGGAGCACTGAATGGCGAAGCCAAGTGGGAAAAGACGATCGACGAGCTGATGGAAGCAGTCGATAAGAACGTTCCGCTGCCGGCTCGTGATATCGATAAGCCGTTCCTGATGCCGATTGAAGATATCTTCTCGATCTCGGGACGCGGTACTGTCGTTACGGGAAGAATCGAACGCGGCAAGGTGAAGGTCGGCGAGGAAGTTGAGATTGTAGGATTCCGCGAGACCAGGAAGACGGTTGTGACCGGCGTGGAGATGTTTAAGAAGCAGCTCGATGAAGGTCTGGCTGGTGATAACGCTGGACTCCTGCTGCGCGGTATCGCGAAGGAAGACGTAGAGCGAGGCATGGTGCTGGCCAAGACAGGATCGATCACGCCGCACACCAAGTTCAAGGCCGAGATCTACGTGCTGACCAAGGAAGAGGGCGGACGGCATACTCCGTTCTTCAAGGGCTATCGTCCGCAGTTCTACTTCAGAACGACGGACGTGACCGGCGTAGCGGAACTTCCAGCAGGCACGGAGATGGTAATGCCGGGCGACAACGTGGCACTGACGATCGAGCTGATCACGCCGGTGGCGATGGAGAAGGGCTTGCGCTTCGCGATCCGCGAGGGTGGACGCACGGTGGGCGCAGGTACGATTAGCGAGATTGTGGCTTAAGAGAAGTAATCAGTAGTCAGTGCTCAGTTACTGACAACTTACTACTGAAAACTGAGAACTTTTTACCGCAGCGGCAAGACAGACCGCAGCAGATCTTTGAGAGATAACAAATGGTAGGACAGAGAATACGCATCCGGTTGAAGGCTTACGACTATCGCGTTCTTGACCAGTCGACTGGGGAGATCGTGGAAACCGCGCGTCGCACCGGAGCGCAGGTAGCGGGACCGATTCCGCTGCCGACGATCAAGAATAAGTACTGTGTGCTGCGTTCGCCGCACGTCGACAAGAAGTCGCGCGAGGCCTTCGAGATCCGCACACACAAGCGACTGCTCGACATCCTCGATCCCACACAGCAGACGGTTGATGCGCTGATGAAGCTCGATCTTCCGGCCGGTGTGGACGTCGAGATCAAGGCATTCGGAAGTTAGAGAACCTCTCGCGAGAGAGCCTACAGTCCCCGCCGCGGCGGGGATGATGAGGAGAAGAAGAAAAAATGGTTTCAGGAATTTTGGGAAAAAAAGTCGGCATGACGCAGCTCTTCGATGACAAGGGCGAGGTACGCCCGATTACGGTGCTGCAGGCTGGACCGTGCGTGATCACGCAGCGCAAGAACGCGGCGCGTGACGGATACGACGCCGTCCAGATTGGACTCGTCGAATTCGTGAAGGGCAAGCGCGTTACTAAGCCGATGCAGGGACACTTCGGCAAACACAATCTGCCGCCGGTGAAGTTTATGAAGGAAGTCACCGTAAACACTGTAGTGGAAGCTGGCGAGACGCAGTCGAAGGGCGAGAATCCCCCGGCGGAGACGAACGGCCAGGTCAAGGTCGGTGACAAAGTTCTGGTGGATATCTTCCAGGACGAAAAGTTTGTCGATGTGACTGGAACCAGTAAGGGTCGAGGATTCGCTGGCGTTGTTCGTCGGCACCATTTCGGCGGCGGACCGAAGTCCCACGGGCATATGTTCCAGGTGCAGGGTTCGATCGGCGCCTCATCGTTCCCATCTCGCACGTTCCCCGGACAGCGCATGTCCGGGCACATGGGCGTCGACCAGTGCACGGTTCGCAACCTGCGCATCATCGGCATCGACCTTGAAGAAAATCTGTTGATGGTCGAAGGCGCGGTACCTGGTCCCAAAGGCGGATATGTAGTGATCAACAAGGCCAAGAAGCCGCCGCGTGAGCGTCGTGGATTTGCCGGCGCGCAAACGGTCGATCCGTTGAAGGCTGCGAAGAAGGCCGCTGCCGGAAAGGCCAAGAAATAACCATGGCAAAGATTGACGTTGTAGATCTGAAGGGCAAGAAGGTCGGCAGCCTTGAGCTGGCAGACGAGGTCTTCGGCACGATCAATGAAGACCTGCTCTGGGAAGCAGTGACGCATTACCGCGCAGCTCAGCGCGCGGGTACTCACGCGACCAAGAACAAGAAGCTCGTTTCCGGCGCAGGCAGAAAGCTGTGGAAGCAAAAGGGTACCGGACGGGCGCGTGTTGGCTCGATCCGATCGCCTCTCTGGCGCCACGGTGGCACGGTCCACGGACCTCAGCCGCGCAGCTACGATTTTGCGTTTCCCAAAAAGAAACTGCTCGGGGCGTTGCGGTCGGCCCTGGCAACGAAGCTGTCGGACGGCAAGCTGACTGTGGTTGAGAGCCTGGATTCCCTTTCGGGCAAAACCAAAGACTTGCGAGAAGCCCTGGATACGCTGGGTGTCGAGAAGACTTCGTTGATCGTGGCGAACGTGAATTCTGAGACTCGGGAACACGATCGCAATTTGTATCTGAGCGCGCGGAATCTCGACGGAGTGGAGTTGGTGTCGGGTTCGGAAGTGCATCCGTATCACCTGCTTCGTTACGACCGTGCGATTTTCGCGCGGCCTGCGATCGAGCAGTTGCAGGAGACGCTTAAGAAGACCGTATCCAAGCGGCAGAATGCGGAGGTGGCCTAATGAAGTCTGCTTACCAAATCATCCGCCGGCCGGTGATCACGGAGAAGGCTGAGCGAGCGAAGGAATTTGATCCGAAGGCCGCCAAGGACAAGAGTTCGCGCAAGAAGGAAGCAACTTCGGGTCAGCTCGTATTTGAAGTTGCAGCTAAGGCAACCAAGACCGAGATCAAGCAAGCCGTGCAACAGGTCTTCAAGGTAAAGGTTGATACGGTGCGGACCGCGAACTTCCACGGCAAGGAGCGACGCCGCGGCCGTTTCGCCGGACATCGTCCGGACTGGAAGAAGGCTTACGTTCGTTTGAAAGTGGGCGAGAAGATGCCCGAATACGCGGACAACGCGTAGAAAGAAATCGGGCCATCGGGTGATCGGGTCATCGGGCGGTAGAGGCAAGAACCTGATCTTCCTGGAGCTATATAGACAATGCCGATTAAGACATACAGACCACTTACTCCGTCGCTGCGGTTCAAGACGACACTGGTCAACGACGACATCACGACCGATCGTCCGCACAAGGCGCTGACGAAGATCAAGCAGCGTACTGGTGGGCGTCGCAACGCCGGCGACATCACGAGCTGGCATCGTGGCGGTGGGCATAAGCGCAAGATTCGCGTGATCGACTTCAAGCGCGATAAGGCCGGAGTCCCGGCGACCGTCGCGTCGATCGAATACGATCCGAACCGCTCTGCGCGTATCGCTCTGTTGGCATATGCTGATGGCGAGAAGCGCTACATCCTGCAACCGGTGGGGCTGCAGGTTGGGCAGAAGATCGTCAGCGGTCCTGAGGCTGACATTCTGGTTGGCAATGCGCTTCCGCTGCGCAACATCCCTGCGGGTACTACCGTGCACAACATCGAGCTGAAGCCGGGAAAGGGTGCGCAGATGGTGCGCTCGGCCGGTGGCGCTGCGCAGCTGGTTGCGAAGGAAGGCGACTACGCGCTGCTGAAGCTGCCCTCGGGCGAGACACGCAAGGTGCTCATCGATTGTATGGCGACGGTGGGTCAAGTCGGGAATACCGATCATGAAAATGTCTCGATCGGCAAGGCTGGCCGTAAGCGATGGTTGGGTCGTCGTCCGGTGAACCGCGGTGTTGCCATGAACCCGGTCGACCATCCACATGGTGGTGGCGAAGGAAAGACCTCCGGCGGACGTCATCCGGTGACACCCTGGGGACAACCGACACGAGGCTACAAGACGCGCAATAACAAGCGGACTGACAAGTTCATCGTGAGCAGAGGGAAATAAGGTTTTTATGGCAAGAAGCACAAAAAAGGGGCCGTTCATCGACGAGCACCTGATGAAAAGAATCGAGACAATGAACCGCGCGAACGACAAGAAGGTCGTGCGCACGTGGTCGCGTCGGTCAACGATTCACCCTGACATGGTGGGACACACAATCGCCGTGCACAACGGCCGCAAGTTCATTCCGGTGTATGTCTCCGAGAACATGGTCGGACACAAGCTGGGCGAATTTAGCCAGACGCGAAGCTTCAAAGGGCACTCGGTGAAGGCGGCGGCAACGGAAACCGCAGCGAAGCCAGCGCCAGCGCCGACACCGGCGAAATAGCGGAGAGAGAACATGAATTTTGCTGAACAGGAATTTCTAGCCCAGGCGCGCTTCCAGCGTGTCTCGCCGCAGAAGGCTCGCTTGGTATTAGACCTGATCAAGGGCCGCCGCGTGGAAGAAGCGGTGAATACGCTAGCTTTTACCAAAAAGGGAATTGCTCCGGCGATCGGCAAGCTGCTGCGCTCTGCGATCGAGAATGCCAATTATCTTGGGCAGGAGAAGGGCCTCGACGTCGACGTCGATCAGCTCTACGTGAAGCGCGCGATCGCCAACGATGGTCCCCGCATGAAGCGTATTCGTCCGGCTCCGATGGGAAGGGCATATCGTTATCAGCGCCGCATGGCACACATTGAGATTGCTCTCGCTGAAAAGCTTCGCGCACAGACTGGCGGCGCTGCGACCGTAGTCGGCGAGGAAGCTCCGAAAGCTAAGAAGCGCGCTGTGGGCAAGCCCGCGAAGAAGACCGCGTCGAAAAAAGCGACGGCGAAAGGATAACTATGGGTCAGAAGGTACATCCCTACGGATTTCGGCTCGGCTACACCAAGCCCTGGAAATCGCGCTGGTTCGTCGAGCGCGACTACGACAAGCTCCTCCTGGAAGACGTGAAGCTCAAGGCAGAGTTGAAAGACAAGCTGAAGTCCGCCGGCGTGAGCGCGATTGAAATTGAGCGCCCGGGGAATAAGCTACGGATCATCATCAAGACGGCGCGGCCTGGCATCATCATCGGACGCAAGGGCGCCGAGATTGACAAGCTCAAAATCGAGTTGCAGAAGCGGACCAACCGCGATGTCTTCATCGATATTCAGGAAGTGCACAAGCCGGAGCTCGATGCTCAACTGGTCTCCGAGTCGATTGCTCTTCAGCTTGAAAAGCGTGTCGGCTTCCGCCGCGCGATGCGCAAGTCAGTCGATTCTGCCCTGCGGTTTGGGTGCAAGGGCATCAAGGTTCGCGTGTCCGGCCGCTTGAACGGAAACGAGATCGCACGCTCGGAGTGGTACCTCCAGGGAAGGCTGCCGTTGCATACGCTGCGCGCCGATATTGAGTATGGCTTCAGCGAGGCGCGCACGACGTACGGCGTAATTGGAGTGAAGACCTGGATTTACAAAGGCGAGATTCTTGCGCAGAAGAAGCGTGAGCCACAGGTGGCAGCGACGGCGTTTTAGCGAATTCACGAAGTTGGATAGGGCTTTTGCCCAAGAGAAATCTTTATGTTAATGCCGAAAAAAGTTAAGTACCGCAAGACGCAGCGCGGACGCATGGCTGGAAAAGCATGGCGCGGTTCGCAGCTCTCCTTCGGTGACTATGGACTGAAAGTGCTGGAGTGCGGCTACATCACTGACCGCCAGATCGAAGCAAGCCGCGTGGCGATGACGCGTTTCGTGAAGCGTGGTGGCAAGGTGTGGCTCCGGCTCTTTCCTGACAAGCCGGTAACCAAGAAGCCCGCCGAAACTCGTATGGGTAAAGGAAAGGGAGCGCCGGATCACTGGGTAGCGGTGGTTCGCCCGGGCAAGATCCTGTTCGAGATGGAAGGGGTAAGTCAGGCCGACGCGCAGGAAGCGATGCGCCTGGCGTCACACAAGCTTCCGCTTAGAACCAAGTTCGTTGCGCGTGAAGGACATTAGACAGAGATGAATATCGAGAAAATCAGAAATCTTGGTCCTGACGAGCTGCTGCACCAACAGCGCGATGCTGCCGATCAGCTCTTTCGGCTGAAGTTCCAACTCAAAATGGGACAGACGAGCGGCGTCAAAAAAATGCGCGAGCTGCGCAAGGACCTGGCGCGCATCAAGACAATCGCTCGTGAGCGCGAACTGGGAATTGACAATGCTGTAGTTAGTAACGCTGCCAGCACAGCGACAACGGCGAAGCATCAAGCCGCGCCTGCCGCAGCCCCGATGGCTCCCGCAAAGAAGAAGTCCTCGAGGGCGGTCGCAAAGAAGAAGTCGGCATCCGCGAAGAAGGCAGCTGCACCGAAAAAGAAAGTCGCGGCAAAGAAGAGCAAAGCGAAAAGGTAGTTTCGCGCTCCCGTCACGGCGGGATGAAGGAGATTTTTGAATGGCCCAGCAAGCAACCGGAGCAACGGCGCTTAAGACCGATTCACACCGGAATGAAAAGATCGGATACGTAACTTCCACGAAGATGGCGAAGACCGTGGTGGTTGAAGTTGAGATGCGCAAGGCGCACGCCAAGTACAAGCGTGTAATCGCGAAGTCCAAGAAGTTCTACGCGCATGACGAACAGAACACTGCTCGCACGGGCGATGTGGTGCGCATCGTCGAAACACGTCCATTGTCCAAGCTGAAGCGCTGGCGTCTGGCTGAGATCATTCAGCGTGCAGCGATCGTGCCGGGCGCGGAAAAGATCGAGCAGGCAAGCTAGTCCTACTTCGCAGACGAGGAGAAAAAGATTATGGCCGTAATGATGCGAAGCATGTTGGAAGTCGCCGATAACTCCGGCGCGCGCAAGTTGCAGATGATTCTGCCGCTGGGCGGATCCAGTGGTCTGCGCGCGGGTTTGGGCGACATTATCACCGCCTCCGTGAAGGAAGCATCGCCGGATGGAACGGCGAAAAAGGGAACCGTGGTGAAAGCGGTAGTTGTGCGCATGCGCAAGGAGTCGCGCCGCCGCGATGGCACCTATATTCGCTTCGACCAGAACGCCGCGGTGCTGATCAATGAGACCGGCGAGCCGGTAGGGACGCGTGTCTTTGGTCCGGTTGCCCGCGAACTGCGTGAGAAGAAGTTCTTAAAGATTGTTTCGCTTGCCCCAGAGGTTCTGTAAGAGAAGTATTCAGCACTCGGCAGTCAACATTCAGCCCTGCCAGTGCAAAAAAGTTGAACGGCTGAGTGCCTGGAGTTAGAAAACGAGATTTTGATCATGATGGAAAAGACATATGACATCCGCCGCAACGATCAGGTAAAGATCATTGCCGGTCGTGACAAGGGCAAAGAAGGACGCGTGCTGCGTGTGTTTCCCGACAAGGCTCGCGTGTTGGTCGAGCACGTGATGATGGTGAAGAAGAACGTGCGGCCGAATCCGCAGAAGAACATTAAGGGTGGCATCGCCGAGCAGGAGAGCCCAATCGCGATCTCGAACGTAAAGCTCATCTGCCCGAGTTGCGGACCGGTGCGAGTTGGGCACGACCGACACGGCGAGAAGAGCGTTCGCGTCTGCAAACGCTGCAAGACCACGTTGGAGAAGAGCTAAGCCATGAGTGCGAGATTACGAGAAAGATTTCACAAAGACATCGCCCCTGTGCTCCAGAAGGAGCTGTCGCTGAAGAATCCGATGGCGGTTCCTCGCTTACATAAGATCGTTGTGAACATGGGAGTCGGCGAGGCGACGCAGAATGCGAAGGTCCTCGATCCTGCTGTCGCGGAACTCGGCCAGATTACCGGGCAGAAGCCAGTGGTGACGAAAGCAAAGAAATCCATCGCTGCGTTCAAGGTTCGTGAAGGAATGCCGATCGGCGCCATGGTCACTCTGCGCGGGGATCGTATGTATGAGTTCCTCGACCGTTTGATCAATGTGGTGCTGCCCCGTGTGCGCGACTTCCGGGGAGTCTCCACGAAGTCCTTCGATGGGCGCGGCAACTACACGCTTGGACTGCGCGATCAGTTGATCTTTCCGGAGATCGACTATGCGAAAGTCGACAAGCTCAAAGGTATGAATGTCACGATTGTGACGACAGCTAAGAACGACAACGAAGCCCGAGCATTGCTTCGTAGCTTCGGAATGCCGTTCAGGGCCGCGTAAAAGGTTTCACAGTTTCAGAGTTAGAAGAATTTTCTTTAAGGATTGCATGACTACAGCAAAACGAGTCAAGGACGCGAAGATCGAGAAAAAGTTTGAGCAGGCGCGCGGCAGCAAAGGGCCGAAGCCCAAGTTTTCCACGCGCAGGCATAACCGCTGCAAACTCTGCGGACGTCCGCGGGCTTACCTGCGGAAGTTTGGCGTCTGCCGCCTGTGCTTCCGCGGGCTGGCTCTTCGCGGCGAGATTCCTGGGGTTTCCAAGTCGTCCTGGTAGAAGAGGCTTTCGGCGCTTGGCACTCAGCGTTCGGCCGGTCGAGCCCGTGAATGGTTTTAGGCCGAATGCTGAATGCCGATAGCCGAGTGCTCACTGCAGTACGTTTCGGCCTGGTTTCCGCCGCGGCGGACTAACGCGAAACGATAAGAGGAGATAAGAATGAGTTTGACCGATCCGGTCGCAGATTTGTTGACCCGAATTCGTAACGCTGTCAGTGCGCGCCAACAGAAGCTGGATGTGCCGGCTTCGAAGCTGAAGATGGAAATCGCCCGCATCCTCAAAGAGGAAGGCTACATCTCCAACTTTAAGGCCACGGAAGAAAGCGGGCGCAAAGTACTGCGCGTGTACCTGAAATACAGCTCGAGCAACGATGCCGCTATTACAAATGTGGCCCGCGTTTCGCGACCCGGCTGCCGCGTGTATGTCGGCCACACAGAGATTCCGCGCGTTCTCGGCGGTCTGGGAATCAATATCCTCACGACTCCAAAGGGCGTGATGACCGGGCGTCAAGCGCGCAAGAGTGGCATTGGCGGCGAGATTTTGTGCGAGGTTTGGTAACTAGCTAAGAGCTAAATGACGGTCGTGGACTTCCAGAAAACTCTGGAACGACTCACCGAGAGGAACTTATGTCGAGAATTGGAAAAAAGCCGATCACGGTGCCCAGCGGGGTGAAGGTCAATATCCAGGGCAATCTCGTGTCGGTACAAGGACCTAAGGGCAAGCTGGATACGCCAGTCCCAATCGGAATCAAGGTTGAACAAAAAGACGGGCATCTGGTTGCGATTCGCGAGAACGATTCGCAAGCGGCGATTCACGGATTGGCGCGCGCTCTCGTGTTCAATGCCGTCGAAGGTGTGACCAACGGCTGGAAGAAGGAACTCGAAATCGTTGGAATCGGTTATCGCGTGGAAATGAAGGGTAAGGGTACTGTGGTGTTCACGCTGGGGTTTTCCCACCCCATCGAGTTCCCGCTACCCGCTGGTATTGATGTTGCGGTGGACCCAAAGCAGACGCGGCTGACCGTCAGTGGAATTGATCGCCAGAAGGTTGGACAAGTTGCTGCCGATATGCGCTCGCTCCGTCCACCGGATCCGTATAAGAACAAGGGTGTCCGCTATGCTGGCGAGCGCCTGAAGAAGAAGGTTGGCAAGACCGGAGCGAAGTAATCGGGCGATCGGAACATCATCGACCCGGACATACAAAATTGATCGTGCTGCTGGGAGCAGTACGAAGCAAGGGCAAAAAGCATGATTCCGCAGATTTCGAAAGACGCAGTAAGGCGGCGGGTTCACACCCGCATTCGCACGAGACTTCAGGGTAGTGACGAGCGTCCGCGCTTGAACGTGTACCGCTCCTTGAACCATATCTATGCGCAGGTGATTGACGATGGCAACGGCGTTACCCTTGTCTCTGCGTCTACTGCGAGTGGCAAAGAGGGCAAGAGCAAGAAGAATGCGGGCGGCAATCTGGCGTCGGCCAAAGAGATTGGGAAGTTGATCGCGCAACGGGCCAAAGAAAAAGGCATCAAGCAAGTGGTGTTCGACCGCGGTGGCTATCTGTATCACGGACGCATCAAGGCCCTTGCCGAAGCCGCACGCGAAGCAGGATTGGAGTTCTAAACGAATGGCAGCAACCGGAAAGAAGAGAATCGACGCTGGTCAGTATCAGCTTAAGGACCAGGTCGTCGCCATCAATCGCGTTACCAAGGTAGTCAAAGGCGGCAAGAACCTGTCATTTGCCGCGCTGGTTGTTGTGGGAGATCCGGCAGCCGGAGTTGTCGGCTACGGTTCCGGAAAAGCCAAGGAAGTTCCGCAGGCGATCCGCAAAGGTATCGAGTCGGCAAAGAAAAACCTGATCAAGGTGAATCTCACGCAGACCACGGTTCCCCACGCGGTTCTCGGACGCTTTGGCTCGGGGCACGTTCTTCTGAAGCCGGCTCCGGAGGGAACTGGTGTTATTGCCGGTGGCGCCGTTCGAGCGGTGATGACTTCGGCAGGAGTCCAGAACGTGCTCACGAAGTCGCTCGGTACGGCGAATCCGCACAATGTAATCAAGGCAACCTTTGACGCGCTCGGCAAGCTTCGTGACCGGGCTGAAGTGGCCGCACTTCGCGGCAAGACCGCTCAGGAGATCTAGACAGATGGCAGAGAAAAAGACTAGCTCTCAGAAGTCAGGGGCAAAGGGAACGGTGCGTATCCGCTGGGTGCGGTCGTACATTGCCTCTCCGGTGAAACACAAGAAAATTGTCAAAGGTCTTGGATTCACGAGGCTGAATCAAATCGTTGTGCGCGAAGACACGCCTTCGATCCGCGGCATGGTGAAGAAGATCCCGCACCTGCTCGAGTTTGTGCAGTAGCCAGCAGCAACGTAGAGACTCAGCATGCTGCGTCTCTACCATGCAGTAAGAGAACACTATGAACCTTTCCAATTTGCGAGCGCCTAAAAAGGCGAATTCGAACAAGAAGCGTGTCGGACGCGGTATGGGTTCGGGCATGGGCAAAACCTCAACCCGCGGACACAAAGGGCAGCGCTCCCGCTCCGGCTCGCGCATGATGCGAGGCTTTGAAGGCGGTCAGATGCCGTTGCACCGTCGCCTGCCGAAGCGTGGATTCACTAACATATTTAGGACTGAGTACACGATACTGAGTATCGACCGAATCGCCTCATTAGGCGAAGGCGATGTGACCCTCGATACTCTCGTCAAAGCCGGTCTCGCGAAGAACGGAGACTTGGTAAAAGTTCTCGGCGACGGAGAGCTCAAGAAGAAAGTCAACGTGCAGGCTCATAAGTTCTCCAAGTCTGCGCAGGAAAAGATCACCAAGGCCGGCGGCAAGGCGGAAGTCATCGGCGCTGCTTAAGAATGTTGGTCCTCTATGTTTGAGAAGTTAGCGAACATCTTTCGCGTTCCTGATCTTCGGACGCGCGTTCTATTCACTCTGGCGATGCTGGCGGTGTATCGCCTAGGTGGTCACATTCCTACGCCTGGCATTAACGCGGACGTGCTGTCCCAGTTCTTCGATCAGCAGCGTGGGTCGATGTTGGGTTTCGTGGATCTGTTCAGCGGTGGCAACCTGAAGCGCCTGACTGTTTTTGCGCTGGGAATCATGCCGTACATCACGGCGTCGATCATTCTCCAGTTGCTGACGGTTGTGTACGAGCCATTAGCGAAACTGCAGAAGGAAGGCGAGCTGGGACGCAAGAAGATCACGCAGTGGACTCGCTACCTCACAGTTGTGCTGGGTGCCCTGCAGTCGTTTGGTATCGCTGTGACTCTTCAGAAGAACTCTGGTGGAGTGCAGTTTGTGACGAATCCCGGCATCGGCTTCGTGCTGATGACCGTGATTACGCTGACAGCCGGAACCGCCTTCATTATGTGGCTGGGTGAGCAGATTACCGAGCGCGGAATCGGCAATGGAATGTCGCTCCTGATCTTTGCCGGAATTGTTGTGGGTCTGCCTCGCGGAATTGCTGAGCTCTACGAGAAGGTAAAGACCCAAGCCTGGGGCGGATTTACCGTGCCGGCGATGGTGCTGTTGATGGTCGTAATGATCGTTGTCGTCGCGTTCATCGTCTTCGTTGAGCGTAGCGAGCGGCGCATTCCCGTGCAGTACGCGAAGCGCATTGTCGGACGGAAGATGATGGGCGGCCAGAGTACATATATGCCCTTCCGCGTCAATGCGGGTGGGGTGATGCCGGTCATCTTCGCATCGTCGATCCTGAGCGCGCCGCTATTTTTCGCTCAATACTTCAAGAACACTAAGGGCATCGGCTGGATCTTCGACTCGCTGCGGGGCGGGGAGCCTCTGTACGAGTTCCTCTACGTTATCGGCATCATTTTCTTTGCGTACTTCTACGTTTCGATCATCTTCGATCCGGCACGCGTGGCTGACGACATGCGCCGGTACGGCGGGTTCATCCCTGGCATTCGTCCTGGAAAACGAACGCAAGAGTATGTAAACAGCATTCTTACGCGGCTAACGCTCGTAGGAGGGCTTTACCTCTGCGTGGTGTCCATCATCCCGCAGTGGATGATTGGCGGTATTCACTTGAACCATCTCCCGGGCGTTTTAGGGAACTTCTTTGAGCGGTTCCCGACGTGGTTTACCAACGGCCTAGGCGTCACGTTTTACTTCGGCGGAACCTCGTTGCTGATCGTCGTTGGAGTCGCGATGGATACCGTCAATCAGGTTGAAGCGCAACTAGTAATGCGCCACTACGAGGGTTTTACTCCCAAGAGTGGCCGGATTCGCGGTCGCCGTTGGTAGCTAAGTACGTAGGAATGCCGATGGTTGAGGGCCTGATCGTAATCCGCTATAATCAGGGATTGCAACGGCTCTCCGGACGTCGTCCTTGTCCCGCCCGCGGCAGCAACGTTCATCTCACGCCTAAAGGTTCCGATGCCGTTCTCCGAGGAGGAGACGAGCCTGCGCGGAATTCTGTGCTTTGCGAGAGTGTGGCCTGATGGCCATCATGTGCAAGTCGGCTGGTGAGATTGAGAAAATGCGCCGTAGTGGGCGCATCGTCCGGCAGGTACTGGACGCCGCGGTAGCAGCAGTTAAGCCCGGCGTTACCACGATGGATCTTGAGGCGGTAGCTGCCGCCAAGATCGAGGAGTTGGGAGCTAAGCCGGCGTTCAAGGGTTACTACGATTATCCGTGCGTGCTGTGCACCTCGGTAAATCAGGAGATCGTTCACGGTATTCCCTCTGCGAAGCGGGTGCTGACGGAAGGTGACATCGTTTCGATCGACTGCGGTGTAGTTCTGGACGGGTACTACTCGGACTCAGCAGTTACAGTTCCGGTTGGCAATCATGTGAAACCGGAGATCAAGAAGCTGCTTGATGTGACCAAGGCTTCCCTGGAACGGGCGATTCAGACAGCGCGGATCGGAAGTACTGTCGGGGACGTCGGCGCTGCAGTACAAGAGATGGTTGAAGCCAATGGCTTCAGCGTAGTTCGAGAATTCGTAGGACACGGGATCGGTACTCGGCTCCACGAAGAGCCGCAGGTTCCCAATTACGGAACCCGAGGGCACGGTCCTCGACTCCGTGAGGGAATGGTTCTGGCGATCGAGCCGATGGTGAATATTGGCAAGCCAGACACCAAGCTGCTCGACAATAAGTGGACTGCCGTAACTGTTGATGGAAGCTTGAGCGCCCATTTCGAGCACTCGGTAGCCGTGACAAAAGACGGACCAGTAGTTTTGACAGCATAGTTACAACTGAAGACTTAAGGATCGATTGAGCAAAGAAGACGCGATTGAGGTAATGGCAGTGGTGCTTGAACCGCTGCCCAATGCAATGTTCCGGGTGGAGCTGGAGAACAAACATCAGGTTCTCGCTCATGTGTCCGGACGTATGCGCAAGAATTTCATCAAGATTTTGCCCGGTGACCGCGTAGCGGTGGAGCTTTCCCCCTACGACCTGAACCGAGGCCGAATCGTGTATCGATACAAATAACGGTTTAGGGTGCAGGGAGTCATGAAAGTCAGAGCCTCAGTGAAGAAGATTTGCGATAAGTGCAAGGTCATCCACCGTCGTGGTGTGGTGCGTGTGATCTGCGAGAACTCCAAGCATAAGCAGCGGCAGGGATAAGGAAACATATGGCACGCATTGCAGGCGTCGATCTTCCGCGCAACAAGCACGTGGTCATCGCGCTCACATACATCTACGGCATCGGCAATCCGCGTTCGGCGCGCATTCTGGCGGCGGCCAAGGTGGATCCGGACAAGAAGGTGCAGGACCTGAATGAGGATGAGGTGAACCGCATCCGCCAGGTGATCGAAAGCGAGGGCAACGTCGAAGGCGACCTTCGCAAAGACACCTCGATGCACATTAAGCGTCTGATCGAAATCGGCTCTTATCGCGGATTCCGTCACCGCCGTAATCTCCCGGTTCGCGGGCAACGAACACACACCAACGCCCGCACCAGGAAAGGTCCGCGTAAGGGAACAGTGGCGAACAAGAAGAAAGCGGCGGCTAAGACATAACCATGGCGAAACCGGCAGCAACAACAGGCGGCGCTGCAGCAGCGCCCGAGAAAAAAGGCAAAAAGAAGCAGTTTAAGAAGAAAGAACGCAAGAATGTGCCGTTCGGCTTGGCGCACATTCAAGCCTCGTTCAACAACACGATCATCACCATCACCGACAACGAGGGGAAAGTAGTGTCCTGGAAGAGCTCCGGCTCGCTTGGCTTCCGCGGTTCCCGTAAGGGAACTCCGTTCGCGGCGCAACAAGCGGCGATGAACGCTGCCAATCAAGCGCGGGATCACGGCATGCGTTCCCTCGATGTTCGAGTCAGTGGTCCTGGATCGGGTCGAGAATCGGCGATCCGAGCCCTCGCAGCTGCGGGCTTGGAAGTACGCGTGATTCGCGATGTAACGCCGATTCCGCATAACGGATGCCGTCCGCCAAAGCGGCGGAGAGTTTAGTTTTTGCTGTCATTTCGAGCGTAGCGAGAAATCCCTACTCCCACGAAACGGGGTGGGTACAGTAGGGATTCCTCACTACGTTCGGAATGACAAAAAGAATGATCGGGAAGAAGGGCGCGCCGCCTGTAAACCGATCGCAATAACCCGATTCTTGGAGAATAAATGGCACGATACAAAGGACCAGTTTGCCGCCTTTGCCGGCGCGAAGGCATGAAATTATTTCTGAAGGGCACCAAGTGTTTCAGCGACAAGTGCCCAATTGAGAAGCGTAACTTCGCTCCCGGACAGCATGGCAAGGACCGCAAGGCCAAAATCGTTGGCTATGGCTTGCAGCTCCGCGAGAAGCAGAAGGCCAAGCGCATCTACTTCACGCTCGAAAAGCAGTTTCGCAACTACTTTGAGAAGGCAGCGCGCGCTAAGGGCGTGACCGGCGAGAAGCTTCTGCAACAGCTTGAGCGACGGCTGGACAACGTCGTCTATCGCCTTGGTTTCGCGATTTCGCGTCGCCAGGCTCGCCAGTTGGTTCGTCACGGGCACGTGGCGGTGAACGGACGCAAAGTGAACATTCCTTCGTACCAGGTTGCCGTCGGCGAAGAGATCGCAGTGCGCGATAACAGCAAGAAGATGACTGTGCTCGAGACCTCCAAGGAGTTCACCAGTCATCAGCCGGCAGTGAATTGGCTGGAAGTGGATCGCGACAATTACAAAGGACGGGTAACTGCTCTGCCCAAGCGTGAAGACATCAATTTGCCGGTCAATGAACAGTTGATCGTGGAGTTGTATTCGAAGTAGTGATTTGGTAGAGACGCAGCATGCTGCGTCTCTGCGGAACGTAAACACCAATAAACACGAGAGGACAATCGGCGCGGCCGTTGCAAAATGCTTCGCGACGCTATTAGCCGCGCAGGAAACTTCAGCTCACTGAATTAAAGGAAAAGGACAAACGAACATGCTCTGGAAGGGATTTCAAAAACCGAAGCGGCTCGCCGCTGATACCGACACGCTCACCGATAAATACGGCAAGTTTTATGCCCAGCCGTTCGAGCGTGGTTTCGGAACCACAATTGGAAACGCGTTGCGACGCGTTCTGCTCTCTGCCATCGAAGGCGCCGCAATTACCGCGGTGCGAATTGAAGGGGTTCTACACGAATTCCAGTCAATTCCCGGTGTCGTGGAAGATGCCACCGACATCATCCTGAATGTGAAGCAGGTTCCATTCAAGCTGAACAGCGACAATCCCAAAGCGATCTACCTGAAGACCGACCAGCCAGGTGTGATCACCTCCGGCATGATCGAAGCCGACGGCGACGTGGAGATCCTCGACAAGGATATCTACATCGCCACAGTGAGCGAAGGCGGAAAGCTCGATATGGAAATGCGCCTGAAGCGTGGGCGCGGCTATGTTTCTGCAGACAAGAATTTCGACGAGGATCTCGGACTCGGATTCATTCCTATCGATTCCGTTCACTCGCCCGTCCGTAAGTGCAACTATACGGTGGAAGCGGCTCGTCTGGGACAGATCACGGACTACGACAAGCTCACGCTCGAAGTCTGGACCAACGGCGCGGTAGTGCCGGCCGATTCGATCGGTCTGGCGGCAAAGCTGGTGAAAGATCACATGAGCATCTTCATCAACTTTGAGGAAGAGCACGAGACTGAAGGAGCGGAAGATCGCAAGCCGGAGATCCGGAACGAGAACCTGAACCGCTCGGTCGAGGAACTAGAGCTGTCCGTTCGCAGCTACAACTGCCTGAAAAACGCGAATATTCAGACCATCGGCGAACTGGTTCAGAAGTCTGAAGCCGAAATGCTGAAGACCAAGAACTTCGGGCGCAAATCGTTGAACGAGATCAAAGAGATCCTTGCTCAGATGGGTCTCAGTCTGGGAATGAAGATCGACGAACACGGAAACGCAGTCCCAGGACCAACCAGTCAGGCGCCGGCGGCTGTATTGGCGGGTGCATATTCGACTCCCGAAGACGACCTCGACGACGAAGAGCCAGCGGGCGGGTTCTAAACAGGCTTTCGGCAATCGGCGCTCGGCCTGAACACTTCATCGGCCGAACGCTGAGAGCCGACAGCGGAGTGCCAAATCAAATGTAAGAGCGCGCGAGATAGCCGTGCGCCGATTAATGAGTTAGGAATAGACGACCATGCGTCACCTGAAAGCAACCTGGAAACTAGGACGTAACACCAGCCACCGTCGCGCGCTGCTGCGCAACCTGGTGAGTTCTCTCATTCTCGAAGAGCGTATTGAAACTACTGTGGCAAAAGCCAAAGCCATGCGCCCTCACGTCGAGAAGATGATCACCTTTGGCAAACGCGGCGATGTTGCCGCTCGCAGACTCGCGGCGTCCTTTCTCACCTCCCGCGAAGCTGTCGACCGACTCTTCAGCGAAGTCGGACCGCGATATGGCGATCGTAACGGCGGCTATCTCCGAATTGTTCGGACGGGATTCCGTAAAGGCGATGGCGGGGAAAAGGCGTTCATTGAGCTCATCGGTTCGGAGAAGATTCTCGACGAGCGTCGCGAAAAGCGTTCTGAATTGCGCGCCAAGCGCCGCGAGGAAGTTGAGAAGGCGATGCAGGAACAGCAGGCTAACCTCGAAGCTAGCGGTGGTCCTGCGGCAGGCGAGGGTGAAAGCAAGTCCGAATAAGTCGAGAAATGTTGCATTGAGGCGCGGATACATTCCGCGCCATTTCCTTTTACGGCTTTTCGGCTCGTCTTCCCCGCCAATAATTGTTGGGCAACCCGACACACTCCCAGAAGAGTTTATGCGACAATGCTCGCCGCACTTCGGGAGCCGAACATATGTGCATGTTGTGCGAGCTGCAGTTGTTCAACGATCATCAGGCGCTTGAGCGCGAGTTCTACGATGTTTGCCCAAAATGCAAAAAGTTCCCGGCGGACGCCTCCGGCCACGAGTGCTATCACTGCTTCAGCGTCGGCGGCATTGTCGATGAGTGCCCGAAGTGCAATGGCAAACCTTGGAGTGAAGAGTTTTTCGCGGCCAGACACGAAATTGAGGGCGACGAGAAAGATCCCCTCCCATTCTAGGAATTTTCACCTCGTAGCGACGGCTTGCTGTTGAGAGTGTTCCCAAGCCCTCGTTCGCGGAATCCACCGCCGCACATTCTTGCAGTACTCCAGATACTCCGCGCCAAATTTGTCGCGAAGCGTAGGTTCTTCGTAGAAGAAGACGAAAAGATTCACCAGGACGATGATTGCGAGCGCATATCCCACCAACACGCCAGAGAACTCGGCAAAGAGAACCCCGCAGCCAAGCAAGACAAGCCCAGCCCCGAGGTACATAGGATTGCGGACATAGCGGTAGGGCCCGCTGATCACCAGATGTCGCGGCGCGTCAAAAGGGGCCGGAGTACCTTTTCCCACGACGAAAAAATTCACAAAGCAGCTAATTGCGATGATTGCGCCCGGGACGAGCAGAAGAAGGCCGAACCAACGAGCTGGGTGCTGGGACGGAAACTCCGTCGAGCTTCGAATATTTAACCATTGAGGCATCAACCATAGCCACAACAGCATAAAGCCGCTTATGTACAAAGCGCTGCGAAGAGCGAGGAATATCCGCTGGCCCATGATGCACCTCGGATTCTTGCCGCCAGGAGTATAGCGTCGAGAAGACGTTTACTCTAGCATTGCGAGCTATATTTCGGACCATCCCAGGTTGGAGAAGAAAGTGACAGAGCAGAGTCATGAGAAAACCATCAGCACAGTGATTGCTGAGCGACGCTCCACGCCGCGTTTCGCGCCGACACCGGTTGCGGAGGAGGATCTTAAGCGGATTGTTACGGCTGGGTTGGAGTCGCCCAGCGGCTACAACCTGCAGCCCTGGAGGTTCGTGGTCGTCCAAAGTCCTGAACTGCGCCGCAAGTTACGGGCAGCTTCTCACGAGCAGCCGAAAATCGAGCAGGCGCCCGTAGTGATCGTTGCCCTCGGCGATCCGGAAGGTTGGCGTGAGGGGGATCTCGACGCGATGATTCGAATCGGCGCGCAGCATGGGTACTCGCACCCGTCGAAGTCAGGCGAGATGCGCCAGATGATTTCCACGTACTTCAGCGAGCACAAGAACATTCCCATGTGGCTAAACCGCCAGGTAATGATCGCGCTCACAACTATGATGCTGATGGCTGAAGCGCTAGGATACGACACCGCGTTGATGGAGGGTTTTGAGGATGGCAAGGTAAGGGAAGCCATAAGTGCCCCCGAACGCATGGAAGTTATATGCCTGCTCGCGATTGGTCATCGCCAAGGAGAGGACAAGCGTTACGGCGGTCGATTTCCCGCAGACCGCGTCGTCTTTGCGGAAAGCTTCGGGCGTCCCTTCCCGCTCTAGCTGGAATTTGCCGTGGAATGACGTTCGTCGGTGTCCCGCCTCTGCTACCCCGGTATTAGGTTGGAAATGTCATCCCCGCAGTCAAAATATCCCGGAGCTCGGTTAAAACAGGTGAAACGCCTTGAATTGGTTCTCATTTCTCTTAGCTGCTACTGCATTATTTACCACCAGTCTGAGTCTCTAAATCGTGAGAACATGAAGGTCGTTTGCACCTGCTTTTGCGCAGCAAGGGGCGGACGACGAGCGAACGATATTCATGAAGCAAAAACTCCAGCAACTCTTCACAAGGCTTACTGTGCTTTCAGGGAAGAAGGCGCTCAGGCGCGTTGATCTCGCGTTGGCAGTGTTTGTCACGTTGATCGCGATCGTCATTTACTCCTACATCGAGACCAGCGGCCGCAATGCCGCCGGACTGCGTTTTATCGAAAACGTTGAAGCACGCTCTCTCGATGCCCGGTTCAATCTTCGCGGAGAACGCCCACATGACGAGAACATCGTTATCGTTGGGCTGGAAGAGACCACGCTGCAGAAGGTAGGCGCATTTCCGATTCCCCGAGATGGTTACGCAAAGATGGTTGATCAGCTCGCCAAAGATGGTGCGAAGCTCATCGTCTTTGACGTCAATTTCCCGCTCCCGGAAAAGAACTCAGCAGTTGAAGCCCTGAAGAGGCTGGAAGTCGGTATTCATGGACAGGCAAGTCCAGTCGTACTTCAGAAGATCCGAGAAATAGAAGCGAGCAGCGACAACGACAAGGTCTTTGCCGAATCTCTAAAACGAGCTGGAAACGTTGTTCTTGGCCATGTTTTCCTCGATGCCGAGCGTGCGAAATCTGTCGATACTTCCGGCGCAGAAAAGTATTTCGACGTCTTGGCTAAGCATCCCATCGAGCAGATCAAGTCCTTAGGGGGAATTGCGCCCTTTGAAGTATGGGACAAAGTCACGGCGGATGCCAGTGAGTATAGTGATTTAAATCCCAGCGGCGTCTATGCGAATCTGCGTATCCTCGCCGATGCTGCGCGATCGTTTGGCTTCTTTAACGAGGTTCCCGATCCTGATGGAACCTTCCGCAGATCTCCGCTGCTCATTCGCTATAAGCATGGCGACTACGATCAGTTCTATCCCTCACTCGACTTCGAAGCCGTGCGCCAGTATCAGGACATCAAAGAGGAGAACGTCGCCGCATACTTTGCGGAGAACGGTATCGATCACATCGAACTCGGCCCCTACAACTTACGCCCGGGGCACGATGGAACCGTAATGGTGAACTACGCTGGCCATTACAAGACCTACAAGCATTTTCCGATGGTGGACGTGATCGAGGGCAGATTCGCTCCTGGGACCTTCAAGGACAAGCTCGTTGTTTTTGGTGCGACGGCGGTGGCCGTCGGTGATTTGCGTACTACACCCTTCCACGACAATGACTACATGGGAGTCGAGATTCACGCAAATGTGATCGATAACATCCTCCACTCTGGCGAGTTAGGACGCGGATTTATAACTCGCAGTTACAGGGAGGAGATGATTGATCTAGCTTTCATCCTCGCCTTCGGTCTCGGACTGGGATATTGGTTTAGCCGCGCAAAACCGCTCACTGCCACGCTCGGGCTAATACCTGCCCTCTGCGCCTTCTCGTGGATTGTTTACTTTGGGTTTTCCCATTACGGCATGTGGCTGAGCTTCGTTGTTCCCGCGGGGACGCTGGTTGCCAACTATGCGGCGATTATCAGCTTCCGCATGGTCTTCGAAGAACGCGAAAAGCGAAAAGTCCGCCGGACATTTGAGCGGTATGTCTCACCCGGCGTGATTGCGCTGATGGAGAAAGACCCGAAGAAATACTTCAAGACCGGCGGCGAGTCCAAAGAGCTTACCGTGATGTTCAGCGACATCCGTTCCTTCACCACGATTTCCGAAGGACTCACGCCGGACGAGCTCGTTCGGCTGCTGAACGAGTATTTGGGCGAGATGACCGACATACTCTTCCGACGTTGGGGCACTCTCGACAAATATATCGGTGATGCCATTATGGGATTCTGGGGATCGCCATTCCCACAAGACGACCACGCCATCCGAGCCTGTGCGTGCGCCTTGGATATGCGCGCTCGGCTTCGAGAACTGAACCTCAAGTGGGAAGCCGAGGGCCGCAAACCGCTAGCTGTTGGCGTGGGACTCAACACAGGGCAGGTGAATGTCGGCAACATGGGTTCGTCCAAACGCTTTGCCTGGACGGTGATGGGCGACAACGTGAACCTGGCTTCTCGTCTTGAGGGAACCACGAAGGAATATCAAGTCCAGTCTGTGGTTTCTGAATCAACGTATCGCGCCGCGAAGGATCACTATGTCTTTCGCGAAATCGATCGAATCAAAGTGAAAGGCAAGACGTTGCCTGTAACGATCTACGAACTGCTCGACTGGAATCGCAATGAGTTGTTGTATACCGAGCGCATTGTGAGATTCTCCGAAGCGCTTACAGCCTACCGTCGGCGGCAGTGGGACGAAGCGATCGACCTGTTCAGCAAGATCAAAGCGAAGTTCCCCGATGACGGTCCGGCTGAAACATTCATTCGCCGCTCCCACGAGTTGATGGAAGCGCCTCCGGAACCCGATTGGGACGGCGTGTACGCGATGAAGACTAAGTAGTAGTCTTGGCCGGAAAGCTCCATGAAAAGTCTGACCATCTTGATAGCTGCCGCAGCGCTATGCGTGCCGGCCGTTAGTGCTCAGGATCAACCCCCCGGCTCATCTGGACGGAGTTCCGCAGCCGCGGAAAATAATCAACAGGATTCTCAACATACTCAGGACAACAAGGCACAGCCAAAGGAAAGACAGAAGAAGAAAGGCAAGAAAACCGACGACGACGTTCCCAATTCCCCGACTTTCTCTGACGCGGTTGCCCAGAACCTGCTGCAGAAACTGGCCGATGGACTCGAAGGGCACAGCGATCGGCAGATGCTCTCGGTCCTTGACGCTGACAATATGGAGGGTTATCTCACCTTTCAACAGCAGATCGGAGCGCTTTTCCAGCGTTACGATTCGTTCCGCGTTCACTTTCGAATTCTCCAGATCAGTAGCGAGGGGAGCAAGGGCGTGGCCCTTGTTGATTTCGAAATGGAGGAAATTCCCCGCGTAACAGACGAGCAACCGGTACGAAAGCGCAATCAACTGCGTTTCGAAATGGAACGTGGTAACAAAGGTTGGAAGATCGTCGATGTGCACCCGCGAAGCTTTTTCACCGAATGATGCGGTTTCTTGGATTGGACTCAAATTTACCGTGAAGCGCGACTATCCTGACCGCCCCTTGCTCGGCGTCGGTGCAGTGATCGTCAGGAACGATCAGGTCTTGGTTGTTCGCCGAGCGAATCCTCCACTCCAAGGACAGTGGTCGATCCCCGGCGGGCTCGTAGATACCGGCGAGACAACTAAGGAAGCAGTCCTTCGCGAGATCCGAGAAGAAACCAGCCTCACTATCGAGCCGATCGAGTTGATCGAGGTCTTCGAGCGCATTCTACGAGACGCAGATTCGCGTGTGCAGTATCACTACGTGGTAATCGATTATCTATGTCGCTTGGTGTCAGGCGAGCCGAGCCCCGGCAGCGACGTGAGCGAAGCTCGTTGGGCCAAGTTCGAAGATCTACAGCTCCTCGGGATCACGCCAGAAACAACCAGTGTGATTCACAAAGCCTTGAACGCGGCGACCAAATCTAGCGCGTTCCGAACTGATAGCTGACTCCAAAACCCACGCGCAGAAAATCAGCTGCGTGGAATCCTCCACCGTATGGCCGGAAGTATTCCACTTGGATAGCGCGAATCGCAAGGTGATCTGTCAGAGAATAATTCAGACCACCGCCGGCAGCGACGGTGAACGAGTTGCCGAATGCGCTTGAATTGATACTGGTATGTGAAATTCCGAAGAGCCCGCGCACAAACGGCTCAAATCGATAGATGTGAAGTCCAACCTGCGGCCCGGCAAGAAACGACGTTAGCGAAATTCCATGGCCATAGTAGCCTCCAACCTCTCCGGTAGCCCGAACGAAGGGCAGTACGTCCGCAGTTAAAGATCCCGTAAATCCATTCAGACCCACACTCGTGCCAAAGCTTCCATCCGTAGCGATGTGTGCGAACGTTCCTGCCGCTTCATAAGGATGGTAGGACATCATGCCCCTGGCCGTTGGCGTTTGAGCTATGCCGAAGCAGCAGGAGAAGATGAACATAACTAGGGCTGGCCACCGTCTTCCAAGGCGCATGCTGGGTCCTCCTCACAGATCAGAGTGGCACCTGATGTGCGATGTCTCTGGATTGGCGGATGATGTCTAAGCAATCCAGCTTTTTGGGGATTTACCCAAATAAAGCGCCTACCAGCCTTCGAAAAAACCCCTTTTTCTGCCCGCCGTTCTGGGTTTTTGCCTTGGACGGGGAAGGAGGTTCGGGGGAAATAGCGGGCGTCTGAGGCCAGGGCAGTCGTTCGATGTGAACACGCGCCAATGTTGCGGTGACATCTGCATCTTGAGAACTACCCGCCCCCCGGAAGACCATGGGAGCGTCCACCTGAACCTGTACTTGCGAAGCAGGCTGCTGAGGAAGGGAGGCTGCCGCGTTGGCCGCGGCCGCCACAGCAGGTTCATTCACAACAGCGGCAAGAGCGGCCGCATTTTGCTTCGGTGTTGGAGCCTGGTGAACTTGCGCTGGAGGTACCGTCTGCTCTGGCGTCGGCGCAGGCGAAGCTTTTTGTTCGGGCACCGGCGCTGGAGTCGCTTGAGCTGGCGGCGTTGGCGGCGCTGCAGGTGGGATTTCGGCCTGCTGAATCGGAGACGGCGCCGGACATCCGCAGTTTATTGCGTCGTTTAGCTCGGGCCTTTTGACACTCCCCGGATGGAAGATCGCCTGTTCGTTCGGGTGAACGCGATAGAAATCATCGCCCATCAGCTCAGAGACAATGACGTAGGAATCCTCCCCCCGAGAACGCACACAGGCATCGCCGTTGGGACTTGCGCTAATAGAGACGTCCACTTTCGCAGGTCCCGAAATGAGAATCCGAAAATCGGGGGTAAGGATGGCATCAGCCGTTGCTGGTAAATCATATTCGCCTTCGAGCGAGCCGGCACTCATGGCAAGCATCAACTCCTGCCCCTTCGGAGAGCTATTTACCGTGAGGTTGGTGCCGGGACAGATGCGCACCTGACCGCCCCGCGCGAGGCGCACCGAAGCGGAGTGCTGGCCAGCGGTGATCACCGACCCGTTATCAACTTCGAGCCCATTGGGCGTGTAACGCACACCACCTTTTACCGTAGCGTCGGAAGCATAGAGGTCTCCGATGCGCTGCGCGCTGGCGAGAGTACTGAGCAGGCAGAGCACTAAAACCAAGACCCCGCGCCCAGAGCGCGGGGTCTTGGTTTTGGGAGGGTAATGGAGCTTTGGAGACAAAAATCTACGCGTCGGCGGTATCCGGCACGAAATCATACTGATCAATTATCGCAGCGATGCCGGTCTGCTGCGGACGCCCATCATCGATGCGAACGATCCGCCCACGGCAGCGAACACGAATGCTCTCAGTAAGCGTGATCTCCGGAGGCAACGTGAGTGTAAATTCCACTTTTGAGCCCTTGGACAGCTTTGAACCGGTATAGAAGAACACACCCTGAGCGCTCACATCGCGCGTCTCAGCTGGGACTTCTCTTATTTGTCCGTCCTCACAGCGGATGGAAACGGGAAGCTTCAGCGCGAACCGACGGCTAGTTCTTTGCTCGGTCTTCGTAGCTGATGTTGCCATAGGAGTTAACCTCGTGCGGGGACCCTATGAGGATGACCCGGATATTGCCCGCCGTCAAGGCAATTCGAGGAACTCGGAAAGAGGGATTTGCCCGGAGCTCCGGGGGCTCGGCCCACGGGGTAGAGCCACTTCAGGCGACTTTGCCCATCCGATCCCAAACCGCCCAGAATCTCTGCATTTCCGCAGGTTTGCCGAATGAGATCCGGACGAAGTTTTCCATTCCTGGGAAGCGTCGGCCGATAAGGATGCCATTCTGTTTGAAATGATTCATCACCTCGTTTGTCGGTCGTCCTGCATCCATCATGGTGAAGTTCGCAAATGAGGGAATCGGCTTCAAACCTCGGCGCCCGGCTTGAGCGAAGAACTCCTGCCGGTCTGCGGCATTGCGTCGCGTAGCAGCCTGCATCTCAGCAGTGTCCTTCAGCGCGGCGACGGCGGCTTGAGCGGCAACCATGTTGACGTTGTCCTGCGTCTGAAAGCTCCGCATGCGCTGGGCATTTTCGACCGAACTCACGCCATAGCCCAGACGCATCCCGGCCATTCCGTAGATCTTGGAGAAGGTTCGCGCCACGATCACACGGGGATTATCGACGGGCTGGTCGAGCAAGGATACATAGTCAGGGGAGTCCGTGGCGAAGTGATGATAGGCCTCGTCAATCAGGACGTAGCTATTTGTTGGCAGCTTGCTGATAAATGTTTCCAGCTCCTTGCGCGGCGTAAGGCTCGCGGTTGGATTGTTCGGATTGCAGATATAGATGAGCGATGGTGCCGAAGCAGCCTGTGCCAGCATCGCATCGAGATCATGAGCGTAATTGCTGGTTAGGGGAATTTTCTGGATCTCTGCCCCTGTAGCGGCCGCGTAATCGCCGACAGCTTCAAATGTGGGAGTCGGAACAATCAACTTCTTGCCGGGACCAAGAAACGCCGCAACCGCCACCCGCAGGATCTCAGTGGATCCGCATCCGGTAAATACCTGCTGTGGTTTCACCTTATGCAAGTCTGAGATCGTCCATACCAACGCGTCGTAATCGAAGTCGGGATAGCGGTTTGCCCATCCGATCGCCTGCTGCATGGCAGCGACAGTCTTCGGCAATGGACCATAAGCGTTTTCATTGCTGTTAAGCAGAATGGCATTGGCACGCGCTGCGCCGAGCGCTGTCTTAGCGCCGACGGCCTGGCCATGACGTGAGGGCTCAAAAGCTTCGAGCGGAAGTGGTGTAGTAGCAAGCGCTACTCCGGCCGCAGCTCCTACTCCAAGAGAATGCAGAAAGCTTCGTCGAGTAAGCATGGGTACCCCGTTTCAGAGGAAGCGTTCCCCGGCGAACAATGTATTCCTCGAGGCAGATTTATGCCAGCTTGCTCGCAATGACAGCTGGGGTTCAAACCTCCTGTACAGCCTGAGCCAAGTTGGTCAGAGACGACTTTGCGTCGCCGTACAGCATGCCGGTAACAGGTTTGAAGAAGAGTGGATTCTCCAGCCCGGAAAAGCCTTTGCCTTTGCCGCGCTTGAGCACTACGACCGACTTTGCCCGGTCTACTTCGATGATGGGCATGCCAGCAATCGGACTCTTGGGATTGTCCCGCGCATCCGGATTCACCACGTCATTGGCGCCTATAACGACTGCCACATCGGTTTGTGACAGATCGGGATTGATCTGATCCATCTCATAGAGGAGCGAATAGGGAACATTCGCTTCTGCCAGCAGGACGTTCATGTGTCCCGGCATACGGCCAGCCACAGGATGGATACCAAACTTCACGCCCACACCGCGCGCTTCGAGCAGATTGGCCAATTCGCGAACCGCGTACTGAGCTTGCGCGGTAGCCATGCCGTAACCGGGAACGAAGACCACTTGCCTCGCATAAGCAAGCTGCGTAGCCACATCTTCAAGGGATACCTCGCGCATCGTACCCTCAACTGCGCCGGCCGCGGTTTCGGACACTGCACCGAACGCGCCAAAGAGGACGTTCTTCATCGAGCGATTCATGGCACGGCACATCAACACGGAAAGAATGAATCCAGAAAATCCATCCAGAGTTCCGGCGATGATCAGAACGTTGTTGCCAAGCACAAAGCCGGTTGCGGCTGCAGCAAGTCCGGCGTAGGAATTCAGCAGCGACATCACGACAGGCATGTCGGCGGACCCGATTGGAATTACCAGCAGTACGCCGAAGCAGAAGGCCAGTGTCATCATGATGTAGAAGGCCGCCGCTGCGCTTGCGTCGTAGATCAGGAAAAGGAAGCATCCGATCATCACCGCGAGTAAGGTCATGTTGAAGATGTTCTGACCTTTGAATGTGATCGGCGTGCCTTTTATCGCACCATAGAGTTTTCCAAAGGCGATCAAGCTCCCCGTGAAGGTAAGGCAGCCAAGCATGATTTCAAATCCCAGCGCACCAACCTTCAGGGCACCGAGACTGGCACCGTGGTTGGCATATTCGGAGATACCCACGAGGGCCGCGGCCAACGCGCCGAATGCGTGCGAGAGCGCAGTTCGTTCTGGCATCGCAGTCATCGGCATCCAGATGGACATTACCGCGCCGATGGAGCCGCCGATGAGCAGTCCAATCCATATCCACTGATACGTGACGATGTCGGGATTGAAGAGCGTGCCAATGATGGCAGCGGCCATTCCCGCCGCGGCGAGCAGCATGCCCCGTCGGGCGGAGTCGGGATGCGTGAGCCCCTTGAGCCCGAAGACGAAGAGGATGGAAGCCGCGAGGTAACAGAACTCGATGTAGATATTCACTTCGAGTTGCCTTTCTTGTCGGTTGGCTTCCCGGGCATTTCGCGTTTGAACATCTTCAGCATGCGGTCCGTAATCAGAAATCCGCCAATCACATTGATCGAAGCCGAGATCACCGCGATGAATCCAAGCCAGGTGCTGATCGGGCTCTCATTGTGCCGTCCCGCCACTACGAGCGCGCCGACCACAGAAATCGCCGACAGCGCATTTGTAGCCGACATCAGGGGCGTGTGCAGCAGGGGAGGGACTCGCGAGATGATCTGGTAACCGAGGAAGGCTGCCAGTGCAAATACGTACAGCGAGGCCATCAGAACTCGCGGGTCAACGACCAATTGTTCCATTCAATCTCCTCCAACTATCGGGTTACCGGTTCGCCCAGGAGAGCGGCTACACGGGCGTTCACGACCTGGCCCTGGTGGGTCACGCAGGATGGGCCGATCACATCGTCGCTCATGTCGATGTTCAACTGTCCGTCCTTGCTCAGCAACTGAAGGAACGAAGTCATGTTGCGCGAAAAGAGCTGACTGGCGTGATAGGGAACTGTTGCCGCCAGATTCAGCGGCGCGAAAATGGTTGCGCCGTTTGAAGTGACGACGACCTCATCAGGACGACTTAGCGAAACATTCCCTCCGGTCGGGGCAGCAAGATCGACGATCACCGATCCTCGCTTCATGGCGAGCACAGCTTCGTCATCCATCATGAGAGGAGCGCGCTTGCCCGGCACTGCGGCGGTGGTAACGATCACATCTGCAGTGCGCGCCTGTTTGGCAATCAGATCGCGTCCGCGCTTAAGAGCTTCGGTGCTGAGTTCGCGCGCGTATCCGCCGGCGTCTTCCGTAGCGAGTCCGCCGAGATCCACTTCGAGAAAGGTTGCTCCCAGCGATTTCACCTGTTCGCCGGCAGCCGCGCGCACGTCGTAAGCCTCGACCACCGCACCCAGGCGTTTCGCCGTGGCGATCGCCTGCAGGCCAGCGACGCCGGCGCCGAGGATCAGGACGCGTGCCGGAGCCACGGTTCCCGCAGCCGTCATCAACATGGGGAACATGCGGGGAAGTTGGGAGGCCGCGATCAATACCGCCTTGTAGCCGACAACGGTTGCCATCGACGAGAGCGCATCCATCGCCTGCGCGCGCGTTATGCGAGGTATCAGCTCGACGGCAAATGTTGTGAGTTTGAGTCCAATGGCAGGCTCAAGGGCTCCGGGCTCGTCGAGCGGGCGCAGGAACCCAAGCACCACCGATCCCGGGCGCATAGCCGCCATATACGAAGACGTGGGGCGCTGCACGCAAACCAGCACTTCAGCCGCAGGAAGCAGCTGGGTACGATCCGATGTGACCCTCGCGCCCGCAGCTTCGTAATCGGCGTCGTTCACGCCTGCGGCTTCGCCCGCTCCAGCCTCAACCCACACTTCATTCTTAGCTGCGACCAATTTCTTAGTGGATTCAGGAACCAATGCCACCCGAGCTTCACCGGGCAGCGTTTCGCGTAAGACGGCAACTCGCATGAATCTGTTCCTCTGTACCTGTTCGACAGTGTAGCGAAAAACGTCGCGATTGCTAACGGGAGAAGTGAGATGCACCAGGCACAGGCAGTAAGTTCGTTCAGAGGTCGGGGTCGAGGCTACCCTTGCTCGGCGCTTGGGCAAATTCACTGTTAATTCGCTGATGAGGGACCTAACAGCGACCGAACAGCGAATTTATCAGCGTAAATATCAGCGAAATTGTTTTCGAGCGGAGAACCCGCATAAACACTGGACCGCAGGCAGAGGGGCAGGGATTTAGCTGGGAAATAGCAGGGAACTCCAGATTTGTGGATAGCGCCGCCATGGTTCTGCGCCTCCTTCTCTAGTCGCCGTCAAAGCCGCAAGCTCCGGACCGACGAAGCTGCGCAGCCTGCACGTACCGTGTGGCCTTCCTTTCGCTGTGACAACGTATTACGAACCGAATCGCTCGCCGAAAAATACGTCTTCCCCTGACTTCTACTTATGATGGATGTCCCCGGCTTCTGTATACCGAACTCGACTTGGGAAAATGTGTGCCAGTCGCCCCAGACCACCCTTTAGTGAACCATCGAAAAAATCCATTTTCAACTCGATCCCCAAATCTAAAGCACTTAGCATGCGAGATCCCCGACGAATCCCCGAACCTCCCGGGGATCTCCGGGGATTAATCGCCGAACGCGCCGGGGATTTCTCGGGGACGTCTGACCTTCTGCCGCCAAGGCAAAACCGCGGGGCTGCCCGGCTGGCGGGCACGACAGTTCGCCTGCTGTTCCGTTTCGAGAATCCCACAATGGTACAGACCTGCGATGCATGGCACTCCCATGATGGCACGCGCAGCGCGCTCCAGACAAGCTTCGTCCGTTGCTCGCCAAACTTCTTCGGGCAGATGCATCAACAACTTGCAAGCCAAAGAAAAAATATTTGAGCAATCCGTTGCTCTACAAAATTTCACCAGCCAGGTGTGGAAGGCTAAGTTGACGGTGAACGTTCCGTCTTGTCCCTTGGATTTGTTTGCGGGCTTGCGGTCGAAGAACAGGGCGCGCGCCGTCCCACAAGCGTAGCGCTGAAGCTTCTCAGCATCGCGCGAAGCAACCCACAGATCCTGTTGCAGGCATAACGAAATCGTCCTGCGCTTTCGCGTTGCCTTAGGCTGATCGCTGATTGCCTTTCTTTCTGTCATCCCGACGAAGGAGGGATCTGCTGTTGGCTGTTCACTTCACCCAGCGGCTACCGCCGCCGGTACTGACCCTGTCCCCTGTGACCTCCTCCGTTTCCTTAGCCTGCCCTGAGCAAGGCCGAATGGGTGACCTTCGTGTTCGCTGTAGGTCTCGGCTGTTTTACTTCACCCAGCGGCTACCGCCGCCGGTACTGACCCTGTCCGCTGTCACCTTCGCCGTTTCCTTGGTGACCGGAGCCTGCCCTGAGCGCAGTCGAATGGGTGTTCGCTCTAGCTGTTGCCGTTGCTTTGGGCTGTTCACTTCACCCGATGACCCGATCACCCGATCACCCGATCATCGCTCACCCATTCGCTACCGCGAACAGTACTGACCCTGTCCCCTGTCCCCTATCCTCTATCTTGCTGCTAATTGCTGCCTTCCCGGTACTAAGGCCGCGGGATTACGAATGAAATCTTCCGTACTAAGGTGAATTCCCACGCTGGGTGAGGCTACAACCCGTGCTAGGATTGGCTAATTTTTCCCAAAGTTGAATTTTCAGGTAAGTAGCACGTTTCATGACGAACAGGGCCCCCTGCATACTGTCCGTCTCCTACGACGAGTCCCTTCTGCGCACGCGCGAATGGATTCTGAAGAGAGCCGGATTCGCCGTAACCTCCGCACTCGGATTCACCGAGGCGCTCACTCACTGTGGAAACAGCGCCTTCGATGTTGTCATCATCGGCCACTCGATTCCCAAACCGGACCGCATCGCGTTAGTCACTCACGTGCGAAGGCACAACCACACGCGCATCCTGGCATTGCGCCGGCAAGGGGAAGAACATATTCCCGACATTGACCACTTCATCGAACCGTCATTAGGGCCCGATGCCCTGCTTGACGCAGTCCGAACTACGCTCGCCACGCAATCGTCCTCGGGTAACGAGGTCTGACATGAGGAACAAGAACGTCGAGAAGCGCAGGGCGATCCCCAAGCGCAGCATTACCCACCCCGGCGAGGACCATCCGCTCGGCCTCTGGATCGATAAAGATCTGCTGCGCAAACATCGCGATCACAACGCCAAACCCATCACTCACAATCCGCTGATGAGCGCGAACAATCGTTACTTAGAGCTCGCCGACCTCGCCCTAGGCGTCAATAAGCCCAACGGCAAAGCAAACGGAAAGGCAAAGACGAAGTCCAAGAGCGCCACAGCCGGATAGACGGGGCTTCCTGAGCCCCGTCAATCGCTGTCCCCTGTAACCTGTCCCCTGTTCCCTGGACTCTTGTCTTAGCTAATTGCTAATTGCTAATTGCGGCTGTTCCGATTACTGAGTGCCGATCGCTTATTCTTCCTCGCGAGATCCGTCAGTATCTGCATGGACCGCGATCCAATATCCAGACGTGCGTCAACGCGCCTGTGGATTCCGTTTGCGTGTGTGTTGTTCCTCATCGCTCTGGCGGTATCGGCGCTGGTGATTCCGCAGCTTCGTCTCCTTCATCTTCTGCAGGGAGTCATCTACGTTGCCATCCTCGTTCTTGCCCGCCGAAACAGTCCGTGGGCTTACGGAGCCGGAGTCGCGGTGGCAGGCGTTTGGAACAGCCTGAACCTCTTCATCACTCACCTGATGCAGGCCGGCGCAGTTGCTATTTGGTCCTTCCTGCGCTCGGGGCAGGTGCGGCGACCAGACACAATGATGGTAACTGTTGCGGGAATCGCGCATTTCGTTCTCATCATCGCCTGTCTGGACGCCGTCATCCATTCCCAGAATGAGCGGAAATGGCGCAAGTTCGTTTTGGGAGGCGTACTGGCCCTCGCATACTTTGTTGTCATCGTTGCCCTCGCACGACCACGTTGACCAGCGCCCTGCCTTTAGCTTGAGCGCAAAGCGCGACGCCCTGAGTTTTCGAAGGGGAAGTCGAAGGATCTGCTGTTGGCTGTTCTCTGTCCTCCAGCGTCGGACTCAGAAGGATCCCATGTTTGACTTTGGCTCCTCGCCTTAGCTGATCACTGAGTGCTGATTGCTAATTGCCGCCCTTCGAGTAGTATCGCGCCTCATGCGGAGTGCTCAGCAGTGCATCAACTTGAGAGCACGGCAAGATGAGTGCCGTTTCCTCTGGTTCCCTTACTGCCAATTCGGGAAATACATACTTACTTTTTCTAACACAAACTGTGATTATTCATGTAGAGTTTCTTTCCGCATAACTGCACGCAAGCCAACGAGCGGAGTGTTTTTTGTATGAAAAAGTTGCCCGAAAAAAGGCATTCAATCGCCTGAATTAGTGTTTGCATTTGGCTCAAACATGGATATTCAACAGATGCGCGAGCGCTGTCCTCAATCCGAACTCTCGACCTTCGTGGCAGAGGCGCGAGACTGGGTACTCTGTTTTCCGAGGAAGAGCTCAAAGCGCAAAGGTGGGGTGGGCAGCATCGCAAGAAAGAAAGGTAGCTCTGTGTGGGGAGTTGTCTTCTCGGTGTCGGGGAGTGACTTGTCGCGACTTGATGGCTTCGAAGGAGTACCTAATTCATATCGGCGCAAAAAGGTTCAAGTGGTGGATGGCAAAGAAGCGGCTCACAAGGTCTGGACGTATATTGCGATACCTCAAGCCAAATCCGCAGAATTCACGCCGCATCCTGAGTATCTGGCTCTTTACATAAAGGGAGCAAAACATTTTGGGCTACCTCGTCCCTACATTGAATCGCTCATTGCGCAGTATCAAAAATCGGAGGGTTCGTTCTCAAGTGCGACTAGGAACGCCAATAGCAGGATCTGACATTAATGAATGACCGCATAAAACGCCTAATTAAGGAGTGGCAGGGAAAAACGCTGAATGGATGGTTGATCGGCGAATATGTTAACTCGGGCAAATCGGCTTTAGTTTTCAAAAGTATTCGTGGCAATACGACAGCAGCAATCAAGGTATTTGATCCCGAACTTATCGAACGTTTTGGCAAGGAGAGTGAAGAAGACAGGATTAGCAGAGAACTAACACTCGTAGGAAAGCACCATCCAAATTTAGTTCAGATTTTTGATGGAGGCTATTGTGCTGAGCACGATTTGTTCTTTGTAGTTATGGAATTCATTGATGCACCAAACCTTGCGATGCTTTTGAAAGATGTTCCAGAAAGCCAGATCGCCGATCTGATCGGACAGGTCGCCACTGCAGCGGAATATCTGGAACAGCTAGGCATAGTGCATCGCGACATTAAACCGGACAATATCGCCTTTTATCCCGAAACTGGTCGGGCTGTTCTCCTAGATTTGGGCGTGATTCGGCCATTTGAGAGAGACGGTCAGCCTTTGACCGACCGAGAGAAGCAAGTCTTCATCGGCACGCTGCAATACGGTTCACCGGAATTTCTTATGCGCATGGAGGAGCAAACGCCCGAAGGCTATCGCGCCGTCACCTTCTATCAACTCGGTGCTGTCCTCCACGATTTGCTAATGCGACGCCGCATTTTCGAAGGATCTACGGACCCCTATCCAAAGCTAGTGCAGGCGATCCTCTATACGAGACCTCTGATTGACGCTCAGGGTCGCCCCCCCTACCTGGTGAACCTTGCTCAGAATTGTCTTGTAAAGGAATGGCGCGTTCGCCTGCAACTTGTGTCATGGAAGGACTTCCGTCGACGGGAGACGGACATAAATGCTGCGGCCGCAGCAAAGGAATTCATCAAGAAGCGACGGGCCCTCGCGGCGGTTGAGGCTGCTGAAGCTGGAGATGGCGATTGGGAAAAGATCCATAAACAGGAGCAAGCTGTTACCGCGCTAGCTGGCCGCTTGGCCGAACAAGTACGAGCTGAATGTACGGAAGGCGAATTGCCGCCTCGAATCATGACGCACGAAGAAAACGAAAAATCCAGTCAGCTAATTTTCCGATTTAAGAAGTCGATTCGCCGCGGCTTACTTGTGAATCTCACGGTGATTTTGGAATTGGACGTACTCGATTTTGATGCTGAGGTCGTCGGAATAAAGATCGCAGCCCTTGCTGGTGGCGAACGAGAGCAGGAATTACGGTACAAGGAACACGTTTTCGCGATTTTTAGCGGGGTTTATGGGGATTCTGTAATCCGCGACGCTCTGGCCAAGGTTTTGTACCCCATTATGGCGAAAGCGATGACTCTAGCTAGTACCGCAGCTTCAGAATGGATAGCCGTCACGACAAATGACGAAGGAAGCAAGAAATGAAGCAGACGTGGTGGTAGACGACGAGGATCTAAGCGACGAACAGTCAAGCGTTATAGACCTACCGATCGGTAAGAGCTATCTAATTTTCGGCCCTCCCGGCTCTGGTAAGTCTAATTTGATGCTTCTGAGAGCGAATTATCTCTACTTAGCGAAATACACAAACATACAAATTGTTGTATTTACGCGTACTTTGCAAGAATTTATTGGTAGTGGTGGGAAACAGTATGACTTTCCTAGGGACAAGATCAAGACCAGCACTAAATTCTTTCAGGATCTTTTGTTTAAATATGGTGCGAGTGTGGCTCTCCCAGCAACATTCGAGGAACGTCGAGCGATTCTCGTGCAAGAGGTAACGAAGCTCGTCGATTCAAAGCACCTGAAAAACGTCTATGACACAATTCTGCTCGATGAAGCCCAAGATTACCTTCCTGAGGAAATAAGTTTGTTTCGTCGCTTAGGCAAACACCTCTTTGCCACGGCCGATTCACGGCAGAAAATTTATAAGGGCGACGATGCTATTGCCACCCTGCGAAAATCGGTCGACGAGGAGCGCGATTTGGAATTGCATTTTCGAATCGGCGTGAGGATCTGCAAGGTCGCCGATGCCCTTATGAAGGATTCAGATCAATACAATCCGTTGGAGCCGGGATGCCAGTATGATGAGAAATCGGACCCCTCGAAAGTGGAAGTGGTACATTGTGCTGACATTCAGGAACAAGGAAAGAAAATCCTGGAATCACTCCGGCTGCAGGCCAAGACGTATCCCGATCAGTTGTTGGGGGTGATTTGCCCCAAACGTGAAACCCTTGAGGAGATAAAAACAATAATCGCAAACAGCGATCTCTCAAACATTACTGTCATGCAGGGGGATGGGGACGCGATCCATTTTCTCTCCGACAAGCAAATCTGCGTCTCAACTATTCACGCTGCAAAGGGTCTTGAATTCCGTACCGTGCATATCCCTGGCGCTGAGGGCATCAGGAAGTTTCCACATCAGCGCAACATTGCGTTCACTGCTATCACCCGCGCGAAGACGACGGTTTCTGTCTATCACACGGGGAATCTTCCTGGTTTCCTCGAGGACGCATTGCATGCGAATGATTCAAAGCCGTTGCCGGACAAGAAAAGTGTGTTCGGAGGTAAGAAAAAGTGATGTGGAGCAAAGCCGTCAACCGACGGGAATTCGTTGAGATATTTCAAGCCCAGCGGCTGAATTCCAAGATCGGGCTCCGCGAGCGTTCTAGAGCCCTCGAAGAAGGCCAATCTGAAGAGATCGAGCTCCTCTGGAAATTTGAGCCCAATGACTCATGGGCTTTGCCAAACGTAGCTGTGATCGATGCACCTAAACATGTCGAGTTTCTAGCTTGGATTAGCACGTATCTTCCTGCTTCGCGACCGATAACGGCGCAGTGCCGCATTCTCGATCGCTGGACCGCAGATGAAATGTTAAGCATCAACCGCCCTCCTTCCCTCGGTAAGTTTGTAAGCGTTTGCTTAGGGCTTATTGCAGCCGAAGCTGCCTCGTACATAGCTGGAAAGCGCGACATTCGAAGTCTCTCCCCACAGGCGTGTTATGCAACGCTCTCCTTTAGCATTGCGAGAGCAGCTGCACTCGGCATTCCTGTTGAAATTGCTTCCAATCTGCCCGCGCGCTGGAGTCACGCGCGAACGTTGACTGGCTCGATCGCGACCCCCATTCCGCTGGTTCATTTCCACAATGTTTGGGGAGTCGTGGCAGCATTGGCCATTGGCTATGAGCCAGCTACTGGTAATCTGTTTAATGCTTCCGCAAGGTTCCCAAAATGGAGTCCTCCCAATCCGTTCATAGTTAACTGTTGTGCCGAGCTTCTTTCAGGAAACGGATTAAGTGAATCTAGTTGGCTTAACCTTGTCCACATCGCTCCGGAGCTGACAACGTTGAGATCGGCGTTGTCCGGTCCTCGGGAAGGAAGAGTTGCACTTCTCGAGCGCGCACTCGTCGAGTTGAGAGATAAGGCTCCGGAAGCAAGACCGGAAGTAAGATCTATGGCTGCGAGCTTCCTTCTTGCATATCTGGCTAGTGCGATAAATCCAGGTTCATTGGATCACATTCAACTTCTGATTCCCTTGCTGCCCAGTTTCCCAGACATAATCCTTTGGTATGGATTATTGGCTGGTGTGCAAAACCGCGTCGGGAACATTTCAGGTATGAACGGCCTCGGCCGGAAAGTTATCCGAGAGCTTATGCGCGAGGATGACGTACTCTCGTTGCCAGCCTGCGATGTAGCACTTACAGAACTTGAAGTATTGTCGCCGAGTGCACGTCAGAGTCCCGGGTTTAATCTGGTATCACAAAGTGGCATAACGGTCGAAATCATGCCTTGCGTTAATGCCGCATTTCGTTTTGACCGACACGACGAGCCTATTAGCGTTGCATCGGATGAACTGATAACGCTGTGGAAGAATCTTGATGATGAAATCGATAGGTTTGAGCGGAATCTCGATCGGCTTCGGCGCTCTAGTCTGAATAGATTTATTGATGAATCGAAATCTGACCGTCGCACGAGACGCATTAAAACCTAAAGCAGCAAATTCGACCAGACGAAAAGTTTTAGAAATCTATACCCAGAATATAAATTGGAACCTGGATCGCACTCTTGAAATGAGGGAGATATCGCCTCACTTTTTCGAATGTTAGCGAACCTTCCCAATTCTGACTGTAGGACTCCCTCATTACCTTCTGGAAGTTCGCCGTAGTCACGATGTACACGCCGACATCGATCTTGTCCAGAGCCGAATACGAGGCTACTTGGAATTTAAGGACATCGATGCCCAAGAAGGAGGCGTGGCCAAAGCCTACTTCGATTCCAATACGCTCTTTCAGAAAATCCATCTTCGCGCCAGGATCTTTCGGGTCATCGAAGACGGGCGGCTGGCTCGTCCAGCCGCGGCTCACAAAAATTTCATTGAGAGCTGTGTTGAAGGCGGGTCTAGAAAGTGAGGCAATATCGATTGATGGATGCAGGAGAGAACCCTCTATCTCTTCCTTTAGACTCAGCTTGCTATTGAGCACTTGCTCGGCAAAGCGATAGGAGAATTTCTGAAGACGGAGGGCAGCAGATGGTTTAGGTGCTTGTGCCACCAGGCATAATCTCCTTTTTGCCGATTTGGCTCAAGGGAAATGTTTCCCTGTTTCACAACGAACAATCCTCCTTCTCAGCTGCCCTTGATACGAGAGTCCCGTAGCCCAAAATGAAACATGTAATCTTAACGACAGATGGAGCGTGCATCGGCAACCCAGGGCCCGGTGGGTGGTCTGCATCTTGCGATATGAAGACCGTGTGCGGGAGCTAAGCGGCGCGGAAACAAAGACCACAAGTAACAGAATGGAATTGCGAGCAGTGATCGAAGGTCTAAGAGCGCTCAAGGAGTCCTGCGAAGTCACTGTTCGGACCGATTCGCAGTATTTGCGGAATGGAATCGAGAAATGGATTCATAAATGGAAATCCGAGAATTGGCTGCGGAAGGTAAAGGGCCAGGGCAAACAACCGGTTAAGAATCAAGATCTCTGGGAGGAGCTAGATAGGCTGCAAGAGCGACACGAAGTCCACTGGACTTGGGTAAAAGGGCATGGCGATGACATCGACAACAATCGTTGTGATCGGTCAGCAAATCAAGCGGCGCGAAGCCAGTGTAAAACCCTCTAGGTTTCTGTGAGATGTACGGCAAAGACAACAACAGATCAGAGAGGCCCGGCGCCCCGAGGTTTTTCGGAGTACAATTTCGGGATTGTTGCTGCTGCTTGGAGTCTTCCAGCAACAGTAGGGGCTTCCAGATGCGCTTCCTCGGTGCTGTTGCCGTTTGTGCCTTCCTTATTTCCGCTTGCGTTGCTGAAGATGCACAACTGCGCGCGCGGGCCTTTGAACTGGTGGAGCGCGCTCAGGAAGTGAGCGCTCCGAAGCAGTCAACCTCGGGGGGACAGACGGGACGTTTCCTGTCAGCGAAATATCTTCGAGCGGTGATACTCCAAGGAACTTGAATGTGGATGAAACCGCTCCGGCAGCGATATCGGTTTACCCTCCAATTTAGTGAAAGCCGCACGAAAGACTTCGCAGTCTGCTTTGGAGGTCGCGCTCCGGGAAATTCGCAGACGCAGCTTGTTATCGATACACATCAACCCACGATCGAAGGCCCGATCATGGAGTGTGCAGAGGGAAAGTCCATTCCGTGGGTCTGCCCGCAGTTCGATGCTTGCAGTCCGCGGGATGATGTGACTTGCTGAGAGCACCGCCGGTATGTCGATTCGGCAGAAGGCACAAGAGTATCTGTAGGCTGCCAGCACGCTCCTGCGAAAGAAGCTCTGTACAAGGCGCATCGGCCGGGTCGCAGTAGCCTCGGTTGGTCCAGTCGGCATCGCAAACTCAACTTCCGCAGGAACAGCACTTGGAAGTTCCAACCGCCCATACGCCTCTTCGCTCTGCTGAGCTAAGAGATTCGGATTTGCGTTGAACTCCTCCCAGACTGCCCGGTCCAAGCGGCTGGCATTCGCCAGACCTTTGACGTTTCTCGATTGGTGAGCGGGATCGAAACTGGCGAAATTGCTGAGCTTCATAGCCACGGCGCTGGGAGTGCGATTTAGCGCTTCGGCTAGCTGAATTATTTCCGGATTGTTGCGATGGAATTTGCCGAACGGAGTGCGGCAGTAAAAGTTGAAACAGACTAGAAGCTCATCGCGTGTCCAATCTCTGTTATCAGCCACTGTGACTTAGGCGAGCACTCTATCAGGATCAAGTTCAGCTTCACAGTGAGGACATGTGAAGATCAGGTCGCAGTTTCCGGGACTCTCATCCTCTTGGTAGCTGCCGGTCTGAGAATCGAATCGTTTGGTGCCCCACATCTTATAGTCAATCCGGTCAAGTTCCTTCTGACATTCCGGGCATGAAAGCAGTTTGTGCGGCATCGAGATTCCCTCGTTTGTGTTCGCGCCAGCTTAGACCAAAACCGGAACTCGGACGAGTAGTTTTTCCTCTCGGCTCTGGACGACTATCACTTGAAATCTACAGATATGTGCATGCGTCCCGATGAGTCGGTCCACATGATGAGTGCATTCGACTGAATGTTATATCTGTAAAGAAAGAGCTCTCCGTTTGTTTTCATCCATGTGAATCTCTCGATGGCTTCGCCGCGATCGAATTTCGTTTGGTAAACGGTAATCACGAAAGTGTTTCCCGGCGTCGCTTGAACTGTGATGTTCCTTAAGTTTGACTCGCCGGCATTGCCGAGGTTGGTATGAACAACTTGAAGAAAGCGCATAAGTTCTTCTCTCGTGGTTCCGCTGTGCCGGAAGCCCTCATCTGCGTCGTCGACAATTGGCCCGTACTCCGTTCCATTGAGCTGTTTGTGAAAGCGCTGGACCGCAGCGTTCGACAGCTTACGTCCGGCCCGGATCGCTGTGCCGCACTGCCACATTAGAAATGCGAGCACTACGGCAGTGGTGGCAATACTCCACTTCCAGACAACACCTTTGCGCCGTTCAGGAGCGGCAAGCGGAGGGCCGGCGGGTGAGCCTGTGGCAGAGTCGAACGGAAGCGAAGGATTATCAGGCGTCATTGCGAAAAATGGAACGCTTGTTCCTGGTTGCGCAGAATAGCAAAATTCTCAGCGGGTCTGGTACGCCGAAAAAACGGCAGACGGAACGTTTCCTCTCTACTCTGCCGAAGGCTTGCGCCAGCATCGCGTAGCGCTCAACGAAAAAAATGCCTTTGTCTTTGCGCTCCGCGCTTCGCTACACTCTGGCCTGCGGCAGCAAGGAATGATTCCCTTACCCAGGCTCCGGGAAACTCGGGGCCAGTCGGGCTATCAAAAGCTAGTCAGCTCCTTCCGCCATGACAGAATCAAAGCCTTCGCTCGCCATAGTCTCTTCACGCTTCTTGCATCCATTTTCCTGAAAGGCTCGATAGACGGTGCTCTTGCCGACTCCCAGCATTTTTGCGGCGCGCAGTTTGTCGCCGTTTGCGAGATTCACGGTCGCAATGATTGCTCGCCGCTTGATCTCCTCCAGAGTCAGAAAGCCGGTGGTCTTTAGCTCCTCCTTGATCGCCGAGGACGAGAACAAAGAAGTTGCCTTGTGTTTCGCCAGCTCTTGCTTCATTGAGTCCCAGCAGTCCGTTTCTGGATAACCCACCCCTCCCTCGTCTGCATAGTTTTCAAGTATGAAGCGAAACAGGCGGTCGAGTTCGACTGGATGGCAGGGCTTCCTGATTACGTAGCGTGCGCCTAGCCGGAGCGCGAGCCGGTCCTGCCCGTTCTGGTCAGGTTCGGTGATGATGATTAGAGGCGCATTGGGAATTTGTTCCTGCACCTCGGCGATGATCCTGAACGTGTCGCAACACTCACGCACTTCGAGGATGACGATGACTATGCCTCGCTGGTTTTCGAAGAACTTAACCTCCCAAAGGCAGGACGCGTGGACGACTTGCAGTTCGGCAAGGCTGGCAATCTTGCCGACTAATCTGCACATCGGATCGCTGAGGCTAAGCGTTAGCAGGCGAGGTGGATACGTGTGGAATCGCATGAGTACCTCCGGAGAACTGGCTAGCTAGTAGCTCCGTTGCTGTTTGAATGCAAGCGGGAGGGAACCTTGCGCGGTTACCGGGACGAGCAGGACAGCCGTGGCACGCGGCTGTCCTTGGTGTTCTGCATGTCTTCTTCCTGAAATCAGGGTTGGTCCGCTCCCGTAGGCGCGAACTGACGAGCAAGCATTTCCATAACCTTCTTATCGGCCTCCTGGAGTTCTGCCATGGTTGGGGCATTCTGCGGGTCGTCTAGCAGGTGGGTTAGCGCCGAGAGCGCGCGGAACGCATGTCGGTCGCCTTTCACGGCGTTGTCCACGAGACGCTGGATGGTCGCTTCCAGTTTGGTGATCGTGATCTTCTTGTTCGTCTTCTCGTCAACCAGCTCCACGGTTTGCCTCAGCGTGTTTGCGACAACTGTCGCCAGGTTGAGTGTGGTCACCTTTTTGGGGCGTCCTTTGGGATTTCCTGATTGTCCCTTCTTGAACTGCGTGTGTTTCGGTGGTTTGCGGTATCCGACTTCGTAGTTGGCCATTGCGGCGTTCGCTCCTGTGGCTTATCTTTTTGGAAAATTCACCCAGCGGCTACCCTCACCCCAGCAGCCGCAGAGTCGGCGTCCGCCGGGGACCCCGACCGCCGCCGGTACTGACCTTCACTACCTGATTTCGTGATACCACGGGTTCAAAACGGAATCAAACTTCATCCGTTGCTCGACTAACATCGGGTTTCAAAATGGAATCAGTGAGTTGCGAAAAGTTAGAACGACGGTAAAAAATCCGTCGTTCTAGAGAAAATGACGACTGGTTGCGAAATGGATTTCCGCTAATTCCCGCATTCGGAAGGAGTAAAACCTTCCAGAAAGCCGCGAGAATGAAAGATTTGCGAAGTCGGGAATGCAGGTTTTGAAAAAAATTCACCCAGCGGCTACTGCCGCCGGTACTGACCTTTGGCGCGAGGCTGGCGAAGACCAGACAGAGCAAAAGGAAACGGCAACACCAAGAGCGAACACGAAGGTCACGAAGGAAAACGGAGGAGGTCACGGGAAAGCAAGGGAACAGGGGACAGGGAAGAATCGGGTGATCGGGTCAAAGGCCAACCCGAGATCCTTCGACTTCGCTCGGGAGGTGAAGTGAACGGCAAACCCTAAAGAGCGAACACCCATTCGACTGCCCCTTCGATAGCCTCACGCTCTCGCTTTAGCGCCCTAACTGTGCCATCATTCCCACATGGCTGACGACCAACCCAACAAGCCTGAAGGCAAGTTCTCAGAGGTCGCTCGCAAGAGCAGGGAAAAGCGCGCGGCGATGAAACAACAAGAGCCCGTGCGCAAAGATGAGTTTGACCAAGCCAAGTTGGACCAGGCCCGGCCGATCGATCCCGATGAGCGAGGCTGAACCCACAGTTCTTACGCGAAGCACGCACACGCACCTCTGTGAGGATTGCGGCGGTTCCTTCATGTGCGATGGCAAAGAATCGGTTGAGAACTGCCGGCTGCTCCGCCTTTGTCGTCGCTGTGCAGAGATGCGCTCTGCCTAATTCTTCCTTCAGGCCTTGCGGACGTTGCCTGCCTGCGGTCCCTTCTGGCCCTGCTGCGGATCGTACTCGACCTTCTGGCCTTCACTCAGCGACTTGAAGCCGTCTCCCTGGATTGCGCTGTGATGAACAAACAGATCCTTTCCGCCATCGTCGGGCGTGATGAATCCGAATCCCTTTGCATCGTTGAACCACTTGACTGTACCTCGCGCCATAGCTGCCCTTTCCAAACGACAGTAGTGTAGTACATGAGTGTAGTAGGACAGTGAACCGCGCGTAAAGCCGTTTCACAATCGTTCCCTGGGCGGAGTGATACAACCAAGCCCAGGGGCCTGAGGTCCTTAAATGGGCTTACACAAGTCCTTATAGGATCTTACTGTCCTCAATTGATGTCGAACTGCTCCTGGTGCAGCACAGGATCGCTCTTCACGATGATCGTCTTGCCGGCCAGCTCTTCCATCTCCTGCAGCCAGCGGGCGTTGTTTGCTTTTAGCGCTTTCACCACTTCGGGATTCACGCGCAGCATTACGTCATGCCGCTCCATCTGCCGGGCCATTTTCCGCATCTCGACGTAGATCTCGTTGCAGACGGTCTGGACGCTTTTGATCATGCCGGTGCCGGTGCAGTATGTGCATGAGGTTGAGAGCGTGCGCTCCAGCGATTGCTTGACGCGCTTGCGGGTAATGGCCACCAGTCCGAAATCGTTGAATTGCAGGACCTTCGATGGCGCGCGATCGTTCTTAAGCGCTTCCTCCAGTGCCTGCATGACTTTCTGCCGGTTCTTGCGCTCGTCCATATCGATAAAGTCGATGACGATAATGCCGCCAAGGTCGCGCAGACGTATCTGGCGCACGATCTCCTTGATGGCATCGATGTTCGTTTTCACTATCGTGTCTTCGAGTCGCATCGTCTTGCCGACGTACTTGCCGGTGTTAATGTCGATCGCCACGAGCGCTTCGGTTTGATTGATGACGATGTAGCCGCCACTCTTCAGCCAGACCTTTGACTTGAGCGCGTTGTTGATCTCTTCCTGAATGCCGAATTGCTCGAACAGCGGCGTGTCCTTGGTGTAGAGCTTGGCGCGGCGCACCATCGCTGGCTGGAAGCGGCCAAGGAAGCGCACGATACGCTCGTACTCCTGCTCGCTATCCGCCCAGATGTTGGTGAAGTTGGCGGTGACCTGGTCGCGCAGGATGCGCTCGACCAGATTGAGATCGTGATAGATCAGTGCAGGTGCCTTGCCGCTCTCCGCTCGCGACTTAATGTCGTTCCATAGATTGATCAGAAAACGCAGGTCGGAGCGGAGGTCTTCTTCGCTGGCTCCGGCCGCGGCCGTGCGAACGATGAAGCCACCGTGCGCGTTTCCTTTTTCGCTGATGAGGACGCGCTTCAGTCTCTGGCGCTCCTCGTCCGATCCGATCTTGCGCGACACGCCGACGTGGTTCACCGTGGGCATGTACACGAGGAAGCGTCCGGGGAGCGCGATATGGCTGGTGATGCGTGCGCCCTTTTTCGCCATGGGCTCTTTTGCGATTTGAACCAGAATTTCCTGGCCTTCTTTCAGCAGGTCGCTGATGGTGGGCTGGGATTCTCGCTGGATGTTGCGGCGTCCGCGCATGGGGCGTCCACGGCGTCCTCCGCGGCGGAAACGATCCTGCTGACTTCGTTCGGGCCGTTCCACTCGCTGCTGGAACGCTGCTGTATTGGCGGGCGCTCTCAGCTCCGCGCGGCCTTCTTCTTTCAAGCCTTCAGTCTCTTGGTCTTCGTCTTGTTCTTCAGCGCCAATCTCATCGGCGTGCTGGTAGTTCGCGTCTTCCAGATCGGCTGCTTCCATCTGCTCAGAGTGATCGTGAGATTCCTCTTCGGGGATGAAGCCTTCGCCTCCTTCTCCGGCAGCGCGCTCTTCGCCCTCTGACTGGTCGCCTTGCTGCAGTCCGAGGCGCTGGTTGGCGTGTGCTTCGCGCACTGCCTCGACTAGTTGCTCGGCGTTCTCAGCGTCTAGCGTCTCCTCTTCGAGTTCCTCGTAGATGTCTTCGTCGGGGTGCTCGCCAAACGGTGTTAGCTCGCTCTCCTCCTCGTCGATGACTTCTTCTTCGAGTACGCCTGCGCCGAATTCGTGGGGAACCGAGGCATTCTCCTGCTCCTGCTCCGCTGACTCCGGTTCGTTGACAGACTTCGCGCGCTCCGAACGGCTGTCTTCATGCGTTCCGCGCTCGAATGGAGGCGCCTCGTGCGGCCGTCGCTCGACGTCGAATACGTGCTCTACCCGCTCTTCAACTCCGCTCTGTTCGGCAGAGGAGTGCGAAACGTTCGCCGCGCCGGAATTGTCTCTATGCGCGGCTTCCATATCGTTCACGTTGGGGGGCACGACGGTCCCAGAGTGGATTTCATGCGACGACTGCGACGCGCTCACCGGTGCTTCTTCTTTGCCGCGATACTTCGCGAGCGATTCACCGGGCAGAGCCAATACCGGAGGACCGGAAGGTGTGGGTTCCGGCGCAGTGGCGTCACGCTCGGGTCGGCGGCTCGGACGTTCCCAGCGGGATTGGCCTCTACCAAACGAACGTTCCCGGATTGGATATGGCTCGCGAATAGCCGGCTCTGTCTCAGCCTCTTCAGGACCGCGACTGCGATATTTGGAAATGGACTCGCCGGGAAGCACCTGCATCGGTCCTGTGCTTTCCGGACGTGGAGCGAAGGTTCGCTCTACAGGAGCTGTGCTCACAAGGGTAGATTCTCGGCCCTCAGGCTCTTGTCGACTTGGAGGCGCAGAGGGAGGTTGCTCGGCGGACTCCGTTTTTTCCGCCTGGCGGTACTTGGACAGCGACTCTCCGGGTAGAAGAATCGGCTCGTCGTCGGCACTCTCGGATGCCCGCGGAGCCTCTTCACCGGACGGCACTGGCTGGGCAGAGGTTTGCGGCCCACTTTGGTCTTGAAATCCGCCACGACCGCGACGGCGACCGCGACGTCCCCGCCAGCGGCGGGGACCACGATCGAATTGCGAGGTATCCGTTTGCGCCTGATCAGCGCCGTCAGAATGTGAGTCTGCCGGCTCGGCCGCATCTTCTTCAATCAACTGCGCCGGTTGCGCTTGTGGACGCGGCAACTCCGGTTGCGCGTCAGAATGCGCGCGATTTACTACTTGCTCAAAGTCTTCCTGATCTTCCTGTTCTTCGAGGAAGTCGGTGACGTAAAGAAAGGCGTCGCGCTCGAGCCCGATGTCGACGAATGCAGACTGCATTCCCGGCAGGACCCGCGTGACGCGGCCTTTATAGATGGAGCCAGCGAGCGTGTACTCATTCTCACGCTCAAAATAGATTTCGGTAAGTTGTTCGTCTTCTACCACCGCAACCTTGGTTTCGTGCGGGGTAGTCGAAATGAAAAGCTCTTTCGCCATGCTTGCTCCGATAGAGGGCAAGCGAGCAACTAGCTAGGAGGTCACAAGACCTCTGCGGGGAGGAGTATGAGCGCTGCGATGCACGGAAAACTTTGATGGAACAACGAGGTAGGTGCGGGATTCGAAGTCCTGCAGACTGTCGACTCTTCGAATTTTTGAACCTATCGCGATCATGCTCGCGGCCTGGCTGAAAGGACTTGTGGCCACTGTACCCAATCCGCAGTTGCGAATCTGGCCGGGCCGTTAACCTGTCCTTCTACAGCGGTGAAACTCTTGGATCCTCTCCGGCTCGTCTCTCGATTGCCGGCGCCCTCAACTTCGTGGAGGGCAAACGTAATATCGTTGGCGTCCCGCTGGACGCTAACCCCGGTCAGCTCATGCTGTTCGGGTAAAACAGAAAACTTGGTGGTCCGCAGCAGCGGACAATTGTCCGGCCTTGCCCGGACGTCTGAACTTCGTTTAATTAATCCGCCTAGTTCACGAATCTACGCATTCGGATGTTATTCACGATGCCCAGGGCTAAAAACGTGAACAAGACTGACGATCCGCCATAGCTCATCAACGGTAATGGGATGCCTGTAACAGGCATAAAGCCAACAACCATGCCCACGTTGACGAGAATATGAAAGACCAGGACCGCTACTACTCCCATAATTATCAGAGTTCCAGCCCGGTCGGGTGCGGTTTGTGCGTTCTGAATCAAACGCATCAACACGATGAAGTATAGCAGCAGGACGATCAAACAACCTACAAAGCCGTGCTCCTCGGCATAGGCAGCGAAGATGAAGTCGGTGTAGGGAATCGGAATGAATGCCCCCTGCGTCTGGCTACCCTTCAACGCCCCCTTACCGGTCAGTCCACCCGAACCTACGGCGATGAGCGACTGCTGAATCTGGTACCCCGAACCCCGCGGATCGGCTTCTGGCTCGCTAAAACTGGTTAAACGGGCTTTCTGGTATGGCTTAAGGCCCCAACGCCACACCGGATAAATCATCACGGTTCCGAGTAACAGGATGCCGACAGCATGCTTAACCTTGATGCCGCCAAGGAAAAGTGCGCAAATCAAGACTGGAACATAGGTGAGCGCCGTTCCAAGATCCGGCTGTTTGAGCACCATCGCCATCGGAATTCCGGCGATCAGGAACGACTTCACGATGTCTCGCAGCGTGACTTCCCGCCCTGCCAAGTCGGAGAAGTACTTGGCCAGAGCCAAAATGAGCACGATCTTGATCCATTCCGAGGGCTGGAAGTGCTGACCTCCGGGCAGCTTGATCCAGCGCTTGGCGCCAAGCACGCGGGCACCAATGACAGCCACAGCTACTAACGACAATATTGAGGCGCCGTAGAACCAGTGAACGTTCTCGAGCAGGGCTTGATAGTTCACCATGCTTACGAGAAACATGAGGAATAGCCCGGCGATAATCCAGTAAATCTGCTTTTGCTGGAAGCCGATGAACTTTGTCTGCCGGGTAGCGCTATAGATTTCAAGCACGCCAATACCGGAGATAATGAGTACAAAGGCGAGCAGCACCCAGTCAAAATCGCGAAATGAGATAAAGCGACGCATCAGTGGACACTGGCCAAATTGATAGCGGAGCGCCGTGCGCTTCCGCCCGGTGAAGGCATCGATGCACCCCTCAACTTGGGAAGCGGCAGATTTTTCTGATCTTCGATTGCCAACGACTTCGCTGGGCGAGGGCGCCCGGCGCTCCGGTCTGTTACGAGCTCCAGAGTTCCGGCCTGCATGCGATCGGAGACGCCATCTTCGGCTTTTCCGTCACTCCAGATGCCGGTGAGTTCGATAGGGTGTCCATTCTTGTCGACGGCTGCATAATTCTCGTCGTGCCGTACACGGCGTTGCTTATCGACAAAGGCTTTAATGATGGGTGCAACCAATCGAGCGGCTAGCCTTCCATGCTCCCCGCCTTCAAACAAGATCGCGACCACAATGTCCGGATTGCGCCTCGGAGTTAGCCCCACGAACCAGCCGTTCTGTTTGAACTGGTCGCCCTTGGCACCGAGCGCTTTCCTCTTCGCCAAACTGACTAACTGCGCGCTACCGGTCTTTCCTGCAAAGTCGATTCCCGGCAGGTGGGCGCTGGGAGCGGAGCCGCCCACATTCACCACTTCAGCCATCGCGTCAGTGATGGTGAGCCAATCCTGCTGGCGGATATCGACGCGTTGTACCTGCTTGTCACGTCTAGCTACTTCGACGTACTGCGACGGAAGATCATCAGGAAACGCGACGTGAGGTTGAACCAGCCGTCCGCCGCTGGCAATGCCTCCAAGGGCCCTCGCGAGCTGCACCGGCGTTGTGGCTACGGCGCCTTGTCCGATGCCGACCGAGATAGTCTCACCGGCGAACCACTTTTGCTTGAAGAGCTTCGCCTTCCACTCCTCCGACGGCATTACACCCGCAACTTCCTGGGGAAGATCGATGCCCGTCTTCTGCCCAAGTCCGAATTGCCGCGCATATTTCGAGATGCGGTCAATGCCGAGCTTTTCCGCGAGAGTATAGAAGAACACGTCGCAAGACTGATAAATAGCCTTTGGCAATTCAACGTTGCCGTGTCCGCTCGGCACCCAGCAACCAAAGCGGTGTCCGTAGAAGACGGCACTGCCGCTACAGTGCACGTGCATTGTTTGCGCAATGTTCTCCTGCACTCCTGCCACCGACATGATGACCTTGAACACCGATCCCGGCGCAAGCTGTGCCTGAATGGCCTTGTTCAGAAGCGGCTTGGCCGGATCCGAGATGAGGGCATTCCATTCCTTGTTGGTGATGCGAACTGAGAACGCGTTGGGATCGAACGTCGGCCTGCTCACCATTGCGAGAATCTCACCCGTGTGCGGATCCATCGCAATCACGGCGCCATTATGGCCTTCGAGAGCCTGCTCCGCAGCCATCTGGATGTCGAGATCGATGGTCAGCTTGAGTGAGTGACCCGCTATTGCCGGATCCGTGCTCAGCCTCCCCACTTCTTTCCCATGGCTGTTCACCAAAGCACGGCGCGATCCGTCCTTCCCGATGAGAATCTCGTTATAGAACTGTTCGACGCCACTCTTTCCTACAACAGCACCTGGCTGATAGGCCTCGTACTGCGCCGAATTCAGATCTTCGTCACTTACTTCGCCCACGTAGCCGATCAGGTGCGCCAGGAATCCGTTTTTGGGATAAAGACGGCGATGCACCATAATCGTCTCGAGTTCAGGCAGTTCATCGCGATGGGCTTCAATGAACGCTTGCTCATCCGGTGTGATGTCGTCCTTGAGAAGGAATGGAGCGCTCTGATTGTCTGCCATGCGCCGTAGTCGGTCCCGAATGTCATCCTCGCGCATATGCAGTCCCGTGGCGATTTTCGTGATGTCGGCGGCGTTGTCTTTCGGCACCTGCTCGCGAATTAGCAGGGCGGAAACAGAAGGATAGTTATCGACAAGGATGCGGCCTTCGCGATCGTAGATCTTGCCTCGCGGAGCGAGTATGGGCACTTTGCGGATGCGGTTCTGATCGGCAAGACTGAGATATCGTTCACTGCCACGCACCTGGAGATTCCACAGACGAACAACCAGAATCGCGATGACGAGCAGAATCACATACTGGACCGAGGCCAGTTTGATTGACGGGATCTTATCGTCGCGATCGTACATTCACTTCAACTTCTGAATCGGGAGGGAAACCGCAGAGCGGAGCCGTCCCTATATTTTATCCAACTACTCTGCTTAAAGGATGCACGAATGACACAAATCCCTACCTAGTACATTACGAACGGACTAATACGATGGCCTGAGTCTCAGCGCTGCTTCGCTCGATCCATAAGCGCGAAGAGCGGCACGGCAACAATGGCATTCGCCAGCGCCGAACTCAGCTCGTGCAGGGTGCGCCAGTCAGCAGGTATCCCCAGCAGGTGCCGACTAACGATGAAGTAGATGCCATCATGCAGGAAAGTAAAAAAGAACATCATGAGGAAGCGCGAACCGGGATTATCAACATCCACCTTGAGGCCGATGGACGAGGCTGCGTATCCCGCGATGGTTTTTGAGATCCCATAGATCCCGATGGGAAGATGCGTGAGCGCGTCCTGCACCAGGCCAATCGAACAGCCGGTCAGCATTCCCGCCAATTGATTACGGCGGGAGACGGCGAAGAACACCGTAACCATGAGCGGGATATCAAACAGCTTCAGAAACGAGAATCGGGATGAGACGTAAACCTGAAAGAAGATCGCCAATAGCGGAATGCCGATCGTAGCAAAGGCGCTAAACCTGTGGACCTCTATCTCCTCGCGCGAAGTGTAAGTAATTGTGGCCACTAGCGCGGGTTCTCCTGCGGTTGCGCGCTTTCAGCGGGCATGGTGGGTTTAGGTTCGGCGGGCTCAGTGGTAGACGGCGCTTTAGGCTTTTTCGCCTCTGAGGTAGGCGATTCAGTTCCATTTGGGGCCGGGGTCGTACTTTGCCTTGTCTCCGCCGGAGTTTCTCCGGGTTGGCCACCAGGATTGTTAGTCGAAACGGGCGCTGATTGCGAAGCAGGAGTAGCCTCGGCCGGCTTCTTCTTTGTCGCAGGGCTCCCTGCGGAGACTACCGCATTTGTGGACGGTGTCTTGTTCGCGTAAAGGGCACTGGTCGGAGGCGGCTCAGCTCCCTTCTTGTCCGGGGCCTTGGGGGTCACCGTAGGCAGCCGTTGTGCAAGAATATCCGCCGCCCTTACTGGACGCGGTCCCTCTTGGTATTGAGGCTCCTTCTCGCTTACTTGCGTGATAACGAGGACCTCGTCAACTTTGTCAAGATTCGCAGAAGGCTTGACTCGAACCAGCATGAACGGGCCACCCTCTGGATCTGGGGCGGTGCTTTGCACGGTCCCGACTGGAAGGCCAGACGGATAAATCTGGTCGCCTCCCGAGGAGACAACCGTCTCGCCCGGCTCAATCTTCTCGTCGGCCATGATATGCATGATTTCCGGGATGCCTGAAGACGTTCCCCGCATGACTGCTCGCAGGCGGGATCGTCCCAGCATCACTCCGGCACCCGAACTGGCATCGTTGATTTCGAGCACTTGCGCGCTTCGCGAAAACACTTTGTAAACCTTGCCTACGATGCCTTTAGGAGTAATTACCGGCATGTCGATCTTGATGCCATCCTTTGTTCCCTTATCGATAGTGAATGCGCGCGAACGGTCCGTGCCAGTGCTTCCAATTACCTGTGCAGCCACTGTCTGGGCAATGAATTTCTGTTTGAAACCAAGCAGCGCCTGTAAGCGGCGTGCCTGGCCGGCATCCTCAGCGAGACTCACCTGTTCCAGCCGCAGACGGTCGAGCTGCGCTTTCAACTCTTCGTTTTGCGCCCTAACATCGCGCAGATCGATGTAGTTCGTCCAAAGATTACGTATACCGCTCCCTATAGAAGTAATTGCCTTTTCACCCGGTACGAAGATCTGGACCACCCAGGCGCGCACCAGGGACATGGACTCTCCCGTCGCGGTGTCCGGGCGACGAACTTGCGTAGCTAGAACAATGACCTGTGCCATCAGCAAGAACAGCAGCACGGTCACGTTCCGGTATCTTGTGAAGAAGTTTTCCATCTAGATCAATTATTTCACCACGGAGACACGGAGACACGGAGAACAGTGAAAAAGGCGCTTCGCGTTTCGAATTTCAGGTTTCGGCCAAGCAGGCAGCAAACCTATGGCAACCACGCTGCAACCAATCTGGCTTTGCCGAAACTCGAAACTTGAAACCCGAAACGCCTCGCTGGAACCACAGTCATTCGGGATCCACTCTTCCCGATCTTCTCCGTGCCTCCGTGTCTCCGTGGTGAAATCCGATTTAACTACTCGATCGAAATCTTGCGCAACAGCTTGAAGTCGCTGAGCATCTTGCCCGTTCCCAGCACTACGCTAGCGAGGGGATCATCGGCAATCGAAACCGGCAGTCCCGTTTCCTCGCGAATACGCTTGTCCAGGTTCTTGAGCAGTGCCCCGCCACCAGTGAGAACGATGCCGCGATCGCTGATGTCGGCGCTCAACTCCGGAGGCGTACGCTCCAGCGCCACGCGAATCGCGTTCATGATCGTCGAGACGCATTCGCTGAGGGCCTCGCGGATTTCGCTGTCGTCCACCGTTGCTGTCTTGGGGACACCCTCAATCAGGTTCCGGCCTTTGATCTCCATCGTGAGCGGCTTGTCCAGGGGGAACGCGGAACCAATTTCGATCTTGATCTGCTCGGCCGTGCGCTCGCCGATCAGCAGGTTATATTTGCGCTTCAAATAATTCATGATGGCTTCGTCCATCTGATTACCCGCCATGCGCACCGATCGCGAGTACACGATGCCAGAAAGTGAAATCACGGCGATGTCAGTGGTTCCTCCGCCGATGTCGACCACCATGTTTCCACTCGGTTCCGTAATGGGAAGTCCAGCTCCGATTGCGGCCACCATTGCCTGTTCAACCAGGTGAACTTCGCTGGCTTTCGCGCGATACGCCGAGTCCATGACCGCGCGCTTTTCTACTTGGGTGATCTCAGAAGGAACGCCAATCACGATGCGCGGATGCACCATCATCTTGCGGTTGTGCGCCTTCTGAATGAAGTAGTTCAGCATCTTCTCAGTGACCTTGAAGTCGGCGATTACGCCATCTTTCATCGGCTTGATGGCTACGATGTTGCCGGGCGTGCGGCCCAGCATCTCTTTGGCTTCCTTGCCGACGGCCTCGACTTCGCCAGTGTTCTTGTTAATGGCGACGATCGAGGGCTCGTTGACGACGATGCCTTTGCCTTTGGCATATACCAAGGTATTGGCCGTGCCCAGATCGATGGCAAGGTCGCTGGAGAACATGCTGAACAGTGAGCGCAGACTGTGACTGCGCGAATTTTGTGAGCCAAAACCGTTCGACGACATGAATGAACTTCTTTCTATCTTTCGGTTATTGCCGCTGTATCTTTTTGCCTGGATCCATTACCGGACGCCGGAGCCAGGATCAGATTTTCGCCGTCTGAATCGGTTGAGCGGACTACCTGAAAATCAATTTACTTTCGGGCTCTTACACGGAGAGCCATGGGCCCTACTGCACTACGATCTTCTTTGTCTGGGTGCTTACTCCACCCTTCGCATTCTGCGCTGTTACTGTAATAACGCTTTCCCCTTGCGGGAGCGGAGGCGTGTAATACCGGAAGGTGCCATCTCCGCCGACCACCGGAACTTCTTCGCCGTTTACCATCACGCGGGCGGCCGGATCCGTTTTGCCGCGAACTTCAATCACATGTCCGTGCTGCACCAGCGGATCAAGTTCCAGTGCGAGCCCTGCATTTGCCGCTTTCGCGATAATTGTGAACTTGTTGTGTTCGCTTTCTACAGATTCCCTGCCTTGCGGATCCACCGATTGCACTGTCCAGTAGTATGCGCCCTCTGCCAGTCCGGCCGCTCTAAATTGCGGCATGACCAAGGTTTTGTCTTCGACTAGCTGCGTGAAATAGGGATTCTTCGAGAGCCTCAAGTGGTACTGCCGCGTGTTCTGCATCGGGGTCCAGGTGAAATCAACTTGCCCTTCGTCCTTTGCCGCGAATACCGGCAACATATTTGCTGGAGTGATCAAGGTGGGGGGCCCAACCTCTTTGGCCCTGGTCATCTTGACGTCTTCGGCCTTGAACGAAACTCTTTCATAGCTGCCCAGGCGAACTAGTTCGCCATTACGCAAAACGCTGCCCGAACCCTGCTTCAGCAGGATCGAGTGATCATTGTTACGATTGTCGTTGTGCACTTGCGCCGAGCTCTCAGGCGCGAGGCTCGCGGTAGCGCCGGCTACGGTCACCCGCGAGCTGGAGCCCTGGGAGTACGTTGCGGTCGCTAAATCCACAGTGCCGGTTGTTACCTGCACAGCAACCTGTGTTTGCTGAGCCTCGTTAGTTGAGTTTTCCTCGATGACAATCAACGAATCCTGCTTGATCGTGTAGTTGCTGCCATCGGCAAACACAATTTTGGCGATTCCTTCGGGTCCGGTCTGAACTACGTCACCCCTGTTCAGCGGAAGATCGTAGCTTGCGTTTGCCCATCCGCTGCTGTTGTTTCTCTTTACGCGGACCGTGCCGTCAATGTTGGTGAAGTGCGCCTGCTGCTGCCCGGTCTCTTTCGCGAGTGCTCGCGTCGGAGAATCCAGATGCAGCATTTCCACCAGTTCGCTGACCAAGGCTTTCGTTTGCTGCGGAAAAAGGAAGTAGCTAACTGCGCTCACTAACGCGACGATCAGGAGAATGGCAAGCAGTACGCTCCGGTACGTGACCGTGATGTACTGGATATAGCTCCTCTCGTCTTTGGGCTTTGGGGACACTCTTATCGCTTGACTTTTCCGATGGATTCAGAGGGAGAGTACCACAAGAAAAAACCCTATCAAATGGGCGAAACCCTTAATAGTCACCAAAGTTTCAATACAAAACCTTATGTCGGAAGGGTGATGTACGAAGGTAACGGAAGTAGCATTCAGCACTCAGCATTCAGCCAGCAGACCTTTTCGTCGTTGCGCAGGAGCAGGGAGCATCGGGGCCTGCTTTGTGCCTGACGGTAAGGTTTTGAAATCCCAAACAGCGAGCTACTCCATAGCCGCTAATCGGCTGAATGCTGAGTGCCGAGTGCTGCTTCTGATACGATTAAGAGTTTTGCATTCCTTCCCAGGACTTCCAGCTAGATGCCCGCAAAAGTTTATAAGAACCTGATCGGAGGCGAGTGGGTCGAATCGCGCTCCGGACAAACATTCGAGAATCAGAATCCCGCGAACGTCAAGGACGTAGTTGGAATCTTCCCAAGATCCAATAAGGACGATGTAGACGAGGCGGTTCAGGCTGCCACAAGAGCCTTCGAGCGCTGGCGGCTTACTCCTGCTCCTCGCCGCGGAGAGATGATCTATCGCTGTGCGCAGATTCTTCAGGAGCGAAAAGAGGACTACGCGCGCGACATGACTCGCGAGATGGGAAAGGTTCTCAAAGAAACTCGCGGCGATGTCCAAGAGGCCATCGATACCGCCTTCTACATGGCAGGCGAAGGGCGGCGTCTCGACGGACATACAGTTCCTTCCGAACTCCCCAACAAGTTTGCGATGGCAATGCGTGTGCCTCTCGGCGTAGTGGGAATGATTACGCCCTGGAATTTTCCGATGGCGATTCCGTCATGGAAGATTTTCCCTGCGATCATTTCGGGAAACACCTGTGTCATAAAGCCGGCGGAAGACACGCCACTCTCGACGGTTAATCTGGTGCGCGCTCTCATGGACGCGGGGCTTCCACCGGGAGTCGTCAACATTGTCCATGGTTACGGTCCTGAAGCTGGCGCTCCACTGCTCGAGCACGAGGACGTCCGCGCGATCTCGTTCACGGGATCGAGCGAAGTCGGCCGCATCATCGGCCAGGCGGCCGCACGCAATTTCAAACCGTGCTCACTGGAAATGGGCGGAAAGAACGCCATCATCGTGCTTAACGATGCCAATGTGGATTTGGCTATTGATGGCGCCCTCTGGGGAGGCTTCGGCACAACCGGTCAGCGCTGCACAGCCGCCAGCCGCGTGATCGTGCAAAAGGGCGTCTACAACCAGTTCGCCGACAAGTTCGTGAGCCGTGCGAAAGCGATGAAGGTTGGAGCAGGCATCGACGAACAGAGCGACATGGGCCCCCAAATCAACCAGCAGCAGATTGAGACGACGCAAAAGTATGTCGAGATTGGCAAGAATGAAGGCGCAAAACTGCTGACCGGCGGGAACCGCATTACTTCCGGCGGCCTTGGCGACGGATTTTTTTGGGAACCCACGATTTTCGGCGATGCGCACGGAAAGATGCGAGTCGCCCAGGAAGAGATCTTTGGTCCCGTGGTTTCGCTGATTCCAACCGACAGTCTCGAGCAGGCAGTCGAGATTTCAAACGGCGTGGCGTATGGTCTTTCCTCGGCTGTGTACACGCGCGACGTGAACAAAGCATTCACGGCCATGCGCGATCTGCAAACGGGAATCACCTACATCAACGCGCCAACCATTGGCGCAGAAGTGCACCTGCCGTTCGGGGGCACGAAGGCAACCGGTAACGGACACCGCGAAGGCGGCATCGGCGCAATCGATTTCTATACGCAATGGAAAGCGATCTACGTGGATTACTCCGACCGTCTGCAACGCGCACAGATTGATACAGGGGAATGAATGATTCACCACGGATACACGGAGTCACGGAGAACAGCAGCGGCTTTCCTCCGTGACTCCGTGTCTCCGTGGTGAAAAATGATTTTTCGAGGCATACGATGATTATTGGTGTTCCGAAGGAAGTAAAAGATCACGAAGCAAGAGTGGGCATCGTGCCCTCCGGCGTGAAGGCGCTGGTCGAAGCCGGCCACAAGGTTCTGGTTGAGACCAAAGCTGGCGAACTTTCATCCATGCCGGACCGGGATTACAAGCAGGCAGGCGCTGAGATCGCCAGCTCGGCGGCAGAGGTATGGAACCGAGCCGAAATGGTGGTCAAGGTCAAAGAGCCAATTGAACAGGAAGTGCAGTTCTTCCGCGAGGGACTCGTGCTCTTCACCTATCTGCATCTGGCTCCGATTCCTGACCTGACGGATCATCTTCTCAAGAAAAAGGTAGTTGGCATCGCCTACGAAACGGTCACGGACCGTAGTGGCACGTTGCCGCTGCTCACACCAATGTCTGAGGTTGCAGGACGCATGTCCGTCCAGGTTGGCGCCAGCTATCTCGAGCACGAGAAGGGCGGCCGCGGCATTCTGCTAGGCGGCGTTCCCGGAGTGGCCCCGGCGAAGGTCATGATCATCGGTGGTGGCATCGTCGGCATCAACGCAGCCAAAATCGCTCTTGGCATGGGCGCCGATACGACGATCATCGACATCAATCTGAATCGCCTGCGAGAGCTGGATGACATCTTCAATGGGCAGGTTCGCACTCTAGCGTCGAACTCCTATACCATTGCGAAGTCTTGCGCCGAAGCCGATCTCGTGATCGGAGGCGTCCTGATTCCTGGCGCCGCGGCTCCGAAGTTGGTAACTCGCGAGATGGTGAGCCACATGAAACGCGGCGCAGTAATCGTTGACGTCGCCATCGACCAGGGTGGCTGCATCGAAACCGCTAAGCCAACCACCCACAGCAATCCGGCATACACAGTGGATGGAGTGGTTCACTACTGCGTGACGAACATGCCGGGCGCAGTGCCGCACACTTCTACGCTCGCGCTAACCAACGCAACCTTCCCCTATGTGCTGAAGCTGGCCAACCAGGGCGCAAATGCGGCGATCAAAGCTGATCCAGGAATTCGGGAAGGCGTGAATACCTTCCACGGACATCTCACATACTCAGCCGTGGCGGAGTCCCAACGAAAGCCGTTCAAGCCAGTAAAAGACCTCGTGGCCTAAATGGTAGAGACGCATCATGCTGCATCTCTGCGAAGCGGCTTGGGGCATTATCAGTATCTGTAAAGCAAGAACAAGAACACGGATTGAACGGATCTAACGGATCGGACGGATAAAAACGAACTTGTGATTTCCATGATCCGCTATTAAGAAAATCACGCGGTATCTGACGACTCCATAACCTGATCACGAAATCGCCCGAGTTGGGTGTATCCGTCCGATCAGTCGATCCGTCCAATCCGTGTTTTAGCTTTTGCTTCAGACGGAAGTTCGTAGCCCCTTCCCAGCCGCCCTATAATTTCAGCAGCACCCGTGCCAGCCACCAACCCCAAACCAGTCGAGCGCAAGGCCCTCATCATAGGCCTTGGCATAGCTATCTTCGTCCTCTTTCTAGTGCTCGCCTCGCAGCAGGCGTTCAATCTGACCTTCCTGAACCCCGGCGGAGCGCAGCAGACCGTTCTCCTCACGGCACTCTCCGCCCTTGTCTTTCTGCTGTTCGTCGCGCTCACGTTCGTGTTGCTGCGCAATCTACTCAAGCTACTGGCAGAGCGCCGCGTTGGCGTCCTCGGCTCCAAGTTCCGGACGAAGATGGTTTTCGGAGCGCTGCTGATGTCGTTTACGCCGGCGCTCTTTATGTTCTTGTTCACTTATCTTCTGACCAACCGGTCAATCGATCGTTGGTTCTCGCGTCCGGTACAGAACCTGCGTGAAGGCTCGGAGCAAGTCGCAGCGCTGCTCGTTGACTATGCAAACGCGAATGCCCAAGCCGAAGCAAAGGCTTTGGCAGCCAATTCCCGCATTCAGCGAGCTTTCGAGGTCGGTGATTTTGCCGCAGTTAATTCCGTACTCCACGAGGAAGAACCAGCCCTGCAAGACGGCTTTGCCCTTGCGTTGCACGGACATGTACCGGTGGCTTCAATTAATCTCCCTACGGAGTGGGAAAAAATTGGGCCGCCCCTTGCCGAAGCGGTTGCAGCGAGTCGCCGGTTTGCCTGGGGGAATTCGATTTACGCGGTTGCACAAAGCGGTGCGGGAAGAAACGGCGCAATCATCGTGGCGATTCCCCTGCCGGCGAGCTTCGATGCCACGATGCAGCAAATTGCTGAAAGCCAGCGCAACTATCAGGAACTCGCCACTGCGGGAAAAGCGGTACGCCGTGCATACATCCTCCTGCTTCTCCTGATTACCGCGCTCGTGCTGTTTGCCGCTACGTGGCTTTCATTGTTTATTTCCAAACTGGTAACTCGACCTGTTGCTGCTCTTGCCGAAGCGACTCAGGAGCTCTCACAAGGACACTTCTCTTATCGCGTAGCGGTAGCTGCCGCGGACGAACTCGGAGAGTTGGTAGCCTCCTTTAATCGCATGGCCGCCGACTTGGAAGAGAGTCGCACAAAGATCGAGCAATCCTCGCGCGAACTCGAGAAGGCAAATGCGAACATTGAACACCGACGCCGTCAGACCGAAATCATCCTCGAGAACATTCCCACCGGCGTGCTTTCTTTGGACGGCTCGGGAAGGGTTCGCCACGCGAATCCCGCATTTGTTCGCCTACTGAAGTTCCGCGATCAATCTTCCGCGAATGCTTCCTCGGAAAATTTCGAAGGCGCTTCCTTACGGGACATCTTTGGCCCCGAGATCGCAACGCAGATGGTTCACCTGATGCGCAAGGCTGACCGGATGGGGACGACCACGAGCCAGTTTGAGCTGCAGTCGGGCGGCGGCAGACTCAACGTTGCGATAACCGTCGCATCCATGCGCTTCGACCGCCAACGGCTCGGTTATGTAATGGTGTTCGAAGACTTCACAGAATTGTTGCGCGCGCAAAAACAGGCCGCCTGGCGCGAAGTAGCGAGGCGCGTGGCGCACGAGATCAAGAATCCACTTACGCCCATCGCGCTCTCGGCAGATCGCATTCGCCGGCATCTAGAGCGTGGGACTCCTCCGGACAAGAATTCTATGGCGGTAATGTCAGGCTGCGCCGACACAATCACGAATGCGGTAGAAACCGTTCGTCAACTGGTCGATGAATTCTCCACGCTCGCCCGATTTCCGACGGCGCAACCTCGTCCCAGCGAAATCAACGCAATCATCGAAAGCGCCTTGCAACTATTCAGTGGGCGCCTCGATGGAGTGACAATTCGGACTCATCTCGCTCCAGAGTTGCCGGTCGTCCTGGCCGATCCCGAGGCCATGAAGCGGGCCATTGCCAATCTCATTGACAACGCGGCTGAAGCTCTTCACGATTCGCTCGTTCGCGAGATCTATATTTCCACATCCCTTGTAGAAAGCCGTGACTCAGTAGAGGTCGTAATCGCGGACACCGGCCACGGAATCACCGACGATGTGAAAGAACGGCTGTTCCTGCCCTATGTCTCAAGCAAGAAAAGAGGCACAGGCCTGGGACTGTCGATTGTGAGCCGCATCATGCAAGAGCACAACGGCTCGATCCGCATCGAAGAGAATCACCCAGTAGGCGCTCGTTTCATTTTGGAACTGCCTATGGCAGTGGAGGCTGCGACCCCCGTGAGTTCATGAGCCTTATGGAAGTCAAAGACTCGAACACGGATTGAACGGATTTGACGGATCGGACGGATACATTTTCCCGGGGAGTGCGGAATGAAGCATGAAGACCTAACCGAGAAGTTGATCGGAATTCACTACACTCTGGAAAACGAGTTCGGTCACTGATTTCTTGAGAGCAGTTATCGCCGAGGGTATAGAGAATTAGTACAAGACCCAGGGTGCATCCGCTGCAGCAGGTTAGCCAGCAATTGGTTCATCCGTCCGATCCGTTAAATCCGTTTAATCCGTGTTCTGCTTTTCCACCTGTAAAATCCTTCCTTACCCATGAACTCTATTCTTGTAGTCGATGACGAAGCCGACATTCGCAAATCGTTGCGCGGCGCATTGGAAGACGAAGGCTTCAAGGTCGACACGGCTGAGAGCGGCGAAGCATGTCTGGAGACGCTGAAGGCGCGTTCTTACGATGTCGTTCTTCTGGATATCTGGCTGCCGGGAATCGACGGCCTGGACACGCTCGAAAGAATCAAAGAACACGAGGATCCGCCAGAAGTCATCATCATCTCGGGGCACGGCACGATTGAAACCGCCGTTCGAGCCACCAAGCTCGGAGCCTTCGATTTTTTGGAGAAGCCGCTCTCGCTGGAGCGGATGCTGATCCTGATTAAGAACGCAATGGAGGCGCGGAAGCTGCGCGGTGAAAACCGCGAATTCCGCAAGCAGCTCGAAGCCAAGAGTGTCATCGTCGGCGAGAGCGTTCCTACGAAGGCTTTGCGCCAACAGATTGGATTGATGGCGCCAACCAATGGGCGCGTCTTGATCTACGGCGAGTCCGGAACGGGAAAAGAACTGGTCGCGCGCGCCATTCACAACCAGAGTCTGCGTCGCGATAACGTATTTACCGAAGTAAACTGTGCAGCGATTCCTGAAGACTTCATCGAGCCGGAACTGTTCGGATACCGAAATTCGGCGGTCTCAGGCGAGGCTGCCGAGAAGATCGGGACGTTTGAACGCGCCGACGGCGGAACGCTGTTCCTCGACGAAGTTGGCGACATGAGCCTGAAGACTCAGTCAAAAGTTCTGCGCACTCTCGATGAACAGCGCTTCACCCCGGTAGGCGCCGCCGATCCCATCACCGTGGACGTGCGCGTAATCGCTTCAACCAACAAGAACCTCGAAGAGGAGATCGCCAGCGGTAACTTTCGCGAAGACCTCTTCTATCGTTTGAACGTTATTCCGTTCTATGTACCTCCGTTGCGAGAGCGCATCGAAGATGTTCCCCTTTTGGCAAAACACTTCATCAGGGAATTCTCCTCACGTTATAGCCGGCGTACGAGAGAGATTACCGACGACGCAACCGAAGCGCTCATGAAGTACTCCTGGCCGGGTAACGTCCGCGAGTTGCGGAACGTAATCGAACGCATCGTAATTATGAATCCCGGAGCAACAAAGCTGGAGCGCAAGCACCTCCCGCCGCTCGTTTATCGCGACGGATCGCGCCGTAGCTCGACTCCAGAATTCTCGTCGTTACAGCAGGCGCGCGCGGCCTACGAGCGCGATTACATTCTGAAGAAGCTGGACGAAAGCAAAGGCAACATCAGTCGTGCCGCCGAGATTCTCGGTCTCGAGCGCAGCCACTTGTATCGAAAGATGAAGGCGCTGGGGATTTCAGTGAAGGAATAAAGTAGATACGCAGCATGCTGCGTATCTATTGATGCCGCTGCGGCTTTCTTCTCATTCGTTTGTTGGTCCCGAAAAAGGAACTGAGCCATTTGAGCTGCTCAGTGAGACTTCCATTGATAGGCGCCCTCCTGCTGCAATCCAAGATGCGCCAACACCCGACAAGCAAACTGCCGAGCCATCTCCTCTAGCGATTGAGGCAGATTGTAAAAAGTGGGAATGAGTGGATACACGGTAGCGCCAGCATCGGCAGCCCGATACATATTCCTGATATGGATCTTGTTCAGCGGCGTCTCGCGCACGCACAGCACCAGAGGACGCGCCTCCTTGAGACAAACATCTGCCGCGCGTTCGATCAAATTTCCCGCTAGACCGTTGGCCACGCGCGCCAGCGTTCCCATGCTGCAGGGAAGAACGATCATTGCGTCGGTAGGATAAGAGCCACTAGCTACATTCGCGCCGATGTCACTATTGCCCTGTTGCTGTATCTTTCGGCTCCTTTCACCCAGTAGCTGGGCAACAAGATCATTGCGGCCGCGAATTTGGAGCTCCTCGGCAAAGACTCGAAGGGCATTGTCAGACGCGATGAAGTTAACAGTTGTAATTCGGGAATCAGCTTCCACGGCAGTGAGCAGCTCGCGCGTGAAGATCGCACCGCTTGCACCAGTTGCAGCAACCGTGAGGTTATGAGGAAGGTCCGGCATACCGGCTGGAGGCATTCAAAATAGCAGATCGCATTCGAACAAGCGCGACTCTAGCTGCTTCCTTTCGCGGTTTTCTCTGTGTCTCCGTGTCTCCGTGGTGAAAAAACCCGCTTGAAGATTCCATCCACGTTGCCAAGCTGACGCTTCAAATCGAACGCACTCTCCAATTGTTGTTCGGAGAGTTTGCCGCGAATTTCAGGATCGCCGCGCACAGCATCGCGAAAATTGTCGCCATTCTTCCAGGCTTCCATCGCATGCTTCTGCACTAAACGGTACGCGTCTTCGCGTGACATGCCAACTTCAGCGAGATCGAGCAGCAGTTGCCCGCTAAAGATCAAACCACCGCTACTTTCGAGGTTCTTGAGCATGCGGTCCGGATAAACCAGCAAAGTGTCTATCAAATGCGTGGTCTTGTGGAGCAGATAATCGACAAGAATCGTCGAATCGGGAAGGATAATGCGCTCGACCGACGAGTGTGAGATGTCGCGCTCATGCCATAGCGGCACATTTTCCAGCGCGGCTTGAGCATTCGAGCGAACGACGCGCGCGAGTCCACTGATCTGCTCGCACGTAATCGGATTGCGTTTGTGCGGCATCGCCGACGAACCCTTCTGCTTTTCGCTGAAGTATTCTTCCGCCTCGCGCACTTCGGTACGCTGCAGGTGGCGTATCTCGACCGCAATCTTGTCCAGAGTGCTCGCAATTACCGCCAGAGTGGCGACGAAGAACGCATGCCGGTCGCGCTGAATTACCTGGCTGGAGATTGCAGCGACCTTTAATCCCAGCCGCGCGCAGATTGTTTCCTCCAATTCGGGAGTCAAATGCGCCAGAGTTCCCACCGCGCCGGATATCTTTCCGACACGCATGTCCTCAGCCGCGTGATCAAAACGCTCGATGTTCCGCTCGATCTCCGAAAACCAGTTGGCTAATTTCAGGCCAAACGTAGTTGGCTCGGCATGGACGCCGTGCGTTCTTCCAATGGTTGGAGTGTTCTGAAACTCAAACGCGCGCCGCTTGAGGACGGTCTTGAGGGCCTCGAGATCGTTACGAATAATGAGAAAAGCATCGTGGATCTGCAGCGCCTGCGCTGTATCGACAACGTCATTCGAGGTGAGACCGAAATGCAACCAGCGGGATTCAGGACCTACCTTTTCCGCCACCGCCGTGGTGAACGCAATCACATCATGCTTCACCTCGGCTTCGATTGCGCGAATCCGCGACAGGTCGAAGTCGCCGCGATCCCGAATGGCTTTCGCGGCCGATTGCGGCACCATACCGGCCTCGGCAAGGGTCTCAGTGGCCGCAATTTCGACCTTTAACCAGGCGCGAAAACGGTTTTCTTCGCTCCAAATGCGCCCCATTTCGGGTCGCGTGTACCTTGCAATCAAGTTTTTGTGTCCCCGAAATGAGCTGGAAACGCCTCTTATCTGCCCTGAATACGACTAAAAGCATAGCGTAGAACTTCACCCTGTGACACAGCCGGCCTCGGCCGTGAGGGTGTGATGGCATGCAAACTACACAGGCGAGAGCGCCTGTCCCAAGAGCAACGCGCTATTTCCTCTCCGGAACACGCTCGGCGCTCTCCAGCGGCTTGCGCGCGTAGTGATACAGCGACCATCCGAGCACGAGAAAGGTAACGACAGCGACCACGTTCAAGGCAACGGGTCCAAAGCCCATGGCAGGCAAACGCGAGCTGATGTCCAGCGGGTTGGGTTTGTCTGCGCCGAATATGAGCTTTATCCCGATACCGGCGAGACCCATAATGCCGCCGGCAGCGATTAGGCCACTGGCAAACAAAGAGCCGGGGCTTACTTCGCTCTCAGCCGGTGTTTCTCCGGCGCGCTTGGCCGCGGAGTCAACCAGCCAACGCACTGCGCCGCCGGCAAAGATCGCGAGTGTGGTTCCGATCGAGAGGTACGCGCCGACAGCGAAGGCAAGCGAGCGAATTCCCAGAAGCTCGACAACTATGACCAGGAATACCCCGAGCATCACCAGTCCCCAAGGCAACTTGCGCGTGAGAATGCCGTTGATTACCGTCGACATTAGCTGCGCCTGGGGCGCAGGCGCCTTCTCGCTGCCAATGCCCTGAATCCATTGCACTTCAATCTGTCCCGATTTGGGATTGTAGAGGTATTTGCCGCTAGCTATCTCGGTGGAATTAATCGAATTGAGTACATAGTAATCGTGGCCAGGGAGGGTCACGGCTTGTCCTTGCGCATCGCGGTAGCTGAAGCGATCGCGGGCGAAGGCGCGCTGCCCATTCGTTTCCTCAATGCTGACTCCCGGCGGCAGGTGACCGAGATCCACCTGCTTTAGCAGCGGGCGAAACTCCTCAAGACCCTTGTTCATCCCAGTCAGCGTGTAACCGACGGCGAAGGTTGAGATCGTGACTCCAATCAGCAAGGCCGCCTGCTGCCACTTGGGAGTCGCTCCAATCAGATAGCCTGTTTTCAAGTCTTGCGAAGTATCACCGGCATTCGATGACGCGATGCACACGACTCCTCCGATGGTCAGCACAAGAGCGCCGAACGCGGGAGCTGTCCAGCCCAATGCCAGGAAGATCGCGGAGGTGGCCATGAGGGTTGCGATCGTCATTCCCGAAACAGGATTGGCTGAGCTGCCGATAAGGCCGGTAATCCGGGAAGAGACCGTAACGAACAGGAACCCAAAAATGACGACAAAGATTGAGGCAACGATGTTGGCTAAGAGCGAGGTCTGCGCGCCAGGGACAGGCTTAAATGTGAGGAACCCCCACATCATGATGATCAGCAGCACTGAGCCTCCGACGGTTACAGACAATGGCAAATCGTCTTCTGTACGCAGGTTCGAGCGCTCACTCTTGTCTCCGCCCAGTTGCTTCATGCTGGTGCGCAGGGCAGACACGATCGTCGGCATCGTCTTCAGCAGGGTAATCAGTCCGGCGCAAGCCACAGCGCCGGCACCCATAGGTCGAACATAAGTGCGCCAAAGATCGGTCGGCGACATCTGCGAAATCGGCACTGTACCGGGATAAATCGGAGTAGCCATTCCTGCGCCAAAGAAGTGGATCGCTGGCATCAACACAAGCCACGAGAACACGCCTCCGGCGAGCAGGACTCCGGCGACTCGCGGCCCGATGATGTAGCCCACACCCATGTACTCGGAGGTCGTGTTCGCACGAATCGAAGCGCCGGCATATTGCTTAATGTCCCATGTCGGCGTGCTCGGCCAGGCCGAGAGCAGATTCTCATTTTGGAAAAAAGTGTAGAGCGCTCCCAGACCTAGTCCCCAGAAAACGCGGCCCGCGAAACTGCCACCTCGGTCTCCCGCGATGAGAACGTCCGCGCAGGCTGTTCCTTCGGGATAGGTGAGAGTGCCATGCTCCTTCACAATCAATTGGCGCCGCAACGGAATCATGAAGAACACACCGATGAGTCCGCCTACCAAGCTCAGCAGGAAGATGCGAGCGACCTCCAATTGAAATCCCAGAAAGATAAGGGCGGGTAAGGTGAAGATCACGCCGGACGCAACGGATTGTCCAGCATTTCCAGTGGTCTGCACGATGTTGTTTTCGAGGATCGTGGCGCGGCCAAAGGCGCGCAGAATGCTGATCGAGAGTACCGCGATGGGAATTGAGGCAGAAACTGTAAGGCCAGCACGGAGGCCAACGTAGACCGTAACACCGCCAAAAAGAATGCCGAAGATAGAGCCGAGAATCAGCGCACGCGGGGTGAACTCCTTGAGTTTCGCATCAGGAGGCACGTACGGTTCAAACTTCGCATCCGGGGTTTTGGGTTCAGTGATGGTAGCCAAAGCTCATCCTCCCGCGCGGAAGCTGGTACCGTGCTGTTCCGGCGACCGATGATTCTAAGGGGAAACGAGGAAAAGCAATAGTGGCAGTAGGGACGCAGCATGCTGCGGGTGGGCGGCACTTCTTCTGGATGGCGAACTTCGTTTGGATCTCTTAAAGCTGCTGTGTCTCTAAAACGAAAAGCGCGCCAGCAAACGGCGCGCTTTCTGAATAAGTCAATCTGAACTCACTAGCTAAGCAGCTCTCTTACACATGCTTGTCCAGTGCCTTTTGAATCGTGTCCTTGGGAACGTACCCCACGATCTGTTCTGCCACTTTGCCATCCTTGAAGATCAGCAGTGTCGGAATTCCACGGACGCCGTAACGCATTGGTGTTGCGTTGTTAGCGTCAACATTCATTTTGTAGACCTTGGCCTTACCGCTGTATGCCTGCGCCACTTCGTCGACCACTGGCGACAGCGCCTTGCATGGCCCACACCAGGTCGCCCAAAAATCCACCATTACCAGCTGGTCCGACTTGAGCACGTTCTGCTCGAAGCTTGCGTCGGTAACCTCCAGCACGGCTCCTGCCGCCGCCACCGGCGCGCCATTGTTGCTGGAGCGCGTAGCATCCTTCTCGGTCGTGGGCGTCGTGGGTGCGCCTTTTGTATCTATCGCCATTGAATTTCTCCTGATCGGAAATAATCAACCCCAATCCTAGCATCACACCGCGGGATTATCCGACCAACATAATAGATGACGGCAAGACCGAGAAAGTAGCAAGTGCCCCGGAAGCCCTTGCTGTGGTGCAACATACGGGCTCGCTGTGGGCAAGCCCAAAAATTAAAAGCGCCTGCCGGCCCGAAAGCCGCAAGCGCCCGGCAGCCCTCCCCCAGAACTGCCTTCGAAAAGGAGAATATTGTGAGTCTCTGCCCCTGTAAAGACCTCTGTAGTAACTTCGTGGTAATCGCAAAAAGTTACCCAGTTGTGGAATTGCATCTGGCTGAAGCGTCAGGACTTGACCCTGAAATCTACTAGCAGCGGTAGGGGATCAGGGGCCAAGGAGCGAAAGGCCGTTTCGCACCACCCGAAAGCGCAGGTTTTAAGGCGGGATCGAAGTGAGTTTCGAGTAGATTTTCGCCAGCCTGGGTAGGAGTGCTGTCTGACCTCAACACTGTCATCCTGAGGCCCGCCGTTGGCCGAAGGACCTCCCGCGATGATCGGGACAAATATGCTGTCTGGTGGCTTTTCTACGAAGATCCTCCCTGAAAAAGCCAGGACACAGCAACGGACTTGATTCATTCCGGGAGGTCCTTCGCCAAAATCGGGACTCAGGATGACAATTCTTTAGCTTTTGCGGCATTCTCCACAATCTGCTGTTAGGCGATCTCCACTTTCTGCAGCCACTGCGCCACGTCGACTTTCCAGCCGAGCTTTTGGGTAAGGGCATCGCGCAGCGCGGTCGCGGCCTGCGGTTCGCCATGAACCAGATATGTTTGGGATGGTTTCTGCTTGAATGTCGAGAGCCATTCCAGCAGCTCAGGTGTATCGGCGTGATCGCTGAACTGCTCCAGCGAGGCGATCTGCGCGCGCACGCGAACGTCCTCGCCGAACATTTTGATCGAAGCTGCGCCGGCCTTGATGAGAGCTCCCCGTGTGCCCGGCGCCTGGAAACCGATGAAGATCACAGTGTTCTTCGGATCGGGAAGGCGATGAATCAGATGGTGCACGATGCGTCCACCGGTGACCATGCCACTTGCGGAGATGATGATCATCGGAAAGTGCGCATCGTTGAGCTTGCGCGAGTCTTCTTGTTTTTGGTCGAAGAAAAAGCCGTCCCATTGAAGGGGAGATCCGTAGCGGGCGATCAAATCACGCGTGCGCGCTGTGTATTCCTCGGAGTGCTTCAGGAAGACCTGAATGGCCGAGATGGCCATGGGACTATCGATGTGCACTGGGATCTTCGGAATCTGCTTCTCCTCCATAAGCTCTTTCAGGAGGAAGAGAAGCTTTTGCGCACGCTCTACGGCGAAGGCGGGAATTACCACGGTGCCGCCCCGCGCAGCCGTATCCGAAATCAGCTTCGCCAGCTCCGGACGAACGTCGCTCGTCGGGTGCAAACGATTCCCGTATGTGGACTCCATCACCAGTGTGTCGGCGGACTCACCTTCTCGCGGGCCGGAATGCTGGACCTTTCCCGGAGATACCTCATCATCGTGCACGCGGCCGATATCGCCGGTAAACAGCAGCTTCTTGCTCGCGCCATTCATCGTTAACGTGATCTCTACCATCGATGAACCTGCAATATGCGCAGCCGGCACAAAACGAAACGTAAAGGCCGGGCTGAGCTGTGTGGGTTGGTCGAAGGGGACAGGCTCGAAGTATTTGAGGGATTCCTGGGCTTCGGCAAGCGTGTAGAGAGGAAGCGCAGGATCATGCTTCGACGTCTTGTTGCGATTGTAGTGAGCTGCATCTTCTTCCTGAAGATGTCCTGAATCGGGAAGCAGAATGCCGCAAAGATCGATCGTCGCCGGGCTGGCGTAAATCCTTCCGCGAAAGCCTTGCTTTACCAGCCTCGGAATCCATCCAGAGTGATCCAGGTGTGCGTGCGTGAGAATAACGGCATCGATCTCATTCGCTGGAATGGGCAACGGCTGCCAATTGCGTTCGCGCCACTGTTTGAGTCCCTGGAACAGACCGCAGTCAACTAATACCTGGAGATTCCCGGTGTTGATGAGATGTTTGGATCCCGTAACGGTACCGGCGGCGCCGAGGAATTGTATGTAGGCCATTCAGCTTCCTTTCTATGGATGCCCAATTTTTATTGGTGTCGTGTTGTCGGACCGATCCGCTTCCGGCACGCTTCCGTCGTTAACCGTCAGATTGATTGGCCGGCTGCCGACTTCGATCCTAACGGCTACCTTGCCGTGGGCTGGAACAAGCTGGCGAGTTGGCACGTCTCCAGCCTCGGTGTGCACGATCACGGGCAGCTCTGCGCCCGCTCCCCCCTTGTTCTCGATCGTGGCTGAGACCAAAAAAATTCCTTGCAGGCTTGGGCGCGCATATCCGTTGCTCGCGGTGAACTCGGGAAGGCCACGGTCCTGATAGACCCAATCGTCAAAGAACCACTCCAGGTCCTTGTGTGAGTTCTTTTCCAGGAGCTTCTGGATGTATGAAGGTTCTTTGTCTGACTCAGGATCGTACTGCTGCAAGGAATCAAGCAAGACTCTTTGCCCGACGATCTCCCGCAGCATCCACCAGACATACATCGCCTTCGTGCGAAAGAAGACTTCACTCGTCGTGTTGACCAGGCTGTTGCTTTTCGCCGTTTCAGGAGCACCGGAGTCCACTAGTGTCAGCGGCGTGAGCCGTTGCTGCATGTAGCCGATAGCCGCGGCGCGCCCGTCTTGCTGTTCGCGCATGAGTGCCTGGGCCAGGTGCGCCGCTCCTTCGTAGATCCACGCCCGCGGCGACCAGAGGGTCTTATGCGCGAACATGTACGTGATCGTCACTTCGAGCGACTTGCGGTCGATCGTCTTCAACGGAGTGAGCAGAACCGTATCTGCGTCGAATGTCGTGTCTTCTGCTTCTGGGAGTTCAATCAGGGAAGCTGGAAAATCGGACTTGCCGGTAATCATTGGCGTCGTGTCGCGAATCACCCGCGCATAATCCTGCGCTTGGGTTTGATGGTCAGGAAGGAAGTTCACGGAGAATGCAGTTTTGCCGGTCTCTTGTCGCGCTAGAGCGGCCTCATAAGGTCCAGCAACTAAGACAGGGCCAGTCAGACCGAGGTGTCCCCACCAATGCTCGATGATCGTCACGCTGCCTAAGAATTCAATGCGCACTAGCTGGGCATTGCTCAACACGCGATTCTGGTTATCCGTTTCAATCTGCACCCCCATCGTGGACAACGAGTGTCGCACTGACCATGCGCTCGTTTCCTCGAAGACGCGATTACCCTCGCTCAGCATCGCCGGATCCAGCGACACCGGGAACCAGAGCACGTGTCCTACGCCGCGAAGGCAGGTGAAGCTGGGCGTAATTCGGTCGTAGTCGGTGGCGGCTCGGATCACGAGCGGTACACCAAGTTGAGCGAGTCGAGTGGTATCGAGCGAGATGGTTCCGCTGTAGCCGACTTCTATCTCGAGCGACGCTCCCGGAGCGATCGCTACCGGCAGAGTGACGATTGCCTCCTGGACATTCCCGCTGTGATCGAGATCGGAGCGGACTTTGGATGTAGTGAAGGGAACTGCGTTGCCACTCTGCTTGATCGATGCCCACGTCAACGAGGATGAAAGTTGAAGCGGAAGCAGGCGCTGCGATTGAGCGGAATCATTGCGCAGCGTGATTTTGCCACGAGCGAAGAGCGAGTCTGTCTGCGTTTCAATGCGAACATTGAGATCCCAATTCAGGAAAGTAAAGGCATTCCGATCTGGTTGCGAGGGCTTTTTAGGTTCCTGCGCCGTTGCACTCACCAGAGTCAACGCGATAACCAGGTAGGCAGTGCCCGGGAATCTCACGAACCGAGGCCCTTGCGCTGCTTGACCGGGACCTCGTTCGTTACCTCGGCTGGCCTCGCACGTCTCTGCCGGGCAACCTCATACATCACGATTGCACCTGCCACTGAGACGTTTAGCGAAGAAACCCTTCCCGCCATGGGAATCGAGACGAGGTAATCACACTTTTTTCGTACGAGATCGTGCAATCCGTGACCTTCAGCTCCCAATACGATGGCGCAATCCATTCGATAGTCGAGTTCGTCATAGCTGCGATCGCCGCGCTCGTCGAGACCAATGATCCAAAGATTGCGCTCCTTCATCTGCTCGAGTGTCCGTGCCAGGTTGACCACACGCGCGATGTTCACGTGCTCGGAAGCTCCGGCGGACGCTTTTGCGACCGTTGGGTTAACAGCCGCGGCCCGGCGCTCTGGGATGACAACCCCATCTGCTCCGGCTCCATCGGCGGTGCGAATGAGTGCTCCGAGATTGTGGGGATCTTCTACGCCATCAAGCGCGACTACAAAGCTGTGCTCACCTTTTTTATGGGTGAGAATTTCGTCCAGTTCGGAGTAGTTTTTGCCGGCTACGACCGCGACCACTCCTTGATGGGACTTAGTTCGAGCAAGACGATCGAGCTGTTCGCGCGGCACGAAGCGCAACGAGATGCCTTCTTTTCGCGCGAGATCGATCACCGCCTGCAGTCGCTGGTCGTGACTATCGCGCGCAACTTCCACGTGGTCGAGCGAGCGACTGCGCGAAAGCAGAGCCTCTTCGACTGCATGGATGCCGTAAAGAACGTCCATTGGAATGAGTGTACAGCGTGCCGTCTTGCAGTCGCGGCGGCGTGTTCCCGTGAGTGCCTTCACGATGATGAGGTAGCGCGCAGACAGTGTCGGATGTGCGTTTGCACATTGGTTGCGTTTGGAATTCGTGCCGCTAGAAGCGGCACGAAAACCTGATGCGCGGCACGGAGAGACCTGAGCCTGCCAGAGACGCGCATGCCACCAGCATGGCAGAGACGCAGCATGCTGCGTCTTTACGACGCAGACTGGAACTGCCGGGCGGCGGTTTCTCCACACGCGCTCTCGCAAGGCGCAGCATGCTGCCTCTCTACCTTTGTTATTCTGAAAAGTTGGACCAATGCGGAATATCGCGTCTGGGCTACATCTTGAGGAGTTGCTTTGGAAGAAGTTTTTATTCTCTCCGCTGTCCGCACACCCATAGGCAAATTTGGGGGTTCACTCGCCCACATGACCGCCGCCGACATGGGAGTGGTTGCAGCCAAGGCTGCGCTGGAGAGTGCTGGAGTTTCGTCCGAAGGCGTCGAGGAGACGATCATCGGCAACGCGCGCCAGGCCGGTGGAGGACCAAACGTCGCTCGGCAGATTTCCGTCCGCAGCGGGGTTCCCGAAACTGTACCTGCATACACGGTAAATCAGGCGTGCGCCTCCGGACTCAAGGCCATCTCTCTCGGGTTTCAGGAAATCGCAAACGGCAATCTGGATTGCGTGCTTGCAGGCGGCACGGAATCGATGTCGCGCCTACCTTATTACCTCGAGGGCGCGCGCTGGGGATACCGTCTTGGGAATCAGGAGCTGGTCGATGGCATGTATCGTGACGGATTCTTCTGCCCCATGGCCCAGATGGTAATGGGAGAGACCGCGGAAGTCCTTGCGCGCGAATTTCAAATCTCAAGGGAAGAGCAGGATCAGTATGCGTTGTGCTCTCAGCAGCGCGCTGAGCGCGCGATCCAAAGCGGACGCTTTGACGCGGAAATCGTTCCAGTCACAATCGAGAGCAGGAAGGGCACACAGGTGTTCGCGCGCGATGAGCATCCGCTGCCCCAGGCATCGCTCGACAAGATGGCAAAACTCAAACCTGTGTTTGCCGCAGATGGAACGGTGACAGCGGGGAATGCTTCGGGAATCACCGATGGAGCCGCCGCCGTTGTCCTGGGCAGCGGGGCCTTTGCGAAGAAACACAATCTCAAGCCGCTGGCGAGAATTGTGGGCGCCACAACTGCTGGAGTCGATCCGAAGCGCATGGGTATCGGTCCTGTACCGGCGTTGAAGAAGCTGGAAGAGAAGTACGGCATTAAGGCTTCAGCTGCCGATCTCATCGAGCTGAATGAGGCCTTTGCAGCGCAGGTGCTTGCCTGCGATCGCGAGCTGCACTTTGATCACGACAAGCTGAACGTCAACGGTGGATCGATTGCGCTCGGACATCCCATCGGCTGCACGGGCGCGCGAATTACGGTGACCTTGCTGCACGAAATGATTAAGCGCAAGTCCAAGCTCGGGATCGCGACTTTATGCGTCAGTGGTGGGATGGGAATCGCTATGGCGATTGAAAACGTGGCGTAGCGCGACCCGGCACCATGTTTGAGCTATGTGGCACAGCCGCCCTCGGCTGTGGCTCTTGCGGTTCATATCCAAGCTTCAAGACTCTCGGCCATGGTTCTTCCGGCCCTTCGGGCCTGGTCACGTACGCAACGCCAAAGTCGAGCTTGATCGCCAAAAATTGCGCTAGACCGAAAGCCACAGCCGAGGGCGGCTGTGCCACATAGTTTTTTCGGTTTAGGTGTGCTTACCTTAAGAAACGTAAACTCATCCCGAATCAGGTACTTACGGCCCGGCGAATTGATGCGACTTTTGCTTACAATCGCTCGTATTAACAGTCAAATGTTTAGAGCGGCAACTCGTCCGGTGGAGTGGACTCTACGAGAGAACGTTGAGATCGCCCGTGGTCTGCGTCGGCGAGACCCGGATCTGCTCGACCGCCTGATCGAGCGCTATCAACATCGGCTGCTGCGTTACCTCGTCTTTCTTACCGGCAATCGCGAACTCGCCGAAGACATCTTCCAGGAAACCTGGATCCGCGTGATGGAACGCGGCAAGCAGTACAACGGCCAATCAAAGTTCGATACTTGGCTCTTCGCCATCGCACGCCATCTCGTAATTGACTGGTCGCGCAAGAAGACCACGACTAGCCTAGAAGCCCTTCAGGAACAATTTGGCAACGAGCACGCATTCGATGTTCCTTTCGCGGGACCGTCTCCTTTTGACGCCGTTACCACGCGGGAGAATCGTGAGAGCGTGCAGGCCGCTTTGGGCCGGCTGGATTCGCTGCATCGCGAGGTGCTGGTGCTACGGTTCCACGAAGAGCTCTCGCTCGACGAGATTGCCACCGTGACCGGCGCGCCGCTTTCGACGGTGAAGTCGCGCCTCTATCGTGGACTTGCTGCATTAAAGCCGGCGTTCGCGGAGGAACAACTATGAGCCGCTACGATCACGCGCGGGCTTTGGAACTTTCGAGCAGAGCTTTTGCGGACTTTCTTAGCGAGCGTGAGCAGACTTGGTTGAGCGAACATCTCGAGAGTTGCTCCGAGTGCAAGGCACAGCATGAGCAGTTGCACGCCGCGATCAGTGCACTGAAGACCGTTTCCATCAGTGCCGGCAACGATTTGGTGCAGGGCACGCAGCGGCGCATTCGCGCGCTCTGTCTGCAGACTGCAGCACGACAACGCAGGATGCGTCCGATTTGGATCTCATCAGGCTTCGCATCTGTGTGGATGGCATGCAGTACGCCTTACCTTTGGCAGTCATTCGATGTCACCGGACATTGGCTGCACATTCCCGATTTGCTATGGCAGATGGCATTCCTGGTGGCATGGTTTACACCCGCGCTTACTGGCGCGGCAGTAGCCTTGTGGTTGCGTCCGCAACTCGCTCAAACTGCATCTAGGCAATTGGCGCGAGCTACTGCTTAGCTTACGAGTCGGCTCTAAGTAATTTATGGATTACGCCAACGTAGAAGAACAGAAACCGCAGATTGCCGATGAGATTCGTCTCATTCCGAAGTGGTCGGTGGCTCTTGCTGTTCTGATCTTTGCCGCCGTCCAGGCTACTGTTCACCTCTATCTGGCGAGGCACGATCACAATCTGCCGCCGCGCGGGTTTCTGATCTTTTGGAGCGTTGCTTGGGGTACGGTTCTCGGTGTTTACACGCTTATGGTCGGTTACGTCACACGCGATGCCAAGCGCCGTGGGATGAACCTCGCGCTTTGGACTCCGTTGGTGATCTTCATGCCCGGCGCCATTGGGCTAGTGCTCTACTTCCTGCTACGACAGCCGTTGCTCGCTATTTGTCCGCAGTGCTCGGCGAGCGTTGTGCCGGGAATGAACTTCTGCCCCGAGTGCCGCTTTCAACTTGCTCCCACCTGTCCACAATGCCAGCGCACAGTTCGCATCACTGATTCTTTCTGCGGCAATTGCGGCGAGAACCTCACGGCAGATCACGTTTATCATCACCGCGAGCGACGTTAGGTGTCGGACCTGCGGGCGCCCTCGGCCGGGTGTTCGTCGGGTACGAAAAGCAAATACCCACGCGGATGAACGCTGATTTTCAGGATTCACACGGACTTTCTTTTCGGGATGGGATGTCCCTGACCTGCATCTTTAAGTTCTTACCCAGGATATTTCTGTTCGTCTCAAACGACGCCGCCCAAATCATCTCTTGATTCCGACCAAAAAGTACGCCGCCCTCCCAATCCGCGTGAATCCCTAGAATCAGCGTTCATCCGCGTGAGCATTTGGTGTTGTTGTTGGGTTTGCGTCGAACACCCGCGCGAGGGCGCGCGTCAGTCCTGGTCCTAACGGTATACTTTTCAGTCACACTCAATGGCAATCTCGACCATCATCGTTGACGACGAGCAGCTCTCGCGCGAGGAACTGACCTATCTGCTGAAGAGTGTTGGCGATGTTGAGGTAGTAGCCCAGGGAAGCAATGGGGTCGAGGCAATTCAGCTTATCCGCGAACACAATCCTGAGCTGGTATTCCTCGATGTTCAGATGCCCGGTCTTGACGGCTTTGGGGTGATAAAGAGGCTGGTCGACAAGAAGCATCCTCTCCCCCAGATAGTCTTTGCCACCGCCTTTGATCAATACGCCGTCCGCGCCTTCGAAGTGAACGCGGTGGACTATCTGCTTAAGCCCTTCGATAAGAAGCGGGTTGTTCAGTCGGTCGAGAAAGCCAAGCAGAAACTCGCCGCAGCACCCACTTCGAGCGAACGCCTCGAATCCCTGATCAATCTGCTCGAACAGCAGCAGAAACCACAGCAGCAGAAGATACTCTTGCGTTCCGCAGGCCGGTTGATCCTGGTTGACCAGAAGGACGTCTGCTTCGCGACCATCGACGAGGGCGTCATTACCGTCGCTACTCCCAGCATGGAAGGACATTCCAACTGCCGGACGCTCGAAGAACTGCTCGAGAGCCTGGATCCCAACGTCTTCTGGCGGGCTCACCGCTCCCATGTGGTGAACATCAATCGCATCAAGGAAGTTCTGCCCTGGTTCAAGAGCTCCTACCAACTCCGTATGGATGATCGCAAGCATACGGAGCTTCCCGTGAGCCGGGCGCAGACGAAGCGGCTGAGGGAGTTGTTTGGTCTGTAGTTGGGCTTGGAAGTGGCCTGGATATTCGGGGAGCAAAAAGCATCTGCAAGCCTCAAGGATTCCCTGGTCAGCCCTGTTGCGTTTTGGGCCTCCTTTCCGCAAGTAGTCGATTAGTCTAGTGATGCTAACGGTTTAGCGGAAAAATCCCGAGAATCCCTGCTCGTTCCCTGCCGGCTCGCGGGAATCCGCTAATTTTGGGCAGAATTCGAATGATTTTCGACTCGAATTCGAAAACCACCCTGTATATGTCGCTGTTTTTGGTTTCTGCTGAATTTCTTGCGGGAGAGTTTCTAGCTTGTCTTTCCCGCCGCCCGCTTCTGCTGATCGGTGAAGGCTTTTTGGCTCTCGGTGATAAGGGCTCGGGCCACGGAGGCGTCCTGCCAACCTTTGGTTTCGACGCGCTTGCCTTCCAGGTCTTTGTAGATCGAGAAAAAGTGGGTAATCTCCCGGAGGATGTGGGGATAGATCTCTGAGTGGTTCCAAACGTCCTTGTAACGGGGATTGCTCTTGCCCACGGCCAGTAGCTTCTCGTCGTGGACACCTTGATCGAGCATGTCGAGAACGCCGATCGGGCGTACTTCCATCACGCAGCCGGTGAAGCTGGGACTATCGACGAGTACCAGCACATCTAGAGGATCGCCGTCATGGCTCAGCGTGCTCGGCAGGAAGCCATAGTCGCCGGGAAAGTGCACTGGGGAGTAGAGATTCCGGTCGAGGCGAAAGACGTGAAGCTTTTTGTCGTACTCGTACTTGTTGATGGACTGAAGAGGAATCTCCACCACCACGTTCACAACTTCCGGTGCCTTATCCCCCAGCGGCAGCGCGCCGTAATCGATCATGCTTCAAGTCTATCGTTCCTAGTCCCGTATAATCGAGGCAGATTCGATGAAAGCTCACGTTTACGTCACTCTTAAGACCACGGTTCTCGATCCCCAAGGAAAAACGATTCAGGGTGCCTTGAAGAAGATGAACTACAAGGGAGTGGAAGACGTTCGCCAGGGAAAGTATTTTCTTCTGACACTGGAACCGAACCTGGAAAGAGATAAAGTGAAGACGGAAGTTGAGCGTATTGCCCGTGAAGTGCTCACGAATCCGGTAATCGAAGAATTTGCGTACAGGCTCGAAGACTAGTAACCTTCTTCAATCCCCTCGTAATTGCCCCCCTCAAGGTAAGTTCAGGTACGCTCCTGGGCAGCAACTCGCATCCATGGGAATAGAATCTTTTAGACTGCAAACGGCTCTGAGCTGAGGAATATTCGCGTATGTGCGGCATCGTTGGGTATGTAGGTCAAAAGAGCGTAGTCCCAGTAATCATTGAGGGACTGCGCAAGCTTGAGTATCGCGGATACGATTCCGCAGGAATTGCGGTCGCCGGGAATGGAGATGGACTTCAGGTGCGCCGCGCAGAAGGCAAGTTGCGGAATCTGGAAGAGGTTATTCGCCTCAAACCTCTTGAAGGCTCTTATGGGATTGGCCACACGCGCTGGGCGACGCATGGACGTCCCACCGAAGAAAACGCTCATCCACATCGCGATTGCACCGGACGGGTGGTTGTAGTTCACAACGGTATCGTCGAGAACTATCTCTCGCTGAAGAAAAGGCTGATCGAAGAAGGTCATAAATTCACCACCGAAACTGACACTGAGGTCATCGCCCACCTCATTGAAAACGCGCTGAAGAGCAGCAACGGCACGCGTCCTGCGCTTGAAGACGCAGTGCGCAAGACAGTGAAGCAGCTCACCGGCGTTTTCGCGCTGGTGGTCATCAGTGCGGATGAGCCGAACAAGATCGTCGCGGCTCGCAATGGGCCGCCCGCCGTGATCGGTCTTGGAGAGAACGAGTACTTCGTCGCCTCCGACATTCCGGCCATTCTGCATCACACCCGCGATCTGTTCTTCCTCGCCGATGGCGATTTGGCAGTGATCACACCTTCTGGAGTGCACGTCACAGATTTCGACGGCCAACCTCTCCAGCGGAAGGCGCAGCGCGTCACGTGGGATCCTATCCAGGCGGAAAAAGGCGGCTTCAAGCACTTCATGCTCAAGGAGATTTATGAGCAGCCGCGCGCCGTTCGCGATACCACTTTGGGACGCATCTCGCAGGATTCCGGCAAGGTCTTCCTGGAGGAGATGGAAATCAGCGAGGACGAGTTCCGCAAAGCTAACAAGGTGAACATCGCCGCTTGCGGAACCAGTTGGCACGCTGGGCTGGCGGGTAAGTTCATGATCGAGCGCCTCGCGCGCGTACCGGTAGAGGTCGACTACGCCAGCGAATATCGATATCGCGATCCCATAACGGGACCCGATGCTCTCACGTTGCTCATAACGCAATCAGGCGAAACCGCCGATACAATCGCAGCGCAACGCGAAGCCAAAGCCAAGGGCTCTAAGACGCTCGCTATCTGCAATGTAGTCGGCGCGATGATTGCTCGCGAGGCGTCCGGCACCATCTACACGCACGCGGGTCCAGAAATCGGAGTGGCCTCCACCAAGGCATTTACGGCGCAGCTTACGGCGCTGTTCTTGTTCGCCATGTTCCTTGCGCAGAAACGCAATCAGTTGAACGAAGCCCAATCGATCAGGCTGGTGCAGGAACTCACCAAGCTGCCGGGCAAACTGGAATCGATTCTTAATCACGACGAGGCCTGCGACAGTCTTGCGCGCCAGTATCAAAAGGTCCAAGGCTTTCTATTTCTCGGACGCGGCATTCACTATCCCATCGCCCTCGAAGGCGCTCTCAAGCTCAAAGAGATCAGCTACATTCACGCCGAAGGTTATCCTGCGGGCGAGATGAAGCATGGTCCCAACGCATTGATCGACGAGAATCTTCCCGTGGTAGTTCTGGCAACGAAAGATCCGGACGATCCCGATTCGGTATTGCGTTATGAAAAGACCACATCGAACATCAAAGAAGTCACTGCGCGTTCAGGCAAGGTAATTGCCATCGCCACCGAAGGCGATGAAGAGATACACGAGTCCGCAGACCACGTCCTTTATGTTCCCAAGGCTCCCGAGCTGCTGCTTCCCATTCTGGAAGTCGTGCCACTCCAGTTGCTGGCGTATCACATCGCTGTCCGCCGGGGCTGCGACGTGGACCAGCCGAGGAACCTGGCCAAGTCAGTAACGGTAGAGTAGCGATTCGCTTTCGTTAACGTGGTTCCGGCCGTCCTCGGCCGGTGCGAGCAGACCTGCGGCCCAGTTCATTCCACTCACGCGTCTCTCTTTCGACTATCATTGCCACCGAAAATCTTCGTTCGGCTCGAGGATGCAGGCAGTCGGCTTTCTTGGCGTGCAATCTCACTGCTCTCGATTCTGTTTTAATAGAAGTCTCCTCAAGGGGCTAATGGATCCTTTCCCGAGATTCGAGTTCCACGTCTCACGCGCCGCCCGCGAGCGCTACGGTTTTGAGGAGGAGCTGTTCTCGTGGAACGGCAACGTGATGTTTGCCAACGTTGCTGCCAGCCGCCGCTTCGCCGAGAAGATGAACCGGCAGCGCGATGTGGAGCGCAATCCTGAGCGGACCGTTCATGCCGGCGCGCTGAACGCAATGGCCTTGATTGACGAGTTGCTGCATGCGCTGCTCGCGCAATACCGTCAGCGACGCGACGCCAGCGTAATGATCGATGCACTCGCGTGGTTCGAGGCGCAGGTCGGCCGCGATTCGGTTCACAGTACATTGCTCGCTTTTACCGAGCAATTTCCGCCTCGCGATGTGTATGCCGGAAAGCAGTCTGCGAGTGAGTGGCTAGACGGTTCGAGCGGAGATACCCCGCATCGCTCCGTGGCTTTGGAAGAAATGATGATGCTGTGGTTGGCGAACTCCAATCCAGCGTTTCTCCGCTTCAAGGAGCTATTCGACGATTCTGAACTCAAGAAGAGCACGGCTTATCCAAAGATCACGTCTAACCTCAAGGAGTATTTCAAGACCCGTCCGACCTTTGGTCCTGCGAATCAGAACCTCGTCGATTTGTTGCAGGCGCCGGCATTGGCATCGCCAGATTCCCTGGAGGGACAGCTGGCCTACATGCGTGAGGCCTGGCAGCAAGAGCTTGGCGACATGATCCGGCGCATTCTGGTGGCTCTGGATATTTTCAAAGAGGAAGAGCTCGCTATCTGGATGCGCTTCCACCCAGACGCAGGACACGCTGACCACTTTGGTTTCCCGCAGGACCGTGGCGACTCCAGCGCCGCTGCTATTCCCCATTACAACCTGAAAGAGCCTGAATACGAGCGTTTCAGTCCAGACGTGGACTGGATGCCGCGCACGGTGATGATCGCCAAGAGCACCTTCGTATGGCTTGATCAATTGTCACGGATCTACCAGCGCCATATCCACCGCCTCGACCAGGTTCCCAATGAGGAACTCGATACGCTAGCGCACCGAGGATTCAATGTGCTCTGGCTGATCGGTGTTTGGGAGCGAAGCAAAGCCTCACAGCGGGTCAAGCAGCTTACTGGGAACCCCGAGGCCGCAGCTTCCGCATATTCGCTGTTCGACTACACCATCGCCGAAGAACTCGGAGGCGAAGGTTCCTACCTCAATTTGAAGGATCGCGCTGCCTCTCGTGGTATTCGCATGGGAACAGACATGGTCCCGAATCACACCGGGATCGACTCGCGCTGGGTTACGGAGCATCCTGACTGGTTCATCTCGCTTCCGTATCCGCCTTTTCCCGCATATCGCTTCGATGGGCCAGATCTTTCTACTGACGGACGCGTCGAGATCAAGATTGAAGATCACTACTACAACAAAACCGATGCCGCGGTCGTCTTCCGCCGTCGCGATCGCTGGAGCGGGGAGTCTCGGTACATCTACCACGGGAACGATGGCACGAGCTATCCGTGGAACGACACCGCGCAGCTGAACTACCTGAACGCCGAAGTGCGGGAAGCGGTGATCCAGAAGATTCTGTATGTCGCTCGCCTATCCCCGGTGATTCGCTTCGATGCCGCCATGACATTGGCGAAGCAGCATTACCAGCGCCTGTGGTTTCCCGTGCCGGGCACTGGAGGCGCGATTCCTTCGCGCGCGGAGCACGGACTCACTAAGCCGGAGTTTGATACGGCGATGCCGAGCGAATTCTGGCGTGACGTAGTGGATCGATGCGCTGCTGAGGCTCCTGGCACCCTGCTGCTTGCCGAGGCCTTCTGGCTGCTCGAAGGATATTTCGTGCGCACGCTGGGCATGCATCGCGTCTACAACAGCGCCTTCATGAACATGCTGCGCGATGAAGAGAACGCAAATTATCGGAACGTGATCAAGAACACGCTCGAATTCGATCCGGAGATTCTCAAGCGCTACGTCAACTTCATGAACAATCCTGACGAGCGCACTGCGGTGGACCAATTTGGGAAGGGCGACAAATATTTCGGAGTCTGCACGCTTATGGCCACCTTGCCTGGGTTACCGATGTTTGGACACGGACAGGTGGAAGGCTTCACGGAGCGTTATGGAATGGAATATCGTCGCGCCTATCACGACGAATCCGCAGATCCGTGGCTGGTGTCGCGCCATGAACGTCAGATTGCTCCGCTGCTGCACCGGCGCCCGCTGTTTGCCGAAGTCCGCAATTTCCTGCTCTATGATTTCTACAACGAGTCAGGATCGGTAAACGAAAACGTCTTTGCCTACTCGAACAGCCTGGGCGGCGGCCAGCGAGCGCTGGTGGTTTACAACAATAAGTTCGCCGATGCTCACGGCTGGATCCGAATCTCCAGCTCTTTTGCTGAAAAATTTCCCGACGGAGGTCGCGCGCTTCGCCAACGCGACTTGGCGAACGCCCTGAATGTCACCGGCGACGCGGCGCAATTCGTAGCTACGCGCGATACCGTCACCGGCCTCGAACACATATTTAGCGGTAGTGAGCTGAGAGAAAAGGGCATGCGATTCGATCTCGGCGGATATCAGTGTCACGTCCTTCTCGACTGGAAGCATCTGCGCGACGACGTGAATCATCCCTGGCGAGAGTTGTACGAGCACTTGCGCGGCAAAGGCGTCGCCAGCCTGGCCGATGCAATGCGGGATTTGCAGTTGAAGCCGGTGCACGATGCACTGGGCGCTGTTCTCGATCCTCCACTCATCGCAAACCTTTTCGAAGTGACTACTCCGCAGAGCGAACAAGCCGGCAAGCAAACCGCACTGGCTCCGGAACCTGCTGCAGTTTCGACGAAGAAAGGGCCAGCAGGCACTCGGGGACAGAAAACTGGTGATGGACACGCGTTGCAACGCAGAAAAGAGGCGCTCGATCTATTAGCCCAGCGCGTGGAGTCGATGCTGAAAGCTGCTCAAGCGCTCGTTTCGGGTGAGTCTGCCGAGTCCATGGGAGTGCCCGGGCACGGCGAATGGCATGGGAGTTTGGAGGCCGCCGTAGCCTCTTTCACGCGCAAGGTGGAAGCAACTCGCCGCATCCCTTCGCTGGAAAAACATTTCCGTGTGGCGTGGTCAACCCATGCGTGCTCGGTTCTTCCCAACGATGCGGAAAAGGAGAACCTGGCGCGTTGGGCCACTGTGATTGCCTGGGCGGCGTTGCATGGTCTCGGCGAACTGCTGAGTGCGTCTGAGCCCGAACAAGCCGGCAAGAGGCTTTTCGACGCGCTCAGGTTGCGCGAACCGCTGGCCGACGCCTTCTCCCGATTTGGTCTTGAGGGTGAGGAAAAATGGCGCGCAAGCGCGCGCGTCCGCGCCGTGCTGGCAAATGAAGCGTGGCTGCCTGGAGCGCCGCGATCAGCCAAATCGCCGTATAGCTGGCTGCATGATCCCGATGTTTTGTGGCTGATCAACGTTCATGACTATCAGGGCGTTCGTTACTTTAACAAGGAAATGTACCAATGTTTGCTCTGGTGGATGGCGTTGCCTGCGCTCATACGGATCGCTGAATCGCCGACTCCGGATCCGCAGAAGTTGCACGAACTGGAACTGCAGATTGAGTCCCGAATCGATGCAGCCGAGGCGGCCGGATACCAGGTGATGGCATTGTTCGAATTGGGGGAGGGAGCCGGATCACAGGGACCGCCAGCGGTAGTCGACGATGACGAGCCGCCGGTCAATGAACCGGAAGAAGAGGAGATAACTCCCAAGGGACGACGCACTCCGAAATAACGGAGGGCATGCGTGTGTTCCTGCAGGCTTATCTCAAGAACCCACGACGCAAATGGTTCATCGTGATGAGCGTCCATCAGCAACCTCCCACTGCTATGTTTGAGGACAAGAGTTGATCGAGCGGCCTTTGCATACCGCGCGCCTGGTGCAGCAGGAGTGGCTCTCGCAGTCGAGCGAAACCAAGCATCTGGTTTTCGCGATCGAGGACATGGAGCGGTTCGACTTCGCCGCCGGCCAGTTCATCTCGCTGGTCGCGCCTCGCGATGGCAAGACGATTACCCGCGCATATTCTCTGGCCTCAGCGCCACGTAAGAATGAATTTGATCTCTGCCTGAATCGCGTGGAAGAAGGATTCTTCTCCAACTTCTTATGCGACATGAAGGAAGGAGAGACAGTAAAGTTCCACGGTCCGCACGGCACTTTCGTTTTGCGAAATCCGCTCCGTGACTCAATTCTTATTGCGACCGGCACTGGCATAGCCCCGATCCGTGGATTCGTGCAATGGCTATTCGCTGATGAGTCGCGGCACAAGGGCCGTGAGATTCATTTGGTTTACGGCACCCGTTATCCTGTCGATATCTATTACAAGGACTATTTCGACCTGGTGGCCCACGATTTTCCGAATTTCCACTACGTGATTACGTTGAGCCGAGCTCCCGACGACTGGAAGGGCGAACGCGGATATGTGCAGGACCAGGTGCGCAAGATCGTTATGGCTCGTCCCGAGTCGGAACGAACGAACATGGAGGCCTATGTCTGCGGCCTGAACGACATGATCTCGGCAACACGGAAGATGCTGAAAGAGGAACTAGGTTGGGACCGCAAGCAGATTGTTTATGAGAGGTACGACTAACGCCGACTTCGCCGAGGCAGCTTTGGCGCGTTATCGCTGTGGGTTCCTTTGTGGAACTGTCATCCCTCGCGCCGCAGCTACAGCGCTTTTGCATCCAGAATTAGTTCTTGCGGCGCGGGGGATCTGCTGTTTCGTTGGTGATGCAAACAGCAGATCCCCCAGGCCGCATCAGCTTTGATGGGTACGTTAGCAGGCACGCGGCGGCCTGAGGGATGAGTGTCTATATTTGTTGGGCAGCGGAGATTAGCCGTCGAAGCTTGGCGGAGAGGTCTACAGTCACTCCAATCGCTTTAGTGCCCGCCCCGCGCGGGAACCTCACGCGACGCCGGAGGGGTTTTCGACACGCGCGATCCCTGGCGCCCAAGCAAAACCATTACGATCCCAAACACCAGCAGCACTATTCCCCAAGTGAGGTTGATGTTAATGCCTACCGAGGTCGACGCCAGCGGCCGCACTGCTCCGTAAATTGTGAGCAGCGCTCCGACGAAGAGAAACATCGAGCCGATTGGAAGACGAATATCTAAGCCCATTCTGATTTCCTCTGCGCTTTCGCGGCCTATCGCTTATTGCTTTACCAAAACACCACATTCAGCAAAATCGTGAGACCGAGCACGATGATCGCGAGCACTCCCGGACGTGTGTACCAGGCTGCATCTGTCTCCTTCGGCTTCTCTGTGAGTGAGTAAACCAAGCCAACTAGTTCGGATTCGGCGCGTGGCTTGGTTATCAGACTCACAAGGATCGTGACTACAAAACATGTAGTCCAGGCAAAGATTGCTGTCCAGAAGTTCTGAGCCATCTCGCTGGGATAATTCCGCAATACCGTGATCCAGCCGCCCTTGATCCCGATCGGCTGTCCGACCGGTAGGGTCAGTCCGTGGTGCAGAGCAGCAGCAACGGTGCCTGAAAGCAGGCCCGCAAATGCGCCGTGGCCGGTAGTGCGCTTCCAGAACATGCCCAGAAGGAATGTGGCAAACAACGGCGCATTCACGAAGGCAAATACCAGTTGCAGCATGTCCATGATGTTGTTGAATTTCACGGCGACATATGCCGCGGCGATGGAAAGTACGATGCCAAAAACGGTGGCCATGCGACCCATCCACAACAAGTGCTCGTCGCTGGCTTTTCGATTCAAATACGCGTGATAGATGTCATAGGTCCACACTGTATTGAAGGCGGTTACGTTTCCAGCCATTCCCGACATGAAACTGGCGAGCAGCGCGGTAAGTCCGAGTCCGAGCACACCAGTAGGGAAGTAGTGCAGCAGCATCATCGGGATCGCGAGGTCATAGTCGTATTGTGGTTTGCCCGTGCTGTCGAGAATCGGACTTCCACTTGCGTCGACCTTCGCTGGGATCAAACCTTTTCTCAAGGTTACAGATCCTGAAGACGCCGGATTTTCCGTCGGTTGCAGCGCAACTGTCGCATTCTTATCGGCGAGGCTGACTCTCGCGGTAGCTGAAGGACTGGCGGCGATCGCAATCAATCCAGGCAGAATTACCAGAAAGGGAAAGAACATCTTTGGCAGAGCGGCGATCAACGGCGTGCGCCGCGCGGCGCTCATGGAATCCGCAGCCATTGCCCGCTGGACAACGAGAAAGTCAGTGCACCAGTAACCGAAAGACAGAACAAATCCGAGGCCGGCGACGAGTCCAAACCACTCCACTCCCATGGGATTCGTGCTCGGGCTACCCATGCCGCGCCATGAGTGGCTGAAGCTCTCCGGAAGCTTTGCCGCGAGGCCTTGCCATCCACCCACATTTCTCAATCCCAACCACACGAGTGGAAGAAAGCCCGCGACGATCAAAAAGAATTGGAGAACTTCGTTGTAGATTGCGCTCGTAAGTCCACCGAGAAGAATGTAGGCAAGAACGATGACCGCGGAAAGAAAGATCGAGAAGTCAAAGATCGCTTCGTAACCCAGATGCAAGCCGTGAAAGAGCGAGTCGAATATGTGCAGCGTTTGGATCAAGCGCGCCATCGCATACATCGAGATTCCCGACGAAAAAATCGTCATGATCGCAAATGAGATCGCGTTCAACCCTCGCGTCTTCTCGTCGAAGCGCAGACGCAGATACTCCGGCACGGAATGCGCGCGCGAGCCGTAGTAAAACGGCATCATGAAGATTCCCACGAAGACCATGGCTGGAATGGCTCCCACCCAATAAAAGTGGCTGGTTGCAATTCCATATTTCGCGCCCGATGCGCCCATGCCAATCACTTCTTGCGCGCCTAGGTTGGCAGAGATAAATGCCAGCCCGCAGATCCACGCGGGAATCGCGCGCCCAGCGAGGAAAAAGTCGGTGCTGGTGCGCATGTAACGTTTGAGTGCCACGCCGATGCCCAGCACAAAGGCGAAGTACACCAGCATGATGGTCCAGTCGATCGCGGTAAGGTTCACGAGACCTCGTAAGGCAAATCGAATTAGTTGACTAGAGTACACGCGACGATGCGCGGGCCGGAAGGTGCGAATGGCCGAAGGTATTTACCAGACAAGCTCCGATTAGGACTCTTTAGGAGCGAGTGCTGACGGTTCACAAGGGCGTCACTTGGCGGAGTCCTTGATCTCCCTATCTTGGATAACTAGGGGGCAAGTTACACAGAATTTCCGCAATTTAGCGGAGAATGTATGTCCATTCGGGATACTAGGAGACAGTGCGCATGCGCTTCTGGATTTCTCATGCGAGCGAAGTGGCGATTCGCGAGCAACTGACAACGCAGATTGTCCTCGCGATACTAAGCGAAGATCTAAAGGCGGGCACTCGCCTGCCCAGTACACGGGAACTGGCGCGCCGGTTTCGCATTCATGCGAATACCGTCAGCGCTGCTTACAGGGACCTCAAAAAGGCGGGATGGCTCGAGCTACGCCAGGGAAGTGGGGTTTACATTCGCGAGCATTCCGAGCAAAAGCCTTTGTTGCCCGAATTGGGCCTCGATCGGCTGATCGCGAGCGTATTCCGGTTGGCCCGGCAATCCGGCATTCCGCTTAGTGTGGTTCGCAGGCGCCTGCGCCACTGGCTCGACCTGCAGCCGCCCGATCACTTTCTTTTGATCGAACCCGATGCGGAACTGGCGAACATTGTGGTAGCCGAGATGCAGCAGGTGGTTACGTTTCCCGTAATGGCGTTGGGTTTGAGTGCATGCAATTCGCCGGAGCTGCTGCAGAGCGCGATTCCCGTCGCCATGCCCAGCAAGGTGGCTACTGTTCGCGGAAAGTTGCCGGAGGGAGTGGAGTGCATTGGGCTGCGGGTGCGGTCGGTAACGGACTCGCTGGTTCCATGGATGCCTGCGCGCAGGGACGCGCTGGTTGCCGTGGTCTCGGGCTGGCCTGACTTCCTGAAACGGGCGCGAACCATGTTGGTCGCCGCAGGCTTTGACTCCGATGGCCTTCTGGTCCGGGATGTGCGGGAAGGCGGATGGGAAAAGGGACTCGGTCAGGCCGCGGCGGTGATCTGCGATTCTTTAACTGTCACGCGAGTTCCGAAACAGTGTCGCGCTATCCTTTTTCCCCTGCTCGCGCAGGCGTCACTCGCGGAGCTGCGACGCTACCAGGACTTCATCACGCAACCGTTCACGTAGCTGATTGCGATATTCGGACAAGTGTCAGAAGTCTTCCGCTCAGCGCCGATACACAACTTTTCCATGGGGAATCGAAATATGGTGCATGATCTTACCTCCGACGATTCCCGAGATAATCCCCAGGTAGAGTGGATCGTACACCTGAGTTTCGGGATCCGGCTTGGGGCCGTTCGCCAATGCTGCTCCAATGCCAGCTCCTATTACGGTACCGATAACCGCTCCGAGAAAAGCGCTCTTAATCGGGTGCTCCAGGCGAATCTGGCGAATGCTTTGACGATTCAGGTCGAAGTTATGTACAACTGCGCCGCCGGAGGGGGACCTAGTCAGCCTGTGTTCCTCGCAAAACAGTTCAGTATCCGTCGCGTTGAAGAAAAAACACCTGACGGTGATGCCCTGAATCTTCACGGAGATGCAGGAGCCCGGTGGAATAGCCTGCACTGCCAGCCAGTCCCCAGTTAGAGCCTGGCTGCTCGAAAGGAAAAATCCTGCGCAAAGGAGGGAAGAAACGATTGTACGGTATCGCATGAGAAGCAACACTACAAAGCTGGTTTCGAATTCCTGAGAGCTTTGTGACACTTTCACGAGTGCCATACCAGGGAATTTCCATGTTGCTCGCGGATTGCGTGACCGGCTGTGACATTCAAGAAAGTGTCACAAAGCGCCATCGCTGCTTCCTCCGCAAACCCTATCCTCTGAATCGAAGCGAAAGATTGCGCAGGGAGAATCGACGATGATTCGTTTTCCGCTACTTCTTTTTCCAGTCATGGCAGTGCTCATCTGTCAGCAGGGAACTGCTGCTGGCCAGTTTCTCGTACGGCCTGCGCCCGTCGTGGAGCAGGCTGCGCAGCCAGCCGGTGTCGAGGAATCGACAACCTCTTCCATCACGATTCCGGCGGGTACAACCGTGCTGATGAGCCTGAGGAGCCCCTTGAATACTGTCTCGGCGCAGGCTGGTTCAGGGCTTTACCTGGAGACGATGGCCGATGTAATTGAGCAGAATCGCATCGCGATTCCCGCGAAGACTCTGGTGCAGGGTGTAGTGGAAAGGCAAGAGCGTCCGGGACGCGTGAAGGGCCGCAGCCAGCTTCAGTTTCACCTTACGACCCTGATTCTGCCGAGCAACTATACGGCGTCCATAGCAGGCAGTTTGCAGAGCCTGCCGGGATCTGGACTCTATGAGAACAAGCGCGAAGGCGCCATTCAGCCTGTCGATCAAATCGATAAAGACGCGGCTAGCATCGTCAAGTCAGTAGCAGCAGGGGCGGCAATCGGCTCGATTAGTCGCGGAGCCTTCGGCGCTGGAATGGGATCTCTAATCGGCGTGGGATTCGGCGTCGGGAAAGTCTTGTTCAATCGCGGCGACGACATCGGCCTGCCTGTAGGAACGCCCGTAGAGATGGTCCTCGATCGTCCGCTCACCATACCGATTCGCGAACTTACAGCATACACGTACAAGCTGGATCTTCCCGCGAACAGACAACCTTCTCTTGCCGTTCGCCCAGATCGGGAAACGTCGTCCCGGCGTCCCACCTCACCGAGCGTGGCAGTAGCCCCTGAAGGAACTCGAGAAGTGAAGTTCTACTGGTGAGGCAAGAAGCGGACAGCCTGAGAAGGCTGTCATAGAGAATGATTTCCGAACCGTGAGTGCATGTGAATAGCGGCGAATGCAGTCTGGTATCTTTCAGAACACGATGACGGGATCCGACAAGTTGATCGCCACGATACTAAGCGGCAGGTCAGACGCGAACATCTCCTTCTCTGAGTTGCTCAGACTCTTGAAGTATCTAGGTTTCGAGGAGAGAGTTCGCGGTAGTCACCATATTCTTTTCAAGACGGGCATTCAGGAAATCATCAATCTGCAGGCAGTCGGCTCGAAAGCAAAACCGTATCAAGTCAAGCAAGTTCGGGCTATCATTCTGAAATACAAACTGGGCGGAGAAAATGAATAAGTACGAAATCATTATCTATTGGAGCGAGGACGATCAGGCTTTTATCGCCGAGGTGCCTGAGCTGCCCGGCTGTGCTGCGGACGGTAAGACGCAGCAAGAGGCCCTCGCCAATGCCGAGACTGTAATTCAGGAATGGATAACCACGGCGCGCGACCTTGGCAGATCAATCCCTGTCCCCAAAGGACGCCTGATTTTTGCGTAGCTTAATCGCGACGAGATCCTCGCGCAGTTACGCCTTAAACCTGCCGCCCGGTCTTGCGGTCATCTGCAATCACGCCGTCGCGGATGTAAATCACGCGATGCGCGTACTCGGAAACGTCGTGTTCGTGGGTAACCAGTACGATGGTGTTTCCTTGCGCATGCAGGTGATCCATTAGCGCCATGATCTCGTTGCCGGTTTGGGAATCGAGGTTTCCGGTCGGCTCGTCGGCAAGCAGGATGGAAGGATTGTTTACCAAGGCGCGCGCGATTGCGACTCTCTGGCGCTGACCGCCGGAGAGCTCGTTCGGCTTGTGCATCATGCGTGGCTCAAGATCCACTTTGCGCAGGGCTTCTTTGGCGCGTCTGATTCGCTCTTCCGAGGGTGTTCCGTTGTAGATCAGAGGTAGCTCGACGTTGTGCAGAGCTGTAGCACGAGCCAGCAGGTTGAAGGTCTGGAAGACGAATCCAATTTCTTTGTTGCGGATGCGGGCAAGTTCGTCGTCGTCCAGCTCGCTTACCAGATGTCCATTAAGCCAGTAACTGCCTTTGCTGGGTGAATCCAGACATCCAATCAGATTCATCAACGTCGATTTGCCGGAGCCGGAGGGGCCCATGATGGCAACGTATTCATTCCGCTTAATGTCGATACTGACGCCGCGCAACGCATGCACCTGCTGCTCTGAACCCATGTCGTAAGTCTTCCAGAGATCCTCGACCTTGATGATGGTGGAGGTCGCTGGCCGGGTGCTAATTGCGTCCATCGTCGTTAGTTCTGCCATTTGCGTTGCCATTCCGGTCTCCTAACACCAATACGGGGAGACGCTAAATTCGGTTCCCCAATATTGGACGAAAACACCCTATTCACGCTATAGACGTTCCAAAATAGCCACGGTTACTAGGAGTTGTCGTCCTTTTTCGCGATGCTGTTATCTACTTTTACCTTGGCGCCGACCTTCAGAGTGCGCAGGACTTTATAGCTTCCCGTAACAATCTCCTGACCCTCGTTCAGCCCGCCGGTGATTTCCATATCGGTCGAGCCTTGAATTCCGGTCTCAACCGGCTTGAAATCGACCTTTTTGGTGGTCTTATCGACTACGAAAATACCTTGAACTTCCTTCTTGCTTTTAGGATCGCTTGTGCCAGTTTGAGACGCTTTAGCGTTTGCGCCAGAGCCTTTTTTCCCCGCAGCGGCCGTACGTTGTGCATCCAGGTCGCCTTGAGTTCGTACTGTCAAGGCCTGAATTGGAATTGCGATCACGTTACTCTTGCTGGCCGTGGTGATCTTCGCCGTGGTCGAAAATCCAGGTCGCAGGTTTTCCGGAGGGCTATCGAGCGTGACCACTACTTTGAAGTCCTTCGCTTCCTGAGTTCCCGCTGTAGTCTGCGAAGTAGCGACTCCGGAGGAGCGCACCAGGGCCTGATCGCCGATTTCGGTTACGCGGCCTTTGAACACCTTATCGGGAAGCGCGTCAATAGTTACATCCACGCTTTCGCCGAGTTTCACATTCACGATATCGGTTTCGTCAACGCGAACCTCCGCTGTTACTACCGACATGTCGGCCAGCGTCATGAGAGTGCTGCCTGGCGAATTCTGGATTCCGACAACCACGGTTTCGCCTTCGCGCACCGGAAGGTTCGTAACGATGCCGTCGAAGGGCGCGACGTATTCGGTCTTGCCTAAGACGTCGGTCAGTTTGCGCAGAGTTGCATTCGCCTGGCTCACGCGCCCAACGCTGGAGGCTCTTTGCGCGTTCATCTGCGAAACCTTGGCTTGCGCTGCAGTCAGTGTCGCCGCGGCAACGTCGTAAGCAGCCTTTCTGGCGTCGAAGTCCGACTTCGAGATGAGCTGGCTTTGATAAAGGTCTTTCGCGCGGTTGTAGTCGAGAGTCTTCTGTTCCAGGTCTGCCTTGTCGCGGGCAAGTTCGGCGATTGAAGTGTCGATGGCGGCATTAGCCGAGTCGAGGTCTTTCTGAGCGGTTTCGATGCCCGCTTGTTGCGCATTCACATCCGCCGAGCTCTGGACATTCTCGAGTTGCGCGAGCTTTTGACCTCGCCTTACGGTCTCGCCTTCCTTTACGTACAGCTTCACGATCTTGCCGAAACCCTGGGCTCCTATGTTGACGTAGGTCTTGGCCTTGATCTCCCCAGAACCTGTCACCACGCTCGAGATGTCCTCGCGGACGACTTTTGCGGTCGTCACGGTGGTGACATTGCTTTGGCTACTCCGGACGCTGACTGCAATCAGCGCCACCAAGACGACAGCCACTGCAATCGCGATGATGATCTTCTTGGTTTTGCTGCTCTTCTTGCGCTCCGGGTCGCCGTAAGTGCTGGTGACAACAGAAGGTCTGGGGCCGCCACCAACCGGCAGATCAAGTGTTTGCGTGTCTGGCATGCACCCTCCAGGCAGTGATACGCCAACTTCGGACAAAAAGTTTCTCTAGGCAGTCGAGGATAGACAGTCCTACGGCTGGGGACAGGCGAGGAATAACTCAACTAGCCGGGAATGAGAATTATAGCGTGAGTTTCGCTCCATCGGAGGTGTAAACTTTTGCTCAGAGACTCTGGCCTATTCGACCTCGGAAAATTGTGACGGTTTGCTTGCTCCTGCGCGGGGAAGTGCCTAGAATAGTGAGGCCCAACGTGTGTCTCTCGGGAGTGGGTTGCAGTATGGATTCGCCATTTATCCGCAAATCTTCGGGCCTTATTCTTTTTTTTCTACTGTTAGTTTTGTCGGGTTCGCTGGTAGCACAAACCGCTTCTGCGGATGTCTCCAGCACTACCCCGACAGATCAGTCGGCAGCAACGACTAAAGCAACTGAGAAAGATCAGAGTTCTCCGGACGTTGACAAGCGCAACCGGCAGTTGACCGACAAGCAAAAGAAAGAGCAGCAAAAGCGCTTCAACCAGGAAGTCCAGAAGGTTTATAAGAAGTGGCTCGACGAAGACGTGCGCTACATCATCAGTGACGAAGAGAAGTCTGCCTTCAAGCAACTGTCGAATGATGAAGAACGCGACAACTTCATTGAAGCGTTCTGGGCACGTCGCGATCCAACTCCTGACACGGTCGAGAATGAATTCAAAGAAGAGCACTACCAGCGCATCGCCTACGCCAACGAGCATTTTCCTGCCGGTATTCCCGGCTGGAAGACCGACCGCGGGCGCATGTACATCATGTATGGCAAGCCCGACGAGATCGAGTCGCATCCCAGCGGCGGCACTTACAACCGTCCCCAGGAAGAGGGCGGGGGCGAGACTTCGACATATCCATTTGAAACCTGGCGTTATCGCTATCTAGAGGGGATCGGGCAGGAAATCATTATCGAGTTCGTAGATACCTGCATGTGCGGCGACTATCACATGACAATCGACCGCTCCGAAAAGGACGCGCTGAAGAACGTTCCCGGCGCGGGTCTGACGCAATACGAGCAGATGGGACTTGCGAACAAAGCCGACCGATTTACCAACAGCGGCCTTGAGCAACTGGGAGCCGGCCCGTTCAATCAGGATCTCCAAAGCAAGCAGTTCGACCGCCTGGAGACGTTCGCCAAGTTGAATCGTCCCCCGGCGATTAAGTTTAAGGATCTGGACGAAGTTGTTACCAGTAAGGTCCGCTACAACCTTCTTCCCTTCGACGTTCGTGCTGATTTCGTGCGTGTAACCAGCGATACCGTTTTGGTACCAGTTACTCTTCAAATCCGGAAGAAGAATGTTACCTACGTCAACAAGGATGGCGTGGAGCGCGGAACGCTGAATATCTACGGTCGCGTCACCACTCTCACTGGGCGCATCGCTCAGACATTCGAAGATACGGTGCAGGACGATCAGCCAGTGGAGCTGCTGCCAAAGATTCTCGAGAACTCTTCTATCTACTGGAAGGCTCTGCCGCTGCGTCCGGGCCGCTATCGTTTCGACATCGTTGTAAAGGACGTAAATGGCGACCGCATGGGAACGTGGTCGCGCGGAATCACGGTTCCCGACATGAGCGACGACAAGGGATTAACCAACTCGACGCTTATCCTTGCTGACGTGATGGAGAAAGTTCCGTCCAAGTCCGTAGGAGCCGGGAACTTCGTAATCGGCACTACCAAGGTTCGGCCTCGGCTCGACGGCGCCGATGGCACTCCAGCTAAATTCAATCGCAACCAGAAGCTTAACTTCTGGATGCAGGTCTACAACCTTGGGGTCAGCGATCAGAGTAAGAAGTCTTCAGCGCAAATTGAATACGACATCGTGAACTCAGCCACGAAAAAGGCTGTTGTGCACACAGTGGAAACGACCGATCAACTCGGCAATTCCGGCGAACAGATTACGCTTGAGAAGAGCATGTCACTGGCGAGTCTCGAACCCGGCATGTACGAGTTGACGATCAAGGTGAACGACAATATCTCCAAGCAGTCGATCGCTCCAACGGCGAAGTTCCTGGTGCAGTAAGTAGGAACTGGAGTCCAGTCGTACTGGGACTGAGCGATTCGGCATGAACCGTCGGGCTTCGCAAGAGGAGCCGATACGAGTTCGATATCCAGGGGTGGATAAATGGCAAACCGGCTCAAGTGGTTGGTTGTGCTGTTAGGCGCAGCGCTCCCAGTATGCGCTGCGACCTCGGGCTCTATTGCAGGCATGGTGAAGAGCGCCGACGGGACTCCGCAAATGGGGGCCTTGGTCGAGGTCTTCGCTGCCGGGACGTTGCAACCTTTTGTCGCCTTCACGAGCCAGGCAGGTTCGTTCCAAATCCCGAGCCTTACCCCGGGAAGTTACCGCCTTAAAGTTACAGCAGCCTCGTTTCTACCCTCACTCGTTGAAAATGTCGTGATTCGTTCGGGAGGAAGAGCCGTCATTAACGTGACGCTCAATACCTTGGCAGAGGCAATTCGCTTCCTGCCTCCTCGCCAGGCTTCTGAACAGGATCAGGATGACTGGAAGTGGATTCTCCGGTCGGCGGCCAATCGGCCCATTCTTCGCTTCGATAATGATCAGGGACTTATCATCTCTACCTCCGCGGTCGGTGAAAATCGCGACAGCCATAGCGTGAAAGGCAAAGTCGCATTCGTGGCGGGAGCCCAGGCTGACGGATTCGGCAGCGCTCCAGATTACGGAACGAGTTTTGATGTGCGGCAAGCGTTGTTCTCGGCAGACACTTTGTCCTTCGACGGCCGGGTAGGCAACGGAAATGGTCAGCCGGCTGGGGTGATCCGCACTGCCTACAAACACCAGTTTGCAAACGGCGAGACTCCGACCGTTGCAGTAACGCTGCGACGCACAGCCCCGCAGGGTAGTGCAGCTACCAACGCGCTCAGTTCTATCGCTTTCACTTTCTCGAATACGACGAACGTTGGCGGTCTGATTGATCTGAGCTATGGCAGTGAAGTGCAGGGTGTTCAGTTCATCCGCCACATCAGTGGAGTGCGCCCATTTGCTACCGCCGGAGTTCATCTGGGCAAGGACATGGTCGTGGAATACCGCTATGCCACTGCGGAGCCGACGAGCGCTTTCGACCGCGCACTCGATAACGGCGGCGATGACGAATCTGTACCCATGCCCCGGATGTCGGTCGTGAACTATGCGCCTGCTCTCGAACGTGCTCGTCACCAGGAGATAGCAATCTCACGCAAGCGTGGCAACACAAAGTTCCAGGCTGCCGTCTTCTTTGACCGCATCTCCAACCTCGCTCTAACTGGCTCTGGCGATGTTTCCTCAATCGCCTCCGACGTAATCCCTGACGTCTCTTCCGATACTTTCACTTTTAACGGCGGGAACCTTGAGACTCGCGGAGTGCGCCTCGTAGCCGAACATACTTTCTCGCGCGAACTGACCGCCCTGCTTGACTACGCGTATGGAGGCGCCGTCTCCGCTCCAGACTGGAATTCGACCGGATCCTGGACCGATCTCCGTGAAGCGCTTCGGGTTGAAGATGCGCACTCCGTTACCGCGAAGTTGAATGGCCTGATTCCGGAATCCGGCACGCGCTGGGCAGCGTCCTATAAATTCACAAGTTCCAACGCAGTGACTCCGGTCGATGTCTTTAACGCTTCTCCGGGACACGCCGATCCGTTCTTCAGTGTAGTGATTCGCCAGCCGATACCCGGGGGATCCTTCATCCCTGGGCATATCGAAGCGGTGCTTAACGTTCGTAACCTGCTGGCTCAGGGCTATCGACCCTTCCTGAGTCCCGATGGACGAACTCTTTACCTGGTGCAAGCTGCGCGGGCGGTGCGGGGTGGTCTGGCGTTCACGTTCTAGCCGATCCCGCACTTTGGTATGGGAGGTTATCGGAGGAATTCCCTGCTATTTCTTTGCTAATTCCCTGGTCAGCTGAGAATCCCCTGTGTTTATGCGGCTTGCGCAATCAAAAGTTTTTTCTACGGGAAAAATTCCCTACTTTTTTCCCTGAGCAGGTAAATTCAGCTTGTCAGCATTCAGGGGACTCGGCAGTCCGAAATTGCATCCTGTCCGTCACTCGTTTATCTTCTAGCTCCGCATGCCAGTGATCAGCAAAGCTGCCAAGGATGAATTCCACTCGCCACCTGAACGGTTGCTGGCTTCTATAGCGAATTTGCGGCAGCAGCCTACCTCCAAGGGCGCGCACTTTTATCGGACCAGCTTGCGGCGCTTTCAGGCTTGGAATGACGTCTCTCACCCTCACATCGACCCGGAGCAGCAACAAGCCCTCAAGTTTCTCGACAGATTGCGGAAAGCTACCGGTAAGTTGCGTGACACTGAAATCCACCTCGAACTGCTGGAGAATCTCGCCGGAGTAAGGTCCGCCGAGAAGACAAAGCTTAAGAAGGAGCGGAAGACACGTCGAAAGTCTTACCGTAAGAAGTTGAAATCGCTGCTCCGCGATTCGATTCTGAGCAGCATCTCGCGCGCTTTGCGGGTGCTCAACGCACCGCAAGCTCAAGCGAAAGAGCCCAGGCCTATGATCGACGACAGCACAAAGCTTGCCTTACAGGAGTACCGCGCATTCGTGCAGCAGCGTGGGCCTCTCTCTCCAGAGAACCTGCACGAATATCGGCTTGAGTGTAAGCGCTTTCGGTATACCGCCGAGCTTGCAGGAGAGACTCCTGAAGGAGAGATCCTCATTGCAGCCTGGAAAGGGGTTCAGGACGTTATTGGAGAATGGCACGATTACCTCACGCTGTCGGAGGTAGCACAAGAAGTTCTTGGGGACTCTCCTCTGCACACCAAGCTCTTGGAGCGAACACAGAAGAAGTATCAAGAGTCGTTGCGAGCTGTTGCCAACTGTGAGCAGAAGCTTCTCATCGCGAGAGGTCCCGTTCCGAAAAAGGAACCTAGGCGTGCACGTTCGGGCCGCAGCTCTTCCCAGGCAGCCTGAGCATTTCTGACAGATCCTAATCCCCATGCCCGTCTTTGCGGCAGTAGATATCGGCGCAAATTCCGTTCGACTCAAAATCGCTGAACTCACGCGGCGAAGGTTCCGCGTGATTCACGAGGACCGAGAAGTAACCCGCCTTGGCGAATCCGTATTTCGCAATAACGTGCTCGCCCCCGACGCTATGGCGCACACCGTGAAAGTCCTCACACGCTTTTATCGGACTGCGCAGAAATTTCGCGTCGAGCAGGTGCGGGTGGTGAGCACGAGCCCGTTGCGCGACGCCAAAAACTCCAGGGCGCTGATCGAATGGGTCAAGTCCGCTGTTGGCTGGAAGATCGAAATCATCTCCGGCTTGGAGGAGGGCCGGCTTATCCATCTCGGCGTGCTCTCCAACGCCCGCATCGAGAATAAAGATGTACTTATGTTCGATCTCGGCGGCGGCAGTTGCGAGATTACCATTTCCGAACGCGGGCACATTCGCGAGATGTTCAGTCTGCCTCTGGGCGCTGTGCGACTAACGCAGGAGTTTCTGTTGCACGATCCTGCAAAGACGAAAGAAATCGCGCGATTACGTGAATACATAGCAGAGCAGGTGAATCGCATTGCTCCAGCGATTCGTCGTTACCGAGTCGATCTCGCCATCGCTACCTCGGGCACAGCTGCGGCGCTGGCCGGCGCTGCTCGTGCTTGGCGGGGCAGATCCAAATACTCGCACACTGTGTCGCGTAGGGTCGCAACCACTCTCGCCCATGAGCTCGCCGAAAAATCAGTTCAGGAGCGCTCGCAATTCCCTGGAATCGGGCCTCGGAGGTCCGAGATCATTGTCGCAGGAGCTTTCGTCTTCGCGGAGATGATGGTTCACTATGGCCTACCCTCCTTCCAATATTCGCCTCTTGGACTACGGGACGGATTGCTCGCGCAGATGGCGGCAGATGCCGACATCGGAACCCGACAACATCGTCAATTAGAAGCTGAGAGAGAGGATGCGCTGCATTCCCTTGGCAAGAGGTACAGCGTCGATGTACGCCATGCGACGCAAGTTCGCGATCTCTCACAGCAACTATTTAAGTCACTGAAGGGGATTCATGGGTTACCCACCGAATATGCCGGGTGGATCGCTGCGGCGGCGATGCTGCACGAATTAGGTTCCTATGTGAATCGTAACGGGAGACACCGGCACACGTACTATCTCATCGCCAATTCAGAACTGTTTGGCTTTTCACCTGAGCAACGGCACATTGTGGCGTCGATTGCTCGCTATATGGGAAAGTCGCGGCCTAGCGAGCGGGATCGCGAGCTTCGAAACTTGCGTCCGTCAACCCGTGAATTTCTCGATCGTTCTGTCATTCTGTTGAGGCTCGCTCGCGCACTGAACCAGGGCCGCCGCGGCATCGTACAGAAGCTGCGGGTGCGCGAGGTGGGAGCGCAGGTGACGCTTGAGCTGCGCGGCAAGCCTGGAATGGATCTTGAAATATGGACCGCCGAGAAAGAACGGGGCTACTTTCGCGATGTCTTTGGGCGGGACCTCGTGGTTAAGGCGGTTTGAGGCGGCTTCTTTTTCTTCTTCTTACCTTTGCTGTACTCGGCGAATGCTGCTGCGCCTGCGCCATTTTGGGAAAGAACCCCTGCATTTGAACCTTCTGCGACGCTGGCGTCGGCGCACGCCGTGGCAAGCCTTTGTGTGAGCAGCCAATGTAGAACGGACTTCTTCTGCTCGGACTCTACCTTCGCCACAGCTGCCTTCTTGAGCTCGAGGTACGCACGATCGCCATTTGCAACTATCATTCTTCCGAGAAATTCGCTGAAGTTTGGATTGTGGCCTACGAGCACAACTGATTCGTACTTGGAATACTTGCGCAGCAGGTCGCGAAAATGCTCGTATTTCGCTTCCGGCCTAAGTGCATTCTCCAGATTCAGTTTTCCTTCGTGACCGATCTCATTTGCGATCAACGACGCTGTCTGAGTAGCGCGTTTTAGTGGGCTCGATATCACAGCGTCCACGGAAACTTCCATGGCGGATAGAATGCGGCCCATCTGCGTGCATTGATGCACGCCTTCGGCATCCAGCGGGCGTTTTTCATCTTTTCTGGGACTAAGTTTCTTCTGGCCAGCACTGGCGTGACGAACGAAATAAAGGATCATAACTGCTCAACTCTTGGGCGATAACGGGAGCGCTGAGGGCGGCTTAACGGGGGAATTGCTGCCAACGACTTGTTACCTTCTGCCAATCCTATCAGGAATTCCTGAGCATTGAAGGCGGGCGCTGTGCGACGGCGTCCATTTACCCGCGAGGCAATGCGGACGTAATCGCCGCTCGGTTCCAGAATCCTCGTCTTCGCGGTGTCGGCAAGATAGGACTCCAAAATCTCCTGCCGAACTCGTTGTTCGAGCAGGGGATCCAGCACCGGAAAAACGACCTCCACTCGCTCATAAAGATTGCGCGGCATCCAGTCTGCGCTGCCAAGATAAAGTTGTTCGTCTCCGCCATTCGCAAAGGAATAAATGCGGCTGTGCTCAAGTAGCCGTCCGACGATGCTGCGTACTCTGATTCGGTCGCTGATGCCGCGAATCCCAGGACGCAGCGCACACATGCCGCGAACGATCAGATCGATTTCCACTCCTGCCTGCGACGCGCGATACAGCGCCTGAATCACAGACTTGTCCAGCAGCGCATTCATTTTCGCGATAATTCGCGCTGGACGTTTTGCCCTGGCGTGATCGGCTTCGCGCTCAATCAATGCAATTGTGCGTTCCGCACAATCTACGGGCGAAACGAGCAGCGGATCGTAATGAGGATGGTCAGCGTATGCAGTGAGGAAATTGAATACTTCCTGTACTGCTTCCGTGACCTCCTCGTTGGCCGTGAAAAGACTCAGATCCGTATAGAAGCGGGACGTAACTGCGTTGTAATTGCCGGTGCCCAGATGTGCGTACCTGCGGGTGACGCCATCGGGATCGCGCCGGACGAGCAGAGTGAGCTTGCAATGTGTCTTGAGTCCAACCAACCCATGGAAGACCTGCACTCCCGCGTCCTCAAGACTGCGTGCCCAACGAATGTTCGAGGCTTCGTCGAAGCGCGCCTTAAGCTCGACTACGACGGTGACCTCCTTGCTAGCTGCCGCCTCGCTCAAAGCCTGCACAATCGGAGATTCTTCACCCGTGCGATACAAAGTCTGGCGCATCGAAATGACATTGGGATCCTCGGCGCCGGTTTCGATAAACCCGACTACGGCGTTGAATGAATCGAACGGATGATGCAGCAGGATGTCGTGCTTCCTGATCTCCTCGAAGATATCGCGCGACTTGCCCGTAAGATGCAGCTCCCGCGGGACGAACGGCTTAAACTTGAGATCGGCGCGCTGAGTCTGCTCGTAAATGCTGGAGACGCGGGACAAGTTTACCGGCCCGTTAGTTCGGAATACCTGCCACTCATCGAGTCCGAAGTTCCCCCGCAGACGCTCCACGATTTCCGGCGCGGCAGAAGCTTCAATCTCGAGTCTTACGGCATCGCCTTTCCGCCGATTGTGGAGCTCGGTACGCACCGATTCCAGCAGATTGCGCGATTCTTCTTCCTGTAGATACAGATTGCTGTTGCGTGTCACGCGAAACGCCGCCGCGGATACGATTTCGTATCCGCGATACATCTTCGCGGCATGCGATGCGACGAGATCGGCGAGGAATACGTAGTCGTGAGTCCCTTCGCTGGAAGGAACCCGCAAAATGCGCGGAAGTGACCGCGGTACCGTGATCACTCCCATGTAAACAGCCGAGGACCGCCGACGACGGCGCAAAAGGAACGCCAGACACAAAGCCTTATTGACTACACGTGGGAATGGATGTGCAGGATCAATGGTGATGGGAGTGAGCAACGGATCCACTTCGCGTTCACAGTAGTCGTTCAGAAAATCCGCAGCATTCGTGTCCAACTCACTGAGTTCGAGAATGCGAATGCCATTTTCTGCAAGCGCCGGACGCAGACGATCGTTCCACGACGAATACTGCGCGTCCACAAATTCAATCGTCTGCTTGATCACCAGGTCCAGTGCCTGCTCGGGCGGCAAACCGTCAGGACCGGGTGTCGTGTAACCATCCTCAATGCGCTGCAGAAGTCCAGCCAGGCGCACTTCAAAGAACTCGTCCAGATTTGATGCCGTGATGCTGAGGAACTTCACCCGCTCGAGAAGTGGATTATTTTCGTCATCAGCCTCTTCCAATACGCGCTGATTGAACTTGAGCCATGAGACTTCACGGTTCAGGAAATACTCAGGTTTATCGGTCGAAAGAGGCGGCATTTTCAGCCTGGAAGGGCGATGGAACTAGGCTTTTTCCAGTGGATTCCGTTCACGAAAAGTGTACCGCAGCGTGCGCCAAATGGAAATTTGCCCATGGGTTGGGCCTCTCGGCCACAAAGGATCGGCTCTGGAAAGCGTTGGAGCGCTCGAGACTTGCTGATACTGACACTGTAATTTAAGATTCTGAGAGGTCAGCGTTTCATGCGCTGCCCGTCTGGTGTGCGACTCTCCCTGGAAACTGCGTTTTCCTCTCCGAGTCACTGAAATCGGCGCACATTCCAGTCCATTGCAGATCCTCATCGTAAAAGATGGGCGCGTAGCTCAATTGGCAGAGCAACTGACTCTTAATCAGTAGGTTGAAGGTTCGATTCCTTCCGCGCTCACCATCTTTTCAGCAACTTTCAGATGTGAAATTTAGAACTACTGATGCTTTGTCAGTAGCTTAGCGGTTCAGAGTTTTTATCGTCAGATAGCAATTTCAATCGGTTACAAAATTTGAGCATTCTGGCTGTGCCCTAAAACGTGTGACAAAATTTTCTGAACGCGATTCGGATTCGTAGCGCAAGGGGCGCTAATAAATGGACAAAACGATGAATGCGTGAATCCCTAAGGCCGCGCTAGGAAATGAGGCCCTCTGATGCTCCTGACATCGCAAGGCATAGCGTACGACACAAATACGTAACGAACACCAGGACTACTGACTGGCGGGCGGCTGTGGTGGTTTGACTGTCCCTGGGCCATTTAGTCTTACACTCTCAGCCCTAGGAAGAAGTAGCGGCCGCAATGATCCCCTGCTCGGTCGCCCAACCAAAGAGATTCCGTTTTTGAATTGCGGCGGCCATCAAGTCGGCGAACACGTCTGGTGTGCCAGCAAAACATGGAATGCCCAAGCCAGCGACTGAAGCGCATCAAAGTGAGGCCTCAGCCATTGCGACTTTTCGGCAAGCAACTCGCCCTAGGTGCAGCTGGCTCACTTCTGGCTTGAGGCAGGCATGTTCAAGTAGCTCTTCTTGTAAGCGTTGACAGCGGCACAGGTTAGCAGCTAATGCCGATTCGGGAATTACAGCGGCTCGTACCTGTTTCCCAATTGTGGATGTCTTTGCCTCAAACGGTTCCGCAATGCGACAAGAACAAGCGATCCAGCCCCGCTTTTCCACAGCACGAATCAAACTACCTGGGTGGTCGCACCGCCCGCCGATTCGCGGGCACACCTCTCCGGTGCCTCGTCACGGGCTTCTTAGTGTCGGCAGCCTCAAACAATTGCCGAAACCCGTGTGCCAACAGTTCGACGGCCTTCCCCAAGGCGCCGAGTTGCGCAACCCGGACTATCGCGACGGATCGGTGCAGGTCAAACGACGGGGGATGCAATACTTTCACAGGATCGATAGAACGATTCCTGGCAATAAAGCGAGCGGGTAGCAGCCCGACACCATAACCGGACTGAACGAACGCCAGCTGCATATGCATGTTGTGGATTTCAGCCGCAATCATGGGGGTGAAGCCGGCACGCTCCATCCGATCGATGAGGCTCGCCCGAAGAATGCACCCGGGCGGATTGAGCACCCAGGGTGCTCGGCCCAAACTTTTCCAATCACCGTCAAGGTTGCCTGC
>Ga0210406_10000051_pt1 | contig 179778 bp, 179 predicted proteins | sample IncBWC30MmetaG_FD_155454 | JGI IMG/M metagenome (GOLD analysis project Ga0210406, IMG submission 155454) | Forest soil microbial communities from Barre Woods Harvard Forest LTER site, Petersham, Massachusetts, United States - Inc-BW-C-30-M | ecosystem: Environmental > Terrestrial > Soil >... | reverse complement strand
CTTTGCGAATTATCTTCTTCCTCCGCCAGCACCGCCACGATTTGCACCGCCGCCGTTACCGCCGCTTCTTCCACCACCGCCGCCTGGACGTCTGTCATCTCTTCTATCTCCACCACCACGGTTTTCAAAACCACCGCGACCACCTTCTGCAGGTTTACCTTCGCCACCAGCTAGGATGTTAGGATTAAGATCTCTTTTAGTTAAAACTTCACCTTTACAGATCCAAACTTTAATCCCGATTTTGCCATATACTGTTTGAGCAAATACATTAGCGTAATCGATATCCATACGTAAAGTATGTAATGGTGTACGACCTTGCTTGATTTCTTCACTACGAGCAATTTCAGCACCACCTAAACGGCCACCTACTCTTACTTTAATTCCTTCTGCACCCATTCTTAAAGCTGAAGCGATCGACATTTTGATCGCACGCTTAAAGTTGATACGGTTTTCTAATTGACGAGCAATTGTATCCGCAACAATATTTGCATCTAGTTCAGGACGACGGATCTCTAAAATGTTGATCTGTACATCTTCTTTACCAGTTAGTTTCTTTAATTCTTCTTTGATGCGGTCAACTTCTCCACCACCTTTGCCGATAATGATACCTGGTTTAGATGTATGAATTGTAACGATTAGTTTGTTCAACGTACGTTCGATCACGATTTTAGAGATCCCACCTTTGTTGATACGAGCATTAAGATAATTTCTGATTTTATCATCTTCAATTAACTTCTTACCGAAATCTTTTTTGTGAGCAAACCAGTTACTGTCCCAGCCTCTGATAACTCCTAATCTGATACCAATCGGATTTGTTTTCTGACCCATAGTTTATTTTTGAATTCCAGTTTTCAACTTTCGCTGATCACCAGGTTTTGTTTTTAGTTTTTTTCTACTTTACTGTCTACAATTAATGTTACGTGGTTGCTACGTTTGCGAACTTTATACCCACGACCTTGTGGAGCCGGGCGCATACGTTTGATCACTCTACCGCAATCAACCATAATTGTTTTTACTACTAATTTAGAATCTTCAGCTTTAGCTTCAGTGTTCTTTTGCTCCCAGTTATTGATAGCACTTTTAAGTAGTTTATACATTGGAACAGCCGGATGTTTAGGGCTGAATTGTAAAACGCCTAAAGCTTTTTCTACTTCCATTCCACGTATCAAATCAGCCAGTAAACGCATTTTACGTGGTGATGTTGGATAATTGTTGAGTTTCGCTACTGCTTCCATTTTTATTTAGTTTTAAGTTTTGAGTTTTAAGTTTTAAGTTGGTTAACTATGAACTATAAACTTTGAACTTGTCTTATGCTATCTTTTTACTTGAGTGACCTCTAAAATTTCTTGTTGGTGCAAATTCACCTAATTTATGACCTACCATAAATTCCGTTACGTAAACAGGAATGAATTTGTTGCCATTGTGTACTGCTAATGTATGACCTACAAAATCAGGAGTAATTGTAGAACGGCGAGACCATGTTTTGATAACACCTTTCTTTCCTTTTCCTTCATTGATCGCTAATACTTTTGTTTCCAAGTTAGCATCTATGTAAGGACCTTTTTTTAACGAACGAGCCATTGTGTATGTATTTTTTTGTTGATTCGCTTTCTGATTGCTCCGAAAACTATTTTAACAGTTAAAATTATTTGTTACTTATTTTTTTACCGTTTCTTCTTTGGATGATCATTTTATCAGATCCTTTTCCTCTTGTACGAGTAACTTGCCCCTTAGCATATTTACCTGTACGACTTCTCGGATGTCCACCTGAAGCTTTACCTTCACCACCACCCATCGGATGATCTACCGGATTCATCGCAACACCTCTTGTACGAGGTCTAACGCCTTTCCATCTGTTACGTCCTGCTTTACCTGCACTTTCAAGATTATGATCACTATTACTAACTACACCTACTGTAGCGTAACAGTTGATTAATATTTTTCTTAATTCGCCACTTGGCATTTTAAGGATACCATATTTTTCTTCCTTATTCGCTAGCTGAGCAGTGTTACCTGCGCTTCTAACTAATTTACCACCCTGGCCCGGTTGCATTTCTACATTATGAACCATAGTACCCAAAGGCATATATTTCAATTGTAATGCATTTCCTAATTCAGGTGCAACGTTATCGCCACTTAAAACTGTAGCGCCAACTTGTAAACCGTTTGGTGCAATGATGTAACGTTTTTCACCATCAGCATAGCTCAATAAAGCGATAAATGCTGTACGGTTTGGATCGTACTCGATTGACTTAACTGTAGCAGGGATATCTTTTTTGTCTCTTTTGAAGTCAATTAAACGATAATGAGTTTTGTTACCACCACCCATGTAGCGCATTGATCTTCTACCGCTAGAGTTACGACCTGCAGTATTTTTCTGATCTTCCAACAAACTCTTTTCAGGAACGTTGGTTGTAATTTCTGCATAAGCGTTACCAATTCTCCATCTGGTACCTGCTGTGGTCGGTTTGTATTTTCTAAGTGCCATTTTCTAATTATTTATTTTGTCAAAACTTTGCGGTGCTGACCACCATCCATTAATTAATCTTATGCTGTTGTATTGTACAGGTCAATGGTTTCACCACTAACAACTGTAACGAACGCTTTTTTCTTTGCAGATTTACGTCCACTAACTACACCGGCTTTTGTATTACGAGATTTCGCTTTACCAGGCATAACAGTTGTGTTTACATTTTCAACTTGCACACCGTAAAACTCTTCAACCGCTTTTTTAATTTCCAGTTTGTTAGCTTTTCTGTTCACTACGAATGCGTAGCGATTAAATTTTTCCGTTTGCTGATTTATCTTTTCAGATAAAATTGGCTTTATTAAAACTTCAGACAGTTTCATTTTGTCTACTAATTTGTTTGTTAAAAATTAAGCTTCTGCTTTTTCCTCTTCGCTAAAAATCTTTGCTACGCTTTCAGTCAAAACCAATACGCCAGCATTCATGATATCATAAGTATTTACATCACTAAGTAAGCTACCAGTAACACCTGGTATGTTTCTTAAGCTTAAGTAAACGTTGTCATTAGATTCAGGTATAATAAACAATGGTTTTTTGCTATCAACTTTCAAGCTCTTTAAGATACCTGCAAAATCTTTAGTTTTGGGTGTAGCCATCGTCACATCTTCAACAATCACAATTGCGTTGTCTTTTGCCTTGTGGCTTAATGCGCTGATCTTAGCAAGATCTTTCACCTTACGGTTCAATTTGATATCATAAGTGTGAGGTTTTGGACCAAAGATAGTACCACCACCTTTGTATATCGGGCTACGCAAGTTACCTTTACGAGCACCTCCAGTACCTTTTTGTTTCACTAACTTTTTAGAAGCACCTTGAACCTCAGCTCTTGTTTTAACCTTGTGCGTACCTTGACGTTGTGCGCCCATGTATTGTTTTACCGCCAGGTAAATCACGTGGTTATTTGGCTCGATACCGAATATTTCTTCCGGTAATTCAATTGATCTACCAGTTTTAGTACCTTTTATGTTTAAAATATCTACTTGCATTTTATTCTATTTTTTGAGCTGAAGTAACTTCCTCTCTTCAAACAATATTATTTCTGTATTAAAACGATTGAACCGTTATGGCCAGGAACTGATCCGCTAACTAGTATGTAATTTTTTTCAGCGAAAACTTTTACAACTTTAAGTCCTTTCATTTTCACTCTGTCTTGACCCATACGGCCTGCCATGCGCATACCTTTGAATACTCTTGATGCATCTGATGAGTTACCGATTGAACCCGGTGCTCTTTGACGATCATGCTGACCATGCGATTGTTCACCCACACCATGAAAACCATGACGTTTAACAACACCCTGGAAACCTTTACCCTTGGTTGTACCAACCACTTCAATAGTTTCACCTTCAGTGAAAATATCAACAGTGATGATTTCACCAACGTTTTTATCTAATTCGCTATCGCGTATTTCTTTAACTACTTTTTTAGGAGATGTTTGTGCCTTGGCGAAATGGCTAACTTCAGACTTGATAGAGTGTTTCTCTTTCTTATCGCCGAATGCAATTTGGAGTGCATTATAACCATCAGTTTCGATGGTTTTCTTTTGTGTTACTACACACGGACCCGCTTCAATAATTGTAACCGCAGTTTGTTTGCCGGCTGCATTAAAGACACTGGTCATGCCAATCTTCTTTCCAATAATACTTTTCATTGTATCTATTTTATACCCAGCGCTACTTAATTAAAAGTAGATGGATGTTCATTGTTTCTATTTAAGAACTTACCTTTTGCCTTTCCGATTTAACTCGGGAGGTTCATTAGGCTTTGATTTCTACATCTACACCACTTGGCAAATCTAGTTTGCTTAGAGCGTCAACCGTACGGCTGCTGCTAGTGTAAATGTCTAACAAACGCTTGTGTGTGCACAATTGGAACTGCTCACGGGCTTTTTTGTTAACATGCGGAGAACGTAATACTGTAAAAACTTTGCGGTGCGTAGGTAAAGGAATTGGTCCTGTTACTACTGCTCCTGTACTGCGTACTGTTTTTACGATTTTTTCAGCTGACTTATCAACCAGGTTATGATCGTAAGACTGTAGTTTTATTCTGATTCTCTGTGACATATGTAAAGAACTTTTTTCCTTTTTTGAATTTGGAGTGCAAAGGTAGGGAGTTCATTTGGATTATCAAAGGGATTTTAAAAGTTTTTTTATTTTTATTTTGCAAATAAGAATATTGATTATCAAATGGTTACACTTTTTTATCCTTTTTCTTAATAAGATATATTGCTATAACAACCAACGTTACTATAAAAATAACGGGTAGTAAGGTAAAGTAGAGTATGAAGAAAACAATATTAAAAGTCCAAAATCTTGCGTAATATTTTATCATTCCCCATTCCGTTACCTTAAAAACCGGCCTATATCCTTCCCCATCTGAAATTGAATCTATACCTGTCACTTTTCCTTCAAGAATAAAGTCATTCATCAAAAAATCTAAATTATCATCGGATGTATAGTTAACAGGAGTATTCCCCAATACAGTTATATCATTAGAAGAGTCAGTTAGTATAGGTTTTAAACTATCAGGTATGCTTAAAACTCCTTTTATGATAGTAAAATCAGGACTTCCCGTATATTCATGGTGTTGAACAAGCACCTTATCGGCACCAAAAACGACGTTTTTATCGGGAATACGAACAGGCAACGCTCCATAAATAGTAAAAAATATGACTAATATCCAAATAATAATAAAGAAACGCTTCATACAATAAAGATAGGTTACACCACAAATATTACCTGCGCTTCTGTGAGCAGAGGCAGATTTTTAAATCGCAAAATTAAATTAGCCACTGTAACTACATCCTTCTGACAATAGATTGCAATACGTTCAATATTATTTTCTTTCCAAAATACATCTCCTACCATACTGCCATCTATATCATCTTTTGGTGAAGGAATGTTAAGTGATGCTGCTAATAATCGCAAAGAAGTGTATTGTTTATAATCTCCAAAGCGCCAATACTGAAAAGTATCTACCATATTAGTTTCCCAGGGCTTCATATTTTGGAAATCTAAATAAGGAGGAATGGGTAAATTATTAATGAGCAATCTTCTGCATAAAAAAGGAATATCAAATTCTTTGATATTATGGCCGGTGAAACTCCAATTGTTGTTACTTATATATAACTGATCTACAGTTTGAACAAATAACTTCAGTAGTTCTTTTTCATCTACATTATATATGGACTTAACCCTTAACTTATATTTGTCCGAATCTTTTTTAAAATAACCTAAGCTGATACAAATTACTTTAGCGAATTCTGCCATTACTCCCGCTCTTTGAGGATAATATTCCCCCGGTGTGGTATTTTCAGGTAAAGTCCGGTTTACTTTATCCCGCCATAGCTCTTGCCAATCGGCTGACAAAGAATCAAAATCGGGTTGTTGGGAGACAGTTTCTATATCAATAACGAGAAAATCCTCTAAGGGAATTTTGGTGATCATAGTGGTGGATTTAATTCAAAATAAAACAAAAAAGCCCATACTTATTATTGTACGGGCTTTTTTTATAGAATTATATTTATTATCCTACTGTTTTCCAATGACCTGGAACCCATCTTTCATACCCATCATGGCGACGTTGCCAATGTCCTGCAATCCATACGTCATGCGGATGTCTTGGTTCTGCCCAGTACCCATCCACATATTCATAATGATCATGATTATAATGATACTCCCCTTCAACCCATACATGATGCGGTGACGGAGGTGCCGGTCTCTCATGATGTGGAGGCTCAGGAGGTCTTACATTAACATAAATCTGCGCATTTGCTGAATAAGAAGTAGCAATGACTATTGCTACTAATGCTAAAAATTTTAAAAACTTTTTTTTCATGACAATTATTTTTGATTGATACCTCTTTGATTTCTAATTACATGCCAAGGTTTAAAATCTATTAAAAAAATATTTAAAAAAAATTAAACAAATGTTTGTTTTAATTAAACGATTGTTTAATTTTGTACTCGAAGGAGAAAGAAAAAATGAATTACAACGATAAACAATTACAGATCATTGAAACTGCTGAAGGTCTTTTTGCAGATAAGGGGTTTGAGGGAACATCTGTAAGGGATATTGCCGAAGTAGCCGGCATTAACGTAGCAATGATATCCTACTATTTCGGATCTAAGGAAAAACTTATGGAAGCGCTTTTTGAACTGAAGATCGAAAAGATAAAGATCAGACTTGAATCCTTATTGAAAGACGAAATTCTTACGCCGTTTCAAAAAGTAAACATTATGATCGATGAACAGATCGAACGAATGTGGACAGGCCAGCGTTTTTTCAAGATCATGCTTTGTGAGCAGCTTATTGATACCAATAAATCTATTACCAAAAAAGTATACGAACTTAAAGTACGCAATGCCGAACTGGTACATAAAATTGTAAAAGACGGACAAGAAAAAGGAGTTTTTAAAAAAGATGTAGATGTGGTATTAATGTTGAATACAATGGTTGGTACTTCCTGGCAAACACTCGTCAGTCAGGATTACTTTAGACTATTTACTGAAGAAGACCAACACCTTACAGACGAACAGTACAAAGAAAAAATGAAAACAAAATTGAGCATTCACATAAAAAATTTATTTAAAGCAATATTAAGTTATGAGGCATAGTATACTACAAATCGCAGCATATACTTTAATAACAGGGTTATTAGGTATAAGCAATTTACAGGCACAGGACACAACAAAATTGACATTACAACATGCAATTGAACTGGGCATTAAGAACAGTAAAGAACTAAAAGGCAATGCGGCAAGAGTTGCGGAAGCTGTTGCACAAACAAGAGAAGCAAAGGACCGTCAGTTACCTGATGCAAGCATTAGCGGGTCTTATTTGTATTTCCCTGTTCAACCAAATGTTAATCTTAAAATTAATACCGGTGGCAGCGGCGGTAGTGGTGGCGGATCATCTATCCCAAAAGTAGATCAGGTACTTTACGGAACAGTTGGTGTTAGTGAAACACTTTTTGCCGGTGGTAAAATAAGGTATGGCATCGAATCAGCTAAATACCTTGAGCAGGCAACCAAATTGAATGCTGATAATAACAGACAAGAAGTTGTTATCAATACGATTAATGCTTTTGCGAATTTATATAAAGCAAAAAAAGCAGTTGAACTGGTAAAAGAAAATTTAGCACAATCTCAACAACGCGTAACTGATTTTACTAATCTTGAAAAAAATGGTGTGATCGCAAGAAACGACCTTTTGAAAGTCGAGTTAGAATCTTCTAACATCGAACTTGCTTTGCTTGATGCTGAAAATAATTACAAATTAGCTAGCGTTAACATGAACCTGATGTTAGGGCTTCCTGAACAAACTTCATTGGATCCTGATTCAACCAGTTTGGTACAAGCTAATCCTGATTCAATTAAGACAATTGATCAGTACGAAACATCTGCTATACAAACGAGAAAAGAAATTGCGGCATTAGCATTACAAAAGAAAGCTGCTGACTTAGGAATAAAATCTGCTAAGGCAGACTACTACCCTAACCTGGCTATTTCAACTGCTTATATTGGCGTAGATGTTCCGGGATTATTAACTGTAACAAATGCATGGGATGTAGGCGCAGCTTTAAAATATAACATCTCTTCTCTATGGAAAACTAAAGCTGCTGTACATGAAGCAGAGGCAAGATCTTTAGAAATAGAAGCCAATACAGAAGCATTGAATGATAAGATACGTCTACAGATTAATCAGGCGTATGAAAATTATTTATTAAGCCAGAAAAAAATTGAAGTGCTAGCAAAGGCAGTCGCACAATCAACAGAAAATTACAGGATCACCAAAAATAAATATGATAACTCGTTAGAGACAACAACGAATCTTTTAGATGCAGACGTTGCTTCTTTACAAGCACAATTAAATTATACGAATGCAAAAGCAGATGCAGTAGTATCATACAATATCTTATTACAAACAGCAGGACTTTTAAATAATTAATATTAATACCCATCTTATAAATAAAGCACATTATGGCACAGAACGACACAACAACAACAGAAACCACAACAACAGAAGCGCCTCAAAAACGTAGTCTGGTATTCCCTATCATCCTTGCTTTATTAGTTTTAGGCGGTGGATGGTTCGGAATCAGCAAATACATTCATGCGCAACATCATGAAGAAACTGATGATGCACAGATCGATGCTAACATCAGTCCTATCATTCCACGCGTATCAGGATATATTCTTGAAGTACGTGTAAAAGATAATCAGCTGGTAAAGAAAGGTGATACACTTTTAGTTTTAGATAACAGAGATTATCAAATAAAATTAGATGCCGCACAAGCTGCTCTAGCAACTGCACAAAGCAATTTAGGTTCTGCAAAAGCGAACAGCAGTGCATCAGAAGCTAATATCGGTACAGCTAAAGCTAGTATTGGTACTGCAGATGCGCAAATAGAGGCAGCGAAAGTAAACGTGTGGAGAACAACACAAGATTATAATCGTTATGCAAATTTGATTAAAGATCACACCATTACTCAACAACAATTTGAACAAGCCGAAGCAGCAAAACAAACGGCAGAACGCCAGTTAGAAGTATTGGTTGAACAAAAAAACCAGGCAACTCAACAAACAAATGCAGTTAGTTCACAAAGCGCTGCTACCGGTTCTCAGGTTGGTGTTGCAGGTGCAATGATCAAACAAAGACAAGTTGATGTTGATGACGCAAAATTAAATTTATCTTATACAGTTATGTTGGCTCCTGAAGATGGCCGTGTATCAAAAGTAAATGCACAGGTAGGACAATTTATTACAGCAGGACAATCTTTATTCAGTGTTGTATTAAACAATCCGGCATGGGTAGTTGCGAACTTTAAAGAAACGCAATTAGATAAAATGAAAATTGGTCAAAAAGTAATTGTAAATGTAGATGCATTTCCGGGTAAAGATTTTGAAGCAACATTAACTTCATTCTCTCCTGCTACAGGCGCACGTTTTGCTTTGTTACCTCCGGATAACGCAAGCGGAAACTTTGTAAAAGTTGTACAAAGATTGCCTATTAAAATAGAATTTAATAATCCTGCAGATACATTGGTTCAACAATTAAGACCAGGTATGAACGTTACTGTAGATGTGCATCTTGATTAAGAAATTAGCTAATGTGCTAATATGCTGATATGCTAATTTAAAAATTCAGTCGGTATGTTTTTCATCAGCACATTAGCGTATTAGCTAATTAGCAAATTATTAAAATGATGGAACAAAATTCATTGGTAGAATACGGCGCGCGCAGAACGATCATTACGATTACTGCGATCATGTGCGCCTTGCTGGAAATTGTGGATACCACGATCGTGAATGTGGCAGTGAATGATATGAAGGGGAACCTTGGCGCAACCTTTACAGAAATTGGGTGGGTTATTACAGCCTACGCAATTGGTAACGTAATTATCGTTCCAATGACGAGCTGGTTATCACAACAATTCGGCAGAAGAAATTATTTCGCAGCATCAATCATCATTTTTACAACCTGTTCTTTTTTATGCGGTAATGCCAACGGTATTTGGGAACTGGTTTTCTTCCGCTTTTTACAAGGTGTAGGTGGTGGTGCGTTATTGGTTACTTCACAAACAATTATTACAGAGAGTTATCCGGTTGAAAAACGAGGAATGGCGCAAGCGATATACGGCTTAGGTGTTATCATCGGACCAACACTAGGGCCACCATTAGGCGGTTATATTGTGGATCATTTTTCATGGCCGTACATTTTCTACATCAATATCCCAATCGGAATTATCGCTACGATACTAACGTTATACTTTGTACGCAGTCCGAAGTATGGTGAAAAAACAGCTGCTAAAGACATTGACTGGTTAGGTATTGGATTGCTAGCAGCAACGGTAGGTTCTCTTCAATACGTATTAGAAAAAGGCCAGGATGATGATTGGTTTGCTAGTGCCACTATTACATTTTTTGCGGTAGTTGCAACATTAGGTTTATTCTTTTTCATCTGGAGAGAATTGACATACAAAAATCCTATTGTTGAATTACGTGTATTAAAGAATGTGAATCTGCGAACCGGTACTATCCTATCGTTCATCATGGGCTTTGGATTGTATGGATCAACGTTTATCATTCCATTATATACGCAGGCAACTTTGGGCTGGACAGCACAACAGGCAGGTTTGTTAATGATTCCATCCGCTATCACCACTGCATTTATGATGCCGATGATCGGACAATTATTACAGAAAGGTGCACCGCAACAAATATTGGTATCATTAGGTTTGGGTATATTTGCGATCTTTACTTTCTGGTGCTATAACATATTAACGCCTGATACAAATGCAGATAATTTCTTCTGGCCATTGATCGTTCGTGGTGTGGGAATGGGGATGTTGTTTATCCCGATCACTGTATTATCGCTTTCTACACTGAAGGGTAAACAGATCGGTCAGGGTGCAGCATTTACTGGTATGATGCGCCAGTTGGGTGGATCATTCGGTATCGCATTGATCACTACTTATATGGCTACACGTAATATGCAACACAGAAGCGACCTTGTAAGTAAATTAGATACGAATAACCCTGCTATACAAAACAGAGTAGCCGGTATGCAACATAATTTTATGACGCATGGTATGCAACCTGATGCCGCTTTAAAAAGTGCTTACACATCAATAGATTATATGGTTACTAAACAGGCTTCTGTTCTATCTTATATGGATGTATTTATGTGGCTCGGTATCGCCTTCTTAATTTGTATTCCGTTCGTGTTAATGACGAAACAGAAAAAACAAGCAGAGAAAATTGATCTTGCTGAGGCTATGCATTAAGCTAAGTTAAAAGTTAAAAGTTAAAACCCAAAAATGAAGCAGCCTGTTTCATTTTTGGGTTTTGTCTTTTTCTACTTTTAGGTTTTCACTTTTGCCTTATTACTTTTTTATTAACTAGTTTTGTAACAGAATAACACACATGACAAAATCGGAAATCAGGTTTCTTGAAGGACCACAGAATCGTTGGAAAGATTTTAAGTTTGCATTTAAAGTTTTACTAGAATTTATAAAAGGATTTAGAACACTACATTTCGTCGGACCTTGCGTGACTGTTTTTGGATCGGCACGTTTTAAGGAAGGCCATGTCTTTTATGAACAGGCTCGTGAATTATCGGGCAGAATTGCTCAAATGGGTTTCACTATCATGACCGGTGGCGGTCCCGGTATTATGGAAGCTGCTAATAAAGGTGCCAAAGAAGTTGGTGGTAAAAGTGTTGGTTGTAATATTGTTTTACCACACGAACAATCGCATAATCCTTATCTCGACAGATGGGTAAATATCAAATACTTTTTTGTTCGTAAAACATTACTGATAAAATATTCTTATGCATTTATTGTGATGCCGGGCGGCTTCGGAACAATGGATGAATACTTTGAAGCGCTGACACTTATTCAAACAAAAAAAGTACATGAATTCCCCATCATTATTATCGGAAAGGAATTTCACAAAGACCTGATCACTTATATCGAATCATTAAAAAATTATCAAACTATCTCTCCTAACGATACCGATTTGTTTTTAGTTACAGATTCTATTGATGAAGCAATAGAACATCTGCAAAAAAATAGTATCGTTAAATTTAATTTGAAATTTGAACAGAAAAGAAAAAGGTTCAAGTGGCTTTTGGAAAGAGAAGGAATTTAAATAATTGAATATTGTAGATTGAATATTTAATATTACAAATGGTTCATGCCGATCACAATATTAAATATTCAATATTAGATATCAAATCAATTAGCTGGTAAACAACGCTTTCAATTCCTCTGCATCCTGTGGTTTCATCTTGCCCCCCAATATCAAACGCAGCTGTCTTCTTCTCAACGCTCCATCATATAATCTTATCTCTTCTTCCGTTTCAGGAATAAGTTGATTAATTTTAGTTGGTTTGCCCGTTTCAAGATCCATAGCAACAAAAGTGTAATATGCTTCGTTACTTTTATATTTATAGCGCCTCAATACGTCTTCACCCCAAACTGTTATATGTATTTCCATGCTTGTAGTAAAAGCCCTTGTAACATTAGCTTGTATATGTACTACATTCCCAATTTTGATAGGGTTTTCGAAAGATATATTATCTACTGATGCGGTAACAGCCGGTAAGCCACTATGTTTCATCGAAGACATTGCTGCAGCGATATCCATCCAGTACATCAACCTTCCTCCCATTAAATTACCGAAGTTGTTGGTATCATTCGGAAATACCAATTCTGTCATCACTACCAGAGAATCACTTGATCTTTTTTCCATAAAGAATTTTTACAAAGATACGGGCAATAAAAAACACCTCCATACAGGAGGTGTTCAAATCAATTTATAAGCAAGAACTATTTAGTAGCTGCCTTGTTTGCTTTATAACGCATATCAGGAGTACCATCTTTTTTTACTGGTCCTGCCGGAGCTGGCTTAGCTGCTGCATCTTTATTTGCTTTATACCTCATATCCGCTGTACCGTCAGCCTTTTTAGGAGCTGCCGTAGTAGAGGTTGTAGCAGGAGTTTTTGTAACAACACTACTTGAAGTTGTGGTTGTAGTAGGAGTTTTTGTAACAGCACTACTAGTTGTTGTTGTAGTAGTAGCAGGAGCTTTTTTAACATCGCTACTTGCAGTTGTAGCTTTAGTATGAGTTTTTTTAGCGGTACTACTAGTTGTTGTTGTAGAAGAAGTAGTTGTTGCCGGAGTTGCTGTTTGCGCTGTAGTTGTTAGTGCAAGGCCTAAAAACAAAGAAGCTGCAATTAATAGTTTTTTCATATTTGTTATTTTTTTTATAAATGTAGGAATTTATTGAATATGTAATATTTAAGTTGTGTTTTATTTCTGTTTTATCTATTTATTGTTTTTTTGAAGTATTGTAACCATGACGTCACTTCTTTGGCAGGCATCTTAATATCAAATCTGCAAACACCCACTCCATCACTTCCTGAGAAAGTGCCTCTTTGGCTACGGTGCCCGCGAAGCGAGGCTGACAAAATCATACACAGCAGATTTTGTCTGTGGCCAAAGTAGCGCTGGAGCAGGAACACGGCCCGGCGGCTTTGGAGCGATCAAAAGGATCAAATTACAAAGCATCCAATGGTGGAGCAAAAAAACAAAACAATTCTAATGTACATCTTATTGCGGTTTTATTATTCGGTGCTTTCGCCTCATGCCGGCAGGCATCGTAACCGCAACGTCGCTACTTTGGCAACTGAAAAAAAGTACTGCGTACTATTTTTTCTGCGTGGCTTCGCCCGCACCGTTCCCAAAGAGGCGACTTATGCGATTACTGGTGAGAATTGCGAATTTGGGAGTTTGATTTAGGGTTGAGTTTTTCTAGTTTTTAGTTCGTAGTTCTTCGTTAATAGTTGATAATTATTAGACTCTGTGATTACTTCTTGAAATAATAAAAATAGATATTAAATCAACATTCGCTCACTCCACCAGTTCCTGAGGAAGCGCCTTTTTGGCTACGGTGCCGGCGAAGCACGGCAGTCAAAATCATGCGCAGCAGATTTTGGCAGTGGCCAAAGTAGCGCTGGAGCAGGAACACAGCCCAGCGGCTTTGGAGCGATCAAAAGAACATGATTATAATGACTACAATGGTGGAGCAAAAAGACTAAATAACCAAAATCTAAGAATTGTACTTTTAGTCGCAATTCCCCTATTTTTGTCGCCAAAACTTACTGAAACTATGAATAATTTAATTTATGTGATCCCGGCTATGGGGATCGTTGGCTTGCTCTACACCTTTATAAAATTTGCCTGGGTTGCAAAGCAAGATGCAGGCAACGAAAGAATGAAAGAGATCAGCACTTATATTGCTGAAGGTGCCATGGCTTTCTTAAAAGCTGAGTACAAAATATTAGGCTATTTCGTGGTGATCGCTGCTTTGTTATTAGCGATCATGGGGTATAGTAATCCTGCGAGTAGCTGGACAATTTCTCTGGCATTTGTATTAGGCGCTTTCTTTAGTGCCTTAGCGGGTTTCATCGGAATGCGCGTTGCAACAAAAGCAAACGTTCGTACGGCACAAGCTGCAAGAACAAGTTTATCAAAAGCATTAAATGTTTCTTTTACAGGCGGAAGTGTAATGGGAATGGGCGTTGCGGGCTTAGCGGTGATAGGCCTTGGTGGTTTATTCATTATTTTAAAAGCAATCTTTGCTCCTGAAGCAGGTGTTGACAGCGTTGAGATGGCACGTACAATTGAGATCCTTACAGGTTTCTCTTTGGGTGCAGAATCTATCGCCTTATTTGCACGTGTTGGTGGTGGTATTTATACAAAAGCTGCTGACGTTGGTGCTGACTTAGTTGGTAAAGTAGAGGCAGGTATTCCTGAAGATGATCCGCGTAACCCTGCAACAATTGCAGATAATGTTGGAGATAATGTTGGTGACGTTGCCGGTATGGGTGCCGATCTTTTCGGTAGTTATGTAGCAACTGTTTTAGCAACAATGGTATTGGGTAGAGAAACAACTGCTATCGGTGATGCTTTTGGTGGTATGTCTCCCATTCTATTGCCGATGCTGATCGCTGCAATGGGTATTTTGTTTTCTATTATCGCTACATTCTTTGTACGCATTTCTGAAAACTCCGGCTTAAGTACACAAAAAGTACAGAACGCTTTAAATATGGGTAACTGGGGTTCGATGGTTTTAACAGCAATCGGTTGTTACTTCCTGGTGAACTTTTTATTACCTGAAAATTTGATCTTACGTCACCATGAATTTACAAAGAATGGTGTGTTTGGTGCGATCATGGTTGGTTTATTAGTTGGTGCATTAATGAGCATCATTACAGAATATTATACGGCAATGGGTAAACGCCCGGTGATGAGTATCATCCGCCAGTCTGCAACCGGACATGCAACAAATATTATCGGTGGTTTGGCTGTAGGTATGGAAAGTACCTTGTTACCAATTTTAGTATTGGCTGCAGGTATCTATGGATCTTACGCTTGTGCAGGTTTATACGGTGTGGCCATTGCTGCTGCTGGTATGATGGCAACAACAGGTATGCAATTAGCGATCGATGCATTCGGACCAATTGCGGATAACGCAGGTGGTATTGCAGAGATGAGTGAATTGCCTGCTGATGTTCGTGAAAAAACGGATATCCTTGATGCGGTTGGTAACACTACAGCTGCAAGTGGTAAAGGTTTTGCGATCGCTTCTGCGGCTTTAACGGCGCTGGCTTTGTTTGCTGCGTTTGTTGGTATTGCAGGTATTGATGGTATTGATATTTATCATGCAGATGTATTAGCCGGCTTATTTGTTGGTGGCATGATCCCCTTTATATTTTCTTCATTGGCTATACGCGCAGTTGGTGAAGCGGCAATGGCGATGGTAGAAGAAGTACGCAGACAGTTCCGCACGATCCCTGGCATTATGGATGGTACAGGAAAACCTGAGTACGATAAATGTGTGGCTATCTCTACAGAAGCATCACTTAAAAAAATGATGTTGCCTGGTGCAATTGCTTTATTATCTCCGATCATTATCGGTTTCGTATTCGGACCGGAAGTATTAGGTGGTTTTCTTGCAGGCGCTACCGTTAGTGGCGTATTGATGGGAATGTTCCAAAATAACGCTGGCGGTGCATGGGACAATGCAAAAAAATCTTTTGAAAAAGGTGTTGAAATAAACGGCGAAACTTATTACAAAAAATCAGAACCACACAAAGCTTCTGTAACTGGTGATACAGTGGGTGATCCATTTAAAGATACCTCCGGACCATCAATGAATATCTTAATTAAATTGATGAGCATTGTGAGTTTGGTAATTGCTCCTACCCTTGCAAAAATTCATCATGATAAAATTGTAGCTAACAGAAAAGCGCAAATCGAAACAATGCAACAAATGCAGGATCCTGCTATTGATAGCACGATTTATTTGCATAGAGCGAAATAAGATTATAATTACTTTTGATAGAACGGTTTGTGCGAAAGCATGAACCGTTTTTGTATCTATTTAAAAGGAAGATAAAACAATGATTGATTGATTCTAAAACATATAAAAATGCTTGTAATGGATTCTATATCATATATATTTGTGTTGCAAGCAATTTTGTTGGACACATCAATTTTAAAAACTTTAAAACTTAAATCATTCCAGACAATTTCAACTATTCAAAAAATTTGACTGCTGTTTTAGGACAATTTCTAAACCCTCTTGGTTATAGGAAAAAAGGAACTAGATTTATACTAAATCAAGGTTTTTGGGAATTTTCATTCAACCTTTCTAGGTCAAGTTGGAATAGCCTTACTGATAGACCCAAAAACCTTTCTGTATATTTAGAAGTAGGATCTTTAGAGCGAGAAATTAATGTTTCAATTCCATTATTTAGACTAACCAAAGAACCTTTCCCAGTTTTCTACGGTCCATTTTTTATAGACAAATTAAGTTGGACAGAGAAAAGCAACTTAATGGCAAATTTTACAGATGAGCAATTGTCAAAAATTGACAATTACTCAAAATCGCTCAATTGGTATTATAATAGTGAAGAATCATTAATAAATTTATTAAATGAAGTAAAAGAGCAATTAATAAATGTCGGTTTGCCGACAATTGATTTTGCCAAAAATTATCAAGTAGCAGATTTAAAGACTTTAAATTTAAATAGTGAAATAAGAAAAAAAATTAAACAATTATATTTGATGCAGTTAGACTCTTCATCAAGATTTCCGACAGATTAAATAAAAGATTAAAGCGAAAGAAAAACAGCTTGCAACAAAAGGTTTGGCATTACTCGCCTCGGTCCGTGTCCCCAGGTAACTATATACCTGTTAGACCATTTCGCCGGTGTAGGTGTTCCATAAATTCAATAATCCAACATCAACAATCATCAGACGCCGCCGTCTGGTCTCTGACCAACAGTAAACTATAATAAACTAAAATTATTTATAAATTCAGCTAGTGCATTGCCGTTGGTCAGAGACCAGACGGCGGCATCAGTAAAATAATTTTTACAGTAATAAATACGAGATGTCTCCACTTCCCAGCAACGACTCTTGAAAAGGACGTTGCGTTAATTATAAAAGTGGCTTGCAAATTGAGTAGGTTCTCTTACGTATAGCGACGAACGCAACCTCCCTACTCAGGAGACGTTGCTAGAAAATAAAAAATATTACCAATCATATCCAAAACATCAAACAAAAAAATCATGAAAACAAGAAATTTAATTGCTTTATTATTCATTACTATGATGCTGAACGCATCGTCTCTGTATGCACAAACCGAATTTCATGTGCCGGAAAATTATGTATTGAAAGTAGCGGCAGATTATGCTAATTATGAATCTGATTTAGTGGCTGCATCAAAATGGATGGAAGCTACGGATCTTGATAAGGAAATAGATAAAAGAGCACGGGTAAATAAATTTATGTTTGATTGGACTTATGGCTGTCCTTTCTCTATTATGATGCCCCTTGAGCTGGGCAATATTTATGGTAAAAACAATGAATTGCTTATTATATATATGGCTGGTTACGCACGTTATTACATAGAGAATAAAGCCACAGCTACTGAGTTTGCAGAGAAGAAAGCAGGATTAATTTCTATCATGAATGTGTACAAAAAAGGAATTGATATTAAACGTAGTAAGGAAATGGAAAAAGTTATTAAGGCTGATAATGATAATACATTAGATGTTTATATTAAAGAAAAATTCAACTAACTATTTAGTTATTGTACGATAAATTACAAACGCCCCCTCTTCCCAGCAATCTTCAGGTAACATTACTAAAAAAAAGCAAAGATTAAAAATAGCTAAGCATGACAGAAAAAGAAGAAAGACTTAAAAAACTTGATACGGATAAACTAATGGACGTTGTCAAAAACTACCGCCAATATGGATATGACGAAGGCTTTAGGAATTCAGCTATTTCGATTTTAGCCGATAGAGGAATATCACAGGAACAACTTGAACTGACAGGAAACTTTGTAAACAGGAATTATGATTTTGCAAATGAAATATATAAATCTTTCAGTAAGAATTCTAAGATCGCATTTATTTTTCCGCCAGCGTAGGTGTTCCTCTCAATTAAAACAAACAACATCAATAATCCGCACACGCCGCCGTCTGGTCTCTGACCAACGGCAAATTATAATGCACTAAAAGATTATTCATAATTTTTTTGGTCCATGCGTAGCCGTTGGTCAGAGACCAGACGGCGGCATCAGCAAAATAATTTTCAGAGTAATGAATGCAGGTCACTATTTCAGCAATGCCTATTGAAAAAACGTTACGTTAATTATAAAAGTGGCCTGCAAATTGAGTAGATTATCTTACATATAGCAACGAACGCAACGTCCCTATTCAGGAGACGTTGCTAAGAAAGAAATGAAAACATTGATAAACATTCCATTTATGAAAACAATCTCCACTTTTCTTTTACTCTTAATAGGACAAATCGTTTATAGCCAGACACCACAAGGCCATTATGAAGGTGCATTGACACGAGATGGATCTGTTCAATTGGTTTCAGTTGATTTTTATGCTGATAAAACAACTTATGATATACCTGAAATTGGGTACATGGATGTTCTTACAGACAAAGTATCCTGGAATAAAGACACCTTGAATTTAAAATTATTCTATGGAGATTTTGATTGTTTTTTAGATGCCAAAATAGGAGATATAACAGGTATAAGCAAGGGAATAAATCCCGCAATCCGCATTCATTTAAAACAAATACCAAAAAGAGAAAAAAACTTTTCAGAAGAAGAAATAAAATTTACCAATGCAAATATTTCGCTTTCAGGAGTTTTATTTAAACCAAAAAATGCGGGAAAGGCTATCCCTTATGTAATTCTGATACAACGGTCAGGATGGGAAGACAGGAATACAGCCTGGTATCATTCGTTAGGCTATATTTTGGCAAGTAAGGGCATCGGGGTTTTACTATATGATAAGCGTGGTTGCGGCAAATCAATAGGTGATTTTTCGACAGCTAATTTTAATGACCTGGCAGATGATGCGGCTTCAGCATTTAACTATCTGGCCGGTAGAAAAGATCTTAATGCTAGCAAAATAGGATTTCTCGGTGCAAGCCAGGGAGGATGGCTTACTCCCATTGCAGCTAATAAAGAATCCAGATGTGGATTTGCTATATTAGTTGTTGGTCCGGCAGTCTCTCTTTATGAGCAGGATATTAATCGGGTTCAATATACCTTGAAAGCTGAGGGTTACTCAAAACAATCAATTGATTCAGCACTTCATTACTCCAATCTTTTTTTCAAATATATTCACACGAATAATCCAAAAGATTGGGAGGCACTTAAAACCTACGCCACGCTTATAAAAGATAAAAAATGGATCGATCAACTTGATGTACCTCAATCACAAAATGGGGCTGACGTGCTATGGTGGAGAAGAAATGCGTATGCCCCTACAGTAACGCTACAAAAAATGAAATGCCCCGTCTTAAGTATTTTCGGAGAGAAAGATGTGTTGGTCCCGCCAGCTGAAAACAAAAGTAAAATGGAAACTTACCTAAAACAAGCAGGTGTAGAATATAAGATTGTAACTATCAATAATTGCGGACACGATATGATCACAAACGAAGGGCTAAATGGTGCTGATTGGAATTGGCCAACTGTTTATTGGCAATGGAAAAAACAACCTCCCGAATTTGTAAATTCAATATATGAATGGATCACAAGGTAAAGCTATAGAACAAGGACGATAAAATCTCATCCACTGTAGGTGATATTACTGTTGCTTCAATAGTTAATAATTACTTTTATATTTACGTGATAAAATACAAACCTTAATCAATGAGGCCTTTCCTTCTATTTTTCATTTTGTTATGTTGCAATAATCTGTTCAGTCAGTCATTACCCTTTAACAGCAATAATATACCCGCTGATAGCATCATTTTAAAAATAGCTTATGGCAGAGTAGATAAAAGCAAAAATACCTACTCACATAAATTGAAAAAAGAGGAGGTTAATTATAGTCCGGGACAAAAAATTACCTATAAAATAGTTTTTAAAAGTCCTGTTGTTTTGCAGGGACAATTTTTTTTGTTGGTGGTTACTGAAGCGCCTAATTCCAGTCTGGATGAGGAGCAGTTTGGTTACAGAGATATTTTATTTTTTCAGCAAACAACTAAAGGGCATTTACAATTGATAAAATCAATTATTGCTGCCGATGAGATGCCTATTGGCGATGAATATCTCTGGAATGAAGGAAATGATAATAATGATGAATCTTTGTTTAGCATCGTTGATATTGGCAAGAATAAAAAAGCATTGATATCAACCTTTACTACTTCGGGCAATCAACATATAGAAGATACAAAAAATATAGAATTATTAGAATTAGGAAAGTTAACTTTTCTATGTACCATTCGTTACCGATATGATAATGCAGCTTATGTTGCACAAGACGATTCTGTTTGTGTTGCAGAAAAATCCAGCAGTGATTTTGATATTATTAAGAGCGATAAAGAATGGTTCGACATAAAAGTGCATTTCACTGCATACGGTTATAAAAAAGGATGCGCTGAAACATTTATTAAAAAAAAATCAGTAACACTTTATAGTTATAAAAACGGGGATTATGTTGACACTAAAGGGCAAAATATTGATGAAACTTTACAAACTAATTAATTTGAGAGTGCTGAACTCATAAAGAAGGTAAAAGCTATTTGTTAGTCTACCTGAACCTTATTATTTTTATTATATGAAAAAAATATTACTGCTACTTTTCCTTTGCCCTTTATTATCAGTTGCGCAAAAAACTCTTCCAAGATTCGAAAACGATACTTTGTACACATCAAGCGGTTATAAAATTTACAAAGGCGAAACATTGCATTTTGGTCATGGGACAGGAAAGGATGGAAAATTCAGGTTCACAAGAGTTATAAGCGCCACCGGTAGTTATGGATTAACAAATGCCAATATTGTTGTAGAAAAAGTAAAAGATTATGCAGTTTCCAGTCTGGGTAATCAATACATTAAGATAGTAGGCTCAATAGTATACAAAGATGGATCGAAAGGAAGAATGGTAATGCACATGGCGTTCGAAAGAGCAACAGTAAGCGTTTTAGGATGGCCCTCGGAATTAATTATTCCTGCTGAATTTAAAATAGCACCAAAAACAAGCACAGCAGATCAATTAACCGAGCTGTACAAATTATACCAGGATAGTGTTTTAACTAAAAACGAATTTGATAGTGTAAAGGCAAAAATATTGAGCCAAAAATAAAAGATATTCCTGATCATATGAACATGACGAAAACCAGGTTATTTATATTATCGATTATAATTCTTGCTACAGCAGGATTATTCATATTTGGCCGGCAAGAGAAAAAATCTGACAATCTTTTTTTGAGTTATATCGTTGATGCAAAAAAAGTTGATCTACAATTTTATTGGAAAGATGATCAACAACAAAATTTTAAAAGTATTGACCATTTAAAAACATGGCTCGCAAAAAATAATAAGCAGCTTCTATTTGCAATGAATGGCGGAATGTATAAACAAGATAATTCTCCGCAAGGGCTTTTTATTGAAAATAAAAAAATGATGGTTCCATTGGATACCTCAAGTGGAAATGGTAATTTCTATTTGAAGCCAAATGGAGTTTTTTATATTACGACTGCGAATGCGCCGGTAATATGCAACACACCAAACTTTAGAAATGATGGAGAAATAAAATATGCTACCCAATCGGGGCCTATGCTGGTAATTGATGGCGAGATAAATTCAGTGTTCAAAATAAACTCCGCGAATACTAATATAAGAAACGGTGTAGGCATATTGCCCGATAATAACATAATTTTCGTTATGTCGAAGAAGGAAATAAACTTTTATGACTTTGCAAATTACTTCAAAAAAGCAGGCTGCAAGAATGCTTTATACCTTGATGGATTTGTTTCGAGAACTTATTTACCTGAACAATATTGGGAACAAACGGATGGTAATTTTGGAGTAATTATCGGTACGACAATTGACAAATAAAAAGTACTTCTAAAAAACAAATTTGTTCATCCGCAAATTTTATTTATACCTTTGTTTTGTAAACATTAGGGTTTAACTCACTGGTTAGGCTACCGTCCCTTGATCCCACCCTCAACACAAAGCCCACAAACGTTAGGCAGAATTATAAAATTACACAACAAAAAAATGATAGAAATACAAGCAAAGGAATTTGCGCTGGCAGCGCATAAAGATCAACTGTATGGCGAACAACCTTACGCATTCCATTTAGCAGCAGTTGTTGCCGTAGCGAAAGAATTCAAATTAAATGATAACATCATTGCTGCATGCTGGCTGCACGATACGATGGAAGATTGCAATGTTTCTTTCCAGGATATTAAAAACGTTTGCGGAGAAACTGTTGCTGAAATTGTTTTCTGCGTTACCGATGAATTAGGAAGAAACAGAAAAGAACGCAAAGAAAAAACCTATCCAAAGATCGCAGGCAATGCAGATGCATTATGCGTAAAGCTCTGCGATAGAATTGCCAATGTGCAACATTCGATCGTTAATCATAACAGCGCGCTCCTTTCTATGTACGTAAAAAAACAAGTGTTATTTAAAGAAAAACTATTTAATGTGAACGTTACCGGTACCACGTTAATATTATGGAAAAAGCTGGAAGAACTAATGAGTGAGGCAACCCAATTACAAAAAATTAATTAAACAAGTCCTGCGAGGCAGGCAACAAAAAACACAAATACTATGGCATACATTATGGTCGACATCGAAAGCGATGGGCCAATTCCCGGAGATTATTCGATGATCTCTTTTGGAGCAGTTTTAGTTGATGAGCAACTAAACAAAACATTTTACGGTAAACTTAAACCGATCTCAGATAAATTTATTCCCGAAGCATTAGCAGTATCGGGACATTCAAGAGAAGAAGTAATGGCTTTTGCAGATCCCAAAAAAGTAATGATAGGTTTTAAAGAATGGTTAGATAAAATCTGCTACGACAGACCCATTTTTATCAGCGATAACAACGGCTTTGACTGGATGTTCATTTGCTGGTACTTTCATCATTTCCTCGGCACCAATCCTTTCGGATTCAGTTCTCAAAATTTAGGAAGCCTATATAAAGGCATTGAAAGAGATACCTACAAAAATTTCAAACATTTAAGACGAACAAGACACACGCACAATCCTGTTGATGATGCAAAAGGTAATGCGGAAGCTTTACTGACAATGAAAAAACAATTTGGGCTAAAAATTAAGTTTTAAATTCATTTACCAAGACAAACGAACTGCTGATTATCAATATTATTAATTCATTATGATTTGCTGATAACGATTTTTTAAAAGATTGTAATAAATTACAGCTTTCAAAATTAAAGATACTATGATCGCTGCCGGCTCCATATTAATTAGTACACCAACAATTGGTGATCCCAACTTTGAGAAGGTGGTTATTTTTATCACTGAGTCTAACGAAAAAGGTGCCATGGGTTTTGTGATAAACGATCTGTTTCCCAGAACATTAAATGAATTGGTTGAATTTAAGCAGGTTAAAACTTTTCCGTTACACGATGGCGGCCCGGTTGAACGGGAGCATCTTTATTTTATACACCAGCGCCCGGATCTGATTGAAGGTGGTATTCCCATAATTAATTCTATTTACATGGGTGGTGATTTTAAACAGGCTGTTGCGCACCTTAACAATAATACCTTGCAAATAAGCGATATGAAATTATTTATCGGGTATTGCGGTTGGGATCCAAAGCAACTGGAAGATGAGATCGCTGAAGGTTGCTGGTTATTGGCAGATGTTTTAACCCAGACAGTTTTTACACAAACTGATAAGCTTTGGGAAATTATTTATCAAACAAAGAATAATTAAATAAATCATCCTGCAATGAAAAAAAACAGGTTAATCAATTTTCACATTCGCTTTAAAACAGCTAAAGCGCTGAGTGAAATAGCTACATTTCTTGAACAGAAATTAAACTTGCATTTTGTGGCTTCGCAAGATAAATTCGATATAGAGCATGGTGGTGCGATGCTTGCAGATGCACTGGGTTTCAATATTACACTTGCTTTTAATTTTAAAGATGATGATAGCAGAAGAAGCTGCCAGTTTATTGGTGTGATCAATTATCAGTTACTGAATGATCATTGGGATGAAAGGATCGACCTTAGCAATTTTATGATAAAATACTTTGAAACCAAGGGTATCGAGGGTTGGTATGAACCAACTACCGATGAACTTAGAAAAGATGTAGACCTTAAATAATATGGCACTAGTTCGCTATTGTTGCTGTTTCTCCATGTCACGCCAGAATAATAATAGTAAAATAATTATAAATGCCTTCCCGTCTTCCCGGCAAAAATATTTCTTAATCCACCATAGCAGTTTGCAAATTTTTTAGTTGTAGCTGCTCAGAGCCGCTGGGCTGTGTTCCTTCTACAGCGCTACTTTGGCCGCTGACCAAAATCTGCTTCGCATGATTTTGTCTACCGTGCTTTGCCGGCACCGCAGACAAAGAGGCGCCTTCGTAGGAATAGGTAGAGTTAGCGAAGTGGTTAATATAATAGTACTTTCCTAGATCCTGACAGTCAGTCTATTTTTTATCAAACAATAACATCCCTTGCACTGCAGCAGGATTACCCGGCGAAATTTGTAATGATCGTTGCCATAACTGCTTAGCTTTCTCTGGCTCTTTGATAACAAAATAATAACCAATAGCAAGGTTATTTAAATAGATGATATTGTCCGGCTCGCAGGCTAATGCCTTTTCAAAAAAATGCACCGTTAATAACTTATCCTTATCTCCCAATAAAATAGCTTTGTTATTATACCCTGTACCTAATTCCGCATAGTGTTCTGACAAATTCGGATAGCGTGGATATATCTTTTTCACTTTATTATAATCCTGCATCGCACTATCATACTCATCATTTAAATAATGCGCCGATCCTAAATTGAGGTACGCATCTTCATATAATGGATGAATAGTAATCGCTTTCTCTAATAATGCAATCGCATGATTCACTACTTCCCTTTTCTTTAAAGAGTCAGTCATATTTCTTGCTGAATCAATTAAGGCATTGGCTGCATTTGAATTTAGCATACAACTATTAGGACATTTTTTTACATCTGCTAAAGACAAGGTTGGATTATTATACCACTCAACATTTCGCTCCATATCCTTTGCAGCACACCATCCTACTAATAATAAACAACCTGCTATCAGTATCGATCCTTTTGCTGTTGAAGATGGAATTTTTGTAAACGCATAGTTTATTCCAATAGCCAATACCATTGCAAAACCTAATGAGGAATGGTAGATCAACCGCTCTCCCATCGTTGCTCCTAAATCGAACACCAGGTTGGATACCAAAAATAAATGGATCAAATAGAACGCTAATGCAAATGCTATAATATTACGTTTTCGGAAGAGTATAATTGTTGCTACTATTATCCCAACAAGAACGGCCAATGATAACCATACGGCGGCATTGCTAAAATCTGTATAAGGAATTGTGTTGTAAGAATAATCACTTGAGAGAACAGTTGGGTGAATCAACAACCACAAGTACTTATCCAGTATTAAAATTTTGGTTGCTAATTTTTCAACACCAGAAGCCAGTAAGAATGGATTATCGAGTAACTCCTGGCTTTCTGAATTATTACCTAATCCCACTATTGATATACGTATTATTACATACAACAGCATTACTGCGAAGAACGGAATTGTACGCGTAAGGCTCTTTGACAGGCTATCTTTTTTGACAATATAAAAAAGCATTGGTAACAATATCACAATTGAGATAGCATATTCTTTTGCAAGCAATGCTAAAAAATAGAAAGAGAGTGACAACCACAGGTAATTTTTCTTTTCTGTTTCATGATAACGGAAAGCATAAATAAAAGTTAGTATAAAAAATAAAAATGATAATATCTCATCAAGGCTTTTAATATTAGCCACCACTTCTGTATGCACTGGATGGATGATGAATAACAGCGCCGTAAGAAACGGAATTAACGGCTGTTCTTTAAAAATAAAATTTCGCAAAAAATAAAGCAATGCTAATACAGACAAAATATACAATGCAATATTAACGCCATGACTGATAAAGGTTAATTGACTTGTATCGGCAGCCGCCTGTTTTACTGCTACAGGTTGTGGCTGTGCTAATGATGTTGAATCGCTATCTGTTATTGTACCGAATAATTGTTGTTCGGTCGCAAAAACCATAATTGACAATGGCCTGTAACGTCCACCTGATAAGGCTTGATTACCACCCCACTGATCATAAAAACTTTGCATGGCGTCATTGCTTAGTATTTTAGGGATGCCCTTAACTCCTTCCTGTACGTATTGGTTTTTTACAATGAGTGTGTCATCATCTAATGCGTATTGATTTTTTATAGAATTGCCAAAGCACACTAGTCCTATAATCACAAGCAATAATGCCTGAAATAAAAAAGTAGTATACCATGGGCCATTTGCGGCTTGAGGTGCAACAACTTTCTTTTCTACTACAGTTGATGCTACGTCTTTTATTCTTTTTTTCTTACTCATATTGGTAGTTGGTTTTAACCTACAGATAGCTAAGATACGAGTTTACATTTTTTCTGTAATTGCCTCTTGCAAGGCATTTGTAAATTATGCAGTATTTAATAATTAACGTATTTTTAAACCGAGAATACCGCCCAAACCCAAAGCCTTATTAAGGCTTTGGAAAAACCTTAATAATAAATAAAGTATTTCAATGAATGAAAACTTTGACATTAACGAAAAGCTAGGCGATATGCTCAACAAAGCAATTGATATCGATCTGGATAACTTACAAAATGGTAAAATTATTCAACCATGGCTCATGACATTGGCCGAAAATTCTACTGATTATACAATGACTATAGTAAGTGATCTTACTGGTAATGCAGGAGTAGATGAAGCAAGAAAAAAAGTAAAAGATAAGGCCAATTCAATCGAGGCGTATATTATTGGCTTTGATGGAACTGTCTCCATAGAAGGTGGCCAAAAAGTAAAAGGGCTTTTTTATGAACTTTCCGAAAAACACTTGTGTCAGGATATTGTTATATGGTAGGTTATATTATTGAAGAGAATGGCGATATTAGTATTAATGAAGAATACAATGGATTTTATAAAGAAACCGATAAATTAATCTAATACTATAAGATGAAATATCTATTACTACTCATCTTTCTTTTATTTTCGACGATTTTATTTGCACAGAATCTGTGGGGTACCGAAACTTACCGCATTAAATCAGATAGCGATGTTACACGCCTTCTTACGATTAGTAGCAATTCATCTACAGTAGAAATTAATAGAATAGAGATATTTGATAATATTGCCAGGTACTATTCCGAAAAAGGAGTTCTTGATAAGGCTATCACCTACGCTTCTAAAATTATCGATGTTTACCCTCAAGATAGAAAAATGGAAGAATATGCTATCTATTGGAAGAGCTCACATGAATGTTTGGGTGATGTTTATTTTAAATTAAAGGTATTTCCAATTGCGCTTTCCTATTATGATGTTTCAGATCCAAAATATCATGGCGATCCTGCACTTTACAATAGTGTAGATAAGCAAAATCATGCCAGGAGACTTTGTAAAAAAGCGCTAACCTACGATTCATTAAATAACTACCAGCGTGCCGTTGAAATGCTTACACCTTTTATGTTTGATGCAACAATGGATAATTATTTCGATAGTAATGATGTAAATATGTATGTCAGCAGTTTATACCATTTATATCCTCACGATAAAATAGAAAGCAGTCTGCCTGATTCCGTAAATAAAATGACAGTTCATTATTATTATACTCAAGCTCCAATAAAACCAGGCCAGGATAGTTTGTTTAATACCTATTATACTTTTGCCATCGGAGATATAACAGCTGAATTGCAATACAATGACTACACAGGTAATGGGACGAAAAGAATTTCCGAAAAATATATACGTCAACCAATGCTCAAACGTATTACAACCTCTGTTGCTTATAAAAAAATAATGGAATAATTAAATGGGAACCACCATTACCAATACTTCAACCGGCAATTAATCCATTTCAATGAGCAATGGATTAACTTCCGTTTTTATTGAAACGATTTGTCTGTACTCTCCCTGCGAATAAAAACTTGTTACTATGTAAATAGCTTGTTTAATATATAAGAGTTCACTATTTTTAAGTATCCCAACCAAATCATTTCCTTACATGGAAAGCAATCCAATAATAGCAGAAATAGATCTCGCCCATACAGCAGCAAACTTTGCGTTGAAAAATAAAGATTTCAATTCATACATCAATTACTTCAGTAACGACTTACAATACAAACAGCTAAATGGTAAAACAATTGATAAAAAGCAATTATCAAAAGATACACAACAGTATTTTAGTCGTATTAAAAATTATACCGGCAAATATCAGCGGCTTAATTTTACTTTTGATAATGGCATATTTACTGAAACACTCATCCAGCAAGCAACTGTAGCGATAAGAATATTTATCTTTTTTACAAAACACTGGACTGTTGAAAGAAAAGGAATATATAAATGGAGAAAAGAAAACAGTACCTGGCAAATAACAGACGTTATTATAATGAATGAGAAAATAAGTTAAACTAATGAAAATCATCAAGTGCATATTTTTAACACTCCTAATATTGATGCTACTTATCATTGTATTTCGTGGATGGCTTTACCGGGAATTAATTACCTATAGATCGATCGGACAAAGAACAAATTATTCTATTACAAACAAAAAACTAGCTGACTATATAACAACAAATACCGACAAGCAAAATAACACTGATGCAAAAGAAATAATTAAGCAAGCGTTGTCAATCACTTCTCAACAACTAAATTTTACTGTAGCAAAAAACGACAATGATCCAAATAAATTAATTAATTCCAAGACGGCACACTGCGTTGGTTATGCTGCTTTTTTTTCAACCACCTGTAATTATCTTTTGCAAAAAAATGATCTTGCCGGAAATTGGGTAGCTCGTCCACAGATTGGCCAATTGTATTTATTGGGTATAAACGTTCATCCCTATTTCCATAGTTCATTTTTTAAGGATCACGATTTTGACATCATTGAAAATAAAAATACAGGAGAAATACTTGCTGTTGATCCAACGATCAATGATTATTTGCATATAGATTTTGTGACATTTTTAAAATAATGCTTCTTTCTTCTATTTACACCACCGATTCTTCCTCTTGAGCTAATGCCATTTTTGTCAATTGAAGCAGAAAGGCTACTTTCGAACTGTTAGGATAAGTCTATGTAGCTTATTTTATTAAATAAATACCTGTAGAATTTTGCGGGTATTCAAAAGAAACAAAGTGGCAATACCAACGATCGATCATTTTTTTACTCCATTCGATACAACTCCTGTTGCATCCCAACTCCCCGATCGATTTACGATGCTGGTTAACAACAAGCCGCATGCTTTATGTTTACTAGCCGCCGAACAATTACAAACTCATCTGACCAACCAGGAAGAATGGCAGCATAATTTTGGCTTGTCTGATAATAACGAAACCATTATCGGAAAAATGTTTGGTGTATTAGTTGTAACCGACCAACAAAATGAGATCGGTTATCTGGCAGCATTTTCCGGCAAACTGGCCGGAGGAAATCATCACGAAAAATTTGTTCCGCCTGTTTTTGATAGCCTTGCCAATAATAGTTTTTTAAACAATGGAATGGAAGAACTATCACGCATCAATCAGGATATAAAAAAACTGGATCCTGCAGATGATGTACAAATCAATATTTTAAAAACGATCCGAAAAAATCATTCCATCGCTTTGCAGGAAGAGCTGTTTGATAACTACCATTTCTTAAATCAAGCCGGCAAAGAAAAAAGTTTACGGGAGATTTTTACTACTGCATCTTATAAAAATCCTCCGAGTGGTGCGGGCGAATGTGCTGCTCCTAAATTATTACAATACGCTTTTCAACATAATTTTAAACCTGTTGCATTAGCCGAATTCTGGTGGGGCTTATCTCCTAAATCAAATTTTTGGCAACATGGCCATTTTTATCCCTGCTGTCGCGAAAAATGTGAACCTATTCTAGCGCATATGCTCATCGGAATAAATTAAATTTAAACTACAAACATAGCAGATGAGTAAATTCTATTTTGCAACAAGCATACAACACTTTGCAGAAATACTATATCATAAACAGCTAACGCCAATAACATTAGCTGATGCCAGTTCCGGTATTCTATTCACCGAAGACCGGAAATATTGGATAGAAAAAATTGAAGCACAGAACGATAAAGACAATATAGAAGATTATGCGTATGCTGTAAATATTGAATTGGAGATAGATACTTCATTTTTTACTTCTTTAATGGCAAACGCCAATACAGGCAGATTTTCTGATAAGGTGGCTGCCTATCATAAACGAGTAAACAAGAATATAAGTGTAAAAAAATTAGATGTTACAGACACAAATGTATTGTGCCTTCTTGATGTGTACGAATCCGATGAAACATCGGATAATATTTCGCAGCTATGGTTATTAAAAGTATCAAATACAGAAAGCAAATTATGGATTGATTTTACAAACAATATTATAAAAATGAGCTGTCCAGGAGGTTTAGATGGTGCAACAGAACTGGCAACAAAAATAGCGGCAACATTATAATTCAAAATATACTACAATGAACTACGTTTTAATTATCCATGAAGTAGAAGACTACACTGCATGGAAAAAAATATTTGATACAGCAGCTGCCATAAGAAAAGAAGCAGGAGAAATTGCATACCAGGTTTTAAAGTATGAAAATGAGCCTAATAAAATTGTGCACTTCTCGCGCTGGGCAAGTTCGGCCGATGCAAAGCTCTTTTTTGAATCGCCCAAATTAGTCCAGATCAGGATTGACGCAGGAGTTAAAGCTCCTGAGTTTATTTACTTAGATCTGCTTGAAGCAGACATTTTATGATTTATATCGGTGTTTAAACGCTGGTTCAATCAACATAAATAGTATCTTCAATACGTAATAAAATAAACAGCGATACATGAAATTCAGGTTTTATTTATTCCTCACAATTTTCATCATCGCCGCAACTCCCTCCTTTGCGCAGGATAGCCAGATATTTAACCAGATATATCCGATCAGCAATAAGCCAGCTTTAAACTGGATGTCGCCGGTTATAAAGCAAGAGCATATCATTTTTGACGCTACACCAATTGTGCGGTATAGTTTTTATAACAACATTTTTAGAAATCTTGTTAGCAGAAAACATCCTTCTATTCCAAAAGGACAAGCTTATTATATAGCATTTGATCCGCAAATAAGAATGTACAACGATAGTTCCAACCCTATCAAAATGCCTTCGTACAAACTTCTTATAGGTGCACAGTTCATCTATAAAATAAAAAATAAAAACTTACTAGCTTTTGCAATAGAAAGCGGACATTATTCGAACGGACAAGATGGTTGCTCATTTTCTACTTTATATAAAGATGGATCGCGTGAAAGTGATAGTGTTATCGCCTCTATAACACCTAAATCAAATTTGACGGCAATGCTCAACAGAAATAATGGAGAGTTTTCAACTAATTTAACGCAAGCCTTTGTGAATTACAGGATACATCTTTTAGATAGTAATTCCTTACCTAAACGAACTATCTCGTTACGATTTGGTGCGATTTATTACCACAATAATTTTTTATTCATTCTGCCTTTTGGAGGATTTGAGCCGGACCTCGTTAAAATTTATGGCCGCTGGCGTTTGCAGGGAGGAGTTGAGTATTCAAGGTTCATAGGCAACAAGGGCAATAAAATAAGCCTGTCACAAAACCTGGAATACATATTTGGCGCAAACCCATGGGTAAACCCTGTGCGACTCGAATCTACTGTAGGATTCTCAATTCCTAATGGCTTGGGTATTTTTGCAAGCTTAATTTATGGCCACGATAATTACAATATTCGTATGGTAGATTCTGGTACAGAGATAGCCGTTGGTATTTGCTGGAACCTGTTTCCTGATTTTCAATTAGAGAAAGATAAAAATATCGTAAAGTAATCAGCAGCAATTCATCCTGAATAGTTTGTTATCTTCGGCCAGTTTATATTAATTATTCTTAACAAACTCTTATTATGAAAGCAAAAGCTCTTTGTATTTTTCTATTATTCTTTATAAGTTTTAATTCCTTTGCTCAAATTAAATATGAAAAAGGATATTTTATTGATGAAGGCGGCAAACGTATAGATTGCTTAATTAAAAATGTTGACTGGAACTATAACCCAACAGAATTCAGCTATAAACTTGATGATAATACACCAAATCAAACAGCTACTATTACAAACGTTAAGGAGTTTGGAATTATAAATATTGCCCTATACAAAAGATTTACAATAGATATTGACAGATCAAGTGATGATATAAATTCTATGAGTAAAAGTTATAATCCCGAATTTAAAAAAGAACAGCTTTTTCTGAAAGTTTTGGTCGATGGAAAAGCTTCATTATACAAATATGAATCCATAAACCTGACAAGGTTCTTTTATAGTATGGATACAGTACATCCTTCTGAATTGATTTTTAAAACGTATTTAGTATCGGATAACGCAACATCAGAAAACAATACTTATAAACAACAATTATTAGATAATATTAAGTCTGAAAATGTATCTGCCCAAACTATTACAGCTTGTGATTATACCAAACATGACCTAGTTAAGATTTTTACTGCTTATAATAATAAGCCCGATACGGCTGTAGTTCATATAGATAAAAAACAAAAACATGATATCTTTAATATAACAATAAGGCCAGGGTTAAATATCTCAAACCTGAAAGGATACAGCCAAATTTCGACTGTCAATTTTGGTAGTAAAGAAAATTTCAGAATAGGAATAGAAGCAGCATTCATTCTACCTTTTAATGCAAATAAATGGTCAATACTTATTGAACCTACTTATCAATATTATACAGCAACTTATCAAACATCAAGTATTGATTATAAAACTATTCAGTTACCAGTTGGAATTAGATATGATATGTTTTTAAACGATAAATCGCGTATTTTTCTGAATGCTTTAGTTGCATATGATATCAACATTGAAGAGAAATTAGTTTTAAGCGGCAATGAAAAAGACCTGGCTCCAAGGTTTTATACATTAGTTGGAGGTGGGTACAAGTATACAAGATACACTGTAGAGGCCAGGTATGAGCCTGATCATAATATTGTTGCTAATTATGGTGCTAGTAGTGCCAAATACAACACATTTTCTATTATTCTTGGATATACTTTTTTAAAATGATAAAATCTGGCATAAGATTGCACTCATAATTGATTGGATTAATTTATTTTAGTAATCATTAATCTTGATCTAAATAATTTGAAACTCTGTAAATTTTAATACCAATATTATGGAAATAGGAATAGATAGTTTTGCTGCGGCAAAGGTTAATGATAATACAGGCAAAGTTAGTTTAACTGCCATTCCCGAATTGTTAGAAAGAATGGAGCAGGCTGATAAGGTTGGCCTTGATATATTTGGTATCGGCGAGCATCACCGCAAAGAATTTTTAGATTCTGCGCCTACTATGATATTGGCGGCAGCCGCTGCAAGAACAAAACACATTCGTTTAACCAGCGCCGTTACTGTGTTAAGTGCCGCTGACCCTGTTAGGGTATTCCAAAATTTCGCAACGCTTGATCTGATATCGCAGGGCCGCGCAGAAATGGTTGTTGGCCGAGGTTCATTTATAGAAGCCTATCCCCTGTTTGGTTTGAATCTGAAAGATTATGATGAGTTATTTATTGAGAAGCTTAACCTGTTATTAAATATCCGCGACAATGAATTTGTTACCTGGTCGGGAAAATTTCGTCCGGCATTAAATAATCAACCGATCTATCCAAGGCCCTTACAAGAATCTATTCCAATTTGGTTAGGCGTTGGTGGCACACCTGAATCATTTATTCGTGCAGGAACATTAGGTATTCCATTAATGGTTGCGGTGATCGGTGGTGAAACACATCGCTTTCGTCCATTAATTGATCTATACAGAGAAGCAGGAAAAAGAGCGGGGCATGCGCCTGAAAAATTAAAAGTAGGATTGCATTCACTTGGTTACATCGCTAATTCAACTGAAGAAGCTGTTGCTGATTTTTATCCCGGCTATGCCGAAACATTTACACGTATTGGTAAAGAACGTGGCTGGCCTCCGGTTACACGCCCTCACTTTGATGCTCAAAACGGCCCATTAGGTGCATTGCTGGTAGGCGGACCGAAAGATATCGCAGAAAAAATACTTAGGCACAGCGAAGCTTTGGGTGGTATTTCAAGAATTACTTTTCAAATGGATAACGCCGGTTTATCGCACCAGCAATTATTAAATGCTATTGAATTATTGGGTACACAAGTGGCACCGTTAGTGAACGCATAAGTTATGGAAGCAGTCATAAAAAATTTAGCAGAGAAGAAACTCGTTGGTAAAAAAATGGCGATGACCATTGCTACCGATAAAACTGGTGAGCTTTGGAGAAGCTTTATGTTGCAAAGAAGTATGATCAAAAACAATACCGGTACAGAATTATTATCCATGCAACTCTATACATCGGATTTTAATGATTTTACAATAACTACATCTTTTACAAAATGGGCCGCTACAGAAGTAATCGATTTTGATCAGGTGCCTGAAGGAATGGAAACTTTTATATTGCCAGCCGGACTGTATGCGGTATTTCAATATAAAGGTTCTCCGAAAGATTATGCTCCTGCTTTTCAGTATATTTTCGGAACATGGTTTCCTGTTTCAAATTATGAAGTAGATGACAGGCCGCACTTTGAAATATTGGGAGAAAAATATAAAAATGATTCTCCTGATTCGGAAGAAGAAATCTGGGTACCGGTAAAATTTAAAAGAATGCCCTGATAGATGCACTGCCGGTGTTGATAGTTTGTGAACCACTTGGTTTTCTTCCTGAATATTGAAGATTGATCTCTATATTAGTTGAGAGGCGTTTAGTAAATTGAATATTCCATAAATAGTTTTCTCCGGGTAATAAACCATTCAAAATAACATACCCCACAGGTGAATTAGTTGATCCCCCGGTATCGTACGTAAAGCCAATATTATTAATTGAGAACCCTGCCGTAACAGTACTGCTTGATAGTACATTGTATTTGATATCTGCTGTGATCACGTTATCTGTTGTATGCTCATGGTATCCCATAATGTTCCTGCTTTCATCGATCATATAAGTAAGTGATACTCTAATATTTGTTCCATGCGTATAACTTACTGATGGAGCAATGGATTGCTCGTTAATATGGTATGTCCGGTTTTCATACACAGGTGCATCTGCCGAATTTTGGATCGAACGCAGTACAAGATTTGTACTGATCAATCTTGTAATATTCCATCGCCCATGAAAATTTATAGTGTTTATTTTATTACTTTCAAAACCATATATCAATAAAGATTTAACCTGACTAACGCTTTGTGTTATATCCACACCCCAGCGTGTATTAAGCCTGTTAAAGTAAAAAGTATTAGACAAAAATGAATTCAATGTGAGCAAAGTCGTATCACTTAAATTTTGCGTAAAGGGGTTCAATTGAAATGTATTACCTGCAACATTTTTTCTATTGATCTGCAATACGGATGAAGTACTTGAATTACCCAATAGTTTTTTAAACCCATGCGCCTTGGCCATATCGATCAATGCCCTTGGCGTTAGATCAATACTATAATTGAATTGAACATAATTCGTTTTTACATAGTCATTACTTGGTGTATATACCCGAATATAATTTGCCTGATCTGCGAATTTTGCTACTTCGAATTCATCCAGCGTAATTATATTATCATGGTTATAATCTATCCAGACATATATACCTGTACCAGTCGGCACTTGTACGTAAGTGTATTGTAATTTTTGCTCCTGGCCCGATCCTACTTCATATAAAACATTCGCCCTTAACAATCCTTTCCATTCGTTTACAAAATATTCAGCCCGACCCAATATACTTTCGTCTTCTTTTTGTGTGGTCAATAGTGAATCTAAAATATGCAGCTTACGATAGGTGAAATTTAATCGTAATTTTTGATGGGGATTTTTATACAATTCTGCAAACATAGTTACATTATCGCTTCTATCAGATTTAGAAAGCTTAGATAAATAAGGATAAAGATCTGTTCTCGTAAAATAACTAACGCCCCATTTATTCGGCTTAGCTGCATCTGATCTGATGTAAGCCTGCCATACATTAAAGGCAAAACTTCCAGGCAACAAACTGTCTGTTAATTTATTTTTTTGCTGATCATTTTCGCTTGAATAATTTCCACCTATCTGTAAATTATGTAATTTTTTAAATTGCCTGTTGATATCAATCGTTGGCCTAAAGTAAACAACTTTTCCGGTCGGGCTATTGGTATTGGTCAAGCTAAGCTGGTCTGTAATATTAATACCTGCTATTTTGGTGTTGTGATTTATAATTTGTCTGAACCCACTGAAAGTATCACTGCGCATGTAGTTTGTCACCTGGTAATTAAAATTACCCCCGCTCTTATCTTTCAGCTTTAGCCCTGCATTAATTAATTGCTCATCTACTGCGGTTAGTGAATCCGGTAAACTCCAATCCCGGTAAAATTCTATATTGCGCAAAGGCTGTAATGGCTTAAATTCACGCTGCACATATTCGTATCCTGCGTAGGTTTCAAGCTTCAAATCTTTTTTCAACAATCTTACATTTTGATCAACATTGCTTAATTGAAATTTATTGGCCAACCCGATATCATCACCTTTTCCTATCGTTGAAAAAAGATTGACATTATAATTACTTAAAGCAAATTCTGATTTTAAAGTTGTTTTTTTATTGATCTTATAATCTGCACTAACGGTAACGATCTGTTGCTTTTTAGGTGTTACCAATAAAATAACCGGCGCCCATTGTCCTTGTTTAACTCCTCCCACTGGCGCCGTCCATTGGTATACATTTCCATTAACTGCACTAATGGATTGTACATAATCACCTTTGCCCTGGCCAACAAACGTAAATGTCAAATTGTATAAACTATCGTTAGGGTTTGTAGAAAAAACGAATACCGAATCATGCACAGTTGTATTATACACCGTATCTATCTTTTTATATAAAATAGCACCGCTACTAAATGTATCCCTTGGTTGATTCATATAAAAAGCAGTATCGATCCCATTTCCTACGCCCGCTAAAAATTCTTTCTGTTGTGTCGTTAATGTTTGATCAATAGCAGAATTTTTAGCATCCTGATTTGAATAGATGCCAATGTTTAACCGCAATCTATTATTAATATTCATTTCATCATTGACATAAATATTTGAGTTAAGATAATTCCTATCCGAATATTCGAACTGAACTTTTATACGCGAATCTTTTGTTATTAAATGCTTTGTGGTAAACGTTACTTCTGCAGTATTATAATTAATAACATAATCCTGATCTTCACCTCGCTGTAATACCAAACCATCTAAATACACACGCTCTGTTCCTGCCAGTACGGTTAAATACAATTCATTGTTAAGTCCCTGTAATTTGTACGGGCCCTGGTTTCCATCTAACGGCATTATCGTATTCTGTGTAAATTGTCCTTTTGCAATGGCGCCACTAACTAATAAAGCGTTAGTGCTATTCTTGCCGATCTTATTATTAGTGATGAAAGACGCTCCCTGAATGCGTTTATAAAAATTCAAAAAATAATCTTTATCCTGGCGAATATCAATATCTCCTAAATTTAGTTGCCAGGTGCGTTTTTTTACCTGGATATATACTTTATCAAAGTCACTTAGGTTTTGTGTATTGCCCTCTGGTTGTATAGGGACATTATTATCCGTTAATGCAGCCGTCAATTCTAAGCTATCACCGATAAAACCATTCAGCTGCAAATTCAAACTTGAATTTAATACGGCATCTTGAGTATTGCCGACAGTAATTCCCCTGCCCAAACTACCTGTGTAATTAAGGTTACCAAAATCAAAAATGCTACTCGCTTGCTTATTAGAAAAATCGATCACAAAAGGTTGATTGACCATCGGATTGTTAAGTACGCTATCATAGGTAAAATGCCGAACTACAGCATTCAACTTATAAGGAAACTGGCGGTAAGTAACACGCACACTATCAGGCAAAGTATTAGATAACCATTGGATCGTTCCATTCACTTCATCTACTTTGTAAGCAGATGGAGGTATATTATAAATATTTACTGTGCCGGGCACAAGGCTCAATGAATCTAACTTAGTAATACCTTTTTTTGTACTGATATATTTCGTGTGAAGATTCGACAAAGGATTTTGTTGCGCAAGAGATACTTGAACAATAAATAAGCTGAGCAACAATAAATATATCCTTGTGTGTGTCAAGTTGGGATTTTATTCGCTTACTAAATTAAGGCATATTGTGTAAGACCGCTTCAACCGTGATTATGCTGCAACAAAAAACCTTCCGTGGGGAAGGGTTTTTACAATTGTAAACCATTAAGTGTATTTAGCAGGTACTATTTTCCCTTCACTAAATAGCTCATCTTCTTACGGTAGTGTTATTTGCTTCCTATAACAATTTTTATATTCGCTATCAGATTGAGGAACCTGATGATATGCCAGGTAAATTATTGTTTTATTCTTATCTATCCCCTTAAATATGTCTCCTATACTCCCATTCAGCCTATCGCATTCTTTCGATAAAGAAAGTGTATCAGATTGACTTATTGTACTGACAAAATAAACACATGGCGCATATCCTTCCGGCAATACGTGAGGTTGAACATGAAAAATAGAAACATTTGTTGGCCCTGTTGATTGATTGATAGGAAATGTAAATGAATTGGTTACAGCTTTTTGTAATGAATCTCCAAAGCTTTCTACTTCAGATTTTATTAGGTAAGACCAATTGTTTCCTGAAGGTTTCGACAGTTCTGTTCCCAACAATAATTTACCATAAGCATCTACCAGATCTCCTGCCTCATAATTAAGCCTCGATTGCTCATACCAATCAACAGCATCCATATTCAAATATCTAAGCGGCTTCACCATTAAATAATTAAGCTTCCATCCGTCATTATATTTCCCATAAATAGTAGTTAAAGCCATTGTACTTGTGCCATTCTTAAATTCGGCTACAGTTATAGCGGCTTCTTTTGTAAGTGAAGTAAAAACTATGCTATAATCATGTTTCCCCGATAATTGCCCATTTGCTATCATTGTAGCATTATCAGTAGAATTTACTAAATCAAACTGATCGATTGTTTTTAATGTAGAAGAATCAACCAAACGACTAGTTTGTTGAAGAAAAGAAATGAGGCTGCTCTTTTTAGTTACCGCAATAAATGAATCGCTGGCAATTGATATTAGCACGCCAGGCTGGTTATTAATAATACTGCTTACAACGACTCCATTTAAATTATCGATTTCCTTTTTTGTATTAAGATCGATTTTTTTACCCTGATCAATATTTCCTGTATTAAAAGTACAACTCGAAAAAAAGCATGCTGCAGTTAATACGATAAAGATCTTTTGCATTATAAATATTTTCATTGGTTCATGTCAGTGAGTAATAGCACAAATATAAATGACATTGAATAACGATTTTAATTAAAATTAAACCGCAATAAAAAAACCTTCCAAGTAGAAGGTTTTTTTATAATGATATGATAATTTTTTATTCTTCTGTACTTAATCCCGCTGTAAGGTACTCTCTGTTCATTCTTGCAATGTTAGCAACAGAAATTCCTTTAGGACATTCAGCTTCGCAAGCGTAGGTATTGCTACAATTTCCGAATCCTTCTTTATCCATCTGAGCCACCATGTTCAACACACGTGATTCTCTTTCCGGTTGGCCTTGCGGTAACAAAGATAACTGAGCTACTTTAGCACTTACAAATAACATAGCACTACTGTTTTTACAAGTAGCCACACATGCACCACAACCGATACAAGCTGCTGCCATAAAAGCCGCATCTGCATCTTTTTTATCGATAGGTAAATTATTAGCATCTTGTGCGTTACCTGTGTTTACTGAAACGTAACCACCGGCTTGTATCACTCTATCAAATGCACTTCTATCTACCACTAGATCTTTCAAAACAGGAAAAGCTTTACTGCGCCAAGGCTCTACAACAATTGTATCGCCATCTTTAAATGCACGCATGTGTAACTGGCAGGTAGTATTTTCTGCCCAAGGACCGTGAGCACGGCCATTGATGTACATACTACAAGCACCGCAAATACCTTCACGACAATCATGATCAAAAGCGATCGGGTCTTTATCTTCATGTACCAACTGCTCATTCAATACATCGAACATTTCAAGAAACGACATTTCAGAAGAAATATCTTTTATCTGATGTGTATCAAAATTCCCTTTCTCTTTGCTGTTTTTTTGACGCCACACTTTCAATGTGAGGTTCATGTTGTAATGTTCCATCTTGAGATATTTGAATTACTAAAATTATACTTTATTGTCCTTTACTTTTCGCCGTATTTTTCGCAATAAGCATTGGTGTCTTCTATTCTAAATCCTTTTTCAAGGTCAATGTCATTCTTTTTTTGCTTGCCCCAGGAAAATACTTTTTCAAAAAAAGGGAGCAGCTTGTTATTTTCTATTTGCTGATAAAAATAAACTTCGTGTTCCTTTTCTTTTAAACTCATCTCGTATAACACTTCGTCATGTTCAGTTATACCGGCAGCATTAAAAAGTCTTTTCATCCGAACGTATTCGCATACATTCCCACTTTCTAAATTGCCTGCAAAATAAAACGGCATAAACCAACCGATAACATAACAACTTGCACTGATCACTCTGCCTATCACATGAAATCTTGCTTCGTACAATTTTGAAACAGGAACCTGATATTGGTTCATCATTTTCAAAACTTCCGCTCTGTGGTTCCACTCATCAATTTCAATCTGCCTGATGGCAACTTTTTCTTCACTTTTTTTTACTGCTCCTGCATGCCCCTGATAAGCAAACGCAGCAGCCTTTTCAGCCGAATACGCTTTTTTCAGTAAGTCAATTAGAACAGGATCACTCAGCATAAATTATTTAATATCTAATATTGAATATTTAATATTACTTATTACATATTCAATATTGCTTTCTTATAGTCATGCTATTTATAGCTACGTTGCGTTGGTTTAACGATCTCGAAATTTAATTCTTCTTTTACTAAATTCCAATCGCTTTCGCCTTTGTATTCCCATGCCGATACATAACTGAAGTTAGCATCATCACGTTTTGCTTCTCCATCTTCTGTTTGAGATTCTTCACGAAAATGTCCACCGCAGCTTTCTCTTCTGTTTAATGCATCTTTGCACATCAATTCTCCTAACTCAATAAAATCAGCCACACGGCCCGCTTTATCTAATTCAGGATTCATTTCATTTACAACACCGGGGATTCTTACATCACTCCAGAATTCTTTTTTCAATGCCTGTATTTCAACAATAGCTTCTTGTAAACCTTTTTCGTTACGCGCCATACCACATTTATCCCACATGATCTTTCCTAAACGTTTATGGAAACTTTCAACACTTTGTTTACCCTTGATCGCCATCAATTTTTCAATACGACTTCTCACTGCATTTTCTGTTTCAACAAATGCAGGATGAGAAGTAGGAATTTCTGCTGTACGAATATCATCAGCTAAATAATTACCCAATGTTAAAGGAATAACGAAATAGCCATCAGCTAAACCTTGCATTAACGCAGATGCACCTAAACGGTTAGCACCATGATCACTAAAGTTTGCTTCGCCTAAAGCGTATAAACCGGGAACAGTTGTTTGCAGTTCGTAATCTACCCATAAACCACCCATCACGTAATGCACTGCAGGATAGATTCTCATCGGTTGTTCGTAAGGATTTTCACCGGTGATCTTTTCGTACATATCGAAAAGGTTACCGTATTTTTCTTTTACCACATCCTTACCTAATTTGATCATTGTTGCAACATCGGCATTATGATCGCCATGTTTACCGGCTTCAATTTTACCGTAGCGTTTTATCGCATCAGCAAAATCTAAATACACCGCTAACTTAGTTGTACCAACACCATATCCTTCATCACATCTTTCTTTAGCAGCTCTTGATGCGACATCACGTGGCACAAGGTTACCAAAGGCAGGATATCTTCTTTCCAAATAATAATCTCTTTCTTCTTCAGGTATTTCTACCGCTTTTCTTTTATCGTCTTTTGCTTTAGGCACCCAGATACGGCCATCATTACGCAACGACTCAGACATCAATGTTAATTTACTTTGATGATCGCCGGTTACAGGAATACAGGTCGGGTGAATTTGTGTAAAACAAGGATTACCAAAGAAAGCGCCTTTTTTATGTGCTTTCCATGCAGCAGTAACATTGCTACCCATTGCATTTGTTGATAAATAGAAAACGTTTCCGTAACCACCACTACCTAACAGTACCGCATGGCCGAAGTGTCTTTCTAATTCTCCTGTTACCAAATTTCTTACAATTACACCACGCGCTTTACCATCGATCATTACGATATCAAGCATTTCATGACGGGAATACATTTCTACATTCCCTAAAGTAACTTGTCTTTCTAATGCACTATAAGCTCCTAATAATAATTGTTGTCCTGTTTGACCTGCTGCATAGAATGTACGCTGAACCTGTGTTCCACCGAAACTTCTGTTACTTAATAAACCACCGTATTCTCTTGCGAAAGGAACACCTTGTGCCACACACTGATCAATGATCGCAGAACTTACTTCAGCCAAACGATGAACGTTTGCTTCTCTTGCGCGGTAATCACCACCTTTTACTGTATCATAAAATAAACGGAAAACAGAGTCTCCGTCGTTCTGATAATTTTTTGCCGCATTGATACCTCCCTGCGCTGCAATGCTATGTGCACGGCGCGGACTATCCTGAAAACAAAATGCTTTTACTTTATATCCCATCTCACCAAGTGTAGCAGCAGCAGATGCTCCAGCCAAACCTGTTCCTATTACGATTACTTCGATCTTACGCTTGTTAGCCGGGTTTACCAACTTTACATGCCCTTTATAATCTTCCCACTTTTCATTCATTTCACCGTGTGGAATCTTTGAATCTAAAGCCATAATATGGTCTGTTTAATTTATTCGATTTATTTTCAAATTCAAAAGTGAAAAGTGAAAACCAAAAAGTAAAAGATCACTTATGGGTTTTAACTTTTGACTTATTACTTAATTTATCACTCCAAAAAACATCAATATCGGCATTAATGCAAATAGCGTGCATACTATAATTGAGTAGCCAACACCAACACATTTAATGATCGGAGTATATTTTTTATGATTAATCCCTAAAGATTGGAAGGCGCTTTGGAAACCCTGGATCAAATGCCAGAATAAAGAAACGATACCTAAAAGGTATGCCACAACCCAGTACCATTTGCTGAACACTAATTTTATTCCTTCGTACGTGTTTTCGCTGTCAGTTCCGAAGTACAGATCCTTTTTAGTTTCGTACCAAAAATGAGACAAATGGATGATCAGGAACATCAATAATAATGTACCTAATAACCCCATAGAACGGCTGTACCAGCTACTATTAGCGTTAGAATCATTCACGGCATATTTAACGGGCCTTGCATCACTGTTTTGTTTCCACAATAATAACCCTTGTATAAAATGTAAAAAGATACCGGCAAATAGCCCGATCTCTAAAATGCGGACTACCCAGTTATGACTCATAAAGTGAGCCGCAGTATTAAACGTTTCTCCATTGTCATTTACAAAAATGCAAGAGTTAACGCCAACATGTACAATTAAAAAAGAGATAAGGAAAAGACCCGTCAGGCCCATAATGTATTTCTTGCCTAAAGAGGAAGTAAAAAACTGTTTCCAGGTCATATGCAATAGTTATTGGTAATTATTTCTGCAAAATTAAAGGAACTATTTTGAATTAAGAATTAGTAATTAAGAATTAAGAATTCTATTAATTCGAGTCAATATTCAAAATTTATGACAGTATTTGAATCAATCCAAAGCTTATTAAAGCACATTTCAGGATCAATTCTTCATTCTTAATTACTAATTCTTAATTACTCAAGGTATTTGATCATCCAATTATCTACATATTGGAATAAAACGTCAGGCTTCATGGTGCGCCATTGTGGAATATCGATCAACGGGGCATAATTGGTTAACCGGCTTCTTTTAAAATCATACTGACTTTGTTCGGGCATATTTACAATTACCACCCAACCGCCTTCATCTGCCACTTGTTCGTTCCATTCTTCATAATAACTATCATCACTGCTATGAAAATTGAGCACGTTTTCGGCAATTAAAATAAACTTATTAATTCCCTGGCTGTATAGCTGATCCGTGACATCGCGGCGCAACGTCATAATATCATTTTCTATAGCATCGTTCCACTCTCCGATCAGCTCAATTATGCAATAATTTTGGTCATATTCTGCAAATAAAAGTTTCATATAAAGCGTCTTCGAACCAAATTCATCCCATTGCGGATGAATATAATAATTATACACTGTATTGGAAAATTCGAATTCGCTATAATTACGGCCGTAGAAAGGTGAGCGTTTATCTTCTTCCGCTATATATAAATGGCGCCAGTTATAAAATGGTTCTATGTCTTGCATTCGCTACTAATTACAACCAAATGTAAAGGATTTATTGTTTTATAGTTACCGATAACGATTATATATTAAACCTATGTTTTTAGTTACCTTTGCATCCATTATTTATGAAGACAAAGTCATTACATAAGGACAAGGTAAATATTATAACCCTCGGGTGTAGTAAAAACATGGTTGATAGCGAGGTTTTAAGCGGCCAGCTATTAGCCAATGATATTAGTACAGTGCATGAAAGCACTAAAAAAGATCACAATATCGTGATCATAAATACCTGTGGCTTTATTGAAAAAGCGAAAGAAGAAAGCATCAATACTATCCTGGATCAGGTAGAATTGAAACGCAAAGGAAAACTGGATAAAGTTTACGTTACCGGCTGCCTGAGCGAACGTTATAAAAATAATCTGGAAGCAGAAATTCCTGAAGTAGATGCCTACTTTGGAACGATGGAGCTGCCAATGATGTTGAAACAATTTGATGCGGATTATAAAGCAGATCTTATTGGTGAAAGATTATTGATAACCCCGCCGCATTATGCTTACATGAAAATAAGTGAAGGTTGCAACCGCACCTGCTCATTTTGTGCTATTCCTTTAATGCGCGGACAACATGTGAGTCGCCCGATAGAATCTTTGGTTGACGAAGCCAAACGTTTGGTTGACCGTGGGGTAAAAGAAGTAATGCTGATCGCGCAAGAACTAACTTATTACGGTTTAGATCTTTATAAAAAAAGAGAATTGCCTAAATTATTAGATGCTTTGGCAGATGTAAAAGGTTTGGAATGGATCCGTTTACATTATGCTTATCCGTCAAAATTTCCGTTGGATATTATTGATACGATGAAAGGCAGAGATAATATTTGTAACTATCTTGATATGCCGCTACAACACGCTGCCAACAATGTATTGAAGAGCATGAAGCGCCAGATCACCCGTGAAGAAATGGAAGAATTAGTGGGTGAAATAAGAAACAGAATTCCTGATATTTGTTTGCGTACAACATTGATCGCAGGTTATCCTGGTGAGACAAGAGATGATGTGGAAGAATTAAAAACCTTCTTACAAAAAATGCGTTTCGATAGGGTTGGGATTTTCACTTACAGTCATGAAGAAAATACAAGCGCACATGATCTTGTAGATAATATTTCCGAAGAAGAAAAAGAAGAACGTGCGCAGGAAATAATGGAAGTGCAACAAGAGATCAGCCTGGAAAAAAATCAGGAAAAAGTTGGCAAAACTTTTAAAGTAATTGTCGATAAAAAAGAAGCCGGCCGTTATTTAGGAAGAACAGAATTTGATAGTGTGGAAGTTGACAATGAAGTGATCATCCAAACCAAAAAGAAATTAACTATAGGCGATTTTGTAAATGTAAAAATTACAAAGGCTTATGATTATGATATTGAAGGTGAAATCGTTTAAGCATTGTGCTAATGTGCTAATTAGCTAATGTGCTGGTTATTCAATTCAGAATAGTGTAATAATTATTTTACTTTCTATTAGCTAATTGGCACATTAGCTAATTAGCACATTACTGAAAAATGGACTTTTCTACTGAGTTTATTGATTATACAAAAACCGGCTTCTTCTCAAAGACAGTCGAGGACTACATTTCAAGCGATGCCGGTTTGAAACCGTTTTATCAGCACGCTGTTTCAATTGATGGTATTAAAGCTGCTATTGAACAAAGAAAAAAAATAACTACCAACAGAAAATTATTAGTTGATGTATTGACTAAACAATATAAATCAGTTACGCTTACAGCAAAGCAGCAGGCTAATCTGGAACAATTAAGTAGCAACGAAACTTTCACTATTACTACAGCCCATCAGCCAAATATTTTTACCGGGCCGATGTATTTTATTTATAAGATACTGCACGCGATAAAATTAGCTGAGACTTTACAAACACAACTTTCTGCTAACAAATTTGTACCTGTTTATTACATGGGTAGCGAAGATGCAGACCTTGATGAATTAGGACATATTTATATTGGCGGAGAAAAGTTTGAATGGAAAACCAATCAGACTGGCGCTGTTGGAAGAATGATCGTCGATGAAGCATTAATAGAATTGATCCAACGTATCGAAGGGCAAATATCTATTTACCCTTTTGGTAGCGAGATCATTGGCCTGATGAAAGCTTTTTACAAAGAAGGAACAACCATCGAACAAGCAACATTCAAATTAGTAAATGCCCTATTTGCTGATTATGGATTGATCATATTATTACCGGATAATGCTGATCTGAAAAGAAGCTTTATTCCTGTTATAGAAAAAGAATTAAAAACAGGGTTCTCTCATAAAGCAGTTGCAGAAACAGTTGCAGCTTTTCCGCATGAATACAAAGTGCAGGCAAGTGGCAGGGAGTTGAATATGTTTTATTTGAAGGATGATAAACGTGAACGAATTGAAATGCTCAATGCCCAATATTCAATTCTCAATTTTCAATTAAAGCTTTCGGAAGTTGAGATCGTTAAGGAACTTAATGAACATCCGGAAAGATTTAGTCCGAATGTTATTTTGCGACCGGTTTTTCAGGAATTCGTTTTACCGAATATTGCTTTCATCGGCGGTGGTGGCGAGATAGCTTATTGGTTAGAATTAAAGAAAGTATTCGAAGCGGTACATGTTCCTTATCCCATGTTGATCGTACGTAATTCATTTATGGTGATCAGTAAAGAGATCAAATCCTTAGCTGAAAAATTACAATTCTCTTCCATCGGCCTTTTCAAAAAAGAAATCGATCTTTTAAATGAATTAGTGAAACGCGATACCGATCAGCAGTTAACATTAGAACAGGAAAAAAAGAATATTTGTAACATTTATAAAGACATTAAAGCCGTTGTAGCACCCATTGATACGACATTGAACCAACACGTTCAATCACTTCATCTGCAGACAATAAAAAAACTGGAAGCGCTTGAAAAGAAAATGTTGCGTGCAGAAAAAAGAAAATTCCAGACACAACAACGTCAGTTACAAAAAATAAAAACTTCTTTATTTCCAAATAATAATTTACAGGAAAGAATTGATAGCGTACTACCCTACTACGCACATCAGGGAAAAGATTTTATACAAGCTTTGTATGAAAATTCGTTGGGGTTGGAGCAGCAGTTCGGAATACTGACAGAGAAATAACGCAGAATATTGTTGGGCTAAAGCCCGAAAAGATGTGTTAGCATCATTCCTCCGACTGAAGTCGGAGGTTACTAAAAATAGTCGGAACTAATATCCAATTAACATCCCTCATACTTTCCATTCAAAAAAAGATGCTTCGTACCTCAGCATGACAAAATCAAAAGATTAAAAGTCTAAACTGAAAAACGAAGCATAGCCGTGAGCGTTAGCAAGTCTGCCCTTCAGGGGAGATTTAGAGGGGCTTATCAAACTCATTCCTAAACCCAAGCGTCTTCACATTCTTTACGCTTTCCATAACGATATCATCGATGTATTCTTTATACGCTTCCAGCTTTCCTGCGATCGTTGTATCGTGTAGGGCCAAAATCTGCGCAGCTAAAATACCGGCATTTTTCGCGGCATTCATTGCTACTGTTGCTACCGGAACACCGTATGGCATTTGCAAAATAGAAAGGATCGAATCCCATCCATCAATAGAATTGGATGATTTTACCGGAACGCCGATAACCGGTAAAATGGTTTGTGCTGCCACCATACCCGGTAAATGAGCTGCTCCACCCGCTCCTGCAATAATAACTTTGATGCCTCTGCCCTTTGCGGTGGTAGCATATTCTCTCAGGCGATCTGGTGTACGATGCGCTGAAACTATTGTCAGTTCTGGTTCTACATCGAACTGGCGAAGCATTTCGGCTGCGCCTTTCATGATCTCAAGATCGCTTTCGCTGCCCATTATTATTCCTACAAGTGGATTCATTGCTAGTATTTTTACAAAGAAAAGATAAAAAATACAAACTTCTTACAAGGATTTTATATAATTGAACAGCTCATTTTAGCCTGATTTTAAACTTGTTAACTTTTAGATAACTACCGTTCATGTATATCTATTAAAACTAAAAATATTATGGAGTTATTTTTGCCATTCAGTAGCAAGCAGCCCAAATGCAGTATAATGCAGAAAAAAACAACAGCTTATCGATTATGAAGGGATTTACAACAATTGGCAGTATGATAATTGCCATCTTATTATTTACAGGTGTTTGCACATCTGCATACGCACAAACACCTAATGATACGGCTCAGTCATTGACGCTTAAACAATGTATTGATTATGCTTTAAAAAATCAACCCGCATTGCAGCAAGCAGCGATCAATGTGTCTATCGCGCATGCTACCAATAATATTAGTCTATCAGGATGGTTCCCTCAGGTTGGTGTTACTGCAAACCTGACTCATTATCTTCAACTTCCTACCAACTTTGTTGGAAACCCACCTGTGGCTACGCAAACAGGCGTGGTTAATACACTTATTCCGGGTGTTGGCGTTACGCAAGCCATCTTTAATCCTGAATTGATTTATGCTGCACATGCTGCACCATTATATATAAAACAAGCTGAACAAGTTACAGACAGCACCAAAATATTTTTAGTTGCTGAAGTAAGCAAATCGTTCTATAATCTGTTACTTACACTGCAAGAGATCAATGTTTTTCAGGAAGATACCATAAGGTTATTTCGCAACTACACTGATGCTTACCACCAATACATAGGCGGTATTGTTGATGAGACCGATTATGAAGAAGCTGCTATTTCGCTTAACAATTCAAAAACTCAATTAAAACAGGCTATAGAAAACGTGGCTCCTAATTATGCCAACCTTAAGCAATTAATGGGTTATCCTTCTGAAAAACAGTTTAACGTAAGTTACGATACTGCACAAATGGTGAAGGATATTGATTTTGATACCGCACAACAATTAAAATACGAACAACGAATAGAAGTACAGGAATTAAAAACGGATAAAGCAATTCAGGAACAAGCTGTTAATTATTATCGCTTTGCTTTTCTGCCAACGCTATCAGGTTTTTACAACTATAATTATGAATACCTGAATAATAATTCATCTCACCTTTTTGATAATGCCTATCCTAATTCTTATATAGGTTTATCACTTAGCTTACCAATATTTACAGGCTTTGCAAGAACACAAAATTTACGAAGGGCAAAATTACAAAGCCAGTTAATTGATTGGAGTGGTGTAAATTTAAAAGCAGAGATCTATTCGGAATACACGACTGCGTTGGCAAATTATAAAAGCAATGCCTACAACGTAACCGTACAAAGAGCAAATGTTGCAATGGCGAACAGGGTGTACAATGTCGTTAATCTTCAATATAAACAAGGCATAGTAGCTTACTTAAACGTGATCACTGCAGAATCAAATTTAATATCATCACAGATCGGTTATATCAATGCTTTATCACAAGTATTATCAAGCAAGATCGATCTTCAAAAATCAATGGGTGTTATTACTTATTAATAAAAAATTTAAACGTAAATAAATTACCTCTCATGAATAGAGTAATAGTTAGCATGGTTATGCTGAGTTCTGTGGCCCTTTTTTCTTGCAGTCAAAAACAGCCACCGCCTAACCCTCCTACTCCGGTTAACTTGTATACCGTAGCAGCACAGCCTGTTTCGTATTTTGATAATTATCCGGCAACAACTGCCGCATTGAGCCAGGTGAGTTTATTACCACAGGTGCAAGGGTATGTTACCGGTATATTTTTTACAGAAGGTTCCTTTGTAAAAAAAGGACAAAAATTGTACGAGATAGATAAAAGCCTGTACCAGTCAAGCTATGCTGCTGCTGCTGCCAACCTTAAGGTACAAGAGGGAACGTTAAAGCAAGCACAGGAAGATGCAGACAGGTATGAATATTTGAATAGCCAGAATGCTGTTGCTAAACAATTGTACGACCATGCGCTGATCACTTTACAAAATTCAAAAAACCAGGTGCAATCATCTGAGCAGGCATTAAAGACGGCTAAAACAAATCTTGATTTCTCTATTATTTATGCACCATTTGATGGAACGATCGGTTTTAGCCAGGTAAAAATTGGCAACGTAGTAAATGTTGGTCAAACGATTTTAAATACGATCTCTACCAACGATCCAATAGCTGTAGATTTTTTAGTGAGTGAAAAACAACTAGCCGATTTCGAAAAAATTCAAAATTCAAAAACGCAACCGGTAGATTCTTTATTTACAATTGTATTACCTAATAATTCGCTGTATCCATTTACAGGAAAAATATCCGTAATAGATCGTGCCGTTGATCCGCAGACAGGTACTATTAAAGTTCGGTTAGTATTCCCTAATTCAAAAAATGTTTTGAAAGATGGTATGAGCAGTATTGTTCGTGTACACAATCAAAATGCAGCGCCGCAAATGGTTATACCAGGTAAGGCTGTTGTAGAACAAATGGGCGAATTTTTTGTATTCCTGGCGAAAGACACTACAGCAGCAGCTCCAAGCGATCCTTCGAAAGCTGTTGACACGGCCAATGCGGGCACAAAACTTCGTGCTATTCAACAAAAAGTAATGGTTGGCAGAACGATCGGTGCAAACATCGTAATACTATCAGGAATTAATGTAGGAGATAAAATAATTGTTGATGGTGTACAAGCCGTACATGATGGTTCGCCAATTGCTACAGGCAACAAGCATGCATCAAAAGATAGTACAGGAAATACTCCTGCAGGAAATAAAAATAATTAAGGAAATAACAAACACATGATCGCTAATACATTTATTAAAAGGCCCGTAACAGCTATTGTTATATCAATAGTATTGGTACTAACGGGTTCTATATGTATCCTTAATTTACCTATTGACCAATATCCTGATATCACGCCACCTATTGTGCAGGTTACAGGACAATTTACCGGTGCCGATGCGCAAACGGTAGAGCAAACTGTTGCCACACCAATTGAAGAACAGGTGAACGGTACGCCAGGCATGGAATACATGCAAAGCAACAGTACCAATAACGGTTTGATGTCAATGAACGTTACATTCAATATTGGAACTGATATAGATGTGGCTGCGTTGGATGTTCAAAATCGAGTAAGTATTGCAACACCGTTAGTACCTTCTGTAGCAAGTCGTTTAGGCTTGACGGTTCGTGCGTTGAATCCAAGCATGTTAATGATGGTAGCGATCTACGCACCAAAGGCAACACATAATATTACCTTTTTAGATAACTACACTAACATCTTTGTACAGGATGCGTTACTGCGTGTACCCGGTGTAGGTAGTATCAATCGTTTTACGGATGATTTCAGTATGCGCGTGTGGATGAACCCTGATAAAATGGCTGCTTACAGCATAACACCGCAGGATGTAATTGCTGCATTGAACGCACAAAACGTTCAGGTAGCGGCAGGTTCTGCCGGTGTTCCACCTCAGCCAAAAGATCAAACTTTTGAAGTAGGAATTTTAGTAAATGGTAGATTGAACAAAGTTTCCGAATTTGAAAATATCGTTGTTAAAACAGTTCCAACAACGGGTGAACTGGTATATTTAAAAGATGTAGCAAGAGTTGAATTAGGGAAGTTTACTTTTTCAAGTAATTCTTTTGTTGATGGTAAACGTGCTTCTTATCTGTTGATTTACCAGGCGCCGGGAAGTAATGCATTAGAAACTGCGAATGGTGTTTATAAAGAACTGGCACAATTAAAACAATTTTTTCCTGCGGATGTAGAATACTCTGTTCCATTTGAATCAGTAACGGTTGTAAAAGTTTCTATGACAGATGTTGTCAGAACTTTATTATTAACGTTAGGTTTGGTAGCAATAGTAGTATTTCTGTTTTTACAAAACTGGCGATCAACATTAATTCCGGTACTCGCTATTCCTGTATCGATCTTTGGTACATTCTGTTTCTTTATCCCGTTAGGATTTACGATCAATACATTAACCATGTTTGGTTTTGTACTGGCCATTGGTATTGTGGTAGATGATGCCATTATTGTGGTAGAAGCCGTACAACATTATATTGATGAGCATGGTATGTCGCCAAAAGAAGCTACTTACCTGGCAATGAAAGACATATCTGCACCGGTTGTGGCAATTGCGCTGATACTGGCTGCCGTATTCGTTCCTGTAGGATTTATTCCTGGTATTGTCGGCAGGCTTTATCAACAGTTTGCTATTACGATCGCTATTTCTGTAATGATCTCGGCATTTATTGCGTTATCATTAACACCGGCTTTATGTAGTTTGTTATTAAGGCCAACAAAAATTAAAGAAGAAGCAAAAGGCATCAATAAACTATTCTTCCGATTCAATGCATGGTTTCAACGCGTTACAGATAAATATACCAATGGCGTAAAGAAAAGTATTGCCGCATCTAAATATATTATCATCTTATTGGTGTGTATTTGTGTAGCTGCATTGGTTTTATTCCAACACAAATCATCAGGATTTATTCCTTCTGAAGATGATGGTAATTTATATGTAACATTCCAGTTACCGCCTGCATCTTCAACAACACAATCCGTTGATGTAATGCAACGCTTAATGAAAGTGGTAGCAGCAACGCCTGGTGTAGGGCATTACGCTGCGCTATCAGGATTGAATGTAATTAATAATGCCACTAACTCTAACTGTGGTACCGTATACGTTCAGTTAAAACCATGGGATGAACGCAGTACAACCGAAGAACAAGTGCCGGGCATTATCAGTGTAATGCAACAACGCATTAGAGATGCAGGAATAAATAATGCCAACATAGAAGTTATCCAGCCATCTCCTATTCCGGGTATTGGAGCGACCGTTGGTTTTAATTTACAAATAGAACAACGTAACACCAGCGATGATGTGCATGCTTTTGAGAAAGTAGTAAATAAATTTATTGCAGAAGCTAATAAAAATCCAGCTATCTCTAACGCTTATAGTTTTTATACCGCACAAACGCCAAGTTATAATCTAACAGTAGATCGTGATAAATGCGAAAAAATGGGTGTTGATATCGGCGATGTGTTTACCACCATCCAGGCATTTATGGGAAGTTTGTATATCAATGATTTTACAACCTACAATCGTACCTTCCATGTCGTTGTTCAGGCAGACACAGCTTTCCGTACCATGGTATCTGATATGGATAAATATTATGTACGTAATTCAGCCGGCCAGATGTTACCGCTTGGATCATTGATCAGTTATAAGCCGACAGAAACAGCTCCTTTAATATCGCACTTTAATATATTCCGTTCTGCAGAAATTGATGGAGCTTCTCCTCCGGGATATAGCAGCACCGAAACGATCGAAGCACTGAAAGGGGTAGCAGCAAAAGTTTTACCACAAGGATATGCATTTGAATTTTCAGGATTGAGTTATGAAGAGATAAAAGCAGGATCTGCAACAACATATATTTTCATCTTCTCCATTACGTTTGTATTTCTTTTCCTGGCGGGATTATACGAGAGCTGGTCTGTACCATTTTCCGTATTACTTGCCGTGCCGATTGGTGCATTCGGAGCCATCTTCACATTGATCTTCTTACCTAAATTAACTAATAACGTATATGCGCAAATTGGTTTGATAACCCTGATCGGCCTGGCTGCAAAAAATGCCATCCTGATCGTAGAGTTTGCCAAAGTGCGTGTTGATCGTGGTGAAGAATTGATCAAATCTACTTTAGATGCTGTTAGCCTGCGTCTACGCCCGATCGTTATGACATCAATGGCTTTTATTCTTGGTGTATTACCGCTGGTTTTAGCAACCGGCGCAGGTGCCGTTGCCAGAAGAACAATTGGTTTCACGGTGCTTGGCGGAATGCTGGCTGCATCCACATTGGCCATATTTATTGTACCGGTATTATTTGTATTGATAACAAGAGTATCATACGGTAAAAAACAATTGGACTGGCTGGTAGCACATCACGATGAATTAATGGAGAAAGCGAAAAAAGTAGAAGCACAAGACATCGATGCAGAATTAGAATACGAAATACAAAAATCAAGAGATCTTCATAAATCAGACGAACCAGATCAAAAATGATAGCGAATACATTTATAAAAAGGCCGGTTACTGCTATTGTTATATCGATCGTATTAATGATCTCAGGAACTATTTGTTTGTTCAACCTCGCGGTTGATCAATACCCTAATATTTCACCACCATCGGTTTCCATATCAGGATCATACACCGGTGCGGATGCTCAAACCGTAGAACAAACCGTTGCCATACCTATTGAAGAACAGGTAAACGGTACGCCAGGCATGGAATACATGCAAAGCACCAATACCAATAGTGGCTCAATGAATATTGGTGTCACTTTTAAAATTGGTACCAATGTAAAAATTGCCGCATTAAATGTGCAGAACAGGGTTGGCATTGCAGCACCGGAATTGCCATCTGTTGTAAGTAAGCTGGGCCTAACAGTTCGTGCACGTAACCCGAGCATGCTAATGCTCGTAGCGATCTATTCTCCAAAAGGCACACATAACATAACTTTTCTGGATAACTACGCTAATGTATTTATTGAAGATGCTTTATTACGCGTTCCTGGTGTAGGAGATGTTAGTGCACGTACAGATAATTTCAGCATGCGTGTATGGATGAACCCCAATAAGATGGCAGCGTATGGTTTAACGCCAAAAGATGTTATCGCTTCGCTCAATGCGCAAAATGTACAGGTAGCCGCAGGCTCTGTCGGTGCATCGCCACAGTTTTCTACACAAACATCAGAAATAGGTATTCTTGTAAATGGCCAGTTAAATAAAGCTTCTCAATACGATAGTGTAATTGTAAAAACAGTTCCGTCTACCGGCCAGTTTGTTTATTTAAAAGATGTGGCACGGGTTGAGTTGGGTAAATTTACTTTTTCCAGCAACTCTTTTGTTGATGGAAAAAGGGCATCTTATATGATGATCTACCAAACACCAGGTAGCAATGCATTACAAACTGCCGATAATGTGTACAAAGCATTAGATGATCTAAAAAGATCTTTCCCTGCTGATGTTGATTATAAAGTTCCTTTTGAATCGGTTACTATTATTAAAGTTTCTATAGCAGAAGTGATCAAAACGTTATTACAGGCATTGGGCCTAGTAACGATCGTTGTGTTTTTATTTTTACAAAACTGGCGCTCTACTTTAATTCCTGTACTCGCTATCCCTGTATCTATATTAGCATCTTTTTGTTTTTTTATTCCTTTAGGATTTACAGTAAACACGTTAACCTTATTTGGTTTTGTATTGGCTATCGGTATCGTTGTAGATGATGCCATTATTGTGGTGGAAGCCGTGCAGCATTATATCGATGAAAAACATATGTCGCCCAAAGAAGCGACCTATGAAGCCATGAAAGAAATCTCAGCACCGGTTGTTGCTATCGCATTAATACTGGCTGCTGTATTCGTTCCTGTAGGATTTATTCCAGGTATCGTTGGAAGATTGTATCAGCAGTTTGCTATTACGATCGCGATATCCGTAATGCTTTCTGCATTTATCGCTTTGTCATTAACCCCGGCTTTGTGTACCTTATTATTAAGGCCATCACACATTACTAAAGAATCAAAATGGTTCGGTAAATTCTTTTATCGCTTTAATGCCTGGTTCGAAAGAATTACGGAAAAATATTCCAATGGAGTTAAACGAAGCATCAATGGCTCAAAATATATTGTTATTATATTGATCTGCATTTGTCTTGGGGCCTATTTTATGTTCAAAGCAAAACCATCAGGTTTTATTCCTCCGGAAGATGACGGCCGTTTATACGTTACTTACCAATTACCTGAGGCTTCGTCTACAGCTCAATCTGTTGCTGTAATGCAGCGGTTAATGAAAGTGATGGATTCTGTACCTGGCGTTGTACATTACGCGGCTTTATCAGGCTTTAATATTTTGAATGGTGGAAGTAATTCAAACAACGGTACTTTTTTTGTTACACTCGCACCATGGGATCAAAGAAAAGTTCCTGAACAAAAATTGCCCGGCATTTTAAATGTTATAAAAAAACGTATTGCGGAAGCGAATGTAAAAAACGCGAATGTAGTCGTTATACCTCCGCCTCCTATTCGTGGAATTGGACAGGCTGCAGGTTACAGCATGCAAATACAACAAGGCAATACAAGTGATGACGTACACGCATTTGAAACGGTAGTGAAAAAGTTTGTAGCTGCTGCAAAAAAGAATCCCGCAACATCTACTGCATTCAGTTATTATTCTGCACATACGCCAAGTTATCAGTTAACGGTCGACAGAGAAAAATGTGCTAAGCTAGGTATCAATATTTCTGATGTATTTAATACAATGCAGGGATACATGGGTAGCTTGTTCGTTAATAATTTTACTTTATACAATAGAACATATCACGTGGTAGTTCAGGCAGATACTACGTTCCGTATGTTTGTTGCCAATATCAATAATTATTATGTGCGTAATTCAGCCGGACAAATGCTACCGCTTAGTACTGTTATTAGTTACAAGCCAACGGAAACAGCACCATTAATTACTCACTTCAATATTTTCCGTTCCGCAGAAGTTGATGGCTCTACACCGCCCGGCTATAGTACCGGCGAAGGAATTGATGCATTGAAAGCTACTGCAGCAAAAGTTTTACCGGCAGGATATACATATGAGTTTTCAGGATTAAGTTACGAAGAAATAAAAGCCGGTTCGGCCACTACTTACATCTTTTTATTATCGATCACTTTTGTGTTTTTATTCTTAGCTGCATTATACGAAAGCTGGTCTGTTCCATTTTCTGTAATGTTAGCAGTTCCGATAAGTGCATTTGGTGCCATTCTCTTTCTTACCTGCATACCTCCGCTTACTAATAATGTATATGCACAAATAGGTTTGATAACATTAATAGGATTATCCGCTAAAAATGCGATTCTGATCGTAGAGTTTGCAAAGATCCGTGTAGATCGTGGAGAAGAATTAATTAAATCTACATTAGAAGCAGTGCGACTGCGTTTGCGCCCTATCATCATGACCTCACTAGCATTTATTTTAGGTGTGTTGCCGCTTGTATTTGCATCAGGCGCAGGTGCTAATGCGCGTACAACTATTGGTGTCACGGTATTAGGCGGTATGCTGGCTTCATCAACGATTGCCATATTTATTGTTCCTGTTCTATTCGTATTATTTACACGGTTAGCTTATGGCAAAAAACAATTAGCCTGGTTACAAGATCATCATGAAGAATTAATGGAGAAAGCGAAAAAAGTAGAACAACAAAATATTGATCCTGAATTAGAATACGAAATAGCGCAATCTAATGCTGCAAATAAAGCAGATAGAGAAAGGCATTTTGGAGAAGATGAGCAGAAATAAGATTGTCTGAATTAAGATTAGCTAAAATATTTTATTCGTGGCGATAATAAATATTCGGTAATAAATATACAGCAGCATCTAAAGTATTTTTCCCATTTCGAAGAAATACATATTCTTCATATTGAGATTCTCTTGCTAAAAAATCTGTTTGCAAGATTTGGTTCTCAGATACTCTTACAGTTGTTGAATCAACAAGATCATAAACTATACTTAATTTATACAGATAATAAGCGAGCCTGCTTTTATCATGTATAAATTCATCACTTGCTACATACCTTGCAAGGGTATCGTTTAGTTTATGACTTGAAATGTCAAATTGATATTCATCATTGGAAAAACTATTAAAAGTTCCGCCGGAATTATTGTACATCTTAATAGATAAAGCAACTACACTATCATACCCAACTTTATAGTACAAGTAATTCTTTTTCATTGTACGCGGCGAAATAGGCCTAAGGTTTGAATCTAAAACAAGCTTACAGCCAGCATATCCTAAAGAAAGTGATACACAAAAAATAAGTAGTAAAGCAAATTTTACTTTATTGGTTTTCACTTAATGGGTTTATAGATTTATAGATTGTGAAAATGAGGATTAAAATTTATCCTGTAATTACTCTCAATGAACTTTTTACAAGCGCAGCCTGTTTCAACAATTCACTTTTATCTTTATGCAAAATAGTTACATGCCCCATTTTACGGCCGGGCTTTGTCTCCGATTTACCATAGATATGAACGAATACATTATCACTTGCTAAAACTTCTTCTAAGCCTTCGTAATAAGCCATTCCTGTGTAGCCTTCTGCTCCTAATAAGTTAACGATTGCTGCAGGTAAAATGTGTGCCGTGTTTCCCAAAGGATACCCCAGCATCACTCTCCATAACATATCAAATTGAGAAGAATAATTTGCTTCGATAGAATGATGCCCGCTGTTATGAACTCTTGGTGCTGTTTCATTTACAAACACTTCATCATTATTATCAACAAATAATTCAACGGCAAAAATACCCGGACTATTTAATTTTGTTACGACTTGCTGCGCGATCGCTTTTGCTTTATTGGCAACTGTATCCGAAACATCTGCCGGACTGATCTGATAATCCAGCAAATTCAATTCAGGATCAACCACCATATCTACACAATCATAAATCGCAGTTTCACCTTTATCATTTACTGCTACAATTACAGCTAATTCTTTTTTGATCACTACCATTTTCTCTAACACACTCGGTGCATCAAAACCTTTTTTGGTATCCTCCTTTGTTCTGATCACTTGTACGCCTCTTCCATCGTAACCGCCTTTCCCTATTTTATGTACAGCCGGTAAAAAATCAATATGCTGTTGTAATTCTGCCAAGTTTTGCGTGATGACAAAATCACTGCTGGCAATATTATTGTCTTTGTAAAATTGCTTTTGTAATATTTTATCCTTGATCGTTTTTAATGCAGATGGTTTTGGATAAACTTTTACGCCCTCACTTTCTAATTTCTCCAGTGCTTCTTCATTAACACTTTCAATTTCAATAGTAATGGCATCTAAACCTTTACCAAAATTATACACATCATCAAAGTTGGTAATATTGCCTTTTGTAAAATGATCACATAAATGCGCTGATGGACATTCGCTGTCATTTTCCATTACAAAGGTTTCTACAGGGTAATTAGCAGCCACTTGTAATAACATTCTGCCCAATTGTCCGCCGCCTAATATTCCAACTTTTTTCATGATGCAAATATAGATAAATGGCTAAAATTCTAATTGATGATATATGATGGTTGACTTTAATGGGTACTTGCGGGAGAAACGGCTAAAATTGACTATAAAAAACCAGAAATTCTTGCTAATTTTAATGTTCGTTAATTCATCTCATGTCGTTGAACCGTTTTGCAAAAAGTTTGCTCTTACTTATTGTTGCTATTGGAGCGATGGGCCATGCTATGGCACAGGCATCTTTCATCAATACGTCACCAAAATACACGGTTAAAATTCCATACCCGTTATTACCTATTACAGATACATTGCAAAAACAATTTGCAGCAAAAAAATTAAAATTTCCACCGGCAGAAATGTATATGCGTTCTTTTAAGTTAGATCGCAAATTAGAAGTGTGGGTTAAAGATTCAGCAAAAGGAGCCTACAAATTATTTAAGACCTACAAAGTGTGCATGGAAAGCGGCGTACTCGGACCAAAAAGAATGGAAGGTGATTACCAGGTGCCCGAAGGATTTTATTATATCAACGAGTTCAATCCAAATAGCAATTATCATTTAGCACTTGGCCTAAATTACCCCAATGCATCCGATAAGATATTAAGTGATTCTTTACATCCCGGCGGAGATATTTATATTCATGGCAACCGTGTATCTACAGGATGTATTCCTATAGATGATGAACCTATTGAAGAAGTATATGTACTGGCAAGCATTGTAAAAAGTAATGGCGAAGATTTTATTCCGGTACATGTGTTTCCCGTTAAATATGACGAGAAAAAATCTTTCGATTATTTAGCACGCGTTTCGCTACACGATCAGCCGCTACAACAATTCTCCATCACGCTAAAAGAAGTGTTTGATTATTTCCAGGAGAAACAACAGATCCCTGTGATCATGATCAATAAAAAAGGACAATACATTATTAATTGATTGCTGATATAGGATTGTGTTATTTCTGATGTATGATTGCTGATTTATGATTTCTCTACAATAGATAGACATCATAAATCCTATATCAGCAATCAGCAATTTCTTCTTATTTTTGTAAAAAGGGAATGGTGTCTCCCTCATTAACCGTCTGCTAGAGACTAATGGCGCCTACGAATAGTATTTTTTTTATTACATTGTAAAACTATTTGTAGGATGAAAAAAATAAAATACTCCCTGGAGCAATTAAATATTGCAAAAGAATTACTTCGCTGGACACTCTTAATTTTTCCTGTTTCTATTTCAGTAGGTTTATTAGTTGCCTTTTTTTTATGGCTGTTAGATGTGGCCACTAAAATGCGCTGGCAGCATATGTGGCTTATTTTTTTATTACCAATGGCAGGTATTTTTATTTCATGGCTGTATGAACAATTTGGAAAAGATGCAGTGAAAGGAAATAATTTAGTGATAGATGAAATTCATCAACCCGGCGGTGGCGTTCCGGTTGCTATGACTCCATTGATATTATTTACAACTGTCATCACACATTTATTTGGCGGCTCTGCAGGTCGTGAAGGAACAGCAGTACAAATGGGCGGAAGCATTGCATCTCTATTTGCCAAATGGTTCAAATTAGTTGATGAACATAAAAGCATATTGCTGATGTGTGGGATGGCGGCGGGTTTTGCAGCTGTATTTGGAACACCGGTTACAGGTGCCATCTTCGCATTAGAAGTATTGGCTATCGGCAGAATAAAATATGACGCTTTAATTCCTTGCCTGATCGCAAGTATTATTGCGCATATCACTTGTATTTCTTGTGGTATTCATCATACACAATATGCCATAGCTTATACAACAAACGGATCTTCATTTTTTCCACATATTGATTTCGATATCATCTTATTATTGAAAGTAATTGTTGCCGCTGTTTTATTTGGATTGGCCAGTTATACATTTGCAAAACTTACACATTTTATCAAAAATAAAAGCAACGAACTTGTTCCTAAAAAATGGCTCATTCCTGTTATTGGTGCAGTGTTAATCGTTGGTATTAGTTATTTGATAGGCAACTTTAATTATTTAGGTTTAGGTGTTACCAATCCTAATAACGGGCCAAGCATCGTCAACGCATTTCATGCAGATGGAGCCACCTATTTTAGCTGGTTCTGGAAATTATTATTAACTGCTATCACATTAGGCATGGGGTTTAAAGGTGGCGAAGTAACACCTTTGTTTTTTATTGGTGCGGCCTTAGGCAATACACTGGCTACCATCAGTGGCGCTCCTATCGATCTTTTTGCAGGCTTAGGTTTTATTGCCGTATTTGCCGGCGCTACCAATACACCATTGGCTTGCACTTTAATGGGCATCGAATTATTCGGTGGGGCTAATATTATTTATTATGCCGTAGCTTGTTTTACCGCTTATTATTTTAGCGGACATGCAGGTATTTATCAATCGCAAAAAACAGCAGTTGCAAAATCAAATCAATGTTAACTTTATAATTAAAGCGTTTAAATTATGCGTACCACTATAACTATTTTATACCTTCTTCTATCAACTTGTGCATTTTCTCAACTTAAATTTCCAAAAGAATTTAAGTTAATTAAGGGAGATAATGGAACTGGCGCAGATGACATATATACAAATGGAAAGTATTATTTTGATTGCCATAATCTATTTAACGGAGGAAGTGATTTTGACTATAAGAATAATGATAATGCTACAAAAAACTACATAGCAGATTTTTTCGGGTTTCCTTTTCATATTACAAAAGATAGTCTTTATTGGGGTTCAGGTAAATATCAGAATTATTATTCTTATGTAGTTGTGACTGAAGGAGAAGTACTAGAATTGTACTCAAAATATAATGATAGCAGATTTTCTTATTACTCAACATGGTTATTGTCTGCAGTCAGGAAAGATCGTCACAATGCTTTCTTCCCAATGAGGGGTGTGAATTAAATAAATTTTATCGCTTTCCGATTTGATGTAATATCCTTTATATAATTGCAACTACACTACAGAAAGACTTAACAATTACATTAAAAACAGGTTATATATTTGCACGCTGAATTAAAAATATACGCATGCAAAGAAATATACTTGCCCTATTGGTTTTGATCAATTTTATTAGCTTATCTGTAACAGCACAACAGCTTGACACTTTACAAGAAGAAAAAGTTAATTGTCATTTTCAGGCGACTGTTATCACTCAATATAAACCCGGTTTTCAGGCCAAATATTCAGGCGCTAACAGCCTTTCTCCAAAAGAAGAAACACAAAGCACTATCACTTCCACATTATATGCAGGAGCCAAATTATGGAAAGGCGCTACCATGTTTTTAAATCCGGAAATATCAGGTGGTTCAGGATTAAGCAGTACTTTAGGCGTGGCCGATGCAACAAATGGCGAAGCTTTCAGAGTTGGTTCTACTGCTCCTGCTATTTATTTAGCAAGGCTCTACGCTCGCCAGGTATTTGCCATTGGTAATGGTAAAGAATATCAATCATCAGACTTTAATCAATTAGCCGGTTATATGCCTACAAAGTATTTTTCTGTGACTGTTGGTAAAATAAGTCTGACTGATTTTTTTGATGACAATGGTTATAGTCATGATCCTCGTACACAATTTTTAAGCTGGGGATTAATGGATAACGGCGCATGGGATTATGCGGCCAACACGCGCGGTTATACCCCAAGTGTAGTGTTAGAATATGTTACACCTAAAAATGAATTACGTTATGCCATTTCATTGTTGCCACTAACAGCAAATGGTAATGATATGAATTGGGATATCGGACAATCGAATTCCAACTCATTAGAATTTACACACCATTATAAAGCACATAAAGGAAGGCCGGGAACAATCAGGTTATTATCCTATTTAAATACGACCAATATGGGCAATTATGATGCAAGTATTGCACTAAACCCAACCGCTCCGGATATTACAGCTACCAGGAAATTCGGCAATGTTAAATATGGCTTTGCTGTTAATATGGAAGAAGAATTAACAGACGATGCCGGCTTTTTCGCAAGAGCAAGCTGGAACGATGGCCACACAGAAACATGGGCGTTTACAGAAGTTGATCAAAGTATCAGCGTTGGATTATCTGTAAAAGGAACTAAATGGAAACGCGTGAATGATAATGTAGGGTTAGCTTTTGTTACATCAGGAGCTTCTGAATCTCATCGCACTTATTTAAAAGACGGTGGTTATGGATTTATGCTAGGTGATGGAAATTTGAATTACGGCCTTGAACACCTTACAGAGTTTTATTACTCAGCTGAAGTTGTAAAAAACAGTATCTACTTAACCGGTGCTTATCAGTTTATAGTAAATCCGGGATATAATAAAGATCGTGGCCCGGTAAATGTTTTTTCTGTGCGTGTGCATGCGAGGATATAATAAATCAGTCACTGCACTTGTCCCATCGGGACATCCACTTTGTAGAAAAAATAATAATGGATTCTCTATTTCATGGGAGTAGCCCTACAACGGCAAGCATGGGAAACTCCTATGGAGTTTAGCGAATCTTTAAAATTTCTTTTCTACAAAGAGGAAACTCCTACGGAGTTTTTTGTAACTTACCTAACGACATACTATTGATGATCAATGCGCAACTGGTGAAATGTGCGATCCTGAAAGTATTAGGGAGAACCTGTTACAAAACTAAATTACTAACAATTGCCCGGCTAAAAAATTTACAAATGGATGTAGCCTTTAATAAAAACGAAGATGCCAATAAATTAGCCTGGTCACAGGTTAAACAACGCTTTGAAATTATCCAGGAAGGCGGCGGCAAAAAATCAATCGAAAAACAACACGAAAGAAATAAACTGACGGCGAGAGAAAGAGTAGCTTATCTCTGCGACGCAGATAAACCATTTGTAGAAATGGGTGCATTTGCGGGGTATGATATGTATCCGGAATATGGCGGTTGCCCTGCCGGTGGCCTTGTTAGCGGTATCGGTTATGTAAGCGGCAGGCAATGTATCATTATCGCCAATGACCAAACAGTAAAAGCCGGAGCATGGTTTCCAATCGCAGGTAAAAAGAATTTACGTATGCAGGAAATGGCGATGGAAAATAAATTGCCTGTCATTTATTTAGTTGACAGCGCAGGCGTATTTCTTCCATTGCAAGATGAAATATTTCCTGATAAAGAACATTTTGGCCGTGTGTTTAGAAACAATGCCAAAATGAGTGCTATGGGCATTACACAAATTGCAGCTGTGCTTGGAGCCTGCGTTGCAGGTGGCGCATACCTGCCAATTATGAGTGATGAGACATTAATGGTGGAAGGCAATGGCTCCATTTATTTAGCCGGCCCCTATTTAGTTAAAGCTGCTATAGGTGAAGAAGTCGATGGCGAAACATTGGGAGGTGCAGAAACACATACTGCTATCAGCGGTATTGCCGATTATAAATTTGAAACAGAACAGGATTGTCTGGATTATATAAAAAAGACGATCAGCAAATTAGGCGCTGTTGAAAACGCAGGCTTTGATCGTATTCCATCTATCGAACCAAAGAAAAATAGAGATGCCATCTACGGCATCATGAGCGAAGGCAACACAAAGCCTTATAATACGCTCGATATTATCGAATGCATAACCGATGCCGATAGCTTTGATGAATTTAAAGAAGATTACGGTAAAACAATTATCTGCGGTTACGGCCGCATCGATGGGTGGGCTGTAGGCATTGTAGCAAACCAACGCTTGGTAGTAAAAAATAAAAAAGGCGAAATGCAATTAGGCGGTGTTATCTATAACGATAGCGCAGATAAAGCTGCCCGTTTTATAATGAACTGCAACCAGAAAAAAATACCCTTAGTTTTTTTACAAGATGTTACCGGTTTTATGGTGGGCAGTAAAAGTGAGCACTCCGGCATCATAAAAGATGGAGCCAAATTAGTGAATGCTGTCGCTAACTCTGTTGTTCCGAAAATCACCATCATTGTTGGTAATAGTTATGGCGCAGGTAATTATGCCATGTGTGGCAAAGCTTATGATCCTCGTTTTATTTATGCATGGCCAACAGCAAAAATTGCCGTAATGGGTGGCGAACAAGCGGCTAAAACATTGTTACAAATACAGGTAGCATCACTAAAAGCAAAAGGCAAAGAGATCACGGCTGAAGACGAAAAGAAATTATTGGACGAAATAACACAACGTTATTTCGATCAAACAACTCCCTACTATGCAGCAGCAAGATTATGGGTTGATGCAATTATCGATCCTGCAGAAACAAGAAATGTAATTTCAGAAGGTATCAATGCAGCCAATCACAATAAAGATATTGCAGAATTCAAAATGGGCGTAGTACAGGTTTAATGGTTAATGGTTAATGGTTAATGGTTAATGGTTAATGATAAACGCATAGTACTTTTCATTTGGTATTTGTATTATTGTTTTTTGGAATTTTACTTTTGTATTTTTACTTTTTGGTTTTCACTTTTTACTTATTACTTTATAATGTCCATTCAGATCTACACAGACGGCTCTTCACGCGGTAACCCTGGACCAGGTGGTTACGGAACAATATTATTATCCGGTAATCATCGTAAAGAATTATCGCAGGGTTATAGGTTTACCACTAACAATAGAATGGAACTATGGGCCGTTATTGCAGGCCTGGAAGCTATTAAAAATAGTGAATTGCCTATCACAGTCTACTCTGATAGTCAGTATGTAGTTAAAGCTGTAGAACAAGGTTGGTTAAAAACATGGATGGCCACTAATTTCAAAGGCGGCAAAAAGAACAGTGATCTTTGGAAACACTATCACCAGCTATCTCAAAAATTTACTATAAAATTTGTTTGGGTAAAAGGCCATGCTAATAATCCGCTCAACAATCGTTGTGATGAGTTAGCTACCGCTGCTGCAGATAGTAAGGATTTGTTGATTGATGAAGTATATGAAAAGGAGAATAAAATGTAACCCTATGCTGTAACAACCGTTTCTTTAACCACAAACTTATTTACAAGATAATATCCTCCAAATAAAACAGCGCTAAAGAAAAGCGTTGAATACATACTCATTTTATAAAAAGGAACACCTGCCGCAAAACAGTTAACAAAACCGATTGCAGTTTTCGGATAAGGAATGTTGTTCATATCTAAACCGCCAAATAACCAAACGCCAAGGTTTGATAAAATAAAATAAGCCGTTGCTCCTACTAATGAACCTGCTACAATATCCAACACATTTTCTTTTCTGATATTGAAACCTGCTATAGTAATTGCCGCAAATAAAGCGTAGTTAAATAATTGCCCATGATAAAAACCGCCCATTACTGATAAGCCATTTCTATGCAATACTTCATAAATAACATCAGAAATGAACATGGATAATATCGGTAATAAAAAAGAGAATTTTTTATCATTTATAACAGAACCGGCAAACAGCGCCATAGCTATTTGTGGTGCAAAACCAAACGGTCTGCCCGGCATTATGCGGTACAGAGAAGCGATTACTATTAATAAAATAAAGCTTACAACGATTGATTTATCGATTTTCATTCTGGTAAATTGAGATACCAAAAATACAGAATATTTTACAATAAAACTTATTGAATATCTTTAGTAAATGGCTACCCATAATACTACCGGAACCTTAGGAGAACAAATGGCTGCAAGCTATTTTACCAACGCAGGCTATCATATTATAGAAAAAAACTGGCGCCATTCACACTGGGAAGTTGATCTTATTGCAACAAAAGATAATATCCTTCATTTTATAGAAGTAAAAACACGCCGCACTAAAAAATTCGGATTACCGGAAGAAAACGTAACAAAGAAAAAGATCCAATACCTTATCAATGCCTCCGCAGAATACCTGCACCTTCATCCCGAATGGAAAAGAATACAGTTTGATATTCTTGCTATTACAATGATCAAAGATGAACCGGTAGAGTATTTTTTAATTGAGGATGTTTATCTGTGAATCTAATATGGAAGATCTAATATTTAATATTGATGAAGCCCAAAGAAATATTACCTATTCAATATTAAATATTAGATCAAAACTTAATCTCCTCTTTCATCCTCTCTACCATATTATAAGTAGCCGGACAAAACGCGATATTCTGTTTGTGTACATGAATATAATCAACCATTTTCTTTTTGGTAAGATGAGGAAACTGTGCACAGTCTGCAGGCCGTACAGGATAGATAGAACACTTATTATCAGTTAAATTTAAAAACTGGCAAGGTTGTTTTTTATTCTGCCAATCCTTATCGCGTTTTTCGTAGAAAAGATATTTTTCTTTGAATTCGACCGGCTTCATGTCAAGATGTTCAGCAATGCGTTTAATATCTTTTGGGGTAAAAGTCGGTGTCATTTTTTTACAACAATTGCCACAGGTTAAGCAGTCGGTTTCTGCCCAAACTTTTTTATCAATTACCTCAACAACTGCATGTAAATTTTTAGGTGGATTTTTTTCTACTTTAGTTAAAAAAGATTTTAACGCTTTTGCGTTGTACCTTACCTTTTGTTTGAACGAGCGGAGATTAATTGCGATCATGTTGAATATTGCTAACTATTATCGAATTTTGGATCACCGAAAATAACACATAATTTTTAACTAAACGCCTAAACTAAAAATGTGGGACGGATATAAAAAAGGGTTCAAAGCATACCTGCAGCTGGAAAAATCGCTAAGCGATAATTCAGTGGAAGCCTACCTGCATGACATAGAAAAACTAACCGCCTATTTAGAAGTTAGCGATACACGGAAAACACCACAACAAATAGAATTAAAAGACCTGGAAAAATTTGTACAATGGGTAATGGAACTAGGCATGACAGCAGGTTCACAAGCAAGGATCATCTCTGGTTTAAGAAGTTTTTTTAAATATTGTCTGCTCGAACGCATCGTAACAACTGACCCTGCTACCCTGCTCGAATCGCCCAAATTAAAAAGAGCCCTGCCCGATGTTTTAAGTTTTGGAGAGATAGAAAATATTATAGCGCAAATAGACCTTAGCAAACCTGAAGGTGGTCGTAATAAAGCCATCTTAGAAACGCTGTACGGATGTGGTTTGCGCGTTAGTGAAATAGTGAATCTTCGTATCAGCTGTTTGTTTATGGATGTTGGTTTTATAAAAGTAATTGGGAAAGGCGATAAAGAAAGATTAGTACCCATCGGTAGCGATGCGGTCAAGTATATCAATATCTATAAAAATAATATTCGGGTACATATCCCTATTAAACCGGGCAATGAAGATATTTTATTCTTAAACCGGCGTGGTACTATATTATCAAGGGTAATGATCTTTTTAATCATTAAAGATCTGGCCAGACAAGCAGGTATTACAAAAAATATATCGCCACACACATTCCGCCATTCGTTTGCTACACATTTGGTAGAAGGCGGCGCCGATCTTCGCGCCGTGCAGGAAATGTTGGGGCATGAAAGTATTACCACTACAGAAATATATACGCACCTGGATAGAGATTTTTTAAGAACTACTTTACAACAATTTCATCCGGCGTTTAAGCAATAGTCTGACGGGCTCTGTCTGACTATTGCTTACGCAGAGAGTTTGCCATTTAGCAATGACTCTACTATTTAAAAGGTCAGACGGAGTCCGTCAGACCTTTTAAATTTGTAGCTTTATAAACTGTTATACCATGAGCACACAATCAAGCGATATCATTATTATAGGAGCTGGCCCGACAGGCCTTATGCTCGCTAATCAGTTAACTCGTTTTGGTATTGATTACATTATCCTCGATCAAAAATCAGGACCAACAGATCAATCCAAAGCATTGGTGGTACATGCAAGAAGCATGGAGATATATCAGCAGATGGGATTGAGTGATAAAATACTGGCAGATGGACAACAAAACGAAGGCATAACATTACACAGAAATGGCAAGAAAACCGGATCTGTCAACCTTGTTAATGTTGGTGAAAACAAAAGCCCTTTTCCTTTCATGATGATGTATGAACAGAGTAAAAACGAGACTCTCTTATACAATAATTTATTAGTCCATAATCGATCTGTTCAATGGAACACAACGATCACTAGTATCGAAAAAGAAAATGACACTTATTTGTTAAAAGCCAAACAAGCAGATAATAATATTACTTTTCAATGTAAATATATGATAGCCTGTGATGGTAGTAAAAGTATCGTCAGAGACTTTTCTCAAGTACCTTTTACGGGCGGTACTTATGAAGATGTTTTTTATGTTACTGACACGCATGTCAACGCCGGTCTTAGTTCCCGGTTGCTTTCTTTGTTTCTGAGTAAGCGTTCCATAACCATGTTCTTTCCTATAAAAGGCGATCATCGTTTTAGAATATTAGGCGTTTTGCCGAAGGAATATTATCGTCGCGATGATATTCCTTTCGAAGAAATAATGAATAATATAAAAACAGAGATCAAAAAACCAATAGATTTTTATGATACGAACTGGCACTCTACTTACAAATTGCATCATAAAAAAGTAACGCATTTTAATAAAGACAATATTTTCTTTGCAGGAGATGCGGCGCATGTCCATAGTCCTGCAGGCGGACAAGGCATGAACACTGGTTTACAAGACGTTTATAATTTAGCGTGGAAATTAGCCTTGGTACAAAAAAGAAAAGCACAACCTTCACTATTAGCTACTTATCACGAAGAACGAAATCCGGTGGCAGAGCAATTATTAAAAACTACCGACAAGCTTTTTGCAGCAATGATCACAGACGATCTTTATCACACTTTTCTTCGATTATATATAGTACCATTTTTTGTACCGCTTGTTACTAAGTTCAGATTTATACGCAGGCTAATGTTTCTCACTGTTTCGCAAATACAAATCAGTTATGCAGCTTCTTCTTTATCAAAAGGTAAAGCAGGTAAGATAAAGGCGGGTATGCGACTTCCTTATTTCTTTGTAGCAAAACAAAACAGTCTTGTCTCTATATATTCTTTAGTAAATCAATCAGCAACACCTTTTACTATTTTATTATTCAACATTGCTGAAAGTGATTTTCCATTGTTAGATAAAGAGCTTTTTTCTTCAATCGTGTTGGAGAAAAGCAGTGCCAACGAAAATGCTTTTAAAGCTGTTGGGTTACCTGCTTCGTTTGTGATAGTTGTTAGGCCTGATAATTATATTAGTTATATCGCTGCAACTGCGAATGTAAGTGAGCTTAATAGTTTTATGAAAAAAGCCTATTCTTTGTAAGAATAGGCTTCCCCTTCTTTTATTAAAAAGATTACTTCTCTGCAATAATCATAATCCACTCCCCTCTCTGAAAAGTTGAAACATAATTTAATCCATGATCAGCTAAACCGGTTTTGATAGCAGCTTCATCACTTATTAAAAAACCACTTAATAATATTTTAGTGCCTGTCCGCGAAGCTGCAGCAATAGCAGCCATGTTAGCGATAATTACATTCAGGTTTATATTAGCGATGATCACATCATACTTTTCTGTTGCAGGAATTGCATCATGTTGTTCAACAGTAATTTTTGTGCAATGATTTAATCCAACATTTTCAATGGCATTATTGATACTCCATTCATCATTGTCTATAGCGAAAACCTTTGCTGCGCCTGCCTGTTCAGCTAGTATCGCTAACACCCCAGTTCCTGTTCCAAAATCAATTACCGACTTATCTCTGAAATCGATCTGCTCCATTTGTTTTACCATAAGGTAAGTAGTAGCGTGATGGCCCGTACCAAAACTCATTTTAGGTGTAATGATTATCTCATGTCTTATGTTATGAATTGGCACATGAAAATGAGCCCTGATAGCCACCCAATTATCCACGATCACTGGTTCAAAATCATCTTCCCATTTCTGGTTCCAGTTAATATTTTCTACTGTTGATTTTGTATATCTGAATACGGGCAACATATCTTTCACCAATTCAAAAGCTTCTTCACTAAATGCAGCTTCCGGAATAAATGCTTTTAAAAAAGTAGCTGTTTCTTCAAACCCTTCAAAACCTTGCTCACTCAATAATGCAACAAGTTGGTCTGTCTGTTCCTCATTATCTGTCTCGAAATCAAATTGTAAATAGTTCATGCTAATGGATAATTAATAATGGATAATTGACAAGTAAAATGCCAACCAATAAAAACTCCGAAGGTTTTATTCTTCGGAGTACAAATATATTCTCTTTCCTAACATCCTTTAGGGGGTTGGGGCAGCTAGTTAGTAGCCGGCGCTTCAGGTTTTGGCATCAATACTTTTCTGCTCAATTTAAACTTACCTGTGCGTGGATCAACTTCAAGCAATTTTACTTTTACTTTATCGCCTTCTTTGAAGATACCTTCCATGCTTTCTAAACGTTTCCAGCTTATTTCGCTGATGTGTAGTAAGCCTTCTTTTTTAGGTAAGAATTCTACAAACGCACCAAACTCTTTAATGCTCTTAACCGTTCCTTCGTAGGTTGCACCAACTTCAGGAGCTGCTACTAAACCTTTAACCCATGCAACAGCTTTGTCAAGGCTTTCTTTTTGTGGAGAGAAAATGCTCACTTCACCAAAGTTACCAACCTCTTCAATATTCACTGTAGCACCAGTTTCACGTTGAATTTCTTGTATGATTTTACCGCCGGGCCCGATAACCGCACCGATAAATTCTTTATCAATAGTTAATTTAACCATTCTTGGAGCATGAGGTTTAACATCATCTCTGTGTCCTGCAACACATGCGTACATTGCATCAAGAATATGCAGTCTACCTTTTTTAGCTTGTGATAAAGCCTGGCGCATAATGTCCATACTTAAACCATCAACTTTGATATCCATTTGTACACCGCAAATACCATCTTTAGTACCGGTAACTTTAAAATCCATATCACCTAAATGATCTTCATCACCTAAGATATCAGTCAATACAGCAAACTGGCCTTCTTTTGCAATTAAGCCCATTGCTACACCACTAACGTGTTTCTTTAAAGGAACACCTGCATCCATTAATGCTAGTGAACCGGCACAAACCGTAGCCATTGAAGATGAACCGTTAGATTCAAGGATATCACTCACCACTCTTACAGTGTAAGGATATTCAGAACCCGGCATCATTTTTTTCAATGAACGCATTGCTAAATTACCATGACCAACTTCACGACGGCCAACACCACGCATCATTTTCACTTCACCTGTTGAGAATGGAGGGAAATTATAATGCAGGATGAATTTTGTATAATCAGATTTGAAAGCACTTTCAACTAACAATTCGTCTAAAGGAGTTCCTAAAGTAACCGTAGTTAATGATTGGGTTTCGCCTCTTGTAAATAATGCAGAACCATGCGGCGTAGGTAATGTATCGATCTCCATGCTTAATGCGCGGATATCTTCTGTACCTCTTCCATCTAAACGTTTTCTGTCAGTTAAGATCATATCACGAACAACATTGTATTGTAATTCGCCATAATAATGACCGATCAACGCTTTATCTTCTGCAGGTAATTCTTCGCCTAAGAAAGTTTTGATCTCTTCTTTTACTGCACCGAATGCATCACTTCTATCATGTTTTGCAGATGCTGATGAAGCAATGGCGTACACTTTATCTTTAGCGAAAGCAGTTATTTTTTCAAACAACTCTTCGTTACGGTAAGGTTTTTTATATTCTCTGTTAGCTGTGATACCAACTTTAGCACGCAATTCTCTTTGTGCTGCAACTTGTATGCGTATTGCATCATGCGCTAATTCGATCGCTTTGATCAAATCATCTTCCTGGCACTCATCAGCTTCACCTTCTACCATCATGATATTTTTATCAGTAGCGGCGATGATGAATTCTAAATTTGATTCAGCTAATTGTGTGCGGGTTGGGTTGATGATAAATTCACCATTAACGCGTGCTACACGTACTTCAGAGATAATTTCCTGGATAGGAATATTTGAAACAGCTAATGCAGCTGATGCAGCTAAACAAGCTAATGAATCAGGAATCACTTCATTATCAGAAGAGATCAAAGAGATCAAAACCTGTACATCGCATAAATAATCTTCAGGGAATAAAGGACGAAGTGCTCTATCGATCAGGCGACTTGTCAAAATTTCATAATCGTTCAATCTAGCTTCTCTCTTAAAGAAAGAACCGGGAATACGGCCGTTTGATGAAAACTTTTCCTGGTAATCTACTGATAAAGGGAAAAATGACTGGCCATCTTTTGGCTCTTTATTAGCAACAACTGTTGCAAGGATGATACAATTACCCTGGCGAACGGTAACAGCACCATCAGCCTGACGGGCCATTTTGCCTGTTTCTATAGTAACCATACGGCCTCCGCCAATATCAAATGTTACTGAATTAATATTAAAACTCATGTTTAATTATGTTATGTGTTTGTAGAAAAGGGACCTGACATACCAATGCAAGCCCATGTATAAAACGTACCCAAATAAAATAATTCCCAACTCTGTAATAGAAAGTTGGGAATCAATATTATTTAAGCATTGTAATAATAATTATTTACGTAGACCTAATTTTTCAATTAAAGCTCTGTAACCTGTAAGATCGTGCTTGCTCAAGTATGTTAGTAAACGCTTGCGTTGACCTACCATTCTCATTAATCCACGTTGAGAGGAGAAATCTTTTTTATTTGTCTTAAGATGGTTAGATATCTCGTTGATACGCTCTGTTAAAAGCGCAACCTGACCTTCTGTTGACCCTGTGTTAGCAGCTTTACCACCAAATGTTGTAAAAATGTTTGCTACCTTTTCTGTTGTTAAATACGGCATCTCTTTAATTTTTTTAACGTCTTTGTTAATTTTTCTTTTTAAGTGTTTGCAAAGGTAGGTAAAAGATTCGTATAATATTGATGAAATCTCAATTTTATTATAAAAACCCGCTATGTAATTGAATTACATATTGAAATTGGGCATTTTAGTCCATAAATTTAAGGTTCACGGCAAATAAACTTAGTAAAACCAGCCAAAATATGCTCATAATCCCAGCGATCAAAAGCGATAAGCCGTTACCACCAAATAATATAAATGGGGAGAGAACACCAATAATAGTCCCAACAATAAAAAAGTGAAAGCCTGATTTTTTTAATCGCCACATTAATGAAGTGCCCATTAAGCAGATCACAGCTGCAATTACACTAAAAAGTGCCAGCTTTTTAACCATCGGGGTAGATATAGTGCTGGTAAAATTTGCCAGCATTTGAGACAACTGTTGTTTAGTGGCCTCGTCTGTAGCCGAATTTTTAATAGTAATTTGCTGCTGTTGCATCTCTGTTAACAGTACAGCCGACTCTTTTGAAGGTTCGTTAAAAACCGCCATATTATTTACAAAGCTGAATCCGTTTAAAACAAAGCTTATTATACAAATAACAGCAATGAATGTTGGCCTTTTGATATCTTGCTGATTAGTGAATAGTGCCATAATTTATTTTTATTTTGAGCCCGGCATTTGCGCTACTATGTGGCTTCAGTGGCATCGCACGTTTCAGCAATAGCGCTTTATTGAACGACTTCCGGCGCAAAGGTATCAACTTTTTTTCGGGGTTTATTTTTAATTAGCCATATGAATTACACTATCCTTCACACGGTTTAGTCAGTGTTTACGAAGGATTAAAAACTGTTGAAATAATTGAAAAGATTTATAAGCAGTGATTTTTTTGATGACATAGCTTTTACCCCAAGCCGGTGTGGTTTCGTAACTGAAACACCCCTGCTTTATTTTCTATCTTCAATATTCTAACTTCTGGCTTCCCGAATTTCTACTGAGCTGATATTGGGTTAGCTGCACTATTATAATTAAATTTGTAGCTCCTAAAATCTAACTAATAAAAAAACTTCTATGAAACTCTTAAGGAGAATTATATTTATTTTAATCATTACCCTTGTTTCGCTATTTGCCCTGGCAGTTATTTTTATATCCCCTATTGCCAAGTGGGCCATCGAAAAATATAGTGTTGAATATACCGGCAGACAGATCAACATGGATAAGTTATATATCAATTTATTTACCGGAAATATTAATACCAAAGGCTTTAAAATATACGAAGAAAAAAGCAATAAAATATTTTACCAATGTGATGAAATGCGTGTTGGTGTTACGCTACATAAGTTATTCATAAAAGAGTATGAGATAACAGAAGTTACATTGAACACGCCTACAGTATATGTTATTCAGCATGGTAAAAAATTCAACTTTTCCGATCTTATAAAACGTTTCAGTACGCCGCCACCAGCAAAGCCTGAGCCTAAAGGCGCACCTGCACATTGGTATGTTAAGAAATTCAATATCAGCAATGCTACTGTTGTTTATATAACCGATCTGCCTGCTAATAAATTACAGCTGATACATGGTAATATTGGCATATCAGACCTTGCATGGAACAACCCTAAATACAGCGTTAAAATTAATTTTGGATTGGCTTCCGGAGGTACAGTAGATGCTACTTCTACATTTAACCTCGATACTTATTTATATCATGTTTCGCTGGATATTGAAAAATTTAATGTCAGCCCTTTTTATGTTTATTTAAAAGATTACCTGCGCGTAAACTCATTAGACGGTTTGATAACTACGCAGCTGTCTATTTCTGGTAACATGCATAAAGCCACAGAGATCGCCACTTCAGGAAAATTGACTATTGCCGATTTTTCTATCATTGATAATACCAATGATAAATTAGTTGCTTTTAAAAGCATGAACATGAGCATCGATTCTGTAAACACGGCACAGAACATATACAAGTTTAACTCGATTACTATGTTGGAACCGTATTTGAAATTTGAGATGTACACCGATGGTTACAACTTTGATCGCTTAAGTACAACACCTCCATCAAAAACGGTTGATACAGCTGCTACTGTTGTGTATGCCAATATTTTTCAAATGATCTCGGGTTATGTGCAGTCAATAACGGAGAACTATGTGGTAAGCAATTACAATGCGGATAAACTGTCTATACAAAATGGCGAAGTGTACTTTACTGATTATACTTTACCACAAAAATTCACTTATCATTTTGATCAGCTAAATGCAGTGAGTGATCGTGTTAGCAGCAATAAAGAAAAGATCTCTATTGTTGCTGATTGTCGTTTGAATAGTTCAGGACATATGAATGGAGTGATCAATGTAAATCCAAAAAACTTTAAAGATTTCGATATGGATTTCAATGTGAAAGATATGCACATGCGGGATTTTAATCCATATTCTAAATTCTATGTTGCAACACCATTCGTAACCGGATCAGTGCAATACCACAATATTACTTCTGTTGCAGGTGGCAAATTAAAAAGCAGCAACACGCTTACGATCTATCAATTAAAAGCGGGTAAAACTGATAACAGCTATAAACCTCAATACAAACTACCGATTCGTTTAGCAGTAGCATTATTAACCGACCGGCACGGCAATGTTACACTTGATATTCCTGTTGAAGGTGATCTTAATAATCCCAAATTCAAATGGGGGAAAGTGATATGGCACGTATTAGGTACATTGATCGTTAAGGCTGCTACAGCTCCTTTCAGAATGTTAGCCGGCTTATTTGGTGGCAGTGAAAAAGATTACAAACAATTAGATTTCGAATATGCCCAGGCAACATTAAATACTGATCAGCAAAAGCAATTAAGCCAGATAGCTAAAATAGCCGTACAAAAACCGGGTGTAAAAATAGAGATGTCACAGACAACAGACATCAATAATGAAAAAGAAAAAATAGCAGAGAACCTTGTAAAGCAACGCTATCTTGGTTTTGGTGATACTCTTACAGATGACCAGCAACAAAAAATAGCTTCATTAAATGTGAATGACAGCCTATTTGTGAAATATATTGATAGTATATTGGTAACACCAAAAGCACAATCTTCTCAAGAAAAATGTATGCAAATAGTTGGCCCGCAAAAATTAGAAGTATTATTTGTAGCGCTAGAACAACAGCGTAATACAGAGGTATTAAATTATTTGTTACAAGCCGGCGCACCAAAAGATCGTATCTCGATCATGAATTCACCTAAACCTTTTGATCCTGCGTTGGGTGATAATCCTAAGTATGTTATTAATATGGCGGTGGCTGATGGTACAACGGCGGGTTCAACAGATAAAAAAAGCGATTAATTCAAAGCCTTTAGTTAGCGGGCTCTCTGCTAAGACTACGGTAGTTTGAAAAACTACCGTAGTCTACAATCATTAAATAGTTTATAAATAAAAAAGCTTTAAAGTATTACACTTACTATTAAGAATTTGTGTTTAACAAATCAGCAATAACCTGTTCTGTCCGGGTTTTTCCTTTGGTGCACGGTGAATACAAGGAGGAACCTGACTTTCAGGATGATCGATCGCCAACCTCCATAGATGACCAAGGCCTAAGCTTATTGGATGAGCATCGGGTTTAGCTTGATAGTGTAGATCAAAGAAGTGTTCACTTAAGAATGATTCGAAACCTTCATCTGTTCCATGATATATTTTTTTGAGTTCATCACGTATTTCAGGAATAAGCACTTTCTTTTTGCCTTGTGAATTTGGCAATATTTCACTCGACTCTCCATAGTAAGTACATAAAAAGGTATCGGTTGGTATAGGAGAGCGATCTACATGAAAAGAATAAACATCGGTTGAAAAAAAAGGGTAGGTATCATCCCGATCATAGCAGCTGATCACATTAAGGATTGGCGATGCGCCATGAGCTTTCAATACCTTCAAGTCATTTAAAAGAATTTCACGGGCAAGTTGCCCTTGTTCACTCAACTGAAGTTCATGGAGTTCCTCCTGTTCAATTGTTGTTATATTTCCGCTTAGCGTTACCTTTTTTACAATCTCAGAAAAATCACCTGTTAGTTTACGAGGCCAGCAAATCGCATTTATGTCTCCATTAAATGGCGTAGAAATAAGTTGTTGAAAATTCGTGACACAGTGAATTTGATTCTCAGCATGAGATAAATCTATCATCATAGTTAATATAAATGTACAATCTTTGACAACAAGTTCTATCTATTCCCGGAAAAACTGATTTTACCAGAAACAAACTTCGAACCATAGAACAGAATATAATACCAGAGTTAATTAGCAGGCCTGTAGCGGACTTTGGAGGAGAAGAAAAGGAAAGGCCGGAGAATTCTCCGACCTTTTCACTTTTGTGCCCAGAACAGGAATCGAACCTGCACATCCTTGCGAACGGCAGATTTTGAGTCTGCTGCGTCTACCAATTCCGCCATCTGGGCTAACTCTAATTGGGCTGCAATATTACGTCATCCGTCTATCCTGTCCAAAATACGTTGCAAGTATTTTTTCTTGTAGTAATATTCTTTCACTTTTAATAAATCTCCGGTAGTAGTAATCCCTTCTTTATAATTATCAATGATCGGCTGTATTTCTGCATATAGCTCAGCTTCTATAACATCTATTTTTTGCCTGACAGTTGCGGGCTCCTCTTCCATCACCGATTCATTCAACTCTAACATTTCCATTAAAAAATCCGGTGGCAGTGCGTATTTTTCTTCCTCTTCCAATAATTCCTTTTGTTGCAATACATATTTTATTGTTTCATCAGGATTCTGTAACGTTTTTAAAGCTTTGTTAATGAAGGATGATTTCTCCAGCGCATCAGATTTCTCCTCCTCACCTGATTGTGTATAAAAATCAGGATGGTATTTTTTTTGCAGCTCAAAATATTTTTTTGATAAAGATGCTTTATCAACTCTTAAACTAACAGGAATATCAAACAGTTCAAAGTAATTCATGCTGTAAAAGTAAGCAGGTGTTTTCGCTTTTTTATATATAATTTTTCGTAGATTTGAGAATAGCCGGGCGTATTAATAAAGCGTTAACATCCTTGAAAAATTTAAGATCCTATTATAACAAACAGTAATTTTCCTGTCATTTGTTTACCGCTCATAACAAAAGAGGCAATAAGATTTTGAATAGAATACCAAACGGTATAAATTTGCACATCAATAGTCTCTTAATAAATATCTCAGGTAAGGCCTAGTCTTTTTATAAACCACTGTCTTTATTATTTTAGTATGAAATACATCGTTTGTTTATTAGCGTTAGTAAGTGGCATCAGTTATAATTGTTCGGCACAAGCAACCGATTCAACAATTACCAATGCTACATTATCCAACTGCATACAATTTGCATTGACTCATCAACCAGCCGTTCAGCAATCATTAATTAACCAACAAATTACAGAGGCTCAAATACATGGCCGCCTTTCAGCCTGGTATCCTCAAATAGGTCTGGGCGCTACTTACCAAAATACTTTTCAGTTACCTAAAGCTTACTCTGCCGGAATTTATGTAGATCAGGGGACTTTTAATAGCTCTACCTTAGGAGTAACCGGCACACAAAATTTATTGAACCGAGATGTAATTTTTGCAAGCCGTACAGCAAAAGATGCACGCACTTTAGCTAAACAAAATACCGTTAGTAGTAAAATTGATGTTACTGTTAATGTTGCGCAAGCATTTTACGATGTACTGTTAACGCAAAAACAACTTGAGTTAACAGGTGATGATATTGTCCGTTTGGAAGCAAGTTTAAAAGATGCGCATACACAATATCAATATGGCCTTGTAGATAAGGTCGATTATAAACGTGCTACCATTGCATTAAACAATTCAAAAGCAGAACAGAAAACATTTCAGGAAAGATTAAAAGTAAAATATGTTTATTTACGCGAGCAGATGGGATACTCTGCAACAGCACCGTTAGATCTAGTCTATGATAGTGCCGCAATGGAAAAAGATGCGTTAATAGATACCAATCAGGTGCTTAATTATGAGAGCCGTATTGAATTTCAACAATTAGAAACACAACGCAGGTTATTATCGTATAATGTGCAATACAGTAAATGGGGCTATCTGCCTACGTTGTCTGCTTATGGTGCTTATAATCTGGGATTTGCCAACAATGAGTTTCCTCCATTGTATAAAAATAGTTTTCCTACTTCTTATGCAGGTGTGACTTTTGCATTACCGATTTTTCAGGGTGGTAAAAGAAATGATGATATTAAGGAAGCTCAGTTACAATTAAAATTAACAGATTACGACCTTATCAGTTTACACAATCAGGTTAATACGCAATACGCAACGGCAATGGCCAATTATAAAAGTAACCTGAATGATTATTACCTGATGAAAGACAATCTTGCCTTATCTACAGATGTATATAACACCATACAATTACAATATAAATCCGGCATCAAGGCTTACCTGGATGTGGTGACTGCGGAAAGCGATCTGCGTACTTCGGAAGTGACGTACGTGAATGCGCTATACAATGTTTTAAGCAGTAAATATGATGTACAAAAAGCTTTAGGATCAATTCAATATTAAAAAATGCCTGATATGTTACAAAAGAGAATGCCATTTGGATATGCTTTATTTAGTATGATAATTTTATCATCTTGCGGAGGCTCACCTCCTCCACCGCCACCTGCAACAGTAAATGTATCTGTATATCCTGTTGCTAAAGGAGATGCCGCATACGCCGATAATTACGCCGGTACTATTACTTCATTACAAATAGTGGATATAAAACCTCAGGTATCAGGTTATATCACTGCCATTTATTTTAAAGATGGACAGCATGTGACCAAAGGTCAAAAATTATACTCGATAGATAAACAACAATATGTTGCTAATTACGACCAGTCGTTGGCCAACCTAAGTGTTGCTAATGCTGCTGAAGCAAAAGCGCAACAGGACGCGGACCGCTACCAGCAATTAGCAAAAAACGATGCGATCGCGAAGCAAATATTGGATCACTCTATTGCTGATCTGCAAGCTGCTAAAATGCAGGTGCAGGCGGCTAAAGCCAATGTTTCTTCTTTAGGAAATAACGTCCGCTTTGCTGATATCAGCGCTCCTTTAACAGGAACGATCGGTATCTCGCAGGTAAAAGTGGGCGACGTGGCAACACCAGGACAAACGATTTTAAATACGATCTCAGGTGATGGCCCAATTGCTGTTGATGTGAATGTTGATCAAAGTTTGATTCCGGCATTTATAAAATTGCAACAAAAGGCAGATCCGAAAGATTCTACTTTTCAATTGGTATTAACGGATCAAAGTATTTATCCTTATAATGGTATGATCGCTTTTTTAGACAGAGCTGTTGACCCTCAAACAGGAACATTGAAGGCGAGATTGGTCTTCCCTAATCCTGATAAAATGTTACGGGATGGGATGAACTGTAACGTTCGCATAAGAAATACCGGCGGCGGACAACAACTACTGATCCCTTACAAAGCCGTTGTTGAGCAACTGGGAGAATATTTTGTATACACGGCTGATAACAGCAAAGCGATACAACATAAAGTAACACTTGGTACAAAAATAAACGACAAGGTGGTTATCCTTAATGGCTTATCGCAAGGTGATAGCGTGATTACAGAAGGTGTACAAAAATTAAGAGACAGCGTTGCGATAAAGGTTAGTCCTTCAGGAAAGAAATAATTTAAAAATGTAAAATACCAAATGATGAATGTAAAATGTAAAAATTTGACATCTCGCATTTAAAAATTTTACAGTCTTAATATCCGTAAAATGTAAAAGTTGTTTCATAAACTGGCGCGACTTCTACATTTTACATTCAATATTTTACATTCTACATTTTACCTAATTATGGAGTCATCAAATATATTTGTAAGAAGGCCGGTAACGTCGATCGTTATTTCGCTTGTAATTTTGTTGGTTGGTACGTTGGCCATCTTAACGATGCCGATAAGCCAGTATCCTAATATTACACCGCCAACAGTATCTATCACCAGTAACTTTACCGGTGCAGATGCGCAAACAGTTGAACAAACTACTACTACCGCCATCGAAACACAAGTGAATGGTGTACCGGGTATGGCATACATGCAAAGTAACAGCGCTAACGGTGGTAACTCAAGTATTACCGCTACGCTTGATATTAATGCAGATCCAAATATTGTGGCGCTTGATATTCAAAACCGTGTTGGTATTGCTACTCCTGCTTTACCGAGCCAGGTACAAAAATTAGGTATCACTACCTTAAAACGTAATCCAAGTATTTTAATGTTGGTGGCGATGTATTCTCCAAAAGGATCACACGGAATTCCGTTCATGGATAACTATGCAAATATTTATGTTCGTGATCAGTTGTTGCGTGTAAAAGGTGTAGGTGACGTATTTAGCCGTGCAGATAATTTCGCTATGCGTGTCTGGCTGGATGTCGCTAAACTAACACAGTTAGGATTAACTGGTAACGATATACAAAATGCGATCAACGAACAGAACTTACAGGTAGCCGCAGGTTCTGTAGGATCACCACCACAAAATTCTTCATCAGTTTTTGAATTTACTGTATTTACCAATAGCCGCTTATCTACACAAAAAGATTTTGAGAATATCGTTGTCCGTTCTAATCCTAAAGATGGTTCGATGGTGTATTTAAAAGATGTAGCACGTGTGCAATTAGGTAAGGTGAGTTACGCAGCTAACTCTTTCGTTGATGGTAAAAGAGCTTCTTATTTATTGGTTTATCAGGCTCCGGGCAGTAACGCTTTAGAAACAGCTGATGGCGTTTACAAAGCAATGGATGCGATGAAAAAATATTTTCCTGCAGACGTTAATTATGTCGTACCATTTGAATCTGTAACGGTTGTTAAAGTTTCTATTTCGGATGTTATACAAACATTATTGGAAGCATTAGGATTAGTTGCCTTTGTAGTATTCTTCTTTTTACAAAACTGGCGCACCACATTGATTCCTTTATTGGCAATTCCCGTTGCGTTGGTGGGAACATTTATATTCTTTATTCCATTAGGCTTTACGATCAATACATTAACGATGTTCGGTTTTGTATTGGCGATAGGTATCGTAGTGGATGATGCGATCGTTGTGGTGGAAGCCGTGCAGCACTATATTGATAATGAAGGTTTATCGGCTAAAGAAGCTACTGATAAAGCATTGAAAGATATTACCGCACCGGTTATTGCTATTGCACTGATATTAGCTGCGGTGTTTGTTCCCGTTGGTTTTATTCCCGGTATCGTAGGTAAATTATACCAGCAGTTCGCCATTACAATTGCGATCTCTGTGTTATTATCTGCCTTCATCGCCTTATCATTAACTCCGGCTTTATGTACGTTGTTGTTGAAACCGCAGCACCTTGATGAAAATTCAAAAGGGCTAAATAAATTCTTCTATAAATTCAATGAATGGTACAGGAAATTCAGTTTACAGTATACCATCGGCGTAAGAAAATTTATCAAAGCGACTCCTCTGGCATTAATACTTTTAGTGTGTTTGGTTGTGGGCGATATTTATCTTTTCCATAGTAAACCAACAGGCTTTATTCCAACAGAAGATGATGGCCGGTTATACATATCATTTGAAATTCCTGAAGCGGGTTCTACAACACGTGCGCTAACGGTATTGGATAGTGTGATGAAGATATCACAAAAAACACCGGGCGTTTTGCATGTTGCCGCATTGGGTGGTTACAACGCTTTAACCAGTGGTTTCAAATCCAATAGCGGTACAATCTTCATGCAATTAAATCCATGGGATGAAAGAGAGGAGGACAGCTTAAAAATGCAGGGTATCATTGCATCACTCAATAAAAAATTCTCCGCTATCAAAGAGGCTAAGATCGTTGTAATTCCTCCACCCGCTATTCCGGGTTTAGGTAATGCCGGTGGATTTAGTATTCAGATAGAACAAAGACAAACTAATGACGACATCAAATCATTTGAAAAAGTTGTCAATAATTTTGTTGCTGAGGCGAATAAGCAACCGGAGATCGCCGGCGCCTTTACATTCTTTAGTGCACATACTCCGGGTTATGAAGTTGATGTAGACAGAGATAAAGCAAAACGTTTGGGATTGAATGTTGCTGATGTGTACAACACCATGCAAATGTTTATGGGTAGTACTTATATCAATCAGCTAAATATCTACGGAAGAAACTTCTATGTGGTAGCACAGGCTGATACTACGTTCCGTAATGACATTAAAAATATCGGACAGTATTATGTAAAAAATAACCTGGGGCAAATGGTTCCGTTAAGCACCGTAGTTAGTTTCAAGGTTAATGAAAGTGCACCACTTATTTCTCACTTTAATATTTACAGAAGTGCCGAGGTAGATGGTGGAGCAAAACAAGGCTACAGTAGCGGCCAGGCAATTCAAGCGCTTGAACGTGTAGCAGACAAAGTGCTTCCTGAAGGATATGGATATGAATTTTCGGGTTTAAGTTTACAGGAAATAAAATCAGGTAATAGCGCGATGTACATTTTTGGTTTATCCGTTTTATTTGTATTCTTATTCCTTGCTGCATTGTACGAAAGCTGGTCTGTTCCTTTCTCTGTAATGTTAGCTGTTCCAATTGGTGTATTCGGCGCTATCCTTGCATTAACATTGCTACCAAGATTAAGCAATAACGTTTATGCCCAAATTGGTTTGATCACGTTGATCGGTCTATCCGCAAAAAATGCGATTCTTATTGTTGAGTTTGCAAAAGAAAGAGTTGATAGAGGAATGCCAATAATCGCTGCTACATTAGATGCAGTTAAACTCAGGCTTCGCCCAATATTGATGACATCAATTGCCTTTATCCTCGGCGTATTACCATTAGCGTTAGCATCAGGCGCCAGCTCTGTAGCACGTAACACAATTGGTTATACTGTATTAGGCGGTATGTTGGCGGCAACAGGTTTAGCTATCTTCTTTGTTCCGGTATTGTTCGTTGCAATTAGTAAATTAGCTTACTCTGAAGAAAAATTAGCTGAGTTAAGAAAGAAACACGCGGCAGAAAATACCGAATTGCCGGGTGCATAAAAAGTAAAATAAGTTTTTAATAATAACAAAAATGCCAGATGATCTATCTGGCATTTTTGTTTGCTGTAATTTATTTTTTAAATAAATCTGTTCTTTTTAATAACTATTATATGAATATTGAGTAAATGGTAATTTCCCCTGCACTTCTTTTCCATATATCATATACCGCGTGGCTCCGGGATTTTCTTCATCTTTAAAGATGCCTATATCTTTACGCAAAACATATTGTTGCATCTCTTTATTAAATGTAAAAGCGATCAATCTTGTCCAGCGAATATTCATTTCACCGCCATAATGCGCAAAAGAAAAATAATCTTTTCCGATGATCATTTGTTGATAGGGCTCGTGACAACATGGGCCACCGCAGCCTTCACAAAGTATCACGCTATCGTTTCTTGCTGCTAAAAAATAACAGCCTGCGCCATTACCTTCCAATAATAATAGAGGATGATCGTAGTGCCTGGTTGATTTAAGAATAAGGATCAGATCCATACAACCATCGCCATTAATATCTCCTGCTGTACTATCAAATACTTCGTAATGTGGCGGAATGAAAGATTGTACTTTTTGACATACGCCTTGCTGCCCCATGGAACTTAAACCAAAGCTTATTGAAATGAGAAAAAAAAGTACGAGCCGTTTTATCATTGTAAGGATTGTCTCTCCCAAATATATAATTTTTAATGAAGAAGGTGATTAATACATTTGCAAAGCAATGGACGAACAACTCCCACCAAAAGAGCATAAAAAAATCCTCGACAGGACCATTACTACGCGCCAGTTAATATTTATGATATTTGTGGTGCTATGTCTTACCCCGTGGATGTCTCCGCCGATGGCACTGCTATTAGGTTTGATCGTGGCACAATTTATCGGCCACCCTTTTTTGCACCTGAACCAAAAAGCTACAAGTACTTTATTACAATTTTCTGTTGTAGGGCTTGGATTTGGCATGAATGTAACCAGCGCTTTACAGGCAGGCAGACAAGGATTAGTCTTCACCATTTTTTCTATAGCGGGTACTTTGTTATTAGGAATAATTTTAGGAAAACTTTTCAAGATCGAAAGAAAAACGTCTTATTTAATTTCTGCAGGTACTGCTATTTGCGGCGGTAGCGCCATTGCAGCCATCTCCCCTATTATCGACGCGGAAGAAAAACAGATCTCAGTAGCATTAGGAACTATATTTATTTTAAACGCCGTTGCGCTTTTTATATTTCCGTTGATAGGCCATCTACTACATTTATCAGAAACGCAATTTGGAATATGGTGCGCATTGGCAATACACGATACCAGCTCTGTAGTTGGTGCTGCCAGTAAATACGGTCCACATGCATTGGAAGTAGCGACGACTGTCAAACTTGCCCGCGCTTTATGGATCATTCCCGTAGCACTTTTTACAACACTGCTATTCAAAAGTAAAAACAGCAAAATAAAGATTCCTTATTTTATTGCGCTGTTTATTATTGCTATGTTGTTAAACACTTATATCTCTGCGGTACACGCCATTGCGGACTATTGTACCACTATCGGCAAGACAGGGTTAACGCTTACTTTATTTTTAATTGGAGCGGGCTTATCAAGAAAAGTATTGACTTCAGTTGGTTTCAAGCCAATGATACAGGGAATAATTTTGTGGATCATGATTTCCGTTACCGCATTGCTGACCGTATACTCTTTAGTATAATTACTGCACAGCTTTATACTCGGAATAAATATAGGTTATAGTAACCTTTGATTTTTTATTTCTAATGAACGCATTAATAATAAGATCATCAGATATTAATTGATTGAAATGCAGCTCTTCGTTGTAAGAGAAATTTCTATACATCGTATAGTTTCTGACATCCATAAATTCCAATTGAAAAGCGGAACTGTCTGTAAATTCTTCTCGCTCTATTTGTTTCGTATTCTTATTAATAAAAGCGAGGCCTGCACAACGTGCTAAGTTTTTATACCGATCAGGTAAATTATCTTTATTACCACATTGGAAAGAAACCACAATTAAAGAATTGTCTTCCGATTTTATTTTCGTCGAAAAAACATTTACAGTTTTGCCGGTATTTTTATTTACTTCTTTGGCGTAATCTCGTGCCCATTTTTCAGAAACGGTATCTCCGTTATATGTAAGGGATTGCCAGCGTTGTTTTGCATCGCGACGCGGATCATACTCTATTGTTTGCAAGTCTTTTCTTTCAGGAGAAACAGCATCAACAGTCATTTTGAAATAATGAATGCCATCATCAGTATGGAAAGAATGCTCGATGATATTTGAATCTATACCAAGCGCTATTAATCTTTGCTTCACAGAATCAACCTGCGCAAAAGCACTGCTGGTAAATAACACAGTAAAAGTAGAAATCAAAAAATAGCGAGCCAATCCCTTCATTGCGATGATTTTATATTAGCTACCGTAAAATAATTAAAATTTGGCACTTTTTTGTAGATATAACGTTAATATCAGTTAGTAAGTATTGCCATAATGAAAACTCCTTGCCGAAAGGCCATTTCATTAAGAAGAAGCTCTTTTAAGACTGAACTATAAAATACAAATAAAAAGGATAAACACTAGCCGCTATTAAAAGCAACGTAACAAAAAACAAATTATCTACCGGGAAATTCTTAGGCGAGATCAAAATAAATAATGCTATCCCGAAAAAAACAAACGTAAAACCAAGTAACCATAAGGACACATATAATGAACCTATATTATGCTCTTTCAACGTTGGATCTGAATTATATTGAATAGCAATGGCTTTCTTTAAAATATTGGTACGTTCAACAATAAAACTATCTCCTATTTTCAGATCATGATACACTTCTGATGTTACGATATATTGTTTGCCTGAAGCGGAATATAAATAATATGTCCACAAAATTTTACCTGTTACAACTTTCCCGCTGTCATCGCTTGCTTTTAAAACTTCTTGTGAAGAAGTTGTTCCACTCAAGAAAGTATCGGATATCATTAACAGATAAATTGCGGCAATGATTATTAAGAGTATGGTGCGTATGGGTTTCATTATTTCCAATTGATGTTATGGTTAGCCACGTTATTTTTTATCTTCTCAAATGTCCCTTTTCTAAATCTTATTACTGCTACTAAAGGATCGCCAATGATCAATTCCGAAAAAGTATTAAATATTACTTTTCTATCACGCACTTCTTTGATCTCTTTCCAGGGAATTAATATTGGTTTATGAAACATACGGAACATGATAACAGGCCTTAGATAAATGCCATCTTTATTGTATTTCAAGACAAGTGAATTCTTATAATTAGCACTGTTTATGGATGCAGAGATCATTCCTATTCTCGTTCCTGTAAAAACATCATCGTACTGATAGTTTTTAGCCAGATCATTCCAACCCATTCTTGAAATAAAAAATGTAACGAGTGTCCACATGCCAATAAAAAAGACAGGGAAGATCAAGATAGCAAATGCCATAGAGGTTGTTTAGATGTGTAGTTAAAGTTAGAAGTAGTTGGCAAGAGTAAAAACTATATTTTGTTTTGAGATCTTAACCGCTGTTTGTGATATAATCAATAGCGTAATGCTCTAATAAATAAATTGCCCAGCTAAGTTCCAAAGATATTAAAATAGACGCCTATTAAAATAAATCCCAATACCATCATAGATAAATGGAACTGACCGGTAGGATCATTGTTGAATGCTGGATAATAATAATTGAAAGCAATTAATATTAGAAAGATTGGGCATCCATAAAAAGACCCTGCCGTTTTTAATCCTAGCATCATAACAAAATCCTGAAGTGAAGGATAACTTATGAATATATCCGCTTTTATTACGAGAAGCGACAAAATCATATTGATGAAAACAAACACGCACCAAATGAAACAGATCAAAAAAATTATACGTGATATCTTCAGTTTTAACATAGATGGAATCGTTAATTATAAAATACTAATAAGATTTGTTTGCTAATCAAAAACTAGCCACATTGTAAATCCAGTCATCTGGTAGATATTAGATCATAAGTCGATAATTAACAGCGTACAATAATATCAAATAGAAAATTAAAATTGCCGAAATAGAAAGAGCAATAAACAATCTATTAAAAATTTTAAGCTTAAATAAAAACCACAAATTAAAACTTATTTGAAACATAAGAAATATAATTGAAGCTGTAAATGCCTGCGAATTAGTACTTATGTCAAATTTTTCGTTAAGGCAAACTAGCATCCAGACAAAGAAAAAAAATACAGATAATGCTATATTAACAAGCAATACAATTAATAATTTTTTACTAAATATTTTCATAGTTTGTAATTCTCTAATCAAAAATAAGAGAAAGTCCTTATTCATTAAAAAAAATCCCCAAGCAACACTCGGGGATCAATTCTATTTCTTCTTCTTCCAAAACTGTCGCATATCCAATGTATTCGGATACTCGCCACTCACTTCAATTGGCGGTGGATCATAAGGAACGTTTTTATCATTAGGTTCGATGTAATGTTTTATTTCAGAGATATATGCTCTAGGTAATAATACATCTTGTGAATAGGAAGTTTCTTCAAACCTGTTACCACGGCGTGATTCAGCTTCGTATGCATTTACCGGGAACGTATCATAACTTCTTCCGCCCGGATGTGCAACATGGTAGGTACAACCTCCTATCGATCTGCTGTTCCAGGTATCGATGATATCAAACGTTAACGGTGTATCAACACCGATCGTTGGATGCAATGCTGATGGCGGTTGCCATGCACGGTAACGAACACCGCAAACAAATTCTTCTTTAACACGCGTTTCTCTTAACGGAACACGTGTACCGTTGCATAATAAAATATAACGATCGCCATTTAAGCCTTTTAATTTTACCTGCACTCTTTCCAAAGATGAATCAACAAAACGTGCTGTTCCTGAACTCGACATTTCTTCACCCAATACATGCCATGGTTCTATCGCGCTGCGAATTTCCATTTCTATGTTTTGAACTTTTACTGTTCCGTAATGTGGGAAACGGAACTCGAAGAAAGCATCGAACCAGCTCATCTGGAAAGGATAACCTGCATCATTCAGATCGCTTACAATATCTTTCAGATCTTCGTACGCATAATGCGGCAACATAAATTTATCATGCAATTCTGTACCCCATCTTACCAGATCGTGCTTGTATGGCTGCTTCCAGAATTTACTGATCAATGCACGGATCAATAACATTTGTACCAGGCTCATTTCTTTATGAGGAGGCATATCAAATGCACGGAATTCTAAAATACCTAACCGGCCTGATGATGAATCAGGAGAATATAATTTATCAATACAGAATTCAGAACGATGTGTGTTGCCGGTAAGATCTGTCAGCAAATGACGGAACAATCTATCCGTTAACCAGAAAGGAATAAATCCTTTTTCGGGCACCTGATCGAATGCGATCTCCATCTCGTACAATTTCTGATCAAGGCCTTCATCTATACGCGGTGCCTGGCTTGTAGGACCAATGAACGAACCGGAAAATAAATAAGATAGACCAGGATGATGTTGCCAGTAAGTAATCAGACTACGTAATAAATCAGGTCTGCGTAACAACGGACTTTCAGCCGGTGTTGCACCACCGATCGTGATATGGTTACCGCCACCTGTTCCGGTATGTCTTCCATCTAGCATGAATTTTTCCGTACCTAATCTTGCTAAGAAAGCTTCGTCATATAATGTATCAAGATTGTGTACCATATCCTTCCAGTTTTTAGCCGGATGAATATTTACTTCGATCACTCCCGGATCAGGAGACACGACCAAACGCTCAACACGATAATCTCTTGGCGGTTCATACCCTTCTATTCTTACCGGAATATTTAATTTTTTAGCTGCTGCTTCTATTGAAGCCATCAGGTCTAAATAATGTTCTAAATATTCTAATGGCGGAATAAATAAATACACGATGCCATCTCTTGCCTCAACGCATAATGCAGTTTTGATAACAGGCACTTCGAAAGTTATTTTTGTTTCTTCTTTCTCTTCAACCTTTTTATCTTTCTTGTCAGCCGTCTTTGCTACTTTGGCTTTCGTTTCTGTTGGATGTTCCGTAATTGAACCATAACGCTCAGTAATACTTTCATGGTATTCTTCTAACTCAGGTAATTCATCAAATAAACTACGTTCTACCAATTGCGGCTCCAACGCTACTGCCGGTAATGATTCCAGCGGCAAACGTAAACCGATTGGCGAGTTACCGGGCAATACAAATAATTGCTCGCGATTCATGATCCATTTACAACTCTGCCATTGGCTATTCGTGTAGTTCCATTTTAATGGCAATACATAACCAGCAGGTTTATCCAACCCTTTATCTAATAATTGCGCTAATGTTCTGCGCTCGTAAGAATCTTTTAGATTGGCTTTTGTCGGATCGATATTTACCGGCACTTTTCCTTCCTGCCATAAAAAGTAAAATATATCTTCATACGCAGCACTTACATTATCTGTGCTTACTGCAATATGTTTCGCTAATTCTTTCGCAATTTTTTCCGCATGTTCATGTGTATATTTTTTTTCTATCTTTTCATGTGCAATCAAATTAATATCGCGCCAGATCGGATAACCATCTTTGCGCCAGAACAAGCCGTATTGCCAGCGTGGCAAAGGTTCTCCCGGATACCATTTCCCTTGTCCGTAATGTATCATCCCTGTCGGACCAAACTTATCTCTTAATCTAAAAATAAGATCATGAGATAACTCTCTTTTTTCTTTACCATCTGCCGCTGTGTTCCATTGTGCAGATTCCATATCATCGATGGAAACAAATGTGGGCTCACCTCCCATCGTCATCTTCACATCATGCAATTCCAGGTCTTCATCAACTTTCAATGCAGTTGCATTGATCGCGATCCATTGTTCTTCCGTATATGGTTTTGTAACGCGCGGATCTTCGTGAATACGTGTAACAACATTAGAGAAATCAAACTTCGTGTCTTCGCATTTACTTGTTGCACCAACAACCGGCGCTGCACTTGCATAATCAGGCGTACAGGCTAATGGAATATGCCCTTCGCTGGCAAACAGTCCTGATGTAGGATCAAGACCGATCCATCCTGCTCCGGGTATATACACTTCTGTCCATGCATGCAGATCTGTAAAATCTTCTATCGGACCAGATGGACCATCTAAAGATTCCTGATCAGATTTTAACTGCACTAAATAACCCGATACAAATCGGGCAGCCAAACCTAAATGACGTAAAATCTGGACAAACAACCAAGCTGTATCTCTGCAAGAGCCTAACTCTTTCGTTAATGTTTCTTCGGATGTTTGTACACCCGCTTCCATACGGATAGAATAATTAATTGCCTTGTATAATTTATAATTGAGGTACACCAAAAAATCGTTGATCGTTTTTTTGCTGACATCAATTGTCTTGATCCATTCTTTTAATAACGGGCCATCATCTTTTATTTCTAAGTATGGAACTAATTCTTTTTGTAAAAGCTCACTGTATTTAAAAGGAAAATTCTCTGCGTATTCTTCCACAAAAAAATCAAACGGATTCAACGCGATCATATCCGCTATCAATTCCACTTCAACTTTTAATTCTGTTGTTGGTTCATTAAAAACAACTCTTGCCTGATAATTTCCAAATGGATCCTGCTGCCAGTTAATAAAATGTTCTTTAGGAGAAATTTTAAATGAATAGGATTCTATCGCAGTCCGGGAATGCGCCGCGGGCCTTAAACGAAAGATGTGTGGAAACAGTGTAACTGCCCTATCATAGGTATAAGTAGTCTTGTGATTGATTGCTACACGTATTGCCATATTTTATACTATATTATTTTGTGTTAGAGAAGCAAGTCAACCTCTATAAAACTATGATTTTTTTTTATAGTTTCAAAATTATTATATGTTAGAAATAGTACAAATGATGACAAACAAAAAAGCAGCCTTTATCAGACTGCTTTCCTATGAATATCAATTATTTATTAGTTCTTCAATAGCACCAACAAGTTAGCCAATTTACTTTTTAATTCTTTTCTTGGAATGATGAAATCTAAAAAGCCGTGTTCCAATAAAAATTCACTGCGTTGAAAACCTTCAGGCAGATCTTTTTTAATTGTTTCTTTAATAACTCTCGGACCTGCAAACCCAATCAACGCACCCGGCTCTCCGCAAATAATATCACCCAACATCGCAAACGATGCTGTTGTTCCACCAAAAGTTGGATCGGTACATAAAGAGATATAAGGAACTTTAGCATCAGCCAATTGAGATAATTTACCGGATGTCTTTGCTAACTGCATTAAAGAGAAAGCACTTTCCATCATTCTTGCACCACCACTTTTGTTGATGATCATGAATGGTATTTTATGCTTGATACAATAATCGCAAGAGCGGGATATTTTTTCTCCCATCACGCTCCCCAAACTTCCGCCGATAAATTCAAAATCCATACAAGCTACCACCAGTTCGTTGCCGTCAACTTTACCATGGCCAACGGTGATAGAATCATGAATATCTGTTTTCTCATACGTTTCTTCTAATCTTTTACCATAAGGCTTCAAATCAACGAAACCTAAGTAATCTTTTGAAACAATGTTGGCAAATAATTCTTCGAAAGCACCATCATCAAATATGATATCGAAATATTCTCCGCTACCAATCCTGTGATGATACTCGCATTTCGGGCAAACAAATTTATTTTCTCTTAGCTCGCTAACCGTGCAGGTCAATTTGCAATTAGGGCATTTCGTCCAGATCCCTTCCGGTGCATCTGCCTTATCTTTCGTGGCAGTAAGAATACCTTTTTTTATACGCTTAAACCATCTTCTTTTTGTCTCTTCAGTTTGTCCATCTTCACCGGCGAGGTTGGCGTCAAAATCTTCTTCTTTTCTCATTTTGTTTAATTAATAATTAATAATTAGTAATTAATAATTGATTACGGCTGCAATCGTTTTGATTATCGACTCTTATTAAAAACAATTAAGAATTAATGTTCAACAATTTTAAAAGATCAATGTATAGTTTGAACTAACACGAATCTGAAAAATTATTAATTATTAATTCTTAATTATTAATTAGGATTATTTATTTGTTACGATTCACACAATTCAAATCATCAAAAGCAACTTCTAAACGTTTGATAAAGTTATCTTGTCCTTTACGTAACCATACACGTGGGTCGTAGTATTTTTTGTTTGGTTTTTCAGGACCTTCAGGATTACCTAACTGGCCTTGTAAAAACGCTTCGTTCTTTTTGTAGAAGTTCAAAGTTCCTTCCCAGAATGCCCATTGCATATCTGTATCAATGTTCATTTTGATAGCACCGTAACCAATTGCTTCTCTGATTTGTTCCTGAGAAGAACCGCTACCACCATGGAATACAAAGTAAACCGGTTTTGGAGCTGTTTTTAATTCTTTTTCGATATGAACCTGGCTGTTGTGCAAAATAACCGGAGTTAATTGAACATTACCAGATTTGTATACACCATGCACGTTACCGAAAGCAGCAGCAACTGTAAACATGTTACCTACTTTTGATAACTCTTTGTAAGAATATAAAACGTGTTCAGGTTGAGTATATAATTTATCATTATCAACATCGCTGTTATCAACACCATCTTCTTCACCACCGGTAACACCTAATTCGATTTCGATGCTCATTCCCAATGGAGCCATACGTTTGTAGAACTCAACTGATGTATGGATGTTTTCTTCAATTGGTTCTTCAGAAAGATCCAACATGTGAGAACTGAATAAAGGCACACCTGTTTCTTTATAATGTTTTTCACCGGCATCGATTAAAGCGCTGATCCATGGTAACCATTTTGCAGAAGCGTGATCTGTATGTAACACAACAGGAACTCCATAATGTTTTGCTACGTTATGAACATGTAAAGCACCGGAAATAGCACCTGCAATATTTGCCTGTAATTTATCATTTGGCATTCCTTTACCAGCTATGAACTGAGCACCACCATTTGAGAATTGTATGATAACCGGAGAATTAACTTTTGCTGCCGTTTCAAGAACCGCATTAATAGTATCTGTACCGATACAGTTTACTGCAGGCAATGCAAATTTGTTTTCTTTCGCGTCGTTATACAAGGCTTCCAATTCTTTACCAAATAATACGCCAGCTGTGTACTTACTCATGTGTTATTTTTTAGTTTTTTTAATTATTAGGTGTGCAATATACGGCATAAAAAATAATTGGGGAATTTTGATAGATAATCCCTGCCAGTATAGGTTGTAATGAGCTGGCCCTAAGACGAAAGTAGCAGGTAGTAAGAATTAAATGTCTTACTACCTGCTACTTTTATCCCGGTACTTATCGTTTATTTCGCCACGCTTTGAATAATATCATATTTTGTTACAATATGATAAGCGCCGCTTTCATCTTTACTTAAAACGGCTCCATTTTCTTTGGTGATAAAAGAACTTAAACGTTCTACCGGTGTATCAAAAGAAACCACCGGATATGGTTTTTCCATTGCTTCTGCAACCGTTAGTGTTTTGATATCTCCGTTCGTTAGTATTTTATTAAATAAACCGCTTTCTGATATCGCACCTACATTCTCATCACCTTTTAAAACAGGGATATTTTCGATATCATATTTCTTCATTATCTGGATCGCTTCGGCAACTAATTGCTCAGGTTTTAATGTGATCAATTGATTGCTTCCTCTTCCGCTGATCAGGTCTTTAAAGGTTTTTACCTCTAAAAATCCGCGCTCCATCATCCATTGGTCATTGTATATTTTACCGACATAACGACTACCATGATCATGAAAAATACAAACTACTACATCATCTTTTTTTAGCTTGTCTTTTAATTGTAACATTCCCTGCAAACAACTGCCTGCGCTATAACCGCAAAACAAACCTTCTTCTTTTGCAATACGACGAGCCATGATAGCACCATCTTTATCTGTTACTTTTTCAAACAAATCGATTACGCTCATATCATAATTGGCTGGAATAAAATCTTCGCCAAAGCCTTCACTGATATAGGGGTATACTTCTTTCTGATCTAACTCGCCCGTATCAAAATATTTTTTTAATAAAGAACCATAACTATCGATGGCCCATATTTGTATGTTTGGATTTTTTTCTTTCAGGTATTGTGCGGTACCCACAATAGTGCCGCCTGTACCTGACGCTACTACTAAATGTGTTATTTTACCTTCTGTCTGCTCCCATATTTCCGGACCGGTTTGTTCGTAGTGCGCTTGTCTGTTGGCCAAATTATCATACTGGTTTACATACCAGCTATTCGGCACTTCAGAAGCCAATCTTTTTGACACAGAATAATATGAACGCGGATCTTCCGGTTCAACATTTGTTGGACAAACAATTACTTCTGCACCAACTGCTTTTAATATGTCTGCCTTTTCTTTTGATTGTTTATCTGTTGTAGTAAAAATACATTTGTATCCTTTTACGCAAGCCGCCAAAGCCAGCCCCATTCCGGTGTTGCCGCTAGTTCCTTCAATGATCGTTCCTCCGGGTTTTATCTTTCCTTCTTTCTCGGCTACTTCCAACATCTTGACCGCCATACGATCTTTAATGGAATTGCCCGGATTAAAATATTCCACTTTTGCCAACACAGTGCAAGGCAAATCTTTTGTGATCTTATTTAATTTGATCATCGGCGTATTGCCAATCGTATCAAGAATACTATTTAACCACATAATACTAGTTTTAAGTTATAAGTTTTAAGTCATAAGTTTTGGTCGTGGTTTTAAACTTAAAACTTACGACTTAAACTTATGACTATTTTAAAATTTGAATCGCTTTATTCACACCATCATCATCTGTATTCATCGTTTCAAAATAACCTTCGTTGCGCCAAAGCTCTCTTGCTATTGATGCTTTGATACGAAGAACCATATTCGATTTTTCTTTTGGTGTGATGTTGTTTACGTTAATAGAATCTTTTGCAACAGTTGCTGTAAAAAGTTGCCAGTCTGCTTCTGTAAAAACAAATTGCTTGTCAAAATCAGCTACTGTTTTATATGCAGACAACCGATCTTTATTTTGAACATAATAGGTATAACCAAAATCACCTACCAATCCGCTGATATAAATTATTGAAATTGCCGGTGAATAATTACTCGTATCTAATGGAATAAAAATATCGGGAGAGATCCCGCCACCGCCATAAACTACTTTACCACCCATTGTTTTGAAAACCTTAGTTGTATCATGCTTTACAGAATCTACGCTCGACATTTCTCCATCATGAAAACGATCGGATATTTCAGCATAATATGCTTTACCTCCGTTAAGATATGGCCGTTGAATACTTCTGCCTATTGGTGTGTAATACCTTGCGATCGTTAAGCGTAATGCACTACCATCACTTAGGTCGTATTGTTGTTGTACCAATCCCTTTCCAAAAGTTCTTCTTCCGATGATGGTTGCTCTGTCCCAATCCTGCAAAGCACCCATTAATATTTCACTGGCACTTGCCGATCCTTCATCTGCCAATACAATTAATTTACCTTCCTCAAAAGCACCCGGATGCAGACAACGATATTCTTTTTTAGGAGAATGCAAACCTTCTGTATAAGTGATCAGTTTATCACCACTTAAAAATTCATCAGCAATTGCAGTCGCCTGATCTAATACACCGCCCCCATTACCTCTCAGGTCAAGTATCAAACTTTTCATTCCTTTTTTTTGCAATGCTTCCAGTGATAACATAAACTCTCTATAAGTTAATTCTGAAAATTTATTTAACCTGATGTAGCCAATACTATCGGTAATAATATAACTCGCGTCAACACTACTAACGGGGATCATACCACGAACTATTGAGATCGGTTTGATCGTGCCGCTTCTTAATACCGATACTGTTACTTTAGATTCTACATTGCCTTTTAGCAATTTTCTTACATCGTCAGATTTTATTTTAATACCTGCAACCAGGCTATCATCTACTTTAATAATTTTATCTCCTATCTGAATACCGGCTTTTGCACTCGGACCATCAGGTACTACATTCAATACATTGATCGTATCCTTAATAACGCTAAATTCAATGCCAATACCATAAAAATTACCGGCTAATTCTTCGTTCACATTTTGCAATTCTTCTGCAGGAATAAAAACGGAATGAGGGTCAAGCTTGCTTAACATTGCCACAATAGCAGTGTCGCTCAACTTATTCATTGTAACATCATCCACATATTTATTTTGAATAAGGCTCATCACTTGTAATAAAGGGCTACTCTTATCCAATGAGAAAAAAGACCTGCCCGGCATATTACCACGCATTGTAAATCCTAAATAAATTCCTATAACCATCGTAATACTTAAAACCAATGGCTGCCAGATCCTTGAGTTCTTCTTATTCATATTGTATAATAAATGTGCTAATTAGCTAATATGCTGATGTGCTAATTTGTGAATTTCTGTTAGTGAAACTATTCTCCTGTTTTCATTAGCTGATTAGCGCATTAGCTAATTGGCAAATTACTCAAGTGGTGCAAAATTGTCGATAAATATTGGTTGTTGGCAGTATTAATGAAAATTTGTTTCAATTTCTATAATTATTGATTAGCACATACCGATTATTATGTTACTTTTAAAGGCGAATTCTAACTAATCTCAACTAATTTATATGGCTATCAAATTAATAGCAGACAGTGGCTCAACCAAAGCCGAATGGTGCCTGCTGGACGGAAAGAAAAAGAGAACTCTTTACACACAAGGGATCAGTCCATATTTTCTTTCTACCAAAGAGATTCAAAATATTTTGGAGTATGAACTGCTACCAAAAATGAAAACTACAGTACCTGTTGAGATACATTATTATGGAACGGGGTGCAGTAATCCTGCTAACGTTAAAATTGTAAAACAGGCTTTAAGCAAAGTATTTCCCAAAGCAAAAATAACTGTTGATCATGACCTGATGGGTGCTGCCAAAGCATTGTGCGGTGATGAAAAAGGGGTTGCTTGTATTTTAGGCACCGGATCAAACTCTTGCTATTACAATGGGAAAAAAGTAATAAAAAATAGTCCCGGCCTTGGTTATGTTTTGGGAGATGAAGGAAGTGGTGCTTATTTAGGTAAAAAAGTAGTGCAGTATTATTTATACAACACTTTCGATGCAGATCTGATGGATCGTTTTAATGCAAAATTTAAGACAACCGGTGTTGAGATTTTAGATGCCGTTTATAAAAATCCATTACCAAACCGTTACCTGGCATCTTTCACTAGTTTTTTAGTAGAAAACCGGGGCCATTATATGATCGAGAATATTATTGAGGATGGATTTAATGACTTTTTCTTTAACCATATTTATAAATACAGGGAAAGCTGGACAATGCCCGTTCATTTTATTGGCAGCGTTGCTTTTGGTTTTAAAGATGTATTAAAAGATATGTGTTCGATGTATGAATTACAGTTGGGCAAGGTTTTAAAAAATCCGATGGATGGATTGGTTAAATACCATAGTTCAATTTGATGATGTGACGATTTGATAATGAATTAGTTACCTACACTCAATCATCAAATTGCCAAATTATCAAATCATCAATTTTTTGGTGCAATTGTACAATTTCTGTAACTTTCCTTTGAAAAAATACCAACACTAAACCTTGCTCACATGAATATTAAAATTTTACTTCTCACCACATTTACTGCCATTTCATTTTTCGCTAAAGCTCAGGATGTTACCTATGCCATTACCGGTAGTAACACGCATGATTCTTTATGGAGAAATATTCAAACGGTTGATCCGTCAACAGGTAAAGTAACAAGAGAAATTCCTGTAACCGGCAACACTGATTTGTATGCTGCTGCTGCCTTCGATAAAAAGCACAACAAACTATTTTTCTGTACGCTAAGAAGCGGCGTATTAGGCTGGATCAATTTAGGCGATCATAACATTCAGTTGACAACTAATGAATTACAAGGGCAACATTTTAGCACAACTAACAACATTTACGACGAAAGTGATAATGTAACAAGAATGTGTATCGGTGCTGACGGCAACGGCTATGCGCTTAGTAATGATGCGAATCATTTATACACTTTTACAACCGACAAAACAGTTATTACTGATTTGGGGAATTTAACGGATGATGCCGCTAACGCCAGTACTTCTGTACATAATCAATGTAGCAGCTGGGGTGGCGATTTGATTGCCGATATCTCAGGAAAATTATACCTGATCACTGCAAACCATTATGTATTTAGTATTAATGTATCTACTAAAATAGCTACATTGATCGGTTCTATCAGTGGAGTTGCTCCAGATTTTTCTACTAATGGGGCTGCTGTTACTGCTGATGGCAGCATTTTATTGGGAAGCGCTATCGGAAAACAAGGTTTTTACAAAGCCGATTTCAATACGCTTGTCGCTACAAAAATTCAAAATTCTGATGTAAACTATCAGGTATCTGATTTAGCTAGTAGTAATTTATTATTTCAAAATGTTACAAGTACGACTGAATCAACTTTGGATGCAACAGGTTTAACCAAAGAACCTTTAGATTCGAAGATATATCCAAACCCAATCAACGGAACATCATTCGTTATATCACTGGATGATCAGACAAAAGCCGGTAAATACAAAATTGTGATCACTGATTTACAGGGTTTGATCATACAATCAAGTTCAGTAACACTTTTAGCAGGTAGCCAAAAAGCCGCAGTTAGTTTAAGTGCAAAACCTGCACAAGGAATGTACATAGTTAAAGTATTGGATGAAAATGGAGCTACCACATTGTTAGATAAAGTCGTTATCAACTAAAAATATTAATCTTGCCTTCTTAATAAAAAAACGCCTTAAAAATTTAAGGCGTTTTTTTTATTATCTTTTGTTTATTATTCAATTAGCTATATGAAAAAAATACTCTTTCTTAGTTTCATTTTTTTACTTCTACAGACTATTGTATCGGCTCAGAAATTCGCAATTGCTGCTGATAAAGAAAACGTTTTATATATCGGTGTAGATAATCCCATAAGTATTGCTGTTGAAAATGTTCCTGCACGGTCTATAATAATAAAAATGGATAATGGAAAAATTTCAGAAGAATTTGGATGCTATGTAGCTCGTGTAACAAAAGTAGGTCCCACCAATATTATTTTATATAAAAAAGTAAATGGGAAATTGAAGGAAATTGGCAGAAAGGCTTTCAGAGCTAAAAGAATTCCCGATCCTGTTTTTAGAATCGCTTCTGGTAAAATGTTTATCTCGAAAGCTGAAATAGAAAACCAATTATATGTAAGAGCAGAAAGCTGTTGCTATGACATTAATTATCATGTAGATAGTTTTACTGTTGTAATCGTAAGAAAATATACCGCTACTTATGAATTAAAAAATATTAACAACAAGCTCAATGATGAAACTATTAATGCTTTTTATTTACTGAAAGAAAATGATGTTCTTATTTTTAAAAATATATTTATATACGACGTCGAGCGACCACGGCAAATAGATCCGGTAGTTGTTATTATAAAAAATTAATTAAGAAATTTAACAAATCAATTTTATAATAAATGTTTTATAATCTTATTTATCGTAATATTGCAATATATAAATAATTAATGGGCGCAACCAAAACAGATCATTTTACCGATAAACAAAATGCTATTGCCACATTGGCTAAAGCATTGGGACATCCTGCAAGGATAGCAATAATAGATTATTTGCTAAAAGTTGATACTTGTATTTGTGGAGACATTGTGAATGAGCTGCCTCTAGCCCAGCCTACTGTTTCACAGCATTTGAAAGAATTAAAAAATGCCGGAATCATCAAAGGTAATATAGAAGGGAATGCCATTTGTTACTGTATTGATGAAAAAGTATTGGCAAAATTACAATCCTATTTTACCGGTATTGAGGCTAAAATTGATAAGAAAAAGAATAGTTGTTGTTAATCTTTAAAAGAACAAAAATGAAACTATCAGAAATAAAAGAAAACCTCAAAGTAGCAGAAACAGTAAACTTTAAACTTCCTAGCGGCGAATATGTTCCTGAACATTTTCATGTTACTGAAGTAGGGTTAATTTCCAAACACTTTATTGATTGTGGTGGTACAGAACGTTTTGAAAAGGTAGCGAGTTTTCAATTATGGAACGCCAACGATACTCAACACAAATTGAAACCACAAAAACTATTGAGTATTATCGCCTTATCGGAAAAAATATTAGGCAGTGATGACATGGAAATTGAAGTAGAATATCAAACAGAAACTATTGGTAAGTATAGCCTGGGATTTGACAAAAAAGATTTTATTCTTGTCCCAAAACAAACAGCCTGCCTGGCACAAGACAGTTGTGGCATTCCTCCCATCAAACAAAAAATAAACTTAGCTGCTTTACAAAGTCAGACAACTTGTTGTACACCCGGTGGCGGTTGTTGCTAAATCAATATGGAAATATTTATCAAACATAAAAAGAAAATAATAATTGTAACCGCTATCATCATTCTCGATATCATTTTTGGATTTGATCCAAAATTTACCATCATTAATGTTGTTTGGCTATTCGTTTAAAAATTACAGATGAAAAAAATATTAGTTCTATGCACAGGCAATAGCTGCCGCAGCCAAATTGCAGATGGTTATTTAAAATACTTTGCAAAAGATAAAGCAGCAATATATAGCGCCGGAGTTGAAACACATGGCGTAAACCCCAAAGCAATAGCCACCATGAAAGAAGATGGCATCGATATTTCAGCAAATACATCAAACAATATCGAAGAATACAGAAATGTTGATTTTTATTTTGTAATCACTGTTTGTGATAATGCAAAAGAGCGTTGCCCTTTCTTTCCATCTAAAGCAATAAAATTTCATTATAACTTCCCTGATCCTGCAAAGGCAACAGGAACTGAAGAAGAAATCTTACAATCATTTCGAAATGTAAGACAACAAATAAAAGAATATTGCCAAAAGTTTGTTGACGAAAATTTATAAAGAACCAACAGGTTGCTTTTCCAACAAGGTTTTTAGATCTGCCAATACTTTACTCCAGTTTTGTTCGGAATGCACTTTAGTTTTTTCATCCGGAACATTTTCCTGAGTGATGGTCAATGTTGTGCCTTCTTCAGTAGCACGCAATTCATATGTGATCACCAGGTAACTTTCAGGTTTATCTTCTATGCCAGACATCGAGCTCCAATAATTATACTTGAACAATTTACTAGGAACAACGCTTAGGATCGTTCCTTTATCTTCATATTTTTTACCCTGCCATTCTCCCCGAAAATAAATCGGGCTGCCCACTTTCCATTCAGATGTAACATCTGTTCCAAAAAAGTATTGCTTAATTATTGATGGCGTAGTTAATGCCTCCCAAACTTTTAACGGATAAGTATTGATTTTTGTAGTTGTTGATGCGATTATATTCGTTTTCATTTTTATCGTTTTTAGCATACCCGCCAAATTAGTGCCAAACTCCAGCGTTTGAAAGCGATACCGGCATTCATAAATAAAACAATAATTTTGCGCCAGTTTCGAAATACTACTTATGGCAGCATTAACATTTGACCTTCAACATACCGATTCTACAACTAAAGCAAGAGCGGGAAAAATCACCACCGATCATGGGGAAATCTTAACGCCCATCTTTATGCCGGTGGGTACCGTTGGTACTGTAAAAGCTGTGACCCAACAACAACTGATCAATGATGTGAAAGCACAAATAATTTTAGGCAATACTTATCATTTATACCTGCGTCCGGGTTTGGATGTTTTAGAAACTGCAGGCGGATTGCATAAATTTAATGGTTGGGATAAACCCATCCTTACTGATAGCGGCGGGTACCAGGTATTTTCATTGGCCAATAATAGAAAACTGACAGAAGAAGGCGCTTTGTTTCAAAGCCATATTGATGGAAGTAGGCACATGTTCACGCCGGAAAAAGTAATGGATATTCAACGCATAATTGGTGGGGATATTATCATGGCTTTTGATGAATGTCCACCCTATCCAAGTGATCTTACTTATGCTAAAAAAAGCATGCAATTAACGCACCGCTGGTTAGACAGGTGCTTTACAAGATTTAATGAAACGCCAGACAAATACGGCTATACGCAGAATTTATTTCCGATAGTACAAGGCAGTACCTACAAAGAATTAAGGACCGAATCGGCACAATATATCGCCTTTAAAAATGCCACAGGAAATGCTATTGGAGGCTTAAGCGTAGGTGAACCTACGGAAATGATGTACGAGTATACCGAACTTTGCTGCGACATTTTGCCCGTACAAAAACCGCGTTATTTAATGGGCGTAGGTACGCCATGGAATATTTTAGAGTGTATTGCGTTAGGCATCGATATGTTTGATTGCGTAATGCCTACCCGTAATGGACGCAACGCCATGCTCTTTACCAGCAAGGGTATCATCAATATTGATAATAAAAAATGGGAGAAAGATCTTAGCCCGATCGATGATGGTATTGATTGTGAAGTAAGTAACTATTACTCTAAAGCTTATCTGCGCCATTTAATGAAGGCCCAGGAGTATTTGGGTTTAACAATAGCCAGTGTTCACAATCTGGCATTCTATTTATGGCTCGCTGGCGAAGCCAGAAAACATATTATTGCAGGTGACTTTGCCGGTTGGAAAACAACCATGGTAGAACAGTTGCAGCAACGCCTATAAAATCTAATACCGTTTGTGTAAAATTGTAGTTCGGTAATGATTTTTTAATATCTTTAAGACGAAAAATAAACTTGACTATCATGAAACAAAAAATTTTCTACGGTTTACTTATTTTACTCGCGCCATTTTGGGCATCGGCCCAGGTTGTTAACCCGAAAGGAGCACAAGTAAATGTTTCTATTGAAGATGCAAAGTCTCAAAAACCTTTAAGCAACGAAATAATTGTATTTAGAAGCTCTGCAAACCATCAGGAATACCAGGGACTATCTGATTCTACAGGTAAATTTTCCTTAACACTACCTCCCGGAGCCAACTATGAAATATTTATCCTTGGTTTTCAGGATTCCACCAGTTATAACGTTTTAGAGATCCCTGCTTTAAAAAATCCTAATGCGAAATACTCACAACCATTTGTTGTTGATATCCAATTTGAGGCACCTAAATCTTATGTGTTTCAAGGCTGTAATTTTGAAACAGGTAAATCTGATCTAAAACCTGAATCTTTTGCGCCAATCGATAACCTGGTTGAATACCTAAATAGAAAAAGCGACGTTAAAATAGAAATAGATGGCTATACAGATGATGTGGGTAGTGAAGCATCTAATATGACATTATCTTTAGCAAGAGCCAATACAGTTAGAGCTTATATCTTAATGAAAGGCATTTCACCTGATAGAGTAGCTGCTAAAGGCTTCGGAATGGAAGATCCAATTGCAGATAATGCAACAGCTGCCGGAAGAGCGCAAAACAGAAGAATGGAAGTAAAAATGTTAGATAACTAATCATTCACCACAAATATTTTAAAAGAAGCCGGCCAAAACCGGCTTCTTTTAGTTTTTAGCGGGCAATTTTAGCAATTTAAGTTACCCTATTCATTTTAAAGCTTACAGTTTTCAGTTACTTTTGCGGCGGACTATTTTATGAAGAAGATCGATCGTTACATATTAATAAGTTACCTCTCAACATTTTTCTTTTGTATATTATTATTTACAGCCATCGTAGTAGTAATAGACATCAGTGAACATGCCGATGATTTCTCGAAAGCTAAATTATCGATGTGGCAAATATTTACGCAATTTTATCTCGGCTTCATTCCTCGTATCGACGCTTTACTTTTTCCTTTATTCTCTTTTATCTCTGTTATTTTTTTTACAGCAAAGATGGCAGACAGATCAGAAGTGGTAGCTATTTTAAGTAGCGGTGTAAGTTTTAAAAGATACTTATATCCTTACTGGATCGGTGGAATATTTCTTGCCCTCTTGCTATGGGTTGGCTATCGCTACGTAGTTCCCAGAGCGAATGAAAAATGGGGGGATTTTACCACAAAATACATTGACTCTAATGTAGGAGATTTTGATCATGGGACTGTTAAAGAAAACATGTATTTCCGTATTGATTCAACTTCTTACGCAGGCATTCGCTACTATAATTCTGATGTAAAAAACGGCAATAATTTTTTTGTAGAAAAGATCGTGAACAATAAGCTGGTGTACGATCTTAGAGCTCAAAGTATTGTTTGGGATACCGCCGCAAAAAAATGGAATTTATATAACGTTAACGAAAGGTTCTTTGTAAACGATAATAAGTTTACGGTAAAAAGAAGTAATAATCTTTTAAAGGAATATAGCTTTAAACCTATCGATCTTAAAAAAGATGATTATCTGAAAGACAGAATGTCTACACCCGAATTGAATGACTATATCCGTATAGAACAACTAAGAGGTTCTGAACAAATAGGTACATTATTGGTTGAACGATATAACAGAGATGCTATCCCTTTCTCCGTTATTGTATTAACGATCATAGGCGTATCTCTTTCCTCCCGTAAAGTGCGCGGAGGAAGCGGTTTTCACCTCGCTATGGGTGTTATAATAAGCGTGGTATATATATTATGTAGCAGGTTATCTGTGGTATTTGCCATGAAAGGTAATTTCCCACCCGCGCTTGCCGCTTGGACACCTAATATAATCTTCTCCGGTCTTGCTTTTTACTTGTATAAAAGAGCGCCTAAATAAAACAGTTCAAATAGTTCAGCTACGATTTTAAAATCCTTCTTTTATAATCGACTGAGGATCGATATGTAAAACAGTAAGGTGCTTTTCTACAGCATTCATCATTGCAGGAGGTCCGCATAAATAAAAGTGTTTATCATCAGTAGAAATATGATCTTGCAAAAGTTCCGCGGTTACATAACCATGCTCATAGCCTTTTAAAATCTCATCAGATAATATATTGATAAAATTCTTTCCTAATAATTTGGAAAACATTTCTTCATGTATGATATCAGCTTTTGTTTTATTGGCGAATATCAATTTATTATTGCCAATCATATTTTTTGATTCCAAATATCTGAAGATAGATATGAACGGCGTTACACCCGCTCCTCCTGCAATAAAAATGCCCTCGCCTTTGTAACTAATATCACCAAATACATCATGGATAATTAACTCCTCTCCTGCTTTTGTTTGTAACAATTCATTGGTAACGCCATTATGTGAAGGATATGTTTTGATCGTAAATTCCAGATGATCATCTTCCGGCAATGAGGTAAAAGTGAAAGGGTTCTTCTGCTCTTTCCAAACATCTTTATTGATAGAGATATCTGCGGCCTGTCCCGGGTTGAATGTAAACCCGGATGGTTTTTCAACTACGACCTGCAAGACATCAGGTGTTATTTTTTGTATCGATCTTATTTTTACGATGTGTGCCATGGCTTCAATTTAAATTATCTATCAGCAATATAATTAAAGAGCCCGACTCCGCAATTCTATTTTATTGATGAGTCATTTTTATTTTGTTCATTACATTAGTAACAATGGCATCACAATAGATCAGATTAAATTCGAAGATCTCTTCTGCCCTGTAGGCTTTTCTTATTTCTTTTTCAAGCATTGTTTTGGCTCTGTTTAAACGGACCTTTACATTTACTTCGCTGATATTCAACACTTCTGCCGTTTCTTTTACACTTAAACCATTCACTTCCCGTAAAGAAAAAACCATGCGATAATCTTCCGGTACTTCATGTAAAGCATTTTCAATAATGAAATTCAACTCTCTGTTTAAGACAGTTTTGTTGGCGTCATTGTTTTGTTGATTGGAAAACATAGGAATTGATTTATCATCTATTTCTTTAGCCATTTCATTTTTAAAACTGAACAACTGCTTTTTTTGATAGCAGTTGTTCAGCATTATTTTTATTATCCAGGTTTTGAAAGAAGAACGGTTTTCAAATTTTGATAAATTCGAATAAGCATTGATGAATGTATCCTGCATAAGATCCTGCGTATCTTCATGATTGTAATTATAGGATCTGCCTGCTTTATACAAAAATGGGTTATTGCGCCTGATAAGAATTTCAAATAGCGCAAATTCACCTTTCAATATCTTTTCGATGATCTCAACATCTGAGTACTGTTCAAAATTTTTCATCCTGTAAATTTACCTGTTTGAATTTATGCAATAAATTTGGCCAGTCTTGCTACAGAAAAGGCTGTAATTGCCATCACAAGATCACGTACCGCAACGTCTAAAAAATTGCCGCTTGCTAATAAAGTAATAGCTATCACCGTTAACCATGCAGCTACGATGTAACCTCCTATTGCCGGTCTTACCAATACAATAACACCCGCTACAATTTCAATAATACCTACGATCATCATAAATACGTGCGGAGAAAAAGGTAACATAGCTGCAACACCGGGATGAATGTAGCTTTCCCAATGAGCCAAAAGATCAGTGAATTTATCTAACCCCGCAACAATCGGTACTATACCAAAAGTTAGTTTTAGAAGATTAAAAGTGGGTTTAATTGATTGGTTTAAATTGAACGTTTCCATTTTATTTGTTTTGGTTATACTACTATAGAGTAGGTGACAAACAAAAAGGTTACAAGAAGATTAGTGTTTATGATCGAAGATTATTATACTGATAAAATTCTGTGTTGAATCTATAAAGAATGAAATTAGTATGCCGGGTAGTGATAGCAATGAATTCATTTAAATTCCGCTATTGATATAATTGCCAATAGCGGAATTCAAAGAATACATATTACAACTGAGAAAAGATTATACCCTGTTTAACCAATGTAGAATATAGTCAGCTACACTTTCCCAGTTAGGTTCACCGCAAGTATAATGCCCTCTGCCTTTAAATTCTTTATATTCAGTAATACTCCTTCTATCTATATAAGCATTAAAGTTTTTCCTGTTTAAAGAAGCTGGTACAATATGATCTTTTTCCCCGGCTATAATCAACAATGGATGATGTGGTTTCGTTAAATCAATCTTTGCAAAACTTTTCAAAGTCCCTCTCGGAATATTTCGACTTTCAGGCACTACGTATTGTTCAAAAACGATATCCGATTCAATTCTTGTCATGGTATTACAAAAAGCGTAATGGAACCATTTCTTTGTTGGTTCAAAAACAGAATTGCCTTTAAAGAAATTAATAACAGGAAAATTTGCTTTCCAGAAACTCCACTTTGTAGTAACAATACCTTGGGGTGAAGCTCCATCAATAGCGATACCTGCAACAGCTTTATCCATTGCTATTAATTTTTGTACTGCTAACCCTGCTAATGAATGCCCTACAACAATAGGCTTTTCAGGAAGTGTATCGATAAAACGTACCAAATTATTAATAACATCCTCAAAAGTCACGTTCGCAAGATTTGGATTAATATTTTTTCTAAGCTGAACCGGATTGCCTTCGTGAAAAGGATTAGCAGGTGTATAGCAAGTATATCCTCTGGCTTCGAAATATGTTTTCCAATCAGCCCAGCTTTTGGGATTTACAAATAAGCCATGAATAAAGACAACTGTTTTTGATTGTATTGACATAATAGTTTTTTTGATTTAGCACAAAGCTCCTCATCAAAAACAACAAAATTTTTAACCTAAGTTAAAATCTGTCTATTTACCCGATAATCTTTTTCTAATGCGACTGAGTGAGGGGCCTTGTATCCCTAAATAAGAGGAGATGTGATATAAGGGAATGGTATTAAAAATAAGGGGGTGATATTTTACGAGATCAAGATAACGCTCTTCGGGTGTTTTAAACAGGAAGCTTTCTGTCCTTTCCATTGCAACGTTAAATGCTTCTTGAGCTAGTAACCTACCGAATCTTTCCCATTGATGCGACCCTTTATAAAGATTGACCAGATCTGTATAACAAATGTAAATTACTTTGGCATCTGTCATAGCTTCTGTATGATATTCACAGGGGACTTGATTTACGAAACTTTTAAAAGTAACAACAAATTGATTTTGTGAGTACAGAAATATGTTTTTTTCTTCTCCTGTTTTCTTGTCGATAACAAATGATCTGAAAACGCCCTCTGTTATAAATCCTAAGTATTTACAGACAGTATTATATTCGTTGTAATAGTCTCCTTTTTTATATTCTTTAAAATGCCAGTAGGAATTTGCTAATACAAAATCTTCTTCGCTGATATTTGCGAATGCTTGTAGTGCATATTTTAAAATATCAATCTCTTGCATGTAAATTTTTATATACAATAAAAGTATAAAGCCGAAATGCGCGATACAAAGATGCTACTGTAAAAAATTACAGCAGATAAATAAAAATTTTAACTCTTCGCTATTTTATTAAAACTAGTAGCTATCCCTTTTATAACTGCAGAACTGAAACCTTTATGTTCCATTTCATTTAATCCTGCAATAGTTAACCCTTTTGGCGTGGTTACTTTATCAATTTCCTGTTCAGGATGTGTTCCTTTTTGTAGTAATAAGTCTGCTGCCCCTTTTGCAGTCTGCGCTGCAATTAACGCAGCTGTTTTAGCATCAAAGCCAATTTCAATGCCGCCTTGTATGCTGGCGCGGATATAACGCAATGCAAAGGCAGTACCGCAAGAACCAAGTACTGTCGCGGCATCCATTAATTTTTCATCTATTACAGCTACTTCACCAACGGTTGCAAATAAACTTTTTACATAATTGATTTGCGTAGTATTGGCATTGCTAAAACTTAAGCAGGTCATACTTTCCTGTATGGCGGCTGCAGTATTTGGCATCGCTTTACAAATAGCTACTTTCTTTTGTACGATCTCTTCTATATCTTTTGTTGAGATACCTGCAATAACAGATATTAATAAATGTTTAGCTTTTAACTCGCTTTTCAAACCTCCTAATACTTCAGCAATTTGAAAAGGTTTTACCGCAAATATCACTAACTCACTGTTACGCACAGCGGCAGCATTATCGCTGATCACTTTTACGCCTTTATCACTTAGCGATTTAAGCGTAGTAATATTTCTTTTAGTAATAGTAATATCGGCAGGTTTACAGAATTTACTTTTTAGTAATCCTTCTGCAATAGCAGTACCTAAATTTCCTCCACCGATAATTGCGATTTTTTTCATACGATAAATTTACCCTACCCCCCCAAACCCCTGAAGGGGGCTTTTTGATTATAATTATTTGATGCTCTTCTCGTTTAAAACTACAACATTTTACTCCTTAACCTGAAAAGATAATGAACATTATTATACTTCTCAATCTCCCCTTCAGGGGGGCAGGGGGATTTTTACAACACGCTCAAAGCCGTTTCCGCAGCTTCTCCAGCTAACAAATTTTCTATCGCACAATCATATTTTTGTTTCCACTCTTTTACTGAACCCCAGTTTGCTGCATCAATATTGATATCTCCTTTTGTAACAACACCAATTTTTTTGAATGGAATATTTGCTGCTTTTAAAGTTGATTCAACATTTGCAATATTATTTGCGTCAACGGATACAACTACCCTGCTTTGTGCTTCACCAAAAAGATACGCATCTTTTCTGATGCTGCTATCTGTTTCAATTGTATAACCTAAATTATTATTGAAACTGCTTTCAGTTAATGTTACAAACAAACCACCTTCGCTTACATCATGTGCTGATGCAATTGATTTTGATTTGATCAGTTTTAAAATTGCTTGCTGTAAAGCAAATTCTTCATTCAGCTCAAAATATGGAGCCGGACTGAATTCTACGCCATGAAGCTTATGTAAATATTCAGATGAGTTGATATCAGCTTTGCTTGATCCTACTAAATAAATAGCATCACCTTCTTTTTTGAAATCCATGGTCATCTTATCTTTCACAGAATCTAACACACCTACCATTCCGATAGTTGGTGTTGGATAAACCGGACCATCAGGTGATTGATTATAAAAACTAACATTACCTCCGGTAACAGGCGTATCAAACTTAACACAAGCTTCACCCATTCCTTTGATAGCATTTACAAACTGATAATAAACTTCAGGATCGTAAGGATTACCAAAATTTAAACAGTTGGTAACACCTAATGGTTCGCCACCACTACAAACAATATTTCTTGCAGCTTCTGCCACCGCGATCATTGCACCCTTATATGGATCAGCAAAAACATAACGACTGTTACAATCTGTTGTTAATGCCAATGCTTTGCCTGTTGGTTTTGCTAATACCACTGCTGCATCACTTGGTTGATTGGTGCCTGTTGTACCTGCACCTACCATGCTATCGTACTGAACATATATCCAACGTTTAGATGCGATGCTTGGTAATTGAATTAAATCTTCTGCAGTCTTTTTAAGGTCAGCAGGAACTTTAATTGTATCAGGATTGAATGCTTTTATTTTAGCCAGATATCTTGGTTCAGAGTATGGCCTGTCGTATACCGGAGCACCACCACCTAATACTAATTCGTATGCAGGTACTTCTGCTTCTAATTGTCCGTCCATGAAAAATTGTAGTTTACCATCGGTAGTAACTTCACCGATCTGGCTACAAGGAAGATCCCATTTTTCAAAAACATCCAGCACTAATTTTTCTTTTCCTTTTTCAACGCACATCAACATTCTCTCCTGGCTTTCGCTCAATAAAATTTCCCAAGCCTTCATGTTCTTCTGACGCATTGGAACTTTATCCAAATCAATCCTCATCCCTACTTCACCTTTTGCACTCATTTCTGCAGTAGAGCATATAATGCCCGCTGCGCCCATATCCTGCATACCTACAACCGCGCCTGTTTTGATAACTTCCAAACAAGCTTCTAATAATTTCTTTTCCTGGAACGGATCTCCAACCTGAACTGCCGGTAGATCTTCAGCACTATCAGCAGTGATATCTGCAGAAGCAAATGATGCGCCTCCAATACCATCTTTACCCGTTGCACTTCCTACAAAAAATATCGGATTACCTTTTCCTGTTGCGATCGCGGAAACCGTTGTCCCATTTTTCAATGTACCAACGCTCATGGCGTTTACTAAAGGATTGGTATGATAACAATCTTCAAAATATATTTCGCCACCAACTGTTGGCACACCAAAACAATTACCGTAATGGCCAATACCATGTACAACACCTGCTAACAAATGCTGTGTTTTAGCTTCTTTTAAATTACCGAAGCGTAAAGAGTTCAAAGAGGCAATTGGCCTTGCCCCCATTGTAAAAATATCACGGTGAATACCACCTACACCTGTTGCCGCACCCTGAAAAGGTTCAATGGCACTTGGGTGATTATGACTTTCAATTTTAAATACTACTCCGTAACCATCACCGATATCCATCAGGCCCGCATTTTCTTCCCCGGCTTTCACTAACATTTTCTTCCCGTCTCTTGGTAATGTTTTTAACCATTTAATAGAGTTTTTATAACTGCAATGCTCGCTCCACATAGCGCTAAAGCAGCACAATTCATTAAAATTAGGTGTACGACCAAGCTTTTGCTTGATCAATTCAAATTCCTCAGCTGTTAATCTTAACTGTTCGGCGGTCTTAACTGTTATATCCATATTTGTAAAATAAAGCGCAAAAATACAAACTGCTTTCCTTTTTTAATGAAGCATTGGCAGTTATTATTTTAACTATCTTCCCACACTAAATTTTTACGCTTGAATTGGTTCCTTTTTATCATCTATTTACTCATTTTTTGCAAGTTGCTTACCAAAAGCAGCTTTATAATAAATAGTGGCATCAGGCCTTCTATATTAATAGGTATTTTTCTGCTAAAGATTAGTGTAGGCGTAGCTAATGGCTGGTTAATGCGACGGTATTTCAATGGAGGCGATACCTGGTATTATAATGCGGAAGCATTGAAAGAATATCAGTTATTATTTCAGGCGCCAAAAGAATATCTCGTAGATATTTTTCATTCGAGTTATCAGGCCGGTTATTCAGGCTGGTTTGATTCTGCCAATTCTTATTGGAACGACCTTAAGCTTAATCTCGTCATTAAACTATTATCTGTTTGTGATATTTTTAGTGGTGGTGATTATTATACGAATGCCATTTTCTTCAACTTTATAGTGCTGTTTGGTAATGTTGCTTTGTACAAAGTATTTGCTGCTATATATAAAGACAAGCAAAACATTTTACTGATCAGCTGTTTTTTACTGCCCTCTTTTTTATTATTCACCAGTGCCATTCACAAAGAAGGATTAATATTATCTGCACTCGGCATAGCACTGTATACTATATATAATAGTTTTAGCAAAAAGCGCATACACATTACCGGTATTATGGTGCTTATTTTTTGTCTGCTATATATATTATTGCAGAGAAATTTTGTCTTCCTTGCATTATTACCGGCTTTTATAGCATGGACCCTGATCAATACTAAACAATGGCACCCGCTGAAAACCTTTGCTGTTGTATATTGTATCGCTATAATTGTTTTTTTTACCGCAGGAATGATATCTCCTTCGCTCGACCTTCCTACGTATGTTGTAGCAAAACAGACTTCCTTTTTTGAATTAAAAAATGCCCGTACGGCTATTGCGACAGATACATTGCACCCCAATTTTATATCTTTTTTATATAATGCTCCAGAGGCTTTTAATCATGGTACTATACGGCCTTATATTACAGAAGGCTATTCACTACCCTTACTATTTCCCTTTGCAATTGAAACATTTGTGTACTTTTTTTTATTTTTTCTTTATATATTTTGCAAAAAACAATCGGCGGCAGCTCCAATAAATGATAAAGCCTTCATTTTAAACGGCATATTTTTTAGCCTTTCTCTGATAATGATTATTGGCTATACAATTCCCATAACTGGTGCTATTATAAGGTATCGGTCAATCTATTTCCCCTTTCTTTTATCTCCTATATTGTGTTTGATCGATTGGAAAAGGCTTCAACGTAAAACAAATTAATAAATAGTATAATATTTATGTTTTGTCGATTTTTTGTTAAAAATTTTGATTTTTTATAAATTATAATTGATTTATTCAAATAAATTTCTTTTTTTTGTGTAATCTAAATTATAATCACTATGCAATCACTTCGTTTTAAAGCAATTGACAATTTAAGTACAAATCCTGCAGATACGACAGGAAAGCCTTCTCCAAAAATTACAGCAATATTCGGCGAAAACGTTTTTACACTAAAAGTTGCACGTCAATTTTTAAGTGATGAAGCATATAAAAGCCTTACTGCCTCAATTAAAGGCGGCAAAAAAATCGACCGTTTCATGGGTAATCAAATTGCCAACGGTTTAAAAGCTTGGGCAGAAACTAAAGGTGTTACTCACTACACGCACTGGTTTCAACCACTTACAGAGCTTTCTGCTGAAAAACATGATTCATTCTTTACTTTAAAAGGTGATGGCACTCCAATCGAAGAATTTGAAGGGAACGCATTGATCCAACAAGAACCGGATGCATCTTCTTTTCCAAACGGAGGGTTAAGAGCAACTTTTGAGGCTCGTGGTTATACTGCATGGGATCCATCTTCTCCAGCTTTCATTATGGAAATTGGTACCGGCAGAACTTTATGTATTCCTACTATTTTCGTTTCTTATACAGGTGAATCTTTGGATGCTAAAACTCCATTGATCAAAGCTTTGGTTGCTTTAGATAAAGCTGCAGTTGACGTTTGTCAGTATTTTGACAAAAACGTAACTAAAGTAAATTCTTCTTTAGGTTGGGAACAAGAATACTTTGTAATTGATGCAGGTATGGTAAATGCTCGTCCTGATCTAATCATGACCGGCCGTACTGTATTTGGCCATGCTCCTGCAAAAGGTCAGCAATTGGAAGATCACTACTTTGGTGCAATACCAGAAAGAGTGTACGCTTTCATGAGAGACTATGAAGAAGAAGCATACAAATTAGGTATACCTCTACGTACCCGTCATAATGAAGTTGCTCCATCTCAGTTTGAGTGTGCGCCTATTTATGAAGAAGCAAACCTTGCGGTTGATCATAACACTTTATTAATGGATGTTATGACACGCGTTGCTAAACGTCATGGCCTAATCGTTTTATTACATGAAAAACCATTTGCCGGTATCAACGGTAGTGGTAAACATAATAACTGGAGTATCTCTACCGATACCGGTGTTAACTTATTAGCTCCTGGTAAAACTCCTAAAACCAACTTGATGTTCTTAACGTTCTTCGTTAATGCAATCAAAGCGGTGCATGATTATGCTGATCTATTAAGAGCATCAATTGCGAGTGCAGGAAACGATCACCGTCTAGGTGCTAACGAAGCTCCTCCTGCTATCATCTCTATCTTCATTGGTAAATACTTAACTGAGGTTTTAAACCAGGTTGAAACACGTGTTGGTGGTAAGTTTGATGAGCAAGATGAAGCAATGCTTAAATTAGATATCCATAAAACAATTCCTGAATTGATGTTGGATAACACAGATAGAAACAGAACTTCTCCATTCGCATTTACAGGAAACAAATTTGAGTTCCGTGCGGTAGGTTCTGCAGCTAACTGTGCTAATGCAATGACTGTATTAAATACTATCGTAGCAGAAACATTAAAACAATTTAAGAAAGAAGTTGATGTTTTGATCGAAAAAGGTGATAAGAAAGAGATCGCTATCATGCACATTATTCAGAAATATGTTGTTGAAAGCAAAAAGACATTATTTGAAGGAGATGGCTATAGCGAAGAATGGGCTAAAGAAGCAGAAAGAAGAGGTTTACCAAATGTAAAAACTACTCCGCAAGCTTTAGACGCTTATATCACTAAAAAATCTCATCATCTTTTTGAAAGCAATGAAATTTACAGTCACTCAGAATTAGAAGCTCGCCATGAGATCATGCTTGAAGCGTACATCAAAAAAGTACAAATTGAAGCAAGAGTTATTGGTGAACTAGCTACTACAGTGATTTTACCTTCTGCTGTTAAGTATCAAAATGTATTGTTGGAAAATATCAAAGGCTTAAAAGACGCTGGTTTACCAGAAAGCGCTTACGCTAACCAATTGAACATCTTGAAAAAAGTAAGTGAGCACATCGGTAAAATGAGCACAGGTGTTGAACACATGATCGAAGAAAGAAAGAAAGTAAATACTATTACTAATAACCGTGAAAAAGCAATTGCTTATTGCGAAAATATCAAAGGCAAATACTTCGATTCAATCAGGTACAGCGTTGATAAATTAGAAATTTTGGTTGATGATTCTTTCTGGACATTACCTAAATACAGAGAAATGCTTTTCTTAAGATAATCGCATTCCATATAAGTAAATAATAAAGGCGGTCGCAATAAAATGCGATCGCTTTTTATTTTATAAGTAATTAAACTTTAATTGTACTTTTCTATCTATAAAAATAAACAGCATGAAAAAGATACTGATCGCATGTATTTTAAGTTCTATTACAATTATTTCATTTGCGCAGGTACAACGAAATGCACCGCTACCAGGCACTGGCGCCGATTCCACCAAACAGGCTGCAAAAGCTACTTTAAAACAGCAATTACAATCTTTAAATCTTACTAAAGACCAAAAGATACAGATCAAAGCATTACATCAAAACGGAAAAAACGACAAAGAAGCTATAATGGCCAATGATAGCCTTAATGAGGACCAAAAGAAAATGCAGTTAAAACAACTGCGCCAACAAAACGCAGCTAATTTTAATGCCATATTAAACAATGAGCAACGAGAAAAATGGAATGCAATAAAAGCTGAAGCGAAGAAAAATAAAAATAATCAAAACAATCAGCAAGAACAACAAGCTATGGAAGATGAGATCAATTCGCTTCCTGCAAATTAATAAAAACAAAAAAGGCAGCCATGGCTGCCTTTTCAAATAAAATACTCGGTTGCTTTATATAGGGACGGGATCATTTTCCAAATTCGATGATATTTGCAGAGAATATTTTAACAGCGATCGCTAATAATATTACTCCGAAAAATTTTCTTATAACAAGCAACCCACTCGGACCAAGCACTTTCTCGATCCAGTTCAATGATTTTAATACGAGATAGATAATTACACAATTAATTAAGATACCGATCAATATATTGATGACAGCGTAGTTAGCACGCAAACTCATAATAGTGGTCAATGTTCCTGATCCCGCTATTATGGGAAAGGCTATCGGAATAACACTTCCTGTCTTATCGTTTTTATCTTGCTTAAAAAACTCTATTCCTAATATCATTTCCAATCCCAAAATAAAAATTACGATACTACCCGCTACCGCAAAAGACCTGATATCTAAACTCAGTATATCCAAGAGTTGTTTACCAAAAAACAAAAACAAGATCATTAAACCACCAGATACAAGCGTTGTCTGCGTTGTTTTTATTGTGCCTCCTATTTTTCCTTTCAGTGAAACCAGAACAGGAATAGAACCAAGCATATCAATTACTGCAAACAAGGTGAATGCGATTGTAATGATTTCTTTAAGTGCTATATCGCCCAGACTAAACATAGTGGAACAATCTTTTACTAAATATAACTCAATTTTTGTTCCATATTGCTATTTTGCTTTACCTGAGTCTTAGCAACTTCTTCAAACGCACAAAAAATTTGGTTCTGTTATATAAAGAGCGTTCCTCTAACATACAGGCTGCGCAAAGGCAATCAGTATATTTTGTATTGATATGCCCTAATTGTTCTGTAGTTAAGTGAATAGCGGCACATTGACATTGAGCAATATTGCCCACTTTGCATTCAAATAATTGAGTGCAACGCGGACAGTATTTTTGCTCATGTTTATTCATTCAAATACATTTTATTGATGTATCAATACCACTTTACAAGGACTAATCCCTGGCGCCACTGTAAAAGAAAGTTTCTTTTTCCCAGTCTGATCAAAACAATATACTTCTCCTGAAGATTTATAATCTCTTGCATCATCAACATACACATCTCCATTCGAAGGATCAATATCTAAACCGTAAGCTGCAGTGATAACAGTTCCATCAGTAATAAATGAAGGATGCACAGCACTAAAATCTGTTGTATTTAAAGCCCTAAGGCTCGCAGCTGTACTACCATAAGCAGGTGTTACGTACAATAAATTATTGTAATAACGCATTGAATAGACTGCTGTATCTGCTGTAAATACGACGCTATTAGTTGCAATACTAACTTTCGCTAATAAAGCAGGATTAGCGGGAGTGTAATCACCTGCACAGGCTACATACACATTACCTGCATTATCCGTTACCAATGCGCCGGGATTCATTCCTACCTTAATTTTTGTTGTTTCGGTAAGTGTAGAAAGATTGATTACAGACAAAGTCGAATCATAGATATAACTCGTAAACGCAGCAATAGCACCGGTATTACTAACATATAGATTACTACCGGCCACAACCATCTGCGCAGGGTTGGTACCAACTATAATTTCTTTTGTTATAGCAAGTGTAGCCGTATCAATAACAGCCACTGTACCATCGGTAGATGATACAAACACATTGTTACCATATGCTACAATATTTTCAGGTTGTTTGTTTATACCACCAATTATAAAACTAACCGTGTCAATCAATTTAGCCGTATGTGCATTAGCAACAGTTACATTGCCTGAGCTATTCATAACAATATATATTTTACCGCCATAAACAATAAAATCACTTCCGCCATCTCCTAATGAAGATTGATTAACATCTTTATAATAATCAGTAGTAGCAATAGCTGTAGCGAAATCATAATAAGTGAATGTTGTATTATTATGGCCGTAATTACCCTGGTTCAATACATACACACCATTGGTAACCAAAGGCAGTACTGTTGATGCATCATTTTTTTTACACGAAACAGCAAGTGCTATCAAGGCCACCGCAAGAAAAGAAAACTTGATTTTTTTCATTTTGTTTTTTTATAAATTATTAAATATTAAACTGATTTTATAAGATCTTCCCGGCATTGGATAATATTGTACCACATCATACCGTACATCAAACAGATCATCTACAGCAGCTTTTAGATTAGCTTGTACATGATTTATTTTAAATTGTTTTGAGGCAAAAATGCCTTGTGATACCCATGCGGGTAATTGATTGCTAGAATTATTTTCTCCTAACGCATAACGATAATCAGAAAATAATAAATTGTATCCTGCACCCCAGTTTTTATAATTGATTGCCACCAGCCCCGATCCTGAATTATTAGGCGTGTACGGGATCTGATTTTTATATGCCGAACTTGTTGGATCAGTTATATCCAAAGCTTGCTGAAAAGTATAAGCTACCCTTGCAGACCAGGTTAAGGAGGATGAAAATGCACCATTTAATTCTGCAGTAAGATCAATCCCTTTTATATCTACTTTGCCGATATTTATTACGGTCCATGTATAAAGATTTTGTGGTGGTGGCACTGCTACTATTTTATCACGGATATTATTATAGTATCCATCTACACTAATATTCAGCAATCTCAATGCAGAATGAAGTACTTTAGAATAGGTTACACCGAGATTGTATTGATCGGTATATTCAGGTAAAAGTTTCGGATCGATATTGCTGATGTAGTTATAATAAACATCATTGAACGTGGGCATCCGGAATATTTTTTTATAAAAAGCACGAATTAAAAAAGGGCTTGATGCACTTAATTTATAACTGGCGGAAACAGTTGGTGTAAATACATTATCATTTTGTAAAGATGGCCCTACTTTAGTTTTATCATTGTTATTAGTGTTCAGCAAATTGGCATTGATCTGCCATAAATTTTTAACGAATTGAACAGAGATACTGTTCCATAAGTTAATACGTGTTGGTGCAGGGAAATTTTTAATATTAGCTGTAAGGCCTGTTAATGCCACATCAGAGGCAATAGATGCGATGATATATTTTCCAAAACGCTTGTTTAATGCCGCACTTATATAACCTTCCTGTTGCGTATATTGGTCATTTAAACCCCCTGCATTATTAAAAAAATTCGGATCGGTATATTTTGTAAAAAGGTAACTATATTTTGCAGATATTAATAAACCGGTCGTAGCGGTCAATTTTGTTTGATAACGACTTTGTATAAAAAGGTCATTATCCAATAAACGTTGTGCAGATGCGCTGTTAAAGAAAATAACGGAACCCGGTAATCCTCTTTCAGATGAGTAGCCCCAGATCTTTGTTTGTAAAGTACCGCTATCTTTAAATTGTTTAACCGCATTCACTTCTCCTTGAAATGATTTAATATCTGAATTACTTCTGGTAACATTTTGCGAAAAATTTCCATTATTAATATGATATGGATAATTCCCCTGAGACCAGGCCCCTTCTGCTGTGGCGCTAACAACAAAACTTTTAGTCAATGGTAAATATACTCCTGCAAAGGGTTGCCATAAACCAAATGAACCTTGATTGATTCCTACCTGCCATTTCTTTTTTGTAAAGTCTATGCCTGTGTATGTGTTAGATGTAATTGATAATACTGCAGCAGAAGCAAATGCTCTGGCAGGTAACAATATTTGCGGAGGATTTGCCAAATCTAATTCCAGACTTTGAATAAATGTTATTGAAAACTTACTAAGATCTATTTGTCCGCTTTGTGCATCCGCAACAGGTATGCCATCATACATTACGCCAGTACTTGATGCACCTAGACTTCTAATAGAAATAGTTTTCAATCCGCCAACACCTCCATAATCTTTTATCAATACGCCAGAAAAATAACGCGCCGCATCTCCTACAGAAAAACTATTTAGTTCCTGTAAAGTCTGCTTCGTTAATAATTGAACAGGAATGGACTTGGTAAAAACGTTTGTTTTTTTGTTAGAGGTAACGGTGATCTTTTTTAGATCGGACTTACTACTATCCGCTACAACCTGTGCTCTAACAATAGATGAGCTGCATACAAACAACAATACAACCAGCAAGCGACTATAAATAGTGCACTTTATTTTGTATGATGACTGACTGATAAACATATTGTTTTATACGCGGTTGTGTAATAAAAAATAAATTCATCGAAGCTGTTTCAGCAAATGCCAAAAGGGATATAAAATTTTAATATCCCGCTTGCCTTTTCTCCCGAAAGCTTAGCGATGAATAATGTAACCTGGCAGGTCTTCTGACTCAAGAGTATGTTTTAATTGCCTTCCCATTTTAAAAACAGTGGCGTGAGAATTAAAACTTTCATAACCTTTAACGGTTAAGAATCTCTTTTACAGCTACGGGGATAGCGCCGGAATTACACCGGACTTCCCTTTTAATTCCGAAACATTCGGAAACCAAGAACTTTGCAAAAATAAGGATAGAAATAAGGAATAAGAAATATAAAATAAGGAATAAGAAAGTTGTAACTCATAGTAACCTGATGATCAATAACTAAAATAAAAAAGTTTAGAAGTTTTTAACTCCTAAACTTTTTTATTTTTTGTTCCTTATTTCTTATTCCTTATTAAAAAAGATTCTTCTCTTTTAAAAGAATACAGCCAACTTTAACTTAGCAAAAAAAGGCGTACCCGGTGTAAAGCTCATCTGATCAATAGCTGCAGCTTCTCCTTTCATCCTTGTCGTTTCTTCCACTTCGTATTCGTTCCATTTTGTGTTGAAAAGGTTCTCTACTGAAACACCCACTTCATATCTTTTCTTCGTGTAATTAAGTGTAAGATCTGAAACGAAATAGCCATCTGCAGTCAAAGTATAATTTTCATTTCCCGCACGTTTGTGTAAATAGCGATAACTAAGAGCTCCATTAAAACCGTTCTTAAATTTAAAATCTAAGCCGCCCGTACTTGTAAAAGTTGGCGCTAATGCAATATGATCTTGCCCCTTTGGTTGATTCATTTCTCGCGGGTCTGCAAGGTTCACATTCAGGTCTGCAAATAACCAATTTGTTAATTGATAACGGCCTGAAAAATCAATTCCTATCCTTCTTGTCTTACCACCAGGTTCAACTAACCCATCATCAGAATAAACAAATTCCTGATCAAGGTATAAATACCACAATGCTGTAGTGATCAATAAACGAGGCATAGGTTTCCAGGCTGCGCCTAAGTCTGCGCCGTAAGCTGCAGGCATAGTTTGCAAACCATTATTAAATATAACAGCTCTCGCATCGTTAGAATGAAAGCCTTTACCCGTTTTTAAATACAATTGTAAAGTTGAGTTTACGTTGTATTGAACATTTATTTTCGGGCTAGCAATTACATTGCTTTGTGTCGGCAATTGCGGATTCAATTTATCATTGTACTTAAAATAAAAATAATCCAATCGCACACCTGCATTTAATAACCACTTGCCTTTTTCTATTACTTCATCAACATAGGCGTTCACGTTATCTTCACTAATATCTCCTAACTGATTATAGTTCGTAATAGTTTTATCAACCGTATTGGCAAAAAAAGTATTGTTGGTTCTATCGATACGCGCTCCTAATCCCGCAGTAGAAGTGTACGTTACTTCGTTGATACATCTGCGATTCGTTAGCTTCCCATTATAGCCAAACATATTTCTGTTTTCATGTTGTGTAAAAGCATCGCCATCAGTGCTATCTTCTGCATAAAATGTTGAATTAGCATTGATATTAAAATTGTAATTGGTATAATACACCTGATTCTCCAAAGTAAAATTATTTTTAAGGCTGGATGTTAATTTAACGATGGCATTGGTACGTGTTGAGTTACCGCCTTGTAGGCTATCAATGTATCCAAAGCGACCAATAATTGGCGCTGCATTTAATACCAGTTTGTTGCCGTCTTCATCAAATCCTGTGGTACCTGAGGCTACAGCCCTTTCCGGGATCTCGCCGGATGCCCGCCAGTCAGTACTAAATGTTGAAGCGGTAACAGTCAATTTATTATTAGCGCCTACATTCATATTGTACTTTCCAAATAAATTCAAGCGTTTGAATTTTTCAGCCAAATCAAACGGGCCGTCAAAATAAATTGCATCTCCTGCTACGTAAGCACTTGTACCTTTTAGTTTTGCTTTATCACTTAAAAGATTTACCGCCGCAGCAATTCTTGCATCTCCGAATTGTCCGCCTTCCAATCTTACAACACTTTTATCCAATACATCTGCAGTGGTAAAATTTACATAGCCTGCTGTGGTAAAATCTCCGTAACCTGTGTAGTATGGGCCCTTTCCATAATCATATTTAGCTACTGTTTCAGGTATAATAAAATGCATATCAGCATACCCTTGTGCGTGTGTATGCGATACCATGTTTACCGGCAATCCATCTACAGAAATATTTACATCAGTTCCATGATCTGCGTCAAAGCCGCGTAAAAATATTTGCTCTGCTTTACCTCCGCCCATGTGTTGCGCTGTAAATAAACCCGGTACTAATCGTAACAAGTCTTGCGCAGAATTAACCGGCCGTAAATTCAAATCAAGATTGCTGGTTGTATGGAAAGATATGTTGTTTGAATGTGAGGTAATTTGTACTTCTTTCAAATCAACGGGGCCATGTTTTAATTCAATGACTAAGCGTTTTTGGAAGTCTGTAATTTTTATTTTTTGAGCTATATATCCCACTGAAGATATAGTAATATCGGTACTATCAGCCGGTATGGCCAATTCGAAATTCCCTAGCTGATCTGTTAATACGCATTTCCCGGGCGCTACAGAAACCATTACATATTCTATGGGCTCTTTCGTTTTAGTATCGATGATTTTACCTGTTATTTTATTTTGTGCAAAACCACACATAGTTATACATAACAGGCTGAGTGAAATTAGAAATTTCAGCATGTGTTAAATTTATTATTTATTAAATAAAAGTATGGTCGTGAAAAATCAGGACATACAGTAAAGGCAATGTCTTCAATTAATATATCAATCGAAGAAAAGCATACAATAGTTGTGCTAGCAGCATATTATTCTGCAACACACAACAATCAATAAATAAAATTAAACCTGTGGAGGATGAAATATAGAACCATAAAGGTTTTGCAAGGTGAAAGAAGTTCTATTAAGTGTATATTCTTTTTTTATGGCGATCCAATGACGAACGACCTCATTGTTTTTTTGTTCTGCAAAGAACAATACCTCGTCTCTATCATTTTGAGAAGTATTGTTTGTTCCCTGCTCTTTATCCGTTTTTGCCAATTGTTTCTTTAAATAACATTTTCCGCAACAATGGCATTTAGGTTTATTGCGATTTTCACAAAGATTGTTGGAAATGAAATCTTTGTTTAACTGGTAATCGAGGATAACAAGGTACCTGCTGCAATTCTGCGCTAATAAAGCTATTAATAATATGGTGGCAGCAAAAAACTTCATGAATAAATAACCAGGCTATTTTTTGCAAATGTAGGCTGGGGATTTGTATTGGCAATTTTATACAATAACTATTTTACTATAAATACCAAAACAGCCTTCTTTTTGGTTTAATTTATAAAGTTTTGTAAAGAAACGTATACGCAAACTTTACTACCTTCTTTTCGGCAACTATATTATATTTTTGTATCATGAGATATGCACTTTACACACTAATCATACTTCTCGTATTTTCCACTACAGTAAAGGCGCAGGATACAACCTGGGACCTTCGCCGTTGCGTTGAATATGCCATAACAAATAATATTAGTATTAAACAAAGCGATGTACAGGCAAAGATCGCCGCCATTCAATACAAACAAAATAAACTAAGTCAGTATCCCAATGCCAATTTTTCTACCAATGGCGCTTTTAATTCAGGTAACAACCAGGATCCCACAACTTATCAATTAATTACACAGAGCTATATATCTGCCGGTGTGCAGTTACAGGCATCTGCCAATATATTCAACTGGTTTAGCAAACAGAATACAATCATGGCAAGCGGTTGGCAGGCCGACGCAGCTAAAGCGACCGTAGATAAACTAAAAAATGATATTGTATTATCTGTTGCCAATGCCTACCTGCAAATATTATTAACCAGAGAACAGGCAAATATTGCTAAACTGCAATTAGAATTATCTAAGGCGCAATTAGATAATACAAGAAAACTGGTAGCAGCAGGCTCTTTACCCGAATTGAATGCGGCAGAACTGGAAGCGCAAGTGGCAACTGATACTGCAACCTATATCAATGCAAAAGGCAATGTTGATCTAAATATATTGGTGCTTAAATCTTACATGAATGTTGATGCAGGAGAACCTTTTAATATTGACTCGCCTACGGCAGAATTAATACCTATTGAATCATTGGCAGAATTACAACCTGAAGATGTCTATAAATTAGCAATTGTTAATTTACCGCAAGAACGTGTGAACGAACTAAATTTAAAAGCTGCAAAAAAAAACACAGAAGCGGCTAAAGCAGCTATGTATCCTACACTTGCAGCTTTTGGAAATCTAAATTCAAGTTATCTTGCTACTAAAACAGCCTTGTATGATCAAAGCCTGAATGGCTATGCTCCTGTTCCCGGTTTTAGAGTAGATGCCGGTGGAGGAACTTATTATCCGGTTGAACAACAGATAGTAACAACAGGCGATAAAGTCGGTTATATAAGATCTAACCCCTTTGCTACGCAGTTGTCTGATAACTTCCGCCAATCAGTTGGACTAAATCTTTCTGTACCTATTTTCAGCGGCTGGAGTTTACATAGTAGTTATGAACAGAGTAAATTAAATGTCAAAAATTTACAGCTAAAGAATGACCTTGATAATCAAAATTTAAAACAAAATATTTACCAGGCATATACGCAGGCAATCGTTGCATTAGAAAAATTTAATGCCAGTAAAAAAACAGTGGATGCATCGCAACGCACATTTGATTTTTCAAAAAAACGTTATGATGTAGGTATGATCGGGACTTTTGAATTGATCACTAATCAAAATAATTTATTCCGTGCTAAACTACAATACGTACAGGATCAGTTTGATTATGTTTTTAAAATGAAAGTGCTGGAATATTATAAGGGACAGGGATTGAAGCTGTAAAAAAAAGCCCCTCTAAATTTCCCCTGAAGAGGAGACTTGCTAGCGCTCGTAGCCGAGTTCAGCTGATTATTTAAAAGTTGACAATAGAAACATAAACACATTTTATATGAGCAAAAGAACTAAATGGATATTATTTGGAGCGATAGGATTGGTGTTGTTGATCGTTATTTTAAAAGTTACCGGCGTTTTTGGTAAAGACAATACGATTAAAGTAACTGCTGAAAAAGCACAGGATCGCACCATTATAGAAGTGGTAAATGCCAGTGGCAAGATCTATCCTACTATTGAAGTAAAAGTAAGTCCGGATGTGAGCGGAGAAATTACTGATTTACCCGTACAAGAAGGTGATACAGTTAAAAAAGGACAGGTTGTAGCAAAGATCTATGCAGATATTTATAGTATTCAACGCGATGAAGCATCTTCCGGTGTATTGCAAAGCCAGGCGCAAGTAGCAAACTCACAAGCATCTATAGACGCAGTTAAAGCTCAGCTGGATCAGGCAGAAAAAACATACAATATGCAAAAGCAATTGTTTGATCAGCAGGTAATAAGTAAAAATGAATTTTATACGGCAGAGGCTGCTTATAAAAGTGCTCAGGCCAATTTCAATGCCGCAAAACAAGGTATCATTGGCGGACAAGCAGCAGTAAAAAATGCACAATCTCAGTTAGCGAAGGCAAATACCGATTTGAGCAGAACCATAGTAGTAGCGCCTATGGCAGGTGTTGTTAGTTTATTAAGTGTAAAAAAGGGAGAACGCGTTGTGGGCAGTAACATGATGGCCGGAACAGAAATGTTACGTATTGCTGATATGTCGCAAATTGAAGTACGCGTTGACGTTAGTGAAAGCGATATTCCAAAAGTAAAATTAGGGGATAGCGCTATTGTAAGTATTGATGCGTATAATAATAGGAAATTTAAAGGGATCGTTACGCAGATATCCAGTAGTAATAATGGCGCGGTAACACAAAGCGATCTCACTAATACAAGTACAGATGTAACTAATTACAAGGTATATATAAGAATAATACCGGGAAGTTATGGTGATCTTTTAGGTAAAGGCGGCCCTTTCCCTTTTCGCCCGGGCATGAGTGCAAGTGCTGATATCCAAACAAAAGTTCATGTAAATGTTTTAAGCGTACCTATTAACGCTGTGACTACCAGAGATAAAAACGATAGTTCACAAATAACTAAAAAGACCGATGATGCAACAACCGCAGCTTCAGCAACTACGGCTAACGCTGATGACCTGGATGTTGTAGTGTTTGTATTGGATAAAGATAATACAGTAAGAAAAGTAAAAGTATCTACTGATATTCAGGATATTAATTATATCGAAATTACCGGCGGATTAAAACCCGGCGATGAAGTAATAACAGCTCCTTACGATACGGTAAATAAGCTTTTAAAGAATGGGGACAAAGTTAAAGTAGTGGACAAAAAAGACTTATATGATAATAAATAGTCATAAATAACCGTAACTTGTAGTCGTATTTTTGTATTAATTGCTATATCAACGCCAAATAATAGTCCATAGGCATCATATTAACCACATTCAAGGTCTTCATTTGGTTGAATAGCAAGCAATATCCTTGATGAAATGAAACTATTTTTTACTAAATATCTTTTACTGTTATTATTACTGTTTACCGGTACTGCATCTTTTTCGCAAAATTCGATGTTAGTTAACTTTGGTAGCAGTACGTGTTCTGCACCCAGTAATGCAAGTTTTTCTATTATTAAGAATCCCCTCACAGCTACACCAAGTCTGCTGGCAGATTGCAATTTCTCTGCGTACATACCTAGTTATTATGCTGTTTATATTGCTTATAATCCAAAGGATAACAAACTATATATTTCGTCTATCCAAAATGGGACAAGCTCTGTTGTCTGGACCTTAAATATAGGCTTACCGGATTCTGTTGTTTGTCCTACAGTAAATCCTCCAAATACTTACCCTTATATTTTAAATAATTTTGAATTTGATAATAATGGTAACCTGTGGGCTTTCAGCAATTACAATGCAGCTGCGGGCACCTGCTTATTAAGTAATTTCGATCTGGTTACCGGCAGTACTTTGTCATCTAAAACAGTACAATTCCCAGTGGGACATTATCCTACCGATGTAGGAAATGGCGATCTTACCATCTTACCAAATGGCAGATTATTTTGTACATTGGGAGCTACTCCTATTTCTCAATTGTATGAGATCACCGGCTATGCATCTGGGTTTGGCACGGCTACAGCAACCTACTTACAAACAATGCCGCTTAACTGTTTTGGAATAGCTTTTTTAAACGGAGAATTAGAGGTAACAGGAAGCAACGGTGTAAATAGTTGTTACTACTTTAATTATGATATTGCAAGCAATACGCTTGGGCCTGCACAAGCCTTTCAAAATGGCCTATCTCCCGTTGATAATACCAGCCTTGTTCCTGTTGTTGGTACTACAAAACAATTGGTTAATAGTACTGTTATTAATTCTAATACAGCTGATCTCACTTATGTTGTATATTTAAAAAATATGGGTAATGTGATCATCAATAACATCAACGTTATGGATGATCTGGCGGCTACATTTGGAGCGGGAAATGTGTCAAATGTAACAACAAGTTTTATCAGCAATCCGGCAGGACTTACATTAAACCCTGCTTATAACGGAACAACAGTAACGAACTTATTAAACCCCGGACAAAAATTAAACAACAGAATATTATCTAGTACTAATTATTCTGCCACCATACAAATAAATTGCAGGGCCACTAATCTCGTTCATGGTGTTACTTACTATAACTCTGCTATTGGTAATGGTATCATCGGCGCCGGAGCAAGCCTGGCAAATATTGCAGATTCATCAAATAATGGCGCTCCTAATGATGCAACGATGGATCCTAATCGTAATAATAATCCAGGTGATGCGGGTGAAAATATACCCACACCTTATGTATTTCCGATCATACTTACGGTAAATTTTATTTATGCTGATGCTTCATTAGTGAACAGCACAACAGCTTCCATTAATTGGGCAATAGCAACACCCGTGACCAACGCTGATAAATTTGAAATTGAATATAGCTCCGATGGGAAAAACTGGAATACAGCAGGAAGCGTTCCAATCATTTCAAACTTACAAAGTGATTACAGTTTTGAACAGGCAAATATTCCTTCGGGAAATATTTACTACCGCATCAAACAGATCGATGAAGATGGTTCATACATCTATAGCCGCATTATTTTATTAAATAACAATAATCAGCAAACTAAATATGTTGTTTTTCCTAACCCCGCCAATAATACTATCCAGGTTATAGCTCCTTATGGCGTTAGCGGTAACTGTACAATTGGATTATTCGATGCAACAGGAAGAAAATTATTACAAACGGAAATGAATAGCTCTGCTATTGAAATTAATACTACTAATTATCCTAATGGCTCTTACCTGTTAAGGATAGAGCATAACGATAATATCTCTACCCAAAAAGTTTTGATCATTCATTAGATTTTGTCTGAATTGGGATTTGCAGGATTTAAAGATTATCGGATTTGCGAATTATATAAGAAGATCTATACAAACAATTTCTCTGCAACTAATGCTGATTCCGGCTTTCCCACATCTACAAATTTATCGGTAGCATCATGCGGATAGCCAAGTATTACATGGTCTGTAGCCAGATCAAGATATGTTTCTGTCAGAGAAAATTTGCCCGTTTGACGAATTAAAGAAAATATTTCCGGCTGAAAAACAACTACGCAACTATATGCTTTTTCATGTAAAGCTCTTTTAGCAACCGATATTTTTTCATCTCCCGTTTTTACATTCCTCCATCCGCACAAACGATCCTCGTCATCAAATAAAAAATACCTTGATGTTGTTCTGTCACTTACACCAAAAGAAATCAGCGGTTTATGTTGCCGGTGATATGCGAGTAGTTTATTAATATCAAGATTGGTTAAAATATCTACGTTTAAGGTAATAAATGGCTCGTTACCGGCTAACAGATCTTTTGCATGTAACAATCCTCCTCCCGTTTCTAATACTTCTTTTGTTTCATCGCTGATAACAATATTGCTTCCCCAACCTTTATTTTGTTTAACTGCATCGATGATCTGATCTGCAAAATGATGTACGTTCACCACAACATCTGTAATACCATATTGTTGCAGGTATTCAATATTTCTTTGCAATAATGATTTACCGTTTACAATAGCCAGTGCCTTGGGATGCTTATCCGTCCAGGGTTTAAACCTTGTACCCAATCCTGCTGCAAAGATCATTGCCTTCATCGGTTATTGTTTAATTTTTTACTTCGTGGATATTCTGCTCTAAATGATTGAGTTCAATTTTTACATTGTACTTATTCCTTAAATGTCTTGCTACAGCATCGGCCGCGTAAACACTTCTATGTCTGCCGCCGGTACAACCAAAGTTTATCATCAAGCTATCAAAATCTCTTTCAATATAATTTTCAACTGCTATATCTACAATATTATAAACACTATTTAAGAATTCCGGCATTTCTGTCTGCTGTTCTAAATAATCTTTCACTGCTTTATCGCGCCCCGTTTGTTTTTTATATTCTTCTATCCTGCCGGGATTTAAAATACTCCGGCAATCAAATACAAAACCACCGCCATTATCCGTTTCATCTTTTGGATAGCCGGTTACTTTATAAGAAAAGCTATTGATCTTAACTACCAAAGGCGTTGTAGCTGTAGCCTTTATATTTTCAAAACGATCGATCACTTCATCTGCAGTCATCAATTTCAATAACCGCTCAAATTCAGGTAAACTAAGTCCTACCTGCTTGTTAGCAATAAACCATTGAATATTTTTTAATGCCAATGGGATGCTAGTCAGGAAATGCGCCTTACGTTCAAACAATCCTCTAAAACCATACGCACCTAAAACCTGCAATAATCTTATTAATACATACCCATTATACTGACTTTCAAATTGAATTTTATCAATTGGTTTTGCCAGCACATCTTCTACACAAGTCATGTAATATTGCAGTAACCCATTTTTCCATTCATCACTTAGCTCAGCCTTTGCCTGCCACAATAAAGAGGCTACATCATATTGTAGCGCACCTTTCATCCCTCCCTGGTAATCGATAAAGTGAACGGCATGACCCTTTACCATTATATTCCTGCTTTGAAAATCACGAAACATAAAATATTTATGATCTACATGAGACAGGTATGTACTAAAGGCATCAAAATCGTCGATCAACTTTTCTTTATCGTAAGGGATTTTTAACGTATCAAGAAAGTAATATTTAAAATAAAGAAGGTCGCTAACAATTGCTTGCTTACCAAATTCTTTACTGGTAATGGTTTTATCATAATCTAAACCTTCATCGCCTTTGATTTGTAATTGTGCAAGAGAACGCAATGTTTGCTTAAAAAGATTGTATAGCTTATCATTATGGCCATTCTTTTCCAATTCATTTAGTAATGAGGTATCGCCAAAATCTTCTTGTATATAAATGGTATGATCCGCATTGATAGCAAATACTTCAGGTACCGGATTACCACTTTGTTTAAAGTGTTTGCTAAAATATAGAAAGGTATCGTTCTCTTTAATATTAGTATTATATGTAGCAATGTAAGAAGCTGCACCCGTTAAAATTCGAAAGTAAATTCTATCACTGCCACTTTGTGGAATTTTATCAATACTGATAATAGCATCTTTACTAAATGATTGAAACAGCCTTTTTATATCCTCCACAACTATTTGCATGTATTTGTTATTATCAGTAAAAATAACAAATCACACGGATAAAATGCGAATCCCAAAAAATCAAAAACCCAAATCCAATTAGTTATATCTTGACCTCAAACAAGGCATAACTAATAATAGATTCGGGTTCCCGACTATTGTATCTCGTGGTTCTTATTGCAAATTTTAATCCTGCAGCTCTTCACAATAATATCCTGCATTAAAAAGTATCTTTTCTACTTCAGTAACTTCTACTCCATTGCTTTCTATACGCAAAATATGATCACAATCCTGCAGGTCTACGTTCCATTTCTGGATATGAGGATGAATATCTAAATAAGATTCAATATCCTTCACCCTGTTATCCGTAAGATTAGTTTTAAAAACAAGTACTTCCATAAAAGTTGGTTTTGATATTGTAAAATAGCCCTTATCCGACGTTGATATCTTTACTATCTTTCTCCTCTTCACCCATTCCCCATCCTCTTCCACCACAACGATTTTTCCAGGTGGCTCTTATTTTTTCTCTTTCTTCCGGTGTCATATTTTGGAATTTTTCTCTCATTTTCATTTGCCACATACCACGAGGGCCACCTCCACATCTACCGCCTCTTGGCCCACCGCCAAATAATATTTTACTTAATAATAAAATACCTAAAGCCTGGATAAATGTAATGGCTTTAACGCCTAACACTGCAGGCAAAATAGCATTCCACAACCCCATCACGATGAAGCCAAAGGCTACCAGCGCAATGCAAGCGAAGCACGCTATCATTATTATTTTTCTGAATTTATACTTTTTCATTTTTGTAATTTTTTATACGTTTAATAATTTAATAATTCATTTCTTAATACACTAAGCCTTTCTCTTAAATGCAATACAGCATACCTTTTACGGCTAATTAATGTGGCCACACTAACACCTGTTTCTTCTGCAATATCTTTAAAAGGAACACCTTCCATTTCGTTCAGCACAAACACATCGCGTTGTTCTGCAGGGAGTTCATCCAGCGCCAGCTGCAATTCATCCCAAAATAAATTTCTGATATAACTTGTTTCCGGTGTATCATCCGTAGCAAGCATAATTTCCTTCCAGTCAAAAGCATCTTCATCTGAACGCACCGGTTGCAGATCTTCGATCAATGGCAATTTTTGTTTACGATAGCTATCGGTAATTTTATTGCGTGCTACTTTATATAACCAACCAGTTACCTGCGTTATCGGCTCCTGATTATCTGCAAACTGATAAAAAACATCCTGCAAAATATCCTCCGCATCTTCATTAGTGGCAACCCGCTGTTTAATAAACCCAAGCAATTGTCTGCTATAAGCCTTTATTGTGCCGGTTATATTATTATTGCGTTCTGCGCTCATTATAGTTGGTATGGTCAGTGCGTCCTCCATGTATGTAGGTAGACGAATCAAGGAAGATAATGTTTTAAATATCCGAATATTTTTTCAGAAGTACAGTAATTACAGAAGCAAATGGCAACAAAAAAGCCGCTCTGGTATAGAGCGGCTATATTATTTAAGAAATTAATTAAAATTGAAAATCATGAAAAGCGCCATGGTCATATGAATAAGATGCAGTAGCATCACAATCTCCATTACCAAAATCGATCAATACACTATGCGACGTATTATTAATGCCAATCACTAACTGGCCTTTATCGATATAAGGACAACTAGCCTTTTTTTCCAATGGCGTTATCGGCAGGATGGTTGAAGTAGCAGATACTCCGTCAGAATTAGTGATCCTGCGAGAGCCTGTTATAGAATATACATTGTTGTACAGATCAAAATCTCCAAATCCTGCTGTTTGAATTACACCTATTGAACCGAAATGGTGCCAGTATGCGCCGCCCGGAGCAGTTACAGTCCCGCTATCAACCCTTGTCCAGGCTAATGTATCATGATGACTTTGATTGGTCCAGACAATAGTTCCTTCTTTTTGATAACCCGCAACTACGTAATTATTGAATGTCAAAGTATCTACGCTTCCTGCTTTATAAAAAGAATCAGAAAGTACTACGATGATCTTACCAGATCTTACAATACCGTCCTGAGAAGTCGTTCCTGTTCCAAAATCTATAGTAACAGTTTTAGGAAATACAGTGCCATTGATTGTGATAACAGCATTGTAATATGGCGCAGGCCGCGATGCGCCTAAAGTTGTTGTGTCATTTACTGTTTGTGCAAATACATTATTGGCATCTTCATTAAGATTATCAGAGATCGTAGACTGAGTAGTTACCTTAAGTGTTGAACCATCTGCAATACCACCATTTGCGTCTGTTGTTTTTTTACAAGCTGTAAAGCTAAGAGCAAATACAGTGAGTGCCAATGCAATTACGAGGTTTATTTTTTTCATACGTTAAGTTTTAATCGTTTATTTAATACAATTTATGGATTTCAAGTGAGTAAATATGAGTATCTGCCACACTTTAATTACGATTTGATTGCGTTTTAAATTAATTTGCAATATGTTCTATTCGGTTAAAACACCCTGGTGGTTAAAATTATTATACAAAGACTGCATTTGGGATATAAAAGGTACAGAAAAAGTTATTTATTTAACTTTTGATGATGGGCCTCACCCTGCCATTACCCCATTTGTATTAGATGAATTAAAAAAATATAATGCGAAGGCTACTTTTTTTTGCATTGGTAAAAATGTTGTAGCACATAATGAAGTTTGTAGAAGAATAACTACCGAAGATCACACGATTGGTAACCATACACACAATCATTTAAATGGCTGGAAAACAAAAGATGCTATTTATTTACAAAACATTACAGAAGCAGCAAAGCACATTGATTCCAAATTATTTCGCCCGCCTTATGGTAAAATAAAACAATCCCAATTGAAGCAATTGAGTACCCTTTCATTCAACATGAAGGCAATCATGTGGTCAGTTTTAAGTGGTGATTTTGACCGAAAACTATCTCCTGAAAAATGCTTGCAACATGTTATAAAAAATACTAAAAGTGGCTCTATTGTTGTATTTCATGATAGTGAAAAAGCATTTGAAAGGTTAGAGTACGCGTTACCGAGAGTGTTGAAATATTTTTCAGAAAAGGGATACAGGTTTGGAAAAATTGAGCAAGTTTAGTAGTACGCTGAATTCTGAATTTTGCTTGCCTTCCTTAAAAAAAATTGGGCCTGAGGTAGAAACCTCGGCCCGTTTTTAATCCGTACCCTATGAAAACTGGAACAAATTTACATTGTTCTTTTTATAAAGCAATTTTTTTTTATAAAAAGATTTTAATTGTAAAAAATATTGATCGATAATTTGCGCAATGATACAAAGCAGGACTGTATAGGCTTGTATACTTTTATTGTTTAAACAACGAAAATGTTATACATTTTGTAATAAATTATTTATGAAATTAATAGATACACATTGTCATCTTTATTCGGAAGAATTCAAAACAGACATAGATATTGTTATACAAAGAGCAGAAAGTGAAGGCGTTGAACGCTTTTATTTACCGGCTATTGACAGTAAATCTCTGGAAGCAATGTTGGCTATAAGTAAAAAATATCCTGCTAAATGTATACCCATGATGGGCCTTCACCCTTGCTATGTAAAAGAAGATTATATACAAGAAATAGAAATTGTTAAAAATTGGTTAGCAAAAGAAAAATTTGCGGCCGTGGGTGAGATCGGTTTGGATTTTCATTGGGATAAAACTTTTATTGATCAGCAATATGAAGCATTTCGAATGCAAATAGAATTATCGCTACAATACAATCTTCCGGTAATATTACATACCAGAGATGCCATGCAGGAAACGATCAATGTAGTAAAAGAATATGTACCAAAAGGTATAAAAGGAATTTTTCATTGCTTTGGAGGATCTTACGAAGAAGCAATGGAAATCATTAATGCCGGTTTTTATTTAGGAATTGGTGGCGTGCTTACTTATAAAAAATCAGGCTTAAGTGAAGTACTCGAAAAAATAGATCTTCGGCACCTGGTTCTTGAAACAGATGCTCCTTATTTATCTCCGGTACCTTTTAGGGGCAAAAGAAATGAAAGCTGTTATTTAAAATACATTGCCGCTAAGCTTGCCGAGGTAAAAAATACCTCTATAGAAGACGTTGCTCTCATTACGAGTGCTAATGCCGAAAAAATATTCGCCTTCTAAATATTGAAACAGTATTTTTGCCATCCTAAAAAAGGAGACTTGTCCGAGTGGTTGAAGGAGCACGCCTGGAAAGTGTGTATACGGGAAACTGTATCAAGGGTTCGAATCCCTTAGTCTCCGCCCATTCTAAAGCTAATTTCATCAAAAATCTTAAAATCCGCTCCAATAGCGGATTTTGTCATTTATAACCCTCAAAATTCATCATATTGCCCCATAATTATCTGTCCTAATCGTTGTCTTTTCACTTCTAAAAAAATAGACAACGATTTAGCCATAATTCTTTGATTTTTAGCCTATTATTGTCTAAATTGAAACTACGAAAAACACTAAATCGTTGTCCATGAATCACACAATTATAAGCCGAAACACTTTTTCAATCTTATTTTTTATCCATACTAGCAAAATCAATAAGAACGGAGAATACCCCATATATTGCCGGGTTACTGTGCAGGGAAAATCAAGAGAGTTCTCAACCCAAATTTGGACTCAACGTAGCAAATGGCAGCCATCGCCTACTGCTAAGATATTTGGCACTAATGAGGCATCTAAAACGGCTAATTATGCACTAAATTCCATTAGGACGAACCTTTCAAATATAAGAGCCGATTTACAATGTCAGGGTAAGCCGATAACATCACAAATTGTTGTAGATATCCATCTTGGCAAATCCGAAAAAAGATACACCTTGATAGAATTACATAATTATTTTAATGAGCAGTATGTTAAACCGCTAATAGAAATAGATTATGCGGGTGGTACTTATTCAAGATATAAGACATCGTTAGAGCACGTAAAAGAGTTTATGGCTCATAAATATAAGATCAATGATATACTCCTTAACGATTTAAGCTATTCCTTTGCAACTGATTATGAATTTTATTTAAAAAAGGAAAAAAGCTGCGCCCACAACACTACTATTAAATACATCAAAAATCTAAAGGCTGTAATTAACTATGCTGTAGGGCAAGAATGGATCAAAAATAATCCTTTAGAACGTTACAAAGGAAAATTACAACGTGTTGAGAAAGAATTCTTAACCCAAGAGGAACTTTCTGTCATTGAAACCAAAGAATTAGGAAATGAAAGACTTAATGAAGTGAGAGATGTCTTCGTTCTTTGCTGTTATACAGGTTTGGCATATTCAGATTCTGCAAAGCTTAGTAAAAAAAATATAGTGGTTGGAATAAAAGGTGGCAAACAAATCAGTATCAAACGTACAAAAACAGATACTCTTGCAAATATTCCTTTATTGCCTAAAGCGTTAGAAATAATTGAAAAATATAAAGACAATGAGTTTTGCTTATACAACGACAGACTACTTCCGATAAAGAGTAATCAAAAACAAAATGCTTACCTAAAAGAAATAGCTACTATATGTGGTTGCTCTAAAAAATTAACTACACATACTGCCAGACATACTTTCGCTACTTTAATGCTAACAAAGGGGGTAACTATTGAAACAGTTAGCTCCGTACTTGGACATACTAATATAAAAACCACACAAATCTATGGTAAGATCATTCAAGAGAAAGTAAATGATGAAATGAGTAAGGTCAGAGAACAACTCAAGGCGATTTAAAAAAATACTAAACTTCTCTTTCCTTACATGAAATACACACTTTCTTTTTCACTACACTTTGTCCATATTTGCTCATTACCTTAATATTATACGAGTGAGTATATTCATCCAACGTTAACCCATCCTCATCAATTATTTTCCCGCACCATCCACACCTATAAACTATACTTTCCTCGACAAAATGTTTAATTTCTTTTTTAGGTACCCCATCTTTTTCCAAAATGCTTGGTGAATATTTATTTTTCTCCACTTTAATAGCATCAATTGTTGTTTGTATATATTCTCTAAATTTGTCAGCAGACATTTTATTATGTCTACCATCATACGTTTCTGTTATCAAATTATATGATGACCGCTTACAAAAAATAACAAAACACCCTCTAAACCATCTCGTTACTTGCCTTGAAAATGATGTAATTAGATAATCGCTTTCATAATTATAATAATATTCAAGAATGTCATTCGGATAATAATTACCCGGTGATAATTCACTTACTCTTTCTCTTCCTTCTTTTTCCTCATATTCTATTTTCCCCTCTTCATCCGAATTTAATTTTGTTGCATCTAGATTATCTAACTCTAAACGAAAATAATTCCATTCGGGATCATAATTAAAAGATTCGAATAATAACCTCTTCGGCTTTGCAATCGAAAGGATACTTGTTTTAAAATCCAATTCGATACACCCTTGTTCATTAGAAATTCTTACTTCATGTAAATCTAAGCCGCCGCCGTTAGGGAAAAAAAGATGGTTTAAATTATCAAATGAACAAACTACATTTAAAACCTTTATAATATCATTAATATCCTCAAAAATAACTCGTGTTGGTAGTACAGCAGGAAAAAGTTTTGTTTGAATTTCAAACCATTGCTGCTGTATCCTATCGTGAAAATGTTCAGATAGTTTTTTCCATTTTTCCAATTCAGAAATAAATTCCTCTATTGACAATCGCTTATCTGGATCATTATCAGTACAGGCAATTAAAAGGTTATCAATTGGTGATGTATAACTTCCTGGATAGCTTTTTTTTAAATCAATTATAGAATCTACAGAATATTGCCCATCGAAACCTTTAGTTTTATTAGTTAAGTATATCCATAAAGTTTTGGCTAAAGAATATATGTCTGCTTTTGCTCCATTAGCTGCCGAAGACTCTCTTCGCATTTCAGGAGCAATAGTCCATTTTGCACCTATCTCTTCATTTTTTTGTGAAATATCGTTTTTATCGGGAAAATCCACTAACCCAAAATCTGCTATACAATACTTAGAATTATAGTATAAAATATTAGCAGGTTTTATATCCCTATGATAAATTTCTCTCTTATGTAATTGTTTAAGTGTTCTTGCTACTTCAATTATAGCATCAATCTTTTCTTCAATCGCTTTACCCAGTAATTTAGTATCGGACTTTTCAGCCAAAGGCATTACAAAAAATGGAACTTCTTTATTAATATCTTCCGGAAAATATTTATCGATAATTGGAACTATTCCTTCTATATCAGAACTTTTATCAACTGCATTAACTTCGTCAATAAATCTTAAATAAGATTTAGCGTTAACTTTCTTCAAAAGTTTAATGGCTCTAATATTTTTGTTTGAATCTTGACATTGCCAAACCTCTCCATTCCCTCCTACACCCAAAGGCAACATTAGTATCCAACACCCAAATTTTTGTTCTTTTTTAAAAATTTGCTTCACAGGGAGTTCTTAATTAATATCATTAGGATTAAGCTGTTTTAAAATAGAAAATAACTTCTTAAAGTAGTCATCTATCATATCAAGATAATCCAATACAAATCTTTTGTCCTTAATATAAAAATCTCCATTCTCCCTGTTTATTTCTATTTGTGTTATACTACTAATTAAACTATAGTTCTTTTGATTAATCAATGGAAGAAATTCTTCTTCAAACAAATTAGCTCCATTATGCACAATCACATTTCTTATCTTTCTATATTTATCTAGATTAGCCCAAATAGTATCTAATGATGTAAAATCAAGTCCCGTAGCCCAATAAATATCGTTTCGTAGGTTTTCGGCAAAACTTAAACCTCTTGTGTGTGTATATACTCTTTGCTTAATAACTAAATATTGATTTATATATCTTGAAATACTTTTAATCCTATTTTCAAAAAAAGAATATGAAATTAGAAGACTTCCATTATTCGCAAGCTCGATATACCGTGTACTATACATTTCATATTCACTCGAAAAGTGATCATAAATATCAGCACCCGCTTCTGGAGTTTTGCTCGTTAAATCTTCCAATCGATTTTTAATCTTTTGAAATTGAGAATTAGAATATTCATTAATATCATTACAATATTCTTTATAAACAGATATATCTCCATCTATCAAACTTCTTTCGAAGTCTAGCATAAAAATTAATATTTTCATTTTAGATTTTGCTTTATAATTAGGACAGCAGAGAAATAATGCTGAAAAGAATTACATAATATTTTATCTCAGAAATTTAATTATTATTCAAAAGAAGGTTGACCTTGTCTTGAAAAATAATTTGAAAATCGTGAAATGATATCTTTCCTAAATGGGTTAGTAATCACACATTCAATTTCAAACTTGTTTTTATCACTAATTTCTTTTATTGGAATACTCACTATATGCTGAAAGTTAATGAACCCACCTTTGAAAAGAATTGTCTCTGGTAGAAAATGATATTTTAGGTCAAGATTATTCTTTTTTAATTCATTCACATGCTCAGGGGTACGACCATTTACGACATCATTATAGGTATAAATACATGCAACAGTTACAAACTTTGCTTTCGGTTTAGTTCTATACACATCCGTAGCTAAATCACAAGCTGGAGTTAAAATTATTCCGAAATTCGTGGTATCCTTAAATTTTATAATGTCACCGGTAAAAATCTTTTCTTTAACCGGAGGTTTAATATAAAATTCCAAACTATAGACCGGCTCAAGATTGTTATCCATAGTAATTTCAAGATATTCAAGTATGTGTGATGAGATATACCGAAGCAATACTTTTTCCCCATTCCAATCAGGATTTTCTTTTTTATTTTTTACAAATTCAGGAAGCACTTCAGAAATATGCTTCCAAAAGATATTATTTATATTCGTCTCAATTAATCCTTTATTATTTAACACTCCAGTAATACCTGTAGAATATATATCACTAAACTCAGATAAAATATCCTCATAATCTTCATCTCCACGATTTTTGCATTTGAATAAATAATTTTCAGCTTGTAATAAAGGATCTAAATCTCCTAAATGACCTGAGATCACTCTAACGGGAAAACGTAATTTAGATTTAATCTCTTTTAAAATTTCATTGCCTAAACCAATGACATCATTTTGCTCTAAACGTAAGTCAACTATTGCGCCATCATAAGAATTACTTCGTAATTTTTCCAATCCTTGCTGCAAGCTAGTAGCCTCATCTAATACTATTGGATTCCCTCCTTTTTTGTTATAAATTTCAATCGCATCTCTTAGCAACTTTATTTGAGGTGCTTCATTTTCTACAATAAGTAAGTTTATGTTCATAGGGGATTATTTACCTAATTCTATAATAAAATTTGCTCCAGTGCTGCTGCTAACTGCTTCTATTTTACTTTTATTTCTTTCCAAGGATTCTCCTGCTATGGATAACCCTAAACCTGTACCGTCTTCTTTAGTAGAAAAACCCGGATCGAAAATATCCTGACTTTGAATGTCTACATCATTAATTCCAACTCCTGTATCACGATAATCTATAATAATTTTATCTTCCTTATTAACGATATTAATAGTTATAGCTTTTACAATACTATTTGACATCCAATAAATACTATTTTCGATTAGATTGGCAAACGCAATTTGAAAATCAATTTCCCATCCTTTAAAAATGGTATCTACGTCTCCGTTTATGGAATAAATAATATTTTTTTCAAATAGTTCATATTCAAACAATTTAAAAGAATCATTAATAGGCTTTAAAACTAAAAAGTCTTTAGGTGCTAATCGTTTATTATTAGCTAAGGGTTCCAATTTTTTAAAAATACTAATAAATATCTCCGCTTGATGCTTATTATCATTTAATCTGTCTAATATTTTGTCATATAAATTTTGTAATTCTATATTTTTAAAAGTTGTGGTTCCTTCAAAAATTGAAATAAACTCTTTACTCCATTCAGTTATAAACTTAGGATGTTGTTTTAGCGCATTTAAAGGTTTTCTACCTTCATGGAAAACAACTGTCATAATTTTTCCTAATGTTACCTGCCCTTGATATTTTGCGATAGTTTTCCTTATTTCCTCAAGCTGTTCACCTTTTTCTTTAGCTTCAATTTCAATTACATTTTTCACTTGTTGTGTAACTGACGCTGGTATATTTGCAGCAGATAAAATCGACGTAATCTTACTGTCTAATTTTGTAAAGTTTGCAGCATCGCTTATTTGCTCGGTGATTGTTTTGGCAGCTTTACCATTTTTACTATGCTCTTTACGATACTTATACCTTATAGGCTCTAGCTCGCTTAAACAAGCTAGAACAATTGCTCTTAAACCTTCATAGTATTCGTCTTCCTTGAAACCTTCTCTAGTCGCTTTTTCTTCAAGATGTGATTCATCTTCCTGAAGCACAGTTACAAAACCAGCTACCTGATTGGAACTTAGCCGCATTGTTGGATTATTGTATCTTCTCTCATTTAACCCAAGCCAATCAACTTTTTTATCTCCATATGGTCTTACTCTAAAGCCTTCTCGGATTACAGCAATCCCTGGTAATTCTTTTAATTGTTTTCTCGCTTCATTTATACTAATAGGAGAATTATCGTTGATTGACAATTCTTCATCTAAATCAAATGACCTAATATCAATATCTACTAAACTTGTAAATTTTTCTCCATCTTCCAATATAATTCTCTTTTCAATCTTAACGGGTGGAATGTTAGCGCCTCTTTTATTTTCAATAGTAAATTTTGCAACTAGTACATCTTTATTATCCTTATTAGTCTCCACAAAATCTACTATTCCATAAATTCTATAATGATAATATTCCAAAATAGGAAGAGGCTTAATCTGTTCTGAATAGGAAGAATATTTCTCGCTATTTTCTTTTTCAATTTCAACAAAAATTTGAAAGTCATTATCTATTTCATCAAAGGGAGATAAAAGTCTTTTAAGAGATGTTATAAGTTCACCTAACTCTGCATCTGACCAAATTTTTTCGCTATTTATATTAAGAAGTGTACCTGAATTATTAATCGATTTGTAGCTTTCAATTAAAATATCGACATCTTCGAGATACTTTTTATCTGACGAGAAATCATACCAATCAAGTAATAACTCTGTTGTAATTGAAGTTTCACAGTCGGTGGTTTTCATCAATAGATCATTACCAAGAATTGAAGCAGCATATCTTCCAATCCCTTTTCTTCCTTGGAGTGGCCTTTTTTTAAACTTGCTTTTTTTTAGTCGCAATTTATCTTGGACAGAGGGAACCATCCATTTTTCAGTAACTGTCTCAAAACTCATTCCATGCCCATCGTCACTAATCGATATTTTAGCTGTATTACCTTTAAAAATTAATTTAATAAAAACATTTTCGGCATCAGCATCATATGAGTTTTTAACTAATTCAAGTATTGCTGTATAAGAGTCTTTAATAATACCTTTCCCTACAGTTAATATATGATTTGCTGCGGGCTTGATATAATAATAACCTGAATTTATAATTTCCTTTTCTTCTAGCATAATGCCTTTTTTATAGTTTTGGCAATTTCAAATGCCATTAATGGTGGTACTGCGTTACCAATTTGTTTGAATGCAGCAGTCCTATTTCTTCCTTCCTTAACCCCTTCGAAATAAAAGTTATCTGCAAAAGATTGTAATCTAGCTGCTTCTCTTACTGTTATAGATCTATTTTGTTCTATATCTGGATGTATATAATAATGCCCATCTTTCGCAATGTGAGCCACGACTGTTTGGGAATAATTTAAATTATCCGCTACTACTTTAAATCTATCAAAAAAGGATTCAACGTTTTTATGTGTTTTAAGCCGTTTAGGAAGATCTTTATAATTTAGCCTTTCTTTTTCTTTCCAACTTTCTATAGCTATACGGTAAATCTCTTTATCTTGTTCAGTGTGAGGCCTGCTAATATGTTGTGTAAGAATATCTATTCCATTTCTTATCTCTGATTCTTGTAGATATTTATTTGTTGCAGAAGCATAATTACAATATTTATCTATCCCTTCACCAGCGTTTATTTTTGGTAAATCGTTAAAGATTGATTCAACCAAATACTTTGTTCCGCTCTTTAATTTAAAATCGGGTATTATTAAATTCAACTCCTTTTTATATCCAATAAGAATAACTCGTCTTCTATTTTGCAATACGCCAAAATCATTAGCATTAAAAATAAAATCAGTTACTTCATATCCTAGCTTGTTGAATGTCTCTACCATTTTTTTAAAGTAATTTCCTTCTCCTGCAGACCGCAAGCCTAAAACATTTTCAAATACAAATACTTTCGGACTATATCTCTTCAAAAACTTGGCATATTGCAAATACAAATGATTACGAGGATCACTTTTCATACCATCGTCGCTTCTGGCTCTACCAACTAATGAATATGCTTGGCATGGAGGACCTCCTATAATTAAGTCGACGTCTTTATTTTGAAGCTGTATATCTATCTTATTAAATATCTCTTTATTATTTTCATCTCCTAAGGCTAAATTAATTACACTATCCATTTCTTCCTTTGGAATCAAAGAATAAAGTTCATTCCTATCAATCTCTCCTTTTAAATAGGTAAGATAATCCTTAGATTTTTTCCCTTTTAAATGATGATAGGCCGCCCTTGTCTTAAGTGTATAGCAAGCAGCTTCATCCATTTCAACATGTGCAATAGGATTAAAACCCGCTTTAATAAAGCCTTCAGATAGCCCACCTGCGCCCGCAAAAAGATCTATATAATTCATTGTTAGGATTCTAAATAGGATTTAACGGTATCGAAATTATTCAAACTGACGTATTTTTTTAACAACGGCTCTTAAAGTAGAATCAACATTTATTTTTTTTAATTCGCATTCAAAAATTATTACAATATTCCAATTATTGGCTTTTAATTTTTTTATATTTTCAGAGTCCAATTCTTTATTTCTATTGATTTTATTTAACCACCATTCTGTTTTGGTTTTTGGCACAACAAAATATTTACATCCATCATGCCCATGCCAAAAACATCCATGAACGAATATGATCGTTTTATATTTAGGCAATACTATATCAGGCTTACCTGGCAAATCCTTACGATGTAATCTGAATCTAAATCCTTGCGCAAACAAATATTTACGAACGGTTATTTCCGGTTTTGTGTTCTTAGCCCGGATTTGACTCATATTATAGCTTCGGGTAGCTTTTGAATGTACATCAGCCATACTATTCAAATATATACAATTAAAGAATACGTAAAGGCAGTATTATAGTTTGATCTTAATATTTAGCAAAGCGATCAAACATTTCCCTTATCTTCTCATAAGTTGTTTCGGGACGTATATATTTTATCTTTCTTTTATATGCACGTCTTCTGGTTGGCTGGTAAGAAAAAAATTCTCCTGGATATGGTTCTTCTTCAGTACCTACGTGACGAAGGAATACATTAAGAATGCTCTTTTTCTTTCTTTTTGGATGTACGATATATTGCCATCCTTTTAAATATAAGCCTCTATATCGCTTAATAATCTTTTCTGGAATCCCTGTACACTTTGATAAAAATGGCACTTCAAAACCTTCTATAATCAAATGAAGTAACATACGTATGTTTTGCTTTTTTATAGAACTTTCGTCAGGCAAGATTATAAATGTTTTTTTACATTTTCTACACTTATAACGTTGATTACTTCTTCTATCAAATCCATTTTTAACGGAGTTGCTTCCACAATATTTGCAAATCATTCTATAAAGTTTTATACCGGTTTGGATAATCTTCAAGAAGAGAATAATGATCCAGAAGAGACAAATAACCTTCAAAACTTTCTGTTTTTTCAGGATGTGCGATTTCCTTTAGTCTTTTTAAATATAAATCTCTAAATCGCTTAATATTTTTAGACGGGAACCCTGTCCATTCAGAGATTTCTGACACTTTAGCACCTGCTATAAATAAATGAAGGCACGCACGTATATCTGCATTTTCCAACCCTTCTTCAGTAAATGTTTTTTTACATCTTTTACATTTATAACGTTGATTTTGTCTTCTATCAAATCCATTTTTAACAGATTTTTTGTATCGACAATATTTACACTCCATTGTATGAAAATTAAGTATTGTTAATAGTTAATATCACACAAAAGTAAAATTTGTGTTGATATCAAAAAAAATATTCTGTTATAACTCTTATCCACAGAATGTTACATCCCGTATTCTTTAAATACATAATTACTGAAAAAGTTACGTTTTTTTATTGTTATGATCGTACTAATCTTGCTCCATAACATTTATGATTTATGAATTCAAATGAACTAGTTACCAAAGCCGACATTGCTGAATTAAAAAAAGCGATAATAGAAGAGTTGCATGCTTCATTAGGCAATGTCAAAAAAGAAAATGAATATCTGAGGTCTGCTGATGTAAGAAAGATGCTCAATATATCAGACGGGACATTACAACGGCTTCGTATATCTGGAACATTAGATGCAAAAAAGGTAAATGGTATGTGGTTTTACAAATTAAATAACATCAAAAAACTAATGGAAAATGAAATCAAAAATGATGAAGACTAAAAAGGTTACCAAAATGCGGCGCGCTAACATGACTCGCGTAGAAGTACAAGAAGAATTACTCAAAAAACTAAAAAAAAAAAAAGAGTACATAAAAACGGTTAAAGAAGAGAGAGATAAGGAAGAATTATTAAAAAAGAAAAAAAAGGAAAGAGAGAAGTGGGTATTAACTTTTCCTGTAGCAATTTTAGAAGATGAGAGACTTAGTCCGACTGATCGACTTATACTTGCCTTTATAATTGCTCTTGATAATGAAAAAGGATGTTATTCGACAAACAAAAAATTAGCCAAATTAGTAGGTTGTTCTTCAAGTGCGATTAGCAAATCCGTTAGCAAAATGTTCTCAAAAGACTACAAATACATTGTGGCCAACGATGAAAATAAAAACGGCAGAGGAGGATATACGCGTAGGGTAGCACTGCCATTAAAGGCTCATAAATATGACTATGGTCTTTCGGAATTTTCATAGGGGGACTTAGCTAATTCTACCACTACCCCGTTGTTAGAATTACTATCCTGCCATGTTCAAAATGACAACTAATATAGAAGAAGAGATATAATAATAATTAGTGAGAAAGGATATCTAAAAATTATACTTTGCAGAAAGTAGTCCTGCTTTATGAGCACATTAAGTAATATTCATCGATCTAAAAACTCTTATAAAATGCTCATAAAGCAGGACTACTTTCGCAACTTTTTTAATTAATAAGTAAACCCCTCCCATTAAATAGAATGTTCTGAAGGGTTAATATTGTTATTTAGCTTCACTAAAACTGCATTTTTTGGGGAACTAGGTACAAAGACCTATGAGGACTTAAAATCAATTTATTTTGACCTTAAAAATCATTAGTAAAAGTTTAGTATGGCTTAGTAATAAAAAACAGAGGTATTTGGCTACTATTTATTATAATGAATCCACAAAAAATAAAGCTGGTAAAGGATTTTATGACATTTCAGGCTAAAACATATACTTTAATACAGTTCAGCAATCAATTCAGGACTACCAGGTAGTTCTATAGAAAAAGACAAAAAATCACCCTCTTTAAAACAATATTAATAGGATAGAAAAATAGGCTAATTGATACCGAACGATAAAAACCAAATAGAAAGACTGAACAAATAAGGTAAAAGGCGCCCTTTGCAATTCTTATAACATATAGACTACTGTATACATTAAAGAGCCAATAAATTATTCTAAGCTTAATTACCTATGAGTAGTTGAGTTATGTAGGGTGGTTGTAGGTCATAAGAAAATTTTATCAGTTACTAAGGAGATTCTTTTATTTACTTGTTAGCTTCCTCAAAAGCTATTAGATCAATAGCATATAATTATGAAAAATATCGAAATTGAACAAGATTCGTGGTATAAAAAAACATAGTATGTAACATTGAGGTTATGGTAATTTTGACCAATAATTTAACAAAACTTATGAACAGAACAAGACCTGGTGATTTCCACTTATTTGAATGTTATCTCGATCAAACCAGAAAGAATTTTATTGCTATCAATTTAATCACTTTTGCTTATCGATACCTTAAAACTTCTTCTATAATTCAAAAGATAGGCGAGATTGATATTTACTACAATTCAGAAGAAAAAACTCAAGAAGGATTTGCTGAACGTTTTGCCGATATCTTATTTGACTCATCCATAGATAACATAAGGATTAGTATTTGCTTTGAAAACTACTTTAAAGCAAAACTCTTACTAAACGGATTTTTAATTCACAAAATTGATAAGTCTAAACACCCAAAATTATATGATCTGCAAAAAAAGAAACCAATCGACGAAAAAGAAATTATAAAAGATTCTAAATTCCCAGAAAGCTTTAATAAACTAAAAGAATCACTTAAAGATAATACGATTGACTATTCGACCTTATTAACTAATAAAGATTATTATAAATACTTTAATATTTCCGAAAATACTATTGAGTTTCTAAACAGGATAAGACTTGGAAGAAATGAACTACACTTACTTATAAGCGAAAAATTCAGCATTAATAAAGCCTATATCAACTCTTATAAAGCAATTGAAAACATTGCCAACACAGATATTACCATATTGCAAAATACTTTATTAGATGGGCTTGATCCTGAGAGTAAGAGTAGAATACTATTTAAACCAAGCTACTGTTAATGCAAGCTACTGCGAATATTTGTATCAGTGTTATAGATATAATTAAACCAGTTAATGAAGAATAATGTAAATAAAGCATAACCTAATAATAGCTAACCCCTCCAATTAAAACAAAAAATTTGAGACGGATTATCGTTGTTACTCGATTCATTAGTAGCCACAATTTTTGAAGGAATAGGTATATTTACCTAAAACAAGTAATAGCCCATAAAAAATGACACCAGAATTAACTGAACAAGAAAAAAATCGCTTTATTAATGAAGTTAATACATTACAGGAAGCATTGGAAAAGATTTTACACTTTTCCAAAAACAATCTAGTTCTTTTTAATGGTATTGATACTGAAAATTATAGTTACCATTTTCTACAAATATTTATTCGGTTTAGGGTGAATTGCGAAGGACTTATAAATCTTATGCAAGCATTTATTGAAGATTATAGGCTAAAAGTTTGTGTCAATTTATTATTAAGATCAATTTGTTCTGATGTCTTAACTGCGACATACCTTTCGACATTCTATGATATAAACGATCCAGAAAATATTTCTTTAAAGAACGAACTTGACGTTATTTCGGTTGAATATTTAAGATCAGTAAAAAAAATGCTGGAGGAAGATCATGAATTGTCAGAAAAACTTGGAACTAAAACAAACAACACTATCGAAGAAAAAAGAGATTGGTTTAAAAGTGTTGCAAGTGGATTACTTAATGAAGATGACAATTTAAAATCTAGAAATCAACTGCGATCAACTACTCGCAAAGAAGTTAAAGTAGGACTTAAAACTAATGGATCCTTTATTTCAGAAGATGAAAAATTCCAAAGAATTAAGGAAAAAGGCTATTCTCAGTTTGGATGTTCATTTACTAATTTCAAATATTATTCTCAATTTCAACACTTCAGCCCTGTATCTCAAAAAGTAATTGAAAATAAACCCTTTCATGATACTTTCTACATGTCTCAGACATTAGATCAAATGCTTATGACAATAGATTTAATACTTCAGATCGCAAAGTCTCCTAATCAACATTTTAGAAATGAGATTAATACAATAAGAAATAAATTAGCAGAAAAATTTATCGAAGCTTTTTAACAAAACCCTTTGGCTGTTGCTGTTGATACATCATTAAAAAACTTAGGATCGAATTTTTGCCAAGACGGACCAAAATTATAATGCGTTCCATCGTCATTCATATGGTCAGGCCCTTCAAATCTCATAGTAAATAATGTCAATCCTCTAGAATCAAGAAAAGTAATGATATGGTGCCATTGATCTCCAGAATGAGTATGATTTGTCCATACAGTTCCTGAAAATTCAATATTACCATCTGCCCATATTGTTACCGTGCTTCCATCCGCTAAAACACAATCACCTGCAGTCATCTGATTAAAGTTAAACGTCTTCGAAGGAATTTGCGATTTGAAATGAGCATTCAAAGAAAAAGGGGAAAAAGTGAAAAAAAGTGAACTTAGGAAAATGATCGTTTTCATAATTTGAATATTTAGTATTTAATTATTTCAATTAGACTATATCAAAACTGATTACTAGAATACAATGGTCGGATTATCTTCGACATAAACTTACAAAAAAAAATTGATGAACCTAAATTTTTAACACTAAAATGAAATTAAATAGTTTACTTTATTACTTAACTTATTAATTTTCAAGAAGTAGATATATTATAAAAAATCGAGGTTATCCAAATTTTTGCGGTAAGTTCATTAAACAAATACTTTCTTTTAATTATACACTATGGATACTATCGAATTTCATAAGTCAACAACAAAAGAGCTTTTAGCAATTAAAGATCGAGTAAGAAATTTAATCAACCATTGGGGGGAAGACGGAAGATATCAAGAAGCTGTGATCAAAACTATGATCCAAAGATTTTTACCCGAAAGATTCCGCATAGGAAGTGGCTTCATAGTAAGACAAACAAGACTAAGAGGTAATCATGAACCTTCTAAACAAATTGACCTTATTATTTACGACACTTCATACCCCATACTATTTAAAGAAAACGACTTTGTGATTTTAACTGCCGATTCAGTTTTAGGCATTATAGAAGTTAAAGCAAATGCAATAAATCAAGGTTTAAAAGAAATTGTAAGAAAATCAAATGAGAATGGTAGATTCATATTTGAAGCTAAGGCTGACAAAAGTAAGCCGATATTTAATGGCATATTCTCCTATGACTCAAAAGTTAGTAACGTGGCTACAATAGCAAAAGCTATAAAATCGCCTTGGGACGAAATAGACCATCCATATAAACAGAAATTTGTAATTAATCATATTTCTCTTAATCAAAATTGGTTCTACAAGTTTTGGGGGCAAGAATTTATCGCGGATAGACCTCCTCATTTTCTCTATGAAATAAAAGAACTTTCATTCTCATTCTTCATTTCAAATTTGATGGACTGGATAAGCGGGACATCTGTAATTGAAAATAGTAATTTGTGGTTTCCGGTAGACAAATCAATAAGAATAAAAAAGACTTTTTGAAAAATTCTCCATGCTAAGTATTTATATCAATATTTGTCTAATAGTTCATTTAAATCAATGTTTAATCCTTGACAAATTTTCTTTAATGTCAAAATAGTTGGATTAGTTCCACCAGCCTCAATTCTTCTCATGTTAGGTTTTTCAATATCGCAACGATCCCCAAGTTCTACCTGAGTAATGCCTTTTTCCTTGCGAATTTTTATTATCCGCTCTCCCAATTCTTTCAAAAATTGTTTATCAGCTTTATCAACCTTTTCCATGTAATGGAAAACTCCCTTTTTTGTTGATATTATAAGTTATCATATATGATAACTATTGAAAATATTTCTTAAATTTGCTGATCGGTTGACGCTATTATATTTAAATAATATGTAATGTATAAATGATTAATAATAAGGATTATCACAAATAACAATAACAATTAAAAACCCAATTTCTATGAGAAAAATTATCACAATGTCACTTAAAGGTTCGGTTGTATTAATGGCAATTGCCGGATTCATTTCGGTATCTGAAATCTCTTGTCAAAAGGCTTCTGCAAGCCCTACTACCACATTAACTCCACACTACACATTAATTACTAGACAAGTAAATGCTACCAATGTAAATGAAATGGATTTGATGGATTCAATAGGTAATCTTACCCCTATTCCTCTTAGTCCCGACGTGGCCGGCACTTATGTGTATGTTGCTAAATTTAACGCATTAAAAACAGCGATTGTGTACTCTCTAGGAAGTACTTCTACAGCCGTATATACATATACAATTGCTACCGGAGTAACTACTAAGACTGATCTAAGCAGTACTTCTAGTAGTGTGACTGTACAGGATACTGAATAAATAAATTGTAGACTATTGAGTAGCATGTAAGAGCTACTCAATAGTTAAATATCCCATAATAAGTAACACCAACGCAATGGAGACGATAAAGAATAAATACAAATTCTTGAGAAGATTTTTAATTGTACTTATAGTTTTTATCATTCTACTTTTTTTCTTTGCCATTCCTTTTTCCAATAGACTATTATAAAAATGGATTAGACTATTACAACAAGGAAGATTATCCAAGCGCTTTTCGCAACTTTAGTTTAGTAGGACCAGACGACAAGCATTATAAAGATGCGACTGAAAAAATTAAAGAAATTAAACCGATAATAGATAGTTTAAATGCAAGAAAAGTAAATTCAGATAATACAAAACAACCTTCAAGTGAAATTGAAATTAAGAGAGAGAGTTCAAAAGTCGAGAACGGAATTAAAGGATCTATAGGAAAAACATATGATTTAGGAAACCTCGAATACAAAATCGAAAGAGTAAAATTTAAAAAATTTATTGGCGGTTTATTAACCCTAACAAAAGCGGATGGTGAGTTTCTAATTATTTCACTCGTCGTAAGTAATAAAAGTAAAGAACAAATAATTGTAGATAATTCTTTTTTTAAACTAGAAGATGAAAATGGTGATACGTATGATTATTCACCTGATGCAAGCATGACATTAGAACTTACAGGTTTTCCCGGAAAAACATTAATGGGAATGACTATTAATCCCCAGGTATCTAAAACTGCTAAAGTTGTATTTGAAGTTCCTTCAAAAAGTAAGAATTATAAACTTGTTTTTGTTGACCCAACTTCCGATGATAATTTGGAAATTGATATGAAAGAATAATCCAAATGTTGGACGGATCTGAATATGATACAACATAAATTTATTGCGCTCTTAACGACCTAAAAACAGCTAATTAATCTAATACAACTGCTTTATACTGAATTCCTTGTAAGCTGATGCCTGTTGTCCTAATCGTTGTCCATTATAACCTACTAAGCTGTAAATACCTGATTTTCAATAATTTACAAAAACCATACGAATCCCTTAGTCTCCGCAACCATCTATTAATCCTTCAAAGCATGAAGGATTTTTTATTTTTTTAAGAATAAAGATCACCTTCACTACTTTATCTCTTATTTTTTACCGTATGTTCATTTAGTACCCGTTTTATGCACTAATTTAACAAATCCACTTATCCAAATAACTTTATATCAATTAGTTACGTAAAAACTAAGAATTAGCATGGCATAAATGTTGTTACATAGTAAATGGAAAGCTAATTATAATGTTAACTCCTATATATAAAATATGAGCAAGTTTCTTTCGCTTATCCGTTAACAATTTTATTCACCTAAAAAATTAACTACTATGGAACTGGATCACAAAATATTAAAAAACAGTACCGATAAACAACCAATATGGTTGACTTTTATCAGAGTAGTTCTTGGCTTTATTCTTTTCTGGAAAGGCATTGAATTTATTCAAGATTCATCTAGATTAGAGAGTTTATTGCAAAATTCAAGATTTGACATCGTTGATAGAAACATGAGGATGTTAACCTATGTAATACCGTATATCAATTTACTCGGTGGTTTATTTATTGCATCTGGCCTATTAACAAGGTGGACATCATTGATACAAATACCGATATTGATAGGAGCTGTAATATTTTCCAATATGCAGGGAGGTATGCATTTTAGCAATACAGATCTTGTACTATCTATCATAACATTAGTGTTGTTAATAATCTTTGTAATTAAAGGAAGTGGTTACATTTCAGCTGATGAATTTTTTAGAACCTATACTAATGCAGGTACAGAGAGCGGCTATACGCATAATTTCTTCAGATAAATTGCGGAACGGTATAGTAAATAAATAAATTGTAGTAGCTTAGGGTATACTTTAAGCAAAAGGGTATTTTATAAAAAAACAACTATGAAATCAAAAAAAATCATTGCTGCTGTTTTAGTAGGTGCCGCAGTTGGCGCCATTGCAGGTATTTTATTTGCACCGGATAAAGGATCAGCTACAAGAGAAAAAATAAAGGAAGCTGGCGAAGACCTAAAGAATTCTTTTAAAGAAAAAATCAACAGCTTTGTTGATGAGGTTAAAGAAAAATACGAAAGTAATAAAGAAGGTTCTACCACTGCTTAAACAAAATTCACTAAAATATTGTTGATGGAAAATACAAAAGAGGATCTTGAGTTATTATTCGGGAAGACCGCTGATTACGTTGAAACGAAAGTTGATCTATTAAAACTTCAAACTATTGATAAAACAGCAGACGTTGCTTCTACTCTTGTTTTGGTAATGATTGTCGCTTTAATATTTTCGATCGTTTTTTTTATTTTAAATATAGGGATTGCACTTTGGCTGGGTAGCCTATTGGGAAGAACATACTACGGCTTCTTTATTATTGCAGGATTTTATACACTTATCGGCATAATAATTTATTCATTTAAAGGCAAACTTTTTAAAGAAGGACTGAGCAATTTAATTATCAAAAAATTACTCAAATAATTACAGATGGCAATCAACAATCAAACAGAATTAAAGGCAGCAATTGCACAATTACAACAAGTTACCGAAGTAAAAAAACGGATCATGATTGATCAGTTTCATATTACCTATGAAAATTTGCAACCTGTCAATATCATAAAAAAACAATTAAGCAAATTATTAGGATCGGGAGATCTGAGAACAGATGGCACGGATGCCGCTATGGGATTAGGCGCAGGGTTTATTTCTAAAAAAATATACGAAGGATCATCCCCCAATATTTTCAAACAATTTTTAGGATCGGCATTAGAATTTGGCGTTGCAAAGCTAGTCGCTAACAATTCAGACAAAATCAAAGACGTAGCTGCTAATTTTTTAGATAAATTATTCAAACCAAAAGAAAAGTTATAGTATCGTAAGCGAAAAAAACGCCTCAAAAATTAACCAAACCCTTACTCACACAAGCCAACAATCATTTATCTTCGCAGTCAAAATGTCCAAATTTCTCATTATAGGATTAGGTAATATAGGTAACGAGTATGCCAACACGCGTCATAACATTGGGTTTGATGTGGTAAATGCGTTTGTACACAAGCATGGAGGTAGCTTTAAAGTAGATAGATTGGCCTATGTAGCAGAAGTTAAATGGAAGGGTAAGCAATTTGTATGTATTTGTCCCACTACTTTTATGAATTTAAGTGGCCGTGCCTTTAAATATTGGCAAGAAAAGGAAAAAGTTGTCTTAAACAACACTTTAACCATCGTAGACGACCTGGCACTTCCGATAGATAAATTGCGTTTGCGCCCCAACGGTACTGACGCAGGGCATAATGGATTAAAAGATATTCAAAATATTTTAGGAACTGATAAATACCCAAAACTCAGGTTTGGGATCGGGAATAATTACCCAAAGGGAATGCAGGCGGATTTTGTACTAAGCAAATGGTTGAAAAATGAAGAACCGATCGTCAAATTGAAAATAGAAAAATCTGTAGAAGCAATAGAGGCTTTTGCTACAAGCGGTATTGAAAACACGATGAACGAAATAAATAAGCTATCTATCACCGTATAAATACCTGCTTTAATGATTTACAATATTTTTTTATATTACACGTTTCATTTATATTACATTGGCAAACCCCACCGCTTGCTCCCTGACTAACAAAAAGCATTACGATGAAGATAATTTGTATTGGAAGGAATTACCCGGAACATGCCAAAGAACTTGGCAATAAGATTCCAGATGAGCCCGTCATTTTTATGAAACCAAAAAGTGCTTTACAACAAAGCCACATTCCTTTTTATTACCCCGATTTTACGAATGAATTACATTATGAAATAGAACTTGTTTTAAGGATCTGTAAAAACGGAAAATATATCCAGGAAAAACAAGCACCTAATTATTACAATGCCCTTACTGTCGGCATTGATTTTACTGCCCGTGATATTCAAAACGAATTAACGGCAAAAGGTTTACCATGGGAAAAAGCAAAAGCATTTGATAATTCTGCTGCCGTAGGAAAATTTATAGATATTACTCCTGCATTAAATAAAAAGAACATCAATTTTAGTTTGCTTAAAAATAAAGAGCAGGTACAAAAAGGATGTTCGAGTGATATGCTTTTTCATTTTGATACAATTATCGCACACGTATCAAACTACTTTTCTTTAAATATCGGCGACCTTATTTTTACCGGAACCCCTGCTGGTGTTGGCGAATGCGTTGTTGGTGACGAATTAGAAGCATTTATTGAAAACGATAAATTATTACAGCTTGAGATAAAATAATTACACTTTCTTAGACAAGACCTTGTCTAAATATCCTTACTGAACAATCGCCACTACTTCAATCTCTATCAACAGATCTTTGTTGATCAGCTGATTTACCTCTACCATCGTAGCTACGGGTTTTATATTTCTAAAAAACTCACCATGCGCTTTTCCTATCTCTTCCCATTTTGAAATATCAGTTACAAACATTCGTGTTCTTACAACATCACTTAATGAACTATCCAATTGCTGCAAAGCTGCACCTATCTTTTGCAGAATAAATTTAGTCTGAGCATATACATCGTCTTTGCCAATCAATATGTCTCCATCCATAGCTGTTGTGCCGGCCACTTCTATATGATTGCCTACCCTTACTGCACGTGAATAGCCCACTATTTCTTCCCAGGGAGAACCGGAACCAACTTGTTTTTTCATACTTTATTATTTTTATTATTACTTCCATGAGCAGCAACAATGCTTTGCTTGACAACATTACAACATGAACTGCAGCAGCATACGCTATATCAGCATGACTTCGTCATTTGTTAAATTACAAAAAGAAATCAAGTTTAATTTTAAAAAACAAAAAAATCAATTTAGATTCATTCAAATAATTCATTATTTGTCATCATAGCAAACGCAGTGCAAGAAAAATACAGTAACTAACCATGAGTAAATCCTCATCAAACCATACGTCACTCAGCGAGGTTCACCAAAGTATTGATACTACAATACAAAAGAAAATAGGCTGGAAAAGAATATTAACTTTTTTAGGGCCGGCATATTTGGTCAGTGTTGGCTATATGGATCCGGGCAATTGGGCCACAGACCTTCAGGGAGGCAGCAAATTCGGCTACTCGTTAATATGGGTACTATTAATGAGCAATTTAATGGCGCTACTGTTACAAGGCTTATCTGCAAGATTAGGGATAGTACGTGGCAGAGACCTCGCTCAGGCTAACAGGGAAGCCTACCCTAAGTCGATCAATTTTATTTTATACATCCTGGCGGAAATAGCTATTGCAGCTTGCGACCTTGCAGAAGTATTAGGGATGGCGATCGGTATACAATTATTAACAGGCTTGCCGCTGATATGGGGTGTATCTATTACAGTACTCGATACTTTTTTATTGCTTTACCTGCAAAAAATGGGGATGCGCAAAATGGAAGCTTTTATCATTGGCTTAGTTGCAGTGATAGCCACTTCTTTTTTAATAGAAATAATTTTTGCTAAACCTAACGCGGCAGAAGTCGCTATGGGCTTCATTCCACACGCATTAAACGGTGAAGCATTATACATTGCGATCGGTATTATTGGCGCTACTGTGATGCCGCATAATTTATACCTGCATTCCGCATTGGTGCAAACAAGAAAGATCGACCGCACGGATGAAGGCATTAAACAAGCGATAAAATTTAATCGGATTGATAGCAGCATTGCATTGAACGTTGCCTTTTTAGTTAACATGGCTATTTTAGTTTTAGCAGCTGCAGTATTTTTTAAATCAGGCAATTCACAAGTAGCAGAAATAAAAGATGCCTACAAATTATTAGCCCCGCTTTTAGGAAGTAAATTAGCTCCTACACTATTTGCCGTTGCATTAATTGCTGCCGGACAAAGCAGTACCGTTACCGGAACGCTAGCGGGACAAATTGTAATGGAAGGTTATCTTCAACTGCGTATCAATCCTTGGGTAAGGCGCCTGCTGACAAGGATCCTGGCCATTGTACCTGCTTTTGTTGTGATCATTTTATATGGTGAAGAAAAGGTGGATGCATTGCTTATTTTAAGCCAGGTTATTTTGAGTATGCAGTTAGGATTTGCCATTATTCCATTGATACATTTTGTGAGCGATAAAAAAACAATGGGCAAATTTGCCATCAATCCTGTTACTAAAATTTTAGCATGGCTTATCGCTACTGTATTAGTATTCTTAAATATAAAATTGTTAGGCAATAGCGCTGCCGAAATATTTACTGATGGTGCAATATTACCAAAGGTTGCAGTAAGCTTGCTTGCTTTACTATTTGCCACTTTACTTGTTTACATTACCTGCCATCCGCTATTAATAAGAAATAAAAAGCCAGCGTCAATATTGATACATCCTGCTCAGCAACATGAATTGAATAATCTTACTAAACCGGAATTTAAAAATGTTGCTGTAGCATTAGATTTTAGTGAGAATGATGAAAAACTATTATCCTTTGCTATCGGACAAGGGCAAGAGAATACTAATTATATACTGATCCATATCGTAGAAAGTGCCTCTGCAAAATTATTGGGCAACGAAAGTGATGATTACGAAACAAGAAAAGACAAAGAAAGAATTGATCTTTTTGTACATCAATTACGACAAAGAAATTTACAGGCTAAAGCCTATTTAGGATTTGGCAAACGCGCTGATGAAATAGTAAAAATTGTAAAAGAACAAAAAGCCGATATACTTGTAATGGGCGCCCATGGCCACACGGGATTAAAAGACTTTATTTATGGAGAAACAGTTAATACGGTTCGGCATGAATTAAAGATACCCGTACTGATCGTGAATATATAATTTACTTTGAGAAGATGGACGTTAAAATATAGAAGCTAGAAGTACGTAATAACGTACCTGCAATTATTATTAGTAGAGTATAAAATATGGACATTTTATAAGTCGGAATTCAATCTTCTTTCTTCTTATTTCCTATTTCCCCAACTCAGCTAATTCATCATCTATCTTTTTATTCCACTCTTCCTGCTTAGCTTTAATAATACTGTGCTGTGTTTCGCTATCGTATTTATATTGTTCCTGGTCTAATTCTTTTTGAGTATCAGTATATAAATTGCCAATTACTTTCTGGTAATTTTTTTCTGTGATATCTGCAGCTCTTAATCTTTCAATAAACTTCTGGCAATAGATGTAGGTAAGATCAAAATGATGCTGTTCATGAACTAATAAATAGGGTATTTTTTTATCCGGCTTAACCCAGGAATCAGGTTTTGAATAACTGCAGAACACATTTACCACCATTGTTGAACCACCACTACCACCGTGCATTTCAAGATTGAACCCCGAGCCTGAGGATGTTAATGCAGAAAAATCAACACTATTATCGGGCTTTCCCTGAAAGTCATCCCAAACCAATTTCGTTTTACCGTCATAAAAAATGCTCTTCCCATCGGGAGTTCCATTTGATAATATGTAATTGACAACTACTGATATTTTTTGTGCTTGTACAGCACTGAACATGCAAAGAGATAAAACAGCAAACAAAAAGTATTTACGCATAAGAGAGTTTATTATATAGATACGAGTAAGTTAAAAATTAACTATTACAATAATTCATTCCTAATAAACCATTAACAATAAATTATTACTCTTCCGTATAATCAAGGTCTTTATGGAAAGTCTCTTCAGTAAAATAAAGTGCAATTAATGTTATCGTTGTAACAACAATGCCTGTAATAATAGCACTTCGGCTAAGCGGCGTCAATGCATCTTTCGGTGCATTTTTATAGAGATATAAAAACAACATGGTTATCAATGGAAGCGCTCCTCTCACCATATTAGGAATTGTTGTAGCAGCTGTAGCCCTTAAATTAGTACCAAACTGTTCCGCACCCATCGTTACAAAAATAGCCCACAAGCCAGTACTGAACCCCAGTATCGCACTAATAATATACATCGTTGTATCCGAATTATTGTACGGACTAAAAAAGAAAACAAGTGATAAAATAAATAAAGAGTAGAATATCATCAACGCGATCTTTCTGCTTTTAAAATACTGGCTCACAAAACCAATCGTTATTCCTCCTACAGAAAGTCCGCCGTAAGCAAACATAATCGCTTCGCCAGAGTTGATAGTTGTACTACTAAATAACTCTTTACCAAAATGATCGCTTTGATTAATTATGATACCGATTGCGTACCAGGTTGGCAGGCCAATCAATATGGCCAGTATGTATTTTTTAAATCTTTTCGCGTTAGTAAAAAACATAAAAAAGTTTCCTTTAGAAACTCCTGTATCACTTTTTACAGATGTGAACATTCCTGATTCAGCCACTTTGATACGCATGAATAACAACAATATTCCTAACGCTCCGCCGATGATATAACAAATACGCCAGTCTTGCGTAAGCTTGAAAGTATAAAATGCTACGATAGCACCTAACAATCCGATACCCGATACAAAAGAAGTTCCGATACCGCGTTTTTCTTTTGGTAATAATTCGCTTACTAATGTAATTCCTGCACCAAGCTCTCCTGCTAATCCTAAGCCCGCAATAAAACGGCACCAGGCATAACTATCAACACTATGTACATAAGCTGTAAAAAAATTAGCTGCAGAATATAAAATAATCGAGCCGAATAGAACAGATAATCTTCCTTTTTTATCGCCCAACACACCCCAGAAAATACCACCTAATAATAAGCCATACATCTGCCAGTTTAATACGCGCGTGCTATCTGCCAATAAACTATCGGTAGTTGAACCAACTGCCAGCATGCTTGGCTTTTTGACAATAGTAAATAACAACAGATCATATATATCTACGAAGTACCCCAGCGCAGCAACAAATACTGCAATGTTAAAAATAGAAACTGAATTAGATTGAGATTGTTTTTCCATACAACAAATAATGCGTCAAAAATTAAGCGTGTGTCTTTTTACTAAAAAATACTTTTATAATGATCGGGACAGTTGTTACCAACACTATACCGAGTACAATTACTTCAAGGTGCTTCTTCAAATTAAAATGAAAATTCACTTCAAAAAATCTTTGCAAATAATGGCCGCCGAATATCATACTGGTTACCCATGCAATACAACCGATAATATTATAGTAACCGAATTTCTTCTTATCCATATTCACAATACCTGCAATGATCGGTGCAAACGTACGTACAATGGGTACAAATCTTGCGTAGATAATAGCGGCACCGCCATTCTTTTCATAAAATTCGTTGGCCTGTATCAAATATTTTTTCTTAAATAAAAAGCGATCCTGCCAGCCGAACATTGCCGGGCCTATTTGTCTGCCAAATAAATAACCAAGAGAATTTCCTAAAATACCCGCAACAACGATCATCGCCGTTAATATGATAAGATCTAAAAAAGGATGATGCGTTGTAAATCTTTCTACTAATTCATGACTGTAAATACCTGCAACAAATAATAATGAATCGCCCGGAAAAAAGAAGCCGATAAATAATCCTGTCTCTGCAAATATGATCAGCAACAACAGCCAAAGTCCACCGTTAATGATATAAAACATTGGAGTGAGAAGATCCTTGTAGGAAAAATCTTTATATATAATAACAGGCTTAAATTTTTTAAGGTTACTAATAGCAAAAGAACCTGCTACATAGCCGTTTTTTGCAACAGAAAAAGAGTCGATATTTGTAGTAGGAAAAATAACTTCTCCCGAATTATTCGTATAAACAGTATCCGTTTTATTTGAAATAACCATTGCATGATCAATATCCCGTTGATACTGATCATTGACCCTTATAGAAATAGAATCCTGAGCCTTAACACTTAAAGCACAAAAAATAAAAAGCAGGCAATACAATAATTGTTTCATACTCATCTCTTCTAACGTTTTTTGCGCTAATAAATTATTTTAATAATAATATTATCTGATTAGAGACGCAAGATAATATTTAATCATTGTTAACCGTACTTCGGTTACAAAAACAGGGAATGCTTCATAATTAAAAAATTATTGCTTATTTTCCACTATCGTTCTAAACCTACTATGTTATATGAGTTTATTTGTAAAGAAGCCAATTAGCCAATTAATGGCAGATGCTGCTGATTCTGAAAAAGGATTAAAGAGAACATTGACCGCAGGCTCATTGATTGCGTTGGGTATCGGCGCCATTATTGGTGCAGGACTTTTTGTAAGAACTGCGGCGGCGGCGGCGCAAAGTGCGGGACCATCAGTAACATTGGGTTTTTTAGTTGCTGCTTTCGGTTGCGCTTTAGCAGGATTATGCTATGCTGAATTATCATCTTCTATTCCAATTGCAGGAAGTGCCTATACTTATTCTTACGCTACCATGGGCGAACTGGTGGCCTGGATCATTGGATGGGATTTAGTGCTGGAATACGCTGTAGGTGCCGCCACTGTTGGTATTGCGTGGAGTGAATATTTGAATAATTTATTAGTAAAAGTATTACATTGTAAACCTATCCCATACGAATGGTGCCACTCTCCTTTTGAACATACCGATGCAGGTTTACATGGAATAATTAATTTACCTGCACTCGGTATCGTTATACTGCTAAGTTTATTATTAATAAAAGGCACACAGGAATCTGCAGTCGTTAATGGCCTTATCGTTATCGCAAAAGTTGCCATCGTTGTTTTGATCATTGTTATTGGATGGGGTTTTATAAATCCGGCGAATCACACACCTTATATTCCTCCAGCCTCCACTTATGTAGATTCTCAAGGCATCAGTCATAGCTTTGGTGGTTTCTGGGGAATTATCGGAGCTGCCGGAACCGTATTTTTTGCTTTTATTGGATTTGATGCCGTGAGTACCACCGCACAGGAAGCGAAAAATCCTAAACGTGATATGCCCATTGGTATTTTAGGTTCGTTAGCTATTTGTACCATTCTATATGTATTATTTGCACACGTTTTAACAGGAGTCGCAACTGTTCAGGATTTTAGAACATCTGGTAAAGAAGCTTCTGTTGCATATGCGATTGGTAAATACATGACAGGATATGCCTGGTTAGAAAAATTTGTAACAGTCGCCATTCTTGGCGGATTCTCTTCTGTGATATTAGTAATGTTACTCGGGCAATCCCGCGTGTTTTATTCAATGAGTAAAGATGGTTTACTGCCACCGGTGTTTGGTAAAGTGCATCCAAAATATAAAACGCCGTACATGGCTAACTTAATTATTTTGGTCTTAGTAGGATTATTTGCTGCGTTTATTCCGGGTGATGTCGTGGGTGATATGACGAGCATCGGAACTTTATTCGCATTCAGTTTAGTTTGTATCGGTGTAATTATTTTACGCAAAACAGAACCAGATCTTAAAAGAGAATTCAGAACACCATGGGTTCCCTTTGTACCAATATTGGGAGTTGTTGTTTGTGTATTAATGATGTGTGGTTTAGGCTGGACCAACTGGTTACGTTTATTTGGCTGGCTAGCAATAGGATTGGTTATTTACTTTAGTTATAGCAGGTACAATAGTAAGTTGCGTAACCCGGATAAGTAATTCAACCAGATATATGGCAAAATATTTTTTTGTTATCCTGTTAGTTTTAATTGCAAATGTATTATTGGCAATAGAACAGAAACGTTTACCTCCTAAAAGGGTTAAGCCCATTTTTTTTAAAGGTTTAAGTACACTGCTCCTACTAATAAAATGGGCTATGTAGTTGCTTTTGATGCAAAAAACGATTCTATGATTTGGGAAAAACAGATATATAAAATAATTTTCAATAAAGACCGGGAAACGGATGTGCAATGTGTATTTATAAATTCATTGTACATACAACATGATTCATTAATGATCCACACAGAAAGAAATAAGATATATTCATTAAAGTTGGATTAGAATTTTTATTGATCTTATAAATAAAAAACGCCTTGTAGAAACAAGGCGTTTTGATTTATATATTCTCAAAAACTAAAACGGTAAATCATCTGCGTCAGCATCAACACTCGCTGGTGTTACACTGGTTTTAACCACAGGTGCGGTGCCTGAGCCTGCATTGGTAACATTACCACTACCCGATCCTTGCCCTTCTTTTGTGCTACCACCCAACAGCTGAATGTTCTGTACGCGCATACGCAACGTAGCGGCAGGCTGATTGTCTTTGTTGGTGTAAGCATCTGCTTCAGGAGATCCTTCTGCATACACCATCTGGCCTCTTTTTAAATATTGGCCCAATGCTGTGCGGTCTGTCCAGTAAGCACATTCAACCCATGTTGTTCTTTCTTTCTGGTTTCCCTGAGCGTCTTTAAAACGTTCTGTGTGCGCCACACTAAAGTTAATTACGCTTTTTCCGTTAACTTCTTTTACGATGCAATCTTTACCAAGGTTGCCTACGATTTGTAATTTGATCATAACTGTGTTTTTTTAATGTTTAATGGATGTATCTGGTTGTGCTATTAATTCAAAAGTAAAAAACAAAAAATATAAAATCCGCTATGATAAATCTTTGTGGATATCTAATTCTTAGTTTTCGATTGGGTATGGATTAATTAATATTTTAAAGTAAAAAACAAAAAGTAAAAATTCCGAAACATCTCCCCAAAAACTTCGACTTAGCCTCAGTTTTAGGTTTTAACTTTTTACTTTTAATTTATCAGTCTTTCCTAGTTCATTTTCTTCTTCAACGTACTCACCTGTGTTTGCAGGTTATTTACCATGTTAGCCAATGAGTTAACATCCCAGCGCTGCTGCTGGCTTACTTTGTTAATGATCATTTGCGCCTGCCATAATTCTACCACATCCTCAGCATTTACCTGATAAGGCTGGTATTGCGGATTATCACTCACCATGGTAATTTTATTTTTAGCCCGGTTATTTCGTACTAATCTTTTGTACACAATACCTTCATTCCTGCTAACTACTATATATGCCTGATCGTTCTTAACATCGTCTGCATTATCTACTTTTTCAGCCACAATAATGCTGCCGCTTGGTGTTGGTAACATACTATCTCCTATTATTTCAAAGGCGCGGTAGTTACCTCCGGCTAACATCGGTAACGTAAATGTATTCAGCTCATCAATAAATTCGCTATCAGCATAGCCGGCTAAATACCCTGCTGCTGCTTTTACAGGTACAAAATGAATCACGTTGCGTTCAGCAGTCATCATTTTTTGTTGTCTGCGTTTCGCGAGATAACTATTACCGGTATTACTAAGATCTTTTAGCAAAAGGTCATCCAGGCTCAATTTAAAAGTATCACTAACAATTTCTAATACTTCCAAACGAGGGTCGGCTCTTTCTTCTTCGTAAGCACCAATAAGTGAACGTTTGATACCTAATTTGATGGCAAACTCTTCTTGTGTCCAACCACGAAGCTTGCGCAAATATTTAAGGTTTTGTCCGGCTTGTGACATGATAAACTAATTTGATTAGCACAAATATACTAACTTTTTTAGTTTTACAAAATTTATTTTTATTTTTTTAAAAGAAAAGGGCCATGGTAGAAACCATAGCCCGTTGAGTCTTAATCGTCGAGACATTTTTATGTAGTAAATATGCTCTTGACGTTTATATACGTAAAAAGCAAAATCCCGGTTTGGTTATATAGAATATGTGTAATCAAAACTTAACTTAACAGCCTGTCTCCAGCGGTAATAAATATTTACACATAATATATATAGCCCGTATTTTTGCATAAAATAATCTTTATGGAGGCTTTAGTAGTATTTCATAGTTTAGTTCGTTGGTTTATAATGATTTTTGGTATTTGGGCAGTTGTGAATGCCCTTACAGGTGTTTTTGCAAAAAGAGCATACACCCCGGCTGACGGCCGTATCAATTTGTTTTTCATGATCAGTTGCGATATTCAATTGTTATTAGGCTTGGCGCTTTATTTTATTGGACCTTGGTTCGATAAAATAAAAGACTTGGGTAATAATATGAAAGATCCTTACAGTCGCTTTTTTACAATGGAACATTTAGTAATGATGTTGATAGCAATAGTTCTCGTGCACGTTGGCAGAACAGCTTCAAAAAATGCCGCTACTGATGCTGCTAAACATAAACGTTCGTTATTATATTTCGGATTAGCTATGTTGCTGATCATTGCTGCTATTCCATGGCCTTTCAGGCACGAGCTTGGGTTTCACCAATGGTTCAGATGGTTCAATTAATAATAAGCAAGGAAAAGATATACAGATCAATTTTTTAAAATGGCGAAAGCAAAAAGTAAGGTACTCCCTACTATATTAATCACCAATGATGACGGCATAACAGCACCGGGGATACGCAATTTAATAGAGGCGGTAAAAGACCTTGGCAAAATTGTAGTAGTAGCACCGGACAAAGCGCAAAGCGGTATGGGCCACGCTATCACCATCGGACATCCATTACGGTTAACCAAAATGGAAAAATTATTTGAGGGTATAGAAGCATGGGAGACCAACGGAACACCGGTTGATTGTGTAAAATTAGCCGTAAATAAAGTGCTTCGCAGAAAGCCGGATATTTGCTTAAGTGGTATCAATCACGGAGCCAACCACTCTATCAATGTTATTTATAGTGGTACAATGAGCGCAGCAATGGAAGCGGCGATCGAGAGTATTCCCAGCATAGGTTTCTCTTTATTGGATTATAGCATTGAAGCTGACTTTGCCGCAGCACGGCAATACGTTCGCGAAATCGTAATAGCTGTATTGAAACAAAAAAAAGAAAAACATTATTTACTTAATGTAAACATCCCTTCAGTACCAATTGAATTAATAAAAGGTATTAAGCTATGCAGACAAGCATATGCTAAATACGAAGAAGATTTTAAAGAACGTAAAGATCCTCATGGCAGAAAATATTATTGGCTAACGGGCGAGTTTATAAACTTTGATAAAGGAAAAGACACTGACGTTTGGGCATTGGAAAATAACTATGTGAGCGTAGTGCCGATACAATTCGACTTAACGAATTATACATTAAAACAACAATTAGAAAAAACCTGGAAATTAAATGATACTAAAAAAAGATAATTACGCTTTTGGATTTGGAATAGGTTTGATAGCTCCCGTTTTTGGATTTATTGCTTTTAAATATACGCGCCTACAATCGATTCCTTTTATGGAAGCGTTGCAATTTGTTTTGTCAGAGCACGCTTTGTTATCTGCTGCATTAAGTGTTTCTTTATTGGCTAATGCTGCTGTATTCACTTATTATATCAATGCACGTATAGATAAAACAGCTAAAGGAATTTTCTTTGCAACAGGTATTTATGGGATAGCCATTCTACTAATAAAAACGTTCTATTAATCGTTATGGATAATCATCCCTGGTTTAAAGATTGGTTCAACTCACCTTATTATCATTTGCTGTATGCTAACAGAGATTTTAAGGAAGCTGCCGAGTTTATTGATAAACTGATAGAACATCTACAACCTGCACCCGGCGCAACAATGCTGGATGTTGCCTGTGGCAAGGGAAGACACTCTATACACCTTGCAGAAAAAGGTTTTGATGTTACAGGTATTGACTTGAGTGAAGAAAGTATTGCGGAAGCAATAACACACCAAACAGATAAACTACATTTCTATATCCATGATATGCGCCTGCCTTTCTGGATAAATTACTTTGATTTTGCTTTTAATTTTTTCACCAGCTTCGGGTATTTCAAAACCCAGCGTGAAAATGATAACGCCATCAGAACCATCGCGCAATCTATCAATCATAATGGCTGCTTTGTAATGGATTACCTCAACACACATTGTGCTGAAGCAAATGCTATGAACAATATGGAAAAAGATATTAATGGTGTGCACTACGCCATTACCAAATGGACAGATGATAACCATTTCTACAAAAAAATAATCATCACACATGCTGCCTTAAAAGAACCGTTGGAATATATTGAACGAGTAGAGAAATTTACATTGGCAGATTTTACCAAAATGTTCGAGAAACAAGGATTACAAATACAGGAAGTGTATGGAGATTATAATTTCAGTCCGTATGATGTAAAAAGCTCACAAAGATTAATAATGATCGCTTCTAAAAAATAAATATAAATTATAAGGTAAATAGAGAAGCCGCAAAGAAAGACTGATCGTCACTTTGCGGCTTCTCTATTTATTTAAATCTTTATACTATCTATTGATTTTTCTTATTATTGAACAGCAGGTATTTTGCTGTCTCATAATACCCTTCGGTAAATTTAGACAGGTAATTTTCTGCACTATCAGTCTCTTTATTTTTAGGTACAGGATCATTTCCTGTAACAGATACAAAATGAATTTTTCCTGTTTTAGTATTTTTTTGATAATAATACTGATTAGTTACAGTCCCTATCGTTTCAGCTTCGTGATCAATAATAAATGCACTCTCCACATTCTTCATGGCAGTATCAAACAGGTTTCTACCCATTGTAGTATTGGTATAAGGCATTTTAAGCAACGTTGCTACCGAAGGCATAATATCCACCTGCGAACAAACATCATGTAATAATTGCGGCTGCAATAACTTAGGTGAATAAAATAATAAAGGGACATGTTCTCTTGTCAGATCATACTCCGCCCAGCTTTTAGGATACACCGCATCTGAATTACCGGGAATACCATGGTCTCCTACAAAAATAAAAATCGTGTTATCGAAGTATTTTTCTTTTCGCGCTGCTTCAAAAAATTTACGGTAACAAAAATCAGTATAACGAAAAGCATTCAACTGCGGATTATTATCAAAGCCATATTTCTTCAATGTATCCAACGGATATTCTACTTTTTTAAATTCGGCGGTATCTTCCGCTGGAATAGTGTACGGCCCGTGATTATCTGCCGTTTGAATAATAGCAAAAAAAGGCTTGTCTTCTTTTGCCAAAGTACCGTTAGCTTCTAAAAATAAATTCTTATCATCAATACCCCACACGTCTGCTTTTTTTGCTTTAAAATCTTCCTGGCTATAAAGATGTACGCCATTAATATTATTCAATAAAAGCCCCTTAATATTTGCCCAGGTAGGATCTCCTCCCAAGAAATAAAATTTATCATAGCCCTTGATATCATTAATAATTGTCTGCTGATCCACTGTTGCAGGGTTACGGCTTGCAGTACGGTTATTATCTCCTAACGCATCAGGAATACCGGTAACTGTGGCCCACACACCACGTGCAGTAGGAAAAGATGGCGTAAAACAACGGTCATGAAAAACACCATTTTTACATAATTCATTAAAGTAAGGTGTAGTATTAAAAGGGTTGCCACTCATGGTACTTCTGTACATACAAAAGCTTTCACAAATCACTACTACTACATTCGGTTTATTAACTGATGTATCTGCAAACGTAAAATGACGACTATAATTTAATGTGACACTATCGGGATTTTGTACGCCCAAATAAGCAGCCATCATCAGATATGCTTCTCTTGTTTTATTGATATTAGGTTTTGTATCTCTAAATCGTAAAGTGCTAAAAAAACTTTGTACGGGGTTTAGTGCAAGGCTGGCTTCAAAATTATCATTCAAAGTAAAAGCATCACTCCAGCGTAAATTGAACTGACCAACTTTGCCAAATACACCTAATGCGAATAATAAAAAAAATCCGACATACCACCACCAGGCAGATTTTTTTGGCTTTTCTTCATTTTGATAAACCGATACTAACTTACTAAATACAAACGCCATAACAATCAGCAATATGATCAGCAAAAGAATAATTCTTATTACAGGATATGTCTGCATGGCCATATCCAAAGAAATAGCTGCATCGCCCAAATAACTTAGCGCAGAAGCATTCAAGCGTTGACGTATAAACTCAAAATGAAAATAATCTACCACATAAGCAAACGCCACTACTACAAACACTACCGATAAAAGTCCACCCCAGAATTTTTTAGCCTTACTATATCTAAAGGGATTAAAAAATGGAACTGCACAAGTAAGCAGCATAAAAGCCCCTAAAATGCACAAAAATTTCAAGTCGAATCGCAAGCCCATTATGAAAGCTTCTATAGAGAACGGCTTATTAAGCGGATTAAACCTATAATAAAAAACGATACGATCGATCGTCATGAAAAATAAAAAGATAGCCATAACAGATAGTATCCAGGCTAGTAGTTTGGGTAATCGTTTAGTTTGGGGCATAGTATATTTAATAATGGTCTTTAATAAAATGTATAGACGCCGCAAAGCTATATCAATTAAGTTTGTGTTAAGTTTTTAAACTGCATATTTTACATTAATATGTATAAACAATAGCAAAATCAGCCTGGTTTTTACTTTTCAGACTAACAAAAAGCCATTTTAAATCCATAAATTAACCTCATATACAATTGATATTGATTGTAATACATTAATTGAAATTCTTATCGGATATTTGATCCGAACATTGTTCTACAAAAAAATTACAGTAGCTTAGTCAAATGTCAGAGGTCGTCATATTATTGTTATTGATCTTACTCAACGGACTTTTCGTGATGAGTGAGATCGCCTTAGTTAGTGCAAGAAAACCCCGCTTAGAAGCAATGGCCAATAAAGGGGATGCCAAAGCAAAAGCCGCACTCGAATTAGCAGAAGATCCGGAAAAGTTTTTATCTGTAGCACAAATAGGTATCACACTTATTTCCATTTTCACCGGTGTGTATTCCGGAGAAAAATTCGGCGGTTATTTAAAGCCGTATTTGGCACACGCACATATTACCATTATCGAACAATATGCTGCATCGATATCAACAGGTATTGTTGTAATAGTCGTAACATTTATATCTATCATTTTAGGAGAACTGATCCCTAAGCGTTTTGGAATGCTACGTGCCGAACCTATCGCGCGTTTTGTTGCAGGGCCAATGAATTTTTTATCAGTTATCGTACATCCCATCGTATGGTTGTTAACGTCTATCACTAATATTACCATCAAAATTTTTAACGTACAAAAAAATACAGCCGATAATTCAGTTACGGATGATGAGATAAAAGCCTTGTTATCCGAAGGCAGTGAGCAAGGCGCCATCGAAGAAGAAGAAAAAGATATCATTGAACGTATTCTTCATTTAGGGGATAGAAATATTACTTCTTTAATGACGCATCGCACGGATATTATCTGGTTCGATATTCATGATACCGTACAGAATGTAAAAGATAAATTTCAACAAATACCCTACTCTACGTATCCGGTTTGTGACAAACAGATCGATGACATCAAAGGGTTGATCTATATAAAAGATCTATTGAAAGTGGCTCCTGAAATGCAATTGAAAGATCTGGCAAAGCCGGCTTTATTTGTTCCTGACAATAACACATCATACCAGTTACTTGAGAAAATAAAACAGACAAAGATCCACTCCTGCTTTATTGTAAATGAATATGGCACAATGGAAGGAATGATAACCCTAAACGATATCCTGGAAGCGATCGTAGGCGATCTTCCTCAAACCGGGCAGGAAGAGTATGAAGTGATAGAAAGAACAGATGGCACTTTTTTAGTAGATGCACAAATACCTTTCTATGATTTTTTAACGCACTTCAACAAAGCCGATTGGATGAACGAAGGCGAACACGAATTTGATACCCTTGCAGGCTTCGTTCTCAACCAACTTGAACGCATACCACACACATCAGAAAAATTCGATTGGCGCGGATTTACTTTCGAAATAATAGACATGGATGGCCAGCGTATTGATAAATTATTGGTAACGATTAATGAAACTATTAGAGAAGAGATGGAGGATTAGGCATTTAATTAAAGACTTTAACGTAAATAATCTATGAAAGCCCAATCCTCATTCAACAATAAACAACTATTTCTACTTTCAACTTTACTAATTATTTTGGTTAGTTGTAGCAGCCAGTATTTTAAAAAGCTTTCTGATTATACTATTCAACAAGATAAACTTGCGAACCACAGTCTCGTTAATGTCATATACTCATCCGACGCTTCTGAAGATAGCGCCGATTATTATTCTCAATACATCGTTATTATGGCCAATAACCCAACCGATACTTTTAGAATATTATCGCCGCTTTGGATAGACTTTAAACAAGCTCCTAACAATAAAACTTTTGTATCTATTTCTTCAAAAGATAAAATCGATATGCTATTAATTCTTAGCACAAGAAATGATGGTGACTACATCAGCAATATCAATCAGGTAAATTCTTTTCCTATCATTCCATTTGATAAAGTTGTCTGCAATAAAAAGTATAGCGATATTGAAGATAGAAATCTCCCAACTGTAATTGGTTATCTTACGGATATGAGCAACATAAAAAACTAAAAAGCAATAGATCTGCGCCAATAAGCCATAGATCGGAGACCAGACGGCGGCATCAATTTCCTTTATCATGAAAACGTCCAATCCTTCTTTTCTATTATTCAGAATAAAGTATCTTCTACTAACGATATTGCTCTTTGTAATCGAAGTCTTGATTGCCTTATATATACATGACAAGATCATTCGCCCATACATTGGAGATCTGTTGGTTGCGATATTGATCTATTGTTTTTTAAGAACCTTTATTAATTTGTCAGTTATTACGACTGCTATGCTCACACTATTGTTCTCCTATACAGTAGAAACTTTGCAGTATTTCAAAATAGTCGATCTATTAGGTTTGCATGATTCGAAGATCGCGAGGATAATTATTGGTACATCGTTCGAATGGAGTGATATTTTATCTTATACAATCGGTATCGCTATTGTATTACTGGTAGAAAGAAAAATAAACAAATTGAATGTGGCAACTTCATATTAATTGTAACTTATGAATAATTTCATTGATGGCGTTGCAGAGCTTTGTTGGATAGGCATTTTCATCTCTCCGTTAATCACAATCCCATTAGCATGGCAAATAAAAAAATTACCTAAAGCCGCGCGGATAATTATCGGAATTTTGTCAGCCATTATCCTTTCTACCCTTAGTTATTATTTTTGGTTATCCATATTATTCAAAAGCTATGGATCGTTTGAATGATTATGAGAAATAAATTTTTCATTAAAATAAATTGAACAGTTCTACGTTAATTTACATATGAAAAAATACATCTTTGCTTGCTCGTTATTGTCGATAGTTTCTTTTGCTTCATTTGCACAAAAAGAAACTGTAAACGACTTCTCCAACAAACTATTATGCAATGCATACGTTTACGGAAAAACAGATACTGCCACTTTTAGATTTTTACAAACAAACTTTCCATATCTGACAAGGCCAAAACCGGAGAACGGATTTTTAACCCCTCCTGAAAGTGTAGATGCCAAACATATCATCACAACACTGACTTTTAAAAAGCATCCCTTCTTTAATTTTAAGATGAAAGAAGGTCATCTTGATTTCTTTACGGTAGACGATGGCGGTGGAATAATTTTTGAAAAGGGCGCACAACTACAGTTGATATTTGACAATTCAGGAGATGCTGATTATGTATTTGGGCAGTTATCAGATTCATTGCAAAGGCTTTGTTATCAAAAAACAGTAACGCCCAATGGTGTTCAAAAAACAATATTTTACACTGCTTATGCCAACGGAAGCGTTTATAAACCTGAATTGGCTTTAACAATAGATGATAACAATAAGATCTATAAAATACTTTTTAAGAACGATGCAAGCGTCAATAAATAAGATTAACTGATTAGTATAATAAATTTAACCGCAAAGAACACAAAGAAGCCGTAAAGGAACGCTAAGTTTTCTTTGAGGCTTCTTTGCGCTGCCTCAGCGCTCTTTGCGGTTTATAGAACTCAACAATAGTTTATTTTACAGCCTTACCCTTTCCTGCGCTCAAAATAATCCTGCATTTCACCATTCAGCTCTTTCCGCATTTCACTAAGGCGAATAGCATATTGTTCTAATTTTTTATCTTCCTCAGTTGGAGGAATCCATTTAGGCACCGCAATAGTTTTACCTTGCTGATCTACTGCCGCAAACACAATGATACAGTGCGTTGCATTCGTTTCTATTTTCGTTATAGGATTTATCGTACCAATATCAACAGCAATGTGCATACTGGTTGTGCCTGTATAAATTAAGCGTGCTTCCACCTCAACAATATAGCCGATCATAATAGGATTAAAAAATCTTATCCCGCCTACATATACCGTTACGCAATACTGGCTACTCCAATTAACAGCACAAGTATACGCCGCCTGATCGATCCATTTCATTACTGCACCTCCGTGCACTTTACCACCAAAATTTACGTCTGAAGGTTCACTCAAAAAGCGAAATTTTACAATATTGTTTTGCATCTGTTAGTGTTAGTTAGTCTTTAAAATAAGAAGCGGTTATTTCGTTTATGACAGCAATTGTAATTATGCTTATAGCCCATGTTGTTTTACCTATTATATACAATAGCAATGTACAAACTACATACATCGTAGTTCTAAATAACATTCGCCATGGCTGCTGTAATCGCTTTGCTGATTTTGGCGCAGCAAAAATGCTCCAGCATATTATGGCTACTAACGGCAATAATATGGCAAAAACATATTTCAAATATACATTTTCTGTTACGGAATAACCCACATAACCCAATGAAATAACTAATGCTATTTCCAGCAAAAAAGCGATCAACCTGTTAACTCCTCTTATGATGTTCATATACTGTATCACCGGTTTTCCGGTAGCTAAAATTAAGTGTATCTTGTATAACATCAAAACACATAAACTATAATGCTTTCTTCCTCTATACTACCACTGATCGTACTTGTTATCATTATTATCAGTAGTATTATCTTTTTTGCGAAAAGAAAAAAAGACGTACAAAATTTTCAAATGCCGGCTAATACAAAACAGTTATTAACTGATAATATTTTCTTTTACAAAGCGCTGAGTGATGACAAAAAATTGCTTTTTGAAGATCGCGTAAAAGTTTTTTTACAAACAGTAATTATTACCGGTGTTAACGCTACAGTTACCGATCTTGATCGCATATTGATCGCATCAGGAGCTATCATTCCCATTTTTGCTTTTCCTGATTGGATGTACACTAATATAGATGAGGTGTTAGTGTATAAAGATAACTTCAACGAACACTATAGCGCTGATGGTGAACAAAGAAACATATTAGGCATGGTGGGTGAAGGTGCCATGCAACGCCAAATGGTTTTATCGCAACCTTCAATACGCTCTTCCTTTAAAAATGCTACTGATGGAGAGAACACCGTGATCCATGAATTTGTTCACCTGATTGATAAAGCAGATGGAACAACCGATGGTGTTCCTGAATATTTATTATCTCAACCTGCTATTCAACCCTGGATCGCTAAGATCCACGAAACGATCAGTCAGATGAAACACAATAATCACTCTGATATCAGTTTATATGGAGCTACAAATGATGCGGAATTTTTAGCGGTCGTATCAGAATACTTTTTCGAAAAGCCCACTCAACTAAAAGAACATCATCCTGAGTTATACGATATGTTGGAACAAATGTTCACGAATAATAATATCAAATAGTAATACAATTGCTAATAATATACTTGCAGTTGCTAATTGAAACCGTTATAAAAAAGCGAGCTCATGGAAATAAAAAGAATCAATAAACAAGAAACAGGCCTTGTGATTGACCTGTTCAATAAATACCGGATCTTCTACAATCAACCTTCAGACATTGCCACTGCAAAAAAGTTTATCCAATCAAGACAAGACAATAATGAATCCATCATTTTTGTCGCTTTAGCGCAGATCAATAATAGAAAGTTACCTGTTGGCTTTACGCAATTATATCATGCTTATTCATCAGTTCGGGCCATTAAATACTGGATATTAAATGACTTGTATGTTGAGCCTGATTACCGCAAGAAAGGCATTGGTGAACAATTGATAAAAACTGCAATGCAATTTGCAAAAGCTGATGAAGCAAAATTTGTAGAGCTTTCCACAGCAACAGATAATTACACTGCTCAAACGCTTTATGAAAATATTGGCTTTGAAAAACAGGAAGCAGATAATAGTTTCTTCACTTATAAAATAAGCCTGGTTTGATTATTGATATTGCCAATAGTCGTTTAAGCAGTCAGCAAATCACTGCTACAAAATTTACAACAGCTAAGGAAATAGTTAGCTGGATGGGCGCTATGCAAGCGCAAGATTATGCTATGTCTAAATGGGCCGTCGGCTGTCGCTTACCTAATTCAACAGAACAAAAAATAAATGCAGCGATCGATAAAGGCGAACTTATCCGCACACATATATTAAGGCCAACCTGGCATATCGTTGCTGCAGAAGATATTTACTGGCTACTTGAATTAACCGCTCCGCAGATAAAAACCATTCTTAAATCAAGTCATAAGCAATTAGAAATAACACCTTCAATACTTTCAAAAACTAATACCTTAATTATAAAAGCGCTTGCAAATAATAATCATCTTACCAGAGAAGAATTAGTTGACGTATTAGAAAAAGCGAATATTGCAACTAATGAAAATCGCGCATCACATATTATACTTTACGCAGAATTAGAAGGATTTATTTGTAGCGGATCAAGTAAGAATAATAAACAAACCTATGCATTGCTTAGTGATAGAGTTACTAGATCTATATCAATTACCAGAGAAGTTGCTTTAGAAAAATTAGCTGCTAAATACTTTACAAGTCATGGCCCTGCTACGTTACAAGATTTCATCAATTGGTCCGGCTTATCTATTAAAGATGCGAGGAAATCAATAGAAATGATTCAACCTAAATTTATTGCAGAAAAAATAGGTGAGGAAATATATTGGATACCCAAATCTTATAACTCTGCTAAAAAAGATAAGACTGTTCATTTATTACCCGCTTTTGATGAATATATTATAGGCTACAAAAACAGAAGCACCATGCTTTCATCAGCCAATTATAAAAAGGTAATTTCCAACAATGGTCTCTTTTATCCTACAATAGTGATCGACGGACAAGTAACCGGCTCTTGGAAACGAACAATAAAGAAAGATACTATATTGATCGAAACAAGTTTGTTTCAAACACATACTACTGTACAAAAAAAATCAATCGAGGAAGAAGCAAATAAATTCGGGCAATTTTTGGATAAGAAAGTGATCATTAAGCATGCTTAATAACAATCTCTTCAACAACAGGTTTGTTCCGATATAAAAATTCTATAAGATTAAGTAAAGGCCCGGTCATAAAAGTTGTTACAAGCGCCATTAAAACCATAATGGTGAATATTGCAGGAGATAATATACCCAGATCATATCCAATATTTAAAACGATCAGTTCCATCAACCCACGAGTATTCATTAATGCGCCGATAGATAAAGAATCTCTCCAGCTATACCCTACCAGCTTTGCTGAAATAGAGCTCCCTCCAAATTTACCTAATACCGCAATTAAAATTATAAGTCCGCAGCTCGCCCATAAATGCCCTTCATTTAATAAACCGATCTGTGTTCTTAACCCCGTAAATGCAAAGAAAATAGGGAGTAATAACAACACGCTTACATCTTCAATTTTGCCGGCAAGTAATTCTTTGAACCTAATCTTTTGCGGCATGATAACGCCGCCTAAAAATGCTCCAAACAAAGCATGAATGCCAATTATTTCTGAGATGTATGCAGAAGCAATAAGAATAAAGAAAACGATCATTACAACTCTCTTATTCAAACCTTCTTCATCATCATATTGACTGCTTAATTTATTTATCCATGGGCGCACTAAACGTAACATGATAAATACAAAGATCAATGCCAATAAAATAGTAAACATAGCACTCAATACACTTCCCGCTTTCACTATGGCTACTACAGCTGCAAGTATGCACCAGGCTGTTATATCATCTGCTGCAGCGCAGGTTAAGACAATGGCACCCAAAGCTGTTCTTGTTAATCCTCGTTCATGCAATATCCTTGCTAAAACCGGAAAAGCAGTAATGCTTACGGCGATTCCTAAAAACAGCGAAAATCCTAAAAAACTAACATTAGCCGGAGCAAATTCTTCATATATAAAATAAGAAACCAGCACCCCTAAAAAATAAGGAAATGCTATACTAACATGGCTTATCACTAAAGCATTATGTGCCTTGTTTTTTAGCTTATCAAGGTCAAGATCCATTCCAATGATAAACATAAAAAAAACCAGGCCAATCTGACTTAAAAATTGCAGATTGTTCATTGAGCTTACAGGAAATAAAAAAGCAGAAAAGTGCGGAAACAATGCTCCCATTATTGACGGTCCTAAAAATATACCTGCAATCATTTCTCCTACAACTGTCTGCTGACCCAATGCAGAGAAGATCGTACCAAATAATTTTGCTACAAAAACAATTGTGAGTATTTGTAATAACAATAAACCTAATGGACTTTTAATATTATGCACGAACTGTTCAAGAACGGTTTCGTTTGAACTGATCACTACCGGCACTGATTTTTCTAGTGTTTTATTAGCCGGTAAAATTGTTGCAGTTACTTGTTGACTATTAGGAATAAGGGTTTTTCCTTTGTTGATAACGAACCAAATAAGGCAGGCAAAAATGCCTATGATGAGTGAATATATTAATACATTTTTTTTCATAGCCTAATTACAAGATCAATTATAGAAAGATGCTGCAAATATAAACAAGCAAAGTTTGTGTATGTAGTTTTAAAAAACTATAATCTTAAAATAATATAAAAGTAGCAGGTATTGTGGGTAGCAATAAAGGAGGATTGAAGGAGTATCGGGGTTATAAACAGTTATATGTTTATACGCGGGTGCTTACTATAATGGCGCATAAAAAAAGCCCTCTAAAATAAATTAGAGGGCTCAAAGAATATGGCAGCTACCTACTCTCCCGCATTGTTGTGCAGTACCATCGGCCATAAGGGGCTTAACTTCTCTGTTCGG